>Ga0335075_10018357_pt1 | contig 10368 bp, 11 predicted proteins | sample Lox_Sample_24_FD_206723 | JGI IMG/M metagenome (GOLD analysis project Ga0335075, IMG submission 206723) | Soil microbial communities from Loxahatchee National Wildlife Refuge, Florida, United States - Lox_Sample_2.4 | ecosystem: Environmental > Terrestrial > Soil > Wetlands | place: USA... | reverse complement strand
CCACGGCATCCTCGTCGGCCGCGCGGTTGAGCCAGACCCAGGCCGTCCCGCCGAAGGTCCGGTGATGCCGCACGTAGCGGTCCTTTTCCGCGGACAGCGCCAGGCGGACGGGCCGGCCGCGGCTGGCCAGGGCCTGGTTCAGGTCGTAGACCAGGTCCTTGCCGTTCATGCCGTGGTCGGCGGTGGCGAAGAACGCCGCGCCGGGCGCGGCCTCGATGGCCGCGCCGAGCAGTTCGTCCAGGCGCCGCAGGTGGCTGGAGGACCGGGGGTCGCCCGGAGCCCACGCGTGCATCGGGAAGTCGGTGGTGTGCACGTACAGCAGGTCAAGGTCGGGCCTGGTTTCCAGAAGATCGGCGGCAACCTGCCACAGCCAGTGGTTGATCTCGGCCGAGTAGATGCCCGGCGCCGCGCCGTGGCGGGCCACCAGGTCGGCCGGGGGCTCCTCCGCGGCGATCACGAGCGTGGCGCCGTCCCCGAGCAGGCTGGCCGTCTTCTTCTTCGCGGTCAGCAGGGCCGCCTTGCCGCCCGCCGCCCTGACCCGGGCGAGGAGCGTCGGCATAAGGAGGAATCCGGAGTCCTCCATGTATCCCTGCTCACCCGAGGCCCGGTCGAAGTAGTAATTGCCGGTGATGCCGTGCTCGGCGGGCCAGGCGGCGCAGCTGATGCCCGCGTTGTTGACGTTGGTCACGGTCGGCATGACCGCCTGGACGGCGCGCGACGTACCCTCCCTCGCGAGCCGCCCGAAGACCGGCATCGTCTCCTCGGTGACGTACGCCGGGTCCAGGCCGTCGATCATGGCGACGACGGCACGCTGGCGGGCAGGCATCACGCCCCTCGTCAGCCGGGCACGTCGATCTGAACGCGCGCGATGTCCTGGCAGATCTTCGCGAAGATCTCGCGGCGCAGCCGGTTGTGCTCCTCGTCCGCGTCGTAGACGCGATACGAATCGGCGTCGCGCCAGTCGTTCGTGATCGCGAAATTCCAGCCGCCCTCGCGCAGCGCCAGGTCGCGTCCCACGTTCATCGCGAGCATTCCCGGGAACCGGAGCGCGGCGATGCCCGCCAGTCCCTCTTCGAGCAGCGCGGCGTCCGCCGCATGCTGAGCCGGGTTATCGGCCTGGCGCAGGCGCCCGACCACGACGTTGCGGATCACTTGTGCTCGCTCCCCTCGTCGATGGGCTCGAGGAACTCCAGCCTGTTGCCGAGCGGGTCCTCGCTGTAGAAGCGGCGCATGCCGGGGAAGTCCCCGTCGAAGCGCACGGGAGCGTGCGCGGCGCGGAGCCGGCCGGCCCAGGCGTCCAGGTTACGGACCAGCAAGCCCGGATGCGCCTTGCGGGCCGGGCGGAAGTCCTGCTCCACGCCGAGGTGCAGCTCGATGTCGTCCCCGCGGAACCAGCAGCCGCCGCGGGCGGCCAGCACCGGCGGCTTGACCAGCTCCTGCAGGCCCAGCACTCCGCCGTAAAACTCACGCAGCGTGTCCTCGCAGCCGGGCGGGCAGGCCAGCTGGACGTGATGGATCACCCGGAGCTCCCACATTTATCTTGACGTCAAGGTATATCTGCGATACTACGGCATCGGCACTGCCCGCGGAAGTGGGGGCGCGGCCGGCCGCCCGCTCGCCGTCGCGCAACCGGCCGCCCGCTCGCCGCCGCGCAACCGGCCGCGCCATCCCGCACCGCTGCCATTGCATCCGCAGATTTCGCCATAACTTCTTCAGATCGTCGGGTTATCGGAGAACCTTTGTCTGCCTTTGCGGCCTACCATTATGGGATGTTTTCGCGCCGTAAGTTCCTGCAGATCGCGGCCGCCTCGTCCGGCCTCGCCATCACCGGCACCGACCTGCTCAACCAGGCCGTTGCCAATGCGTCGCCCGCGGTTCGCGCCGGCGGCTCGCAGGGTATCCGTCACATCGTCGTCCTGATGATGGAGAATCGCTCGTTCGACCACTTCCTCGGCTGGCTGCCCGGTGCCGACGGCCGGCACGACCTCACGTACGTGTCGGCGGTGGACGGCAACACGTACCCGAACTACCCGCTGGCGCCCGACTTCCAGGGCTGCGGGTACAGCGACCCGGACCACAGCTGGGAAGGCTGGCTCGTCGAGTACAACTACGGCAAGATGAACGGCTTCCTGCAGCGGCCGGGAGAACTGGCGGGCAACCCGGGCGTGATTCCCGCCGCGGCGAACACGTTCCCGATCGGCTACTACACCAACTTCCACCCCGGCGGGGCCCGCAAGGCCCTGCCCGACCTGCCGGTCACCGGCGCGCTCGCGGAGAACTACACGACGCTGGACCGCTACTTCTGCGCGATCGCGGCCGAGACCTACCCGAACCGCTTCTACCAGCACGCGGCGCAGACCGACCGGGACCACAACTCGTTCGTGCCGTCGACGCTGCCGACGATCTGGGACCAGCTCTCCCCGATCCCGAACTCCAGCGGCATCCCCACCGGCGGCTACTACTGCCAGGACGCGCCGTTCCTCGCGCTGTGGGCCAGCCCGGGAATCGAGCCCGGCGCGACGTTCAAATACCAGGCGTTCATGCACCCGTTCTCCGACGCCAATGCGTCCACCGCCGCGCTGTCCTCCGGGACGTCATTCGTCGACGCCTGCCGCAGCGGCACGCTGCCGAACGTGAGCTACATCGACCCCGCCTTTTACAACGAGACGACCGGGACGTCGGGCGACGACCACCCGCAGGGAGACATCCGGCTCGGCGAGCGGTTCATCGCCGACGCCTACCACGCCGTCGCCGACAACGGCCTCCTCGACGACACGGTCTTCATCGTGACGTTCGACGAGTGGGGCGGTTTCTACGACCACGTGCCCCCGCCGCAGGTCATCGACGACACCAACCCGGCGGATGTCATGCACGCCGGCGACAGCACCACGCCGACCGACGGCCAGCTTTACCCCAACTACCGTCAGCTTGGCTTCCGCGTCCCCGCGCTGGTGGTGACCAACCTGGCCCTGCCGCACCGGGTCGTGCACGACGGCCCGTTCGAGCACTGTTCGAGTCTCGCGCTGATTGAGTCGACCTTCGGCCTGAGCCCGCTGACCGCCCGGGACCGGCACGCCAGGAACCTGCGGGACGTTCTGCTCCCCCACCCGGTGCCCGTGCGCTACGCGGTGCCGCCGTCGGAGATCCCGACGAGCTCGGACGTGATCGGCCCGGCGATCAGCGCGCCGTCGGAGTCGCTGCTGCAGGTGCTCGAGGGCACGGCGTCCTTCGACCCGGCCGACATCTGCTCGGCCGACAGCGTGCAGTCGGTGTCCCCGGAGCCGGTGAACTACCCGCCGCTACCCCAGTCCTTCGGCGGGAACCCCGCCATGACCGGGACGTCCGGCATGGACGACCTGTTCCGGAACTACCGCGGGAAGGGCCTCTAGCGAGGCTGCCTGGGCGAGCAGTCCGTAGCTGGCGAGCCGGTCGGCGTGCGCGAACGTGCTCGTGGTCACCATCAGCTCGTCCGCGCCGGTGCTCGCGATCAGCCGTTCCAGCGACCCGGTCACCTCGGGGGGGTCGCCGACGACGTCCGGCGCGGTCGCCTCGGCGATCACGTCCTGCTCGGCCGGCGAGTAAGCGCGCCTCGCGGCCTCGTCCGGGCTCGGCAGCGTGGACGGGCGCCCGGCGCGAAGACGCAGCGCGGACAGGCGCGACGAGCCGTGCAGCCACCGCGCGGCCGCGGCGTCCTGCGCGCACAGCACGGACACGCTGATCAGGCAGTACGGCTCCGCCAGCCGGGCCGACGGCATGAAGGTGCGGCGGTACAGCGTGAGCGCGGGCCGCGCGTTCGCCGGGCTGAAGTGGTACGCGAACGCGAACGGCAGGCCGAGCACGCCCGCGAGCTCGGCGCTGTAACCGGTGGACCCGAGCAGCCACACGTCGGGCTCGTTGCCTTCCGCGGGGATCGCGCGGATCTGGCCGGCCGAGCCGTCCGCCCCGGCGCGGTCGGCGAAGTACCCCCGCAGCTCCGCAAGCTGGGCGGCGAAGTCCTGGGCCGGCAGGCCGTCCGCGCCGCGCCGCAGCGCCCGCGCGGTCGCCTTGTCCGTGCCGGGAGCCCGCCCGATCCCCAGGTCGATGCGCCCGGGATGCATCGCCTCGAGCGTCCCGAACTGCTCCGCCACGGTGAGCGGCGCGTGGTTCGGCAGCATCACGCCACCCGAGCCGACCCGGATCGCCGACGTGGCCGACGCGATGTGGCCCGCGAGCACCGCCGGCGCGGCGCTGGCGATGCCCGGCATGCTGTGGTGCTCGGCGACCCAGTACCGCCGCATCCCCCACCGCTCGGCGTGCTGCGCCAGGTCGACGCTCCGGCGCAGCGCCTCGCTGGCCGATTCCCCGGTCGGCACCGGGCACAGGTCGAGCACGGACAGGGGAACGGAGAGCCGGCCGCTCACGCACGGAACATTGCCAGAACGGGCATACCGGCGGCAACCGCCGCCCGCCGTGACAAGATCTGGGTGAGGACCCGGCTGAAACTCCAGGGGCGCGCCGTGGCTGAAGAAGCTGAGGAACGGGCAGAGAGCCGGCCGACGGACCAGGCAGCGCGGATCGACACCACGGTCGCGCACCCGGCCCGCGTCTACGACTTCTACGTGCACGCCTGGCGGCCCGACGCCGGGGATGTTCCCCCGGAGGGCGGGGTCTCGGCGTACGGCGGCGTCGCCATCAAGCCCTGACCGCCCGGCGCCAATATCTCTTGACATCAAGATTTAACGAAGCCAGAATAACTTGACATCGAGATATTTACACCGGGGCCGGAACGGGCCGCGGGGCAGACGTTCGGGCAGGAGACCGGCATGTGGGATCCGGGTCAGTACCAGCACTTCGGTGATGAGCGATCGCGGCCGTTCTTCGACCTCCTCGCGCGCGTGGCCGCCGCGGATCCTCGCCAGGTCGCCGACCTCGGCTGCGGCCCGGGAACGCTGACCGCCACGCTGGCCGACCGGTGGCCGCACGCGGTCGTCCGCGGCATCGACAGCTCGCCCGAGATGATCGAGGCGGCGCGGGCGCTGCCCGCCGCAGCCGAGGGGCGGCTCAGCTTCGCCCTCGGCGACGTCAGGGAGTGGCGGCCCAGCGAGCGGGTGGACGTGATCGTGTCCAACGCCGTGCTGCAGTGGGTGCCAGATCACCTGGCCGTGGTGGCCCGGTGGGCCGGCTTCCTGCAGCCGGGCGGCTGGCTGGCGTTCCAGGTCCCCGGCAACTTCGACCAGCCCAGTCACGCGGCCCTGCGCGAGATGGCCCGCAGCGACCGCTGGCTCGACCTGCTGGCCGGCGTGCCGCTGAACCGGCAGGCGGCCGAGCCCGCCGAGTACCTGGACCTGCTGGCCCGGGCCGGCCTCGAGGTCGACGCGTGGGAGACCACCTACCTGCACCTGCTGCAGGGCGAGGACCCGGTTCTCGACTGGTACAAGGGCACGGGGCTGCGCCCGGTGCTCGGCGCGCTGAATCCGGACCAGGCGGCGGAGTTCCTCGAGGAGTACCGCGCCCGCATGAGCGAGGCCTACCCGGCCGCCCCGTACGGCACCGTGTTCCCGTTCCGCCGCGTCTTCGTCGTCGCAACCCGCCACTAAGTCCGGTTAGCGGGGAACCCTCTCAGCGCATACAGCCGACGCGTTTCCCCGTACTGACTGGATTCCCCGCTAGCCACGGAAGTGGTCGATGAGCCGGCTGGCGTAGTAGGACTGCCAGGGTTCCTCGGGACCCTCTGCTGCGTACTGCTTGTCGAGGCTGACCAGCAGGTAGACCAGCTCGCTGCGGACGGGTTTGGTGCCGAGCAGGGCCGGCAGCTCGGAGAGCTCAATCAGCCACCAGGCATACCAGGACGCCCAGTCGTCGTCGGCCCCTTGCACGATCCGGAACACCTGATGGTGTGTCTCTCCTGCCTCGGTCAGCAGGTCAGCGACCTGCTCCAGCGTGGACGCCATCTCTCCCCCAATTCTGGCTGGCAGCGTTGGCTCAGTCAGCTTCGGGACCTAACGCTAGCCCTCACGTCGCGGAAGACCAGCCAGCGCATCGCCACGTACATGTACGCCGCCTCGCAGAGACCGGCCGCAAGGCGGGCAAGCTGGTAGTTGACGCCGAGAGCCGCCAGCCCGGCGCCGACGCCGAGGATCCAGGCCAGGTAGTTCACGGTGATCACCACGGCGTAGATGCCGGTCTGCGTGCCCAGCGCGCCGTGCGAGCGGAAGTTCAGCGAGCGGTTCAGCAAGTAGCTGAGCCCGGACGCGGTCACGTACGACAGCGTGATGCTCACCGGCACTGGCCAGTCCAGCCCGCCGTGCAGCCCCGTTAGCAGCGCGAGGTCGAGGCTGAACGTGCAGAGGTTGATGACCGCGAACCCGAGCAGGTTCGGGGCGACGATCCGGTCCAGGCCGAAGGGAAGCCTGCGCACGATCGCCGCCATCAGGGCCGAGTACCGCTCACCGGCACCGGGGGTCCCGGCCGTCCCGGTGCCCGTTTTGCCCCGCTCGCCGGGCGCCCCCGTGCCCGTTTTGCCGGGTGCGCTGGGCGGCCTGGTGCCCGTTTTGTCGGGCGCGCTGGGCGGCGCGGCGGCGGTCTCGTCCCGCGCGCTGGGCGCCTCGGCCTCCGGCATGATCTTCATCGTCGCGGTCCCGGGTGACCGGGAACCGGCTTCGCGCTGCCCTGCCGGACAACAGACGGTAGCTCGGGGTGCGAACGCGTTTTTTCTGGTCACTGCCGACACATCGACGTACGATCTTGGCCATGAACCCGCTATCGGGCGTACTGGGCGAAGCGTGGAGCATGTACAAGGCGCACGCCTGGCACCTGCTCGCGATCGCCTTCATCATCTACGTGGCCGCGGCCATCGTGGCTGGCTTGCTCTCGCTGGCCGGGGTCTTCGGGTCGCTGCTCGGCTCCATCGTCGAGCTGTTCGCGGCCTTCCTGCTGCAGGCGACGCTGGTCAAGGCCGTTCAGGACGTACGGGACGGCCGCGCCGACCTGTCGATCGGGGAGACCGTGTCCGCGGCCACCCCATTCATCGGGGCGGTCGCGCTGGCGTCCATCCTGGCCGGCATCGCGATCACGATCGGGCTCATCCTGATCATCGTCCCGGGCCTGTGGCTGATCACTATCTGGGCGGTGATCATTCCGGTCATCGTCATCGAGCGGAGCGGGGCGCTGGCGTCGTTCGGGCGCAGCAGGCAGCTCGTCCGCGGCCACGGCTGGCACGTCTTCGGCACGCTGGTACTGGTGTTCATCATCCTGATCGTGGTGGAGCTGATCCTCGGGATCATCTTCGCGGCGCTGCCGCTGGTCCTGCGCAGCGGCCTGGGCACGGTGATCTCGGGGACCCTGGTCGCGCCGTTCCTTGCCGTGGTCGTCACGCTGGTCTATTACCGGCTGGTCGCCGCGATCGGCCCCGGCGCCCAGGCACAGCCAGGCTACGGGGAGGGTCCCGGGCCGGTCGTGTAACCGGCCCGCCGCTCAGACCCGGTGGCTCAGTCTTCGGCCACCGGGTAAGGCTCCGCCTCGCCGACCGCGCGCCCGGCCGGCAGGCCGAGGTCACGCGCGAGGCCCGCGCCGACCCGGCGGACCATCGTTGGCCAGAACGCGATGACCGCCACACCGACGATCAGCCAGGCCAGCAGGATGTACGGGAAGAGGTTGTACGGGAACGACGGCGCCGGGTAGATGTTCGCGTACAGCACGTAGCCGACGAGGATCACCGCGATCGAGGGCAGCACGCCGCGCCACTGCGGCACGCCGAGGCTGCGGTCGAAGGCGGCGCGGGCGGCACCGACGTTGACCAGGCCGTACCCGACCAGGATCGCGAGCGTGCCGAGCGTGCCCAGGTACTGCCAGACCTCCAGGCCGGTGGCGCTGAGCGCTCGCAGGATGACCAGGCAGATCAGGTTGGCAACCATGACCACGATGACCGCGTTGCGCGGCGAGCCCGACGGCTGCGACACCCGCGCCAGCGGCGTCTTCGGCGCGCCGTCCCGGGACACCGCGTAGATCAGCCGGGTCCCGGCCACGGCGGCCCCGAGACCGGCACCGAACGCGCTGAACGCCGCGCCGAGCTCGATCAGGTCGCGCATAGCCCCGCCCACGTACACGTCGGCGAGCTGGAACAACGGGCCGCCGGAGCCGGCGAACGCCGCCGAACCCTTGGTGGTCGCTCCGAACCCGAGCGACTGCACCGCGATGCAGGCGATGTAGAACACGGCCAGCACGACCACGGACGAGCCGATCGCACGCGGAATGGCCTTCCCCGGGTTCTGCGTCTCCTCGCCCAGCGCCCCCGCGCCCTCGAACCCAGCGAACGCGAGGAAGCCGAAGACGGAGCCCAGCAGCAGCGCGTGGATGTTGACCCCGGACGGCAGCGTGAAGATGCTGCCGGTGAGCGTGCCGCCGTTGAGCCCGTGGCCCTGGCCGACCTTCACGACGATGACCACCAGCAGCACGATGATCAGGGTCACCGTGACGGCCTCGATGTAGAACAGCGCCCGGGTGGACCGCCGGATCACCCCGGCGCAGAACGCCCAGATGATCGCCGTGATCGGCAGCGCCAGCCAGATCCAGTCGGCGTTCTTCCACCAGCCGATGTCCTGCAGCACCCCGGCCAGGAAGTAGCCGGACGCTGCGGCCGAGGCGGGCACGAACACGAAGTACATGAGGCACATCGCCCAGCTCGAGAACACGCCGACGCGCGGCCCGAGCGAAGCGCCGACGAACCCGTAGACCGAGCCCGCGTGGTTGTACTTGCGGGTCAGCAGCATGTACCCGTAGCCGATGAGGCAGCACGTGACGCCCGCGAACACGAACGACAGCGCCGCGCCGCGGCCGACCAGGGCCGCAACTCCGGGGCCCGAGAACGACATCGCGAGCGCCGGTGACATCGCGCCGACGGACAGGCCGATCGCCTCCCACGCGTGCAGGTTGCGCTTCAGCCCGTGGCCGGAGGCCCCACCCTCGGCAGCCGCCGGGGCCTGCCCGGCGTGGTCGCGAGTCTCGCTCATTCCGGCCTCCTAAAGCCACCCTCCACAAGGTTGCGAGAAACGATACGTATACGGGGCCAAATGATCAATGGTCTGGAATCTGGTCCGGGCCGACCTTAACCGAGACGTAATGTCCGACGTCAGCACTGGGCTGCTCCATCGGCGCCAGGTAGCCCACCGTGAACATCCGCGAGCGCATCCCGTCCTGCACCTGCTCGCAGATCGCCCAGTCCTGCCCATTGACGAGATCCCAGAACGCGACGGCGTCCCCCGGGTCGAAGTCCGCCCTGCCGATCTCGTCGGGATGGAACAAGAAGTCGCAGACCACCGTCGTGTGCCCGGCGTCATGCGGCCACAGCGTGAACGCCGCGACGTGATCGGCGGACAGGCTCAGCATCAGGTTGGGCAGCACGAGCTCCCCCAGGTGCCGCGTTCGGGCCCGCTGCGAGAGTCCGGGGAACGGAGCGCGGGTGGTCGTGCCCGACAGCGTGAACGTGTAGGCGCCGTCCCGGTGCGGGATGCCGGCGTCCCAGTCGAGGTCACCGCCGCCGCGCCGGAACGCCGGCACGAGCTCGCACAGCTCCGGGTGCACCGGGCCGCAGTGGTAGCACTCGTTGTAGTTCTCCAGGATCACCTTCCAGTTCGCGGCGACCCGGTAGACCAGCCGGTGCCCGGTGCGAAGCTGTTCCAGCGGGTACTCGGCGAGCCGGGCGTCCGCCCCGTTCAGCTGGTCCTGGAGCTGCCCGCCGGCCCTAGCCAGGCGAGCGAACACGAAGCCGCCCCAGGTGGCGACCGCGACCGGGTGCAGCGAGAGCCGGTCGCGGTACCGGCGCAGCTCGGGCAGGAAGGGCGCGGCGCGCAGCGTGCCGTCGAGGCCGTAGGTCCAGCCGTGGTAGGGGCAGCGGATTGCGCCGCCCACGCAGCCGCTGGGCTGCGGGCCGCCGGCGGGCTGGGCTCCGGCCACCGGGACGAGCCGCGAGCCGCGGTGCCGGCACAAGTTGTAGTACCCGGCCAGGCCGTCGGGGGCGTGGGAGGTCCTGACCACCATGACGCTTTCACCAGCGACATCGGCGGCCAGGTAATCCCCCGGCCCGGGGACGGACTCCTCGCGGCCGACGCAGAACCAGTCGGCGAACAGCACCGCTTCCCGTTCCCGGGCGAACTCGTCCTCCGACGTGTAGCTCGGCCCCGGCAGGCTGGCCTCCAGCGGTATGTCGGTCATGGCCGCCGCCTTCCCCGCCGCAGGTCGGCAACCACCCGCCTGGCCGCGTTGTAGCCGGGGGCGCCGGTGACCCCGCCGCCAGGGTGGGCGCCGGCGCCGCACAGGTACAGGCCGGCGACCGGCGTCGCGTACCGTGCCCAGCCGGGCACCGGCCGCATGTGAAAGAGCTGGTCCGGGCTG
>Ga0335075_10018356_pt1 | contig 10368 bp, 7 predicted proteins | sample Lox_Sample_24_FD_206723 | JGI IMG/M metagenome (GOLD analysis project Ga0335075, IMG submission 206723) | Soil microbial communities from Loxahatchee National Wildlife Refuge, Florida, United States - Lox_Sample_2.4 | ecosystem: Environmental > Terrestrial > Soil > Wetlands | place: USA: Florida... | reverse complement strand
CACCGCTTCGGCAATCGCGGCAAGCTCCTCGATCGTGCGAAGCCCGGCGAAGAAGATCGCGTCCGCGCCGGCGGCGCGATAGGCACGCGCGCGGGCGATCGCGCCCGCAACGCCGGCCAAGGAGACGGCGGTGCGCCCGGCGATGATCAGCGCGGGATCGGCACGCGCGGCGAGTGCTGCGCGCATCTTCCCCTCCCCCTCCGCGAGCGAGACCAGCTCCGGCTTCGTCTCGCCGAAGCCGCGCGGCAGACGCGTGTCCTCGATCATCGCCAGGGAAACGCCGGCGTTCTCAAGCTCCTCGATCGTGCGCGCGACGTTGAGCGCATTGCCGTAGCCGTGATCGGCGTCGACGATGAGCGGCAGCTCCGCGGCGCGGCCGATCCGGTAGGCGAGGTCGGCGAATTCGCTGAGCGTGATGAGGATCAGATCCGGCGCGGCGAGCACCGCGAGCGAGGCGACGGAGCCTGCAAGCATGGCCGTCTCGAAGCCGAGCGATTGGGCGATGCGCGCGGAGCCCGCGTCGAACACCGAGGCCGGATGCACGCATTGATCGCCCGCCAGCACCGCGCGCAGCCGCTCCCGCCGCTCCTTCCAGCGCATCCCGCTCCTCCCTCGCTTTCCGCCGATCGTCCGGCGCCTATGATGGAGGCTCGGCGCGCCCGCGCGAAGAGGGGGCGCCCTGCGGGAGAGCGGACGGGAGCGCGGGATGGAGAAGCGGATCGCATTCGTGGGCGCCGGCGCCGTCGGCGGCTATGTCGGTGGGCACTTGGCGCGCAACGGCTACGACGTGACGCTGATCGATCCCTGGCCCGAGCACGTGGAGACGATCCGCGCCGAAGGCCTGAAGCTTGAAGGGGTGACCGAAGAGGAAGCCTGCACGGTGCGCGTGCCCACGATGCATCTGACCGAAGTGCAACAGCTTTCGAAGGAGCGCCCGATCGACATCGCCTTCGTCTCGGTCAAGTCGTACGACACCGAGTGGGCGACGATGATGATCAAGCAGTATCTCTCCCCGGGCGCGGTGGTCGTGTCGCTCCAGAACTGCATCAACGAGGAGCGGATCGCCGCGATCGTCGGCTGGGGCCGGACGATGGGCTGCATCGCCGCGCGCATCTCGGTCGATCTCTACGCCGCGGGCCGGATCCGCCGCACCGTCCCCAAGGGCGGGGCCGCGCACACCGTATTCCGGGTGGGCGAGGTGCACGGGCGGGTCACCGCGCGCGCCGAGGAGATCGCTTCGATGATCGCCAAGATCGACAGCGTCAAGGTGACGACGAATTTGTGGGGCGAGCGGTGGTCGAAGCTCTGCCTCAACGGCATGCGCAACGGCGTTTCCGCCGCGACCGGGCTCGCCGGCAACGCGGCGGACCGCGATCCGGAGATCCGCCGCTTCGCCATTCACCTGGGCGGCGAGGCGGTGCGCGTGGGCCAGGCGCTCGGCTACGTGCTCGAGCATATCGGGCCGCTCGAGCCCGACCTCCTGGCGCGCGCGCACGAGGGCGAGGACGGCGCGCTCGAGGACGTCGAGGCGCGCCTGCTCGCCGCCGCCGGCGGCAACACCCGGAGCGACGCCCAGCGCCCCTCGATGGGCCAGGACATGCTGAAGGGACGGCGCACGGAGATCGATTTCATGAACGGCCTGGTGGTGGCGAAGGGCGCCGAGATCGGCCTTCCCGCCCCCGCGCACGCGCGCCTCGTCGAGACCGTCAAGCGCGTGGAGCGCGGCGAACTCCCGGCACGGCCGGAGAATCTGCACAGCACCTGATCACCGGCCGAAGACGACGACGCTTTCCAGCTGCGCGGACCAGCGGAACTGGTCGATCGGGCTCGCCGCGAGGACCTCGTAGCCTCCATCGCGCAGGCCGCGCGCGTCGCGCGCGAGCGTCGCCGGATTGCAGCTCGCATAGATGATCCGCGGCACCCGGCTCGCAGCGAGCGCCGCCATCTGCGGCGCCGCGCCGGCGTAGGGCGGATCGAGCACCACCGCGGCGGCGCCGGCGAGCTCCTCCGCGCCGAGCGGCTGGCGGGCGAGATCGCGCGCCACGACCGCGATCGGGCGGCCGGCGGCGGCGCGTCGCAACGACGCCACCGTCGCTTCGTCGGCCTCGAAGGCGATCACGCGGCCGCGCGCGGCGAGCGGGAATGTCAGCGTGCCGCAGCCGGCGAACAATTCGACGATGCGGGCCCGCGCCGGCATTGCGTGCGACAGCCCCGCGAGGACGGCGGCGACGATCGCCGCCTCGGCCGCAGGGGTGGCCTGAAGGAAGGCCCCAGGAGGTGGGAACACGGTGACGGAAGAGAGAGAAATCGCTGGCGGGCGCAGGATGCAGACGGGTTCAGGCCCGCCGGATTCCCGCGCCCAGGCCACGCGCGAGAGCCCGTGCGCGGCGGCGAAACCGGTCAATGCAGTCCGGTCCGCAGTGGTGAGATCGGCGTCGGTGCGGAGCAGCAGGTCGGCCCCGGTCTCGAGCAGATTGACGATGGCCGAGCCGCTTCGCCGCAGCGCCGAGAGCGGGGCAAGGACGGCGCGAAGAGGTGCCAACAGAGCGGAGAGCGTGGGATCGAGCACGACGCAGCTTTGGAGATCGACGATGTCGGCACCGCCCCGCCGGTGCAGCCCGACCTGCACATTGCCCGCGGCACGACGCAGGGCGAGGTCCACGCGCCGCCGGCTGCCCGCCGGGCTTTGCGCGATCGGTGCGATCGGCGCATCGGGGAAGCCGGCGCGGGCAAGAGCCGCCCGCAGCAGCCCGGACTTCCATTCGAGATAGGCGTCGTCCCGCCAGTGCTGAAGCGCGCAGCCGCCACAGGCGCCGAAATGCGGACAGGGCGGGGATGCGCGCTCGGGGCTCGACGTGATGATTGCCAGCGTCTCGGCAGCCCAACCTTCCCCTCGCCCGGCAATCGGAAGCGCGCGGACAAGCTCCCCGGGCAGCGCGCCGGCGATATAGAGCTTGGTGCCGTCGGGGAGTGTGGCAATTCCATCGCCGTCCGCGCCGATCCGCTCGATGCGGACATCGGCGGCCGGCGGAAGTGCGGCGCGTCGCGGCCGATCCGCACGCACCATGGGGCGTCTGCTCATGTCCGTTCTCGTGATTTATGAAGCGGCGGGTTGAAAGACCCGGGAGCCGTGCTGCGGCTCGGCCGTCGCGTCGATGAAACAATGAAAAACCTGTTGCTCAAGCCCGTCCGGCGCGTCACATTTCATAACGGCGCCGAGGCCGTCAAAGCGCGAGCACAGAACTCCGCCTGATTGCGGCGTCACGGGGATTGCAGCGTGGCTGGCTTCATGAGGGGGATCGCTTATGCTCACACGGCGTGCCGCCGGCAAGCTGATTGCCGGCGCGGCAGCCTCCGGCGCTTTGGTCGGAAATTCGACCCGCGCCGCCTGGGCTGCCGATAAGGTCATCAAGATCGGCATCACGTTGCCGCTCACCGGTGCGGCCGCGGATGGTGCCAACCTCATCAAGTACGGCGCCCTCCTGGCGATCGAGCAGGCGAACGCCAGCGGCGCCGTCAAGGGTTATCGGCTCGTGCCGGTCATCCTCAACAACGCGACCACCACCGCCGGCCAGTACGATCCGGCGCAGGCCGCGACCAACGCGCGCAAGCTGATTTCCGACCCGGAAGTGATGGCGGCGATCGGCCCGGAGACGAGCGGCGACGGCAAGGCGATGGCGGCGATCTACAGCGAGGCCAGCTTCGCAACCGTCACCCCCTCCTCGACGAACCCAGATCTCACCAACCCGAGCTTCGCCTCGGAGTTCCGGCCGGCCCACGATCATCAGCCGATCTACTTCCGCACCGTCACGACGGACGCCTATCAGGGCCCGTACATGGCCAACTACTACTACGACGTGCTTAAGGCGCGCTCGGTCTATGTCCTCGATGATTCCGGCGCGTACGGCGTCGGGCTTGCCAATGCCTTCGCGGCCCGCGCCACGCAAAAGGGCATGAAGGTCCTTGGCCACGACCGCCTCAACCCGCTGGAGGCCGACTACACGGTGGCGCTCACCAAGATCAGCGGGCTGAAGCCTGATTCGCTCTATTTCGGCGGGGACATCCTGGCGGCGGCCAAGCTGATCAAGCAGGGGTACACGATCCTGCCCGTGGCGATGCCCAAGGGCGGCGGTGACGGACTGCTGCAGCCGGAGATGCTGACGGGCGTAGGCTTCCCGGCGGCCGAGGGCTGGTATTGCACGATCGCCGCCCCGCATCTGACCGATGAGACGGCGGTGCAGCCCTTCGTCAAGCTCTACCAATCGACCTACCACACCCAGCCCTCCGACTACGCCGTGACCGCTTACGACGCCGGGCTGATCATCATCGGCGCGCTTGCCAGCCTGGTCGATGCCGGCAAGCCGATCACGCGGGCCAATCTGCGCGAGGCCATCCAGGTCTCGAAGACGCCGACGCTCCAGGGCACGATCACGTTCGACAAGAACGGGGATCTCGCAAGCCATACCATCAGCATCTTCCAGGTGGTCAAGAACACGAACTATCCGCTCACCGACCTGCTCCACCAGTTCAAGTACATCGGCACCGCGCCGACCAGCTAGTGTCCTGCCCCCGAAGTTCGTCGCATTTCGCGACGAACGGAGGGGATAAGCAGGCCACTGAAAACAAAGAGCGAGTGTCCCGATTCCGTCCGCATTTCAATGCGGCGAACTTCGGAATCGGGACACTAGCTCCCGGTTCCCTTCGTCCGGGCTATGCCGGGTCGGCACGTGCTCGGCCGAGCAGCGCCTCCCTGCCGGCATCGAGAGGCTCGGCGATGAAGCCCGCGACCGCCGCAACGCGCGGGCTGTTGCGGAGACGGCCGTTGACGAAGAGGAAGAGGTCGAGCGTGCCGACGTCCTTGGCGGCGAAGATCCGCCGCAGGCCCGGCTGATCGTCGCCAAGGAGGCAAGGCAGCAGCACACAGCCATGGCCCGCAAGGGCGGCCGCGATGCGCGCGCTCAAGCTGTTGCTGCGGAAGGAGATTTTCGCCCCCTTCCCTCCCCGGTACTGCCACCGCTCGGGAGCCACGTGCCCGGCGGTGTCGTCGAACGCGATCAGGCTGTGGCCATCGAAGCGGTTGATGGCGAGCGGAGGGCGATGACGCCGGAGATACGGACGGGCCGCGTAGATCCCGAAGCCGACGGCGACGCGCCGCTCGATCACGAAGTCCCGGTGCGGCGTGCCGTCGAAGCGGAGCGCGATGTCGGTCTCGTGCCGGGACAGTCCCGCCGTCGGCGTGGCGGTGATCAGCTCGATCCGGAGGTCGGGATAGCGGTCGCGAATGCGATGGAGATTGGCGGGGAGGAGCTGGTTGGCGATGAGCTCCGGCGCCGTGACGCGGACCTCGCCCTCGAGGGCGTCGGCCGCGCCTGACATCGCTTCGTGGGCCCGAAAGACCTCGCCTTCGATGCGCCGCGCGGTCTCCAGCAGCCTTTCGCCGGTAGCAGAAAGCACATAGCCGCTCTTGCGATCCTCGAACAGGCGCACCTCGAGCGCCTGCTCCAGCGCCGCGACATGGCGCCAGACAGTCACCGGGGAAACGCGGAGGCTCCGCGCCGCCGCGGCGAGGCCGCCGCCGGTTGCGACGGCGAGGAAGAACCGCAGATCGTCCCAGTCCATAGGATTTCAAATCTGAAATGGTCCCGTGCAGTTTTTGACGGTTCACCGACAGATTTGCAACGGCTAGAGTGCCGCGTCGAAATGCAACTCTATCGGATCGACTACTACCAGCGCCTGCGCGAGCGGATGCCGGACATCCTTGCGGACGCCGACCGGCTCGCCGCGGAGCTCGCGATTCCCGGGGCGCGCCGCGGCGGCATCGGCATCTCGGGGGCGAATTCGAGCTGCCCGGGGCGGCTTCACGACGAAGTGCTGAAGGCGATCGAGCATGTCTCCTCGCGCGCCGTGCCGCTGGTCCGGCTCGGAGACGAGCTCCGGCGCCTGGTCAAATCGGTCTATGGCGACGCCTATGACGCGGCACTCGCCGCGAACAGCGAGGCGGGCCTCTGGGTCAGCTTCAACGCCCTGATCACGCCCCCCTTGATGGGCCACGGCGAGCCCTACCGCGTGCGCTACATCGTTCCCTACGAGCGCCACATCGAGCATCACGGGAGCTACGGCCGCCCGGTTCCGGCAGGCTACAAGGACATTTTCGCCGATCGCGGCGCCACCGCCGGCGAGCTCGGCCTGCTCGGGCGGCGCCAGGAGCTTCTGGATACGGTGATCGTGAAGCTGCCGGGCGCGCGCTACGAGGTGCACGGCATCAAGTCCTATATCTGCCCGCTGCTGTTCGAGGTGGAGGCCGAAGCCGCCGCTTCTGCGATACGCCGGGCCGCCGAGCGGCAGGGCCCCTGGCTCGGCGGCTTCGCCTCGCTTGCCTACGACACGCCGGGCTACGGCTACGGCGCCAAGGACGCCGACGGCACCCCGCTGCTCCAGCGCCGGATGGGCGAGATCGCGCAAGAGTGCGGCCTGCCCTACATCGCCGACAATGCGAGCGGCATGCCGATCCTCGGCACCGATATCCGCAAGATAGGCGCCGATCTCATGATCTTCAGCATGGATAAGCTGGCGGGCGGCCCATGCGCCGGCCTCATCGTCGGCCGCGAGGAGGCGATGGTCGGCATTCGCCGCGCGCTCGGCACGCACAGCGAGCGCTTCGGAACATTGTCGGCGTACGGCAAGAGCGGCTTCGTGGCGGCCGATCCGGGCAAGGAGGCGCTGGCCGGCAGCATCGCCGCGCTCCGCCTCTTGCGCGATTCGCCCGAGACGGTCATCGCGCCGATCGATCTCCTGTTCGAAATCGTCCGCGATGTCCGCGCGACCTATGCCGACGAGCTCGGCAGCGGCATCGAGATCGCGCGATCGGTCAATTCCGGCGGCGTCGAGGTGAATTATCAGCGCACCTGGGACGGCGGCGGCCTCGGAATCCCCATCTTCAGCCATGAGGACCGCATCGCCGGATCGAACGTGCTGAACGCGATCATCGCGCGTCTCGGCGTGATGCCGAGTGTCGCCGACGATGCGAGCATCGTCATCACGCCCGGCATCGGGACACTCGCCGGCGATGGAACGCTGATCGAGGAAGCCGCGCGCGACGTTGCCCGCACCCTCTTCGCCGGGCTTGCTTTGCTCAAGCGCTGGGGCGAGCGCATCGCGCGGGAGCATTGAAGTCCGCGCGAGCCCGGGTCTTGCCGGCGGCACGCAACGGTAGTCCAATCTGACCGATATCACAGCCGCAATGCGGCGCCCGACGAAACGGAGAATTCACTCGCATGGGGCAGTTGGCTGAGCGGGTTGGCCAGTTCGCGCCGTCGGGCACGCTCAAGATGACCGCGCTCGCGCGCCAGCTCGCGGCCGAGGGGCGGGAGATCATCGCGCTCTCCTCGGGCGAGCCCGACTTCCCGACGCCCGACAACATCAAGGAAGCCGGCATCCGCGCGATCCGCGAGAATATCACCAAATACACCGCGACCGACGGCACGCCCGATCTCAAGCGGGCGATCTCGCGCAAGCTCGCCGCCGACAATGGCCTCGACTATCCGCCCGAGCAGATCGTGGTCGCCAACGGCACCAAGCCGCTCCTGCTCGCCGCGATGATGGCGCTCGCCGATCCGGGCGACGAGGTGATCGTGCCCGCGCCCTATTGGGTCTCCTATCCGGAAGTCGCGCGCATCGTCGGCGCCTCGCCGGTCTTCGTCCCGTGCCCGGCATCTTCCGGCTTCCGCCTCCAGTCCGACGCGCTCGAGGCCGCCATCACCGAGCGGACGCGCGTGCTGGTGATCACTAGCCCGCACAACCCGACCGGCGCGGTGTACCGCCGCGAAGACATGGAAGCGCTGGTTCCGGTGCTGCGGCGGCATCCGCGCGTGTGGGTGCTCACCGACGAGATCTACGAGCACATTTTTTACAATGGCGGCAAGCCGGTCTCGTTCGCCGCAATCGATCGCGACCTCGCCGAGCGCGTCGTCGTGACCAACGGTTTCTCCAAGGGCTATGTCATGACCGGCTGGCGCCTCGGCTTCGCCGCCGGCCCGCGTCCCGCCATCCAGGCGATGAACAAGATCCTCGGCAACATTGCGGGCCCGCCCAATGCCATCTCCCAGGCAGCGGCGATCGAGGCGCTGCTCGGCAAGCAGGCGTACATCCGGAGCAACGTCGAGGTCTTCCGCGAGCGCCGCGACCTCGCGGTGGAAGCCTTGAACCAGATGCCCGGCATCACCTGCGCGCCCCCGGATGGCGCGTTCTATCTCTTCGCCGGCTGTGCCGGGGTGCTCGGCCGGCGCGCGCCCGACGGAGCCGTGGTCGCAAGCGACACCGATTTCGTCCACTCGGCCGCGATGCACGCGGGCGTGGTGATGGTCCCCGGCAGCGCCTTCGGCCTCTCGCCCTACTTCCGGATCACCTACGCGCTGGCGACCGACCGTCTGAGGACCGCGCTCGAGCGCGTGCGGCGCTTCTGCAACGCGCTTGCCTGACCCCGCAAGGGAACGACCGCGGAAATGGTGGGCGCGCCAGGGATCGAACCTGGGACCCCCACCGTGTCAAGGTGGTGCTCTCCCGCTGAGCTACACGCCCCCTTTCGCTTCTAGCCCGGCCCCCAAAGGGCCGGCAAGGCTTGTTCCCTGATGACAAGAAGCCGCCGAGCGGCTTCACTTCCGGGCCTGATGGATCTGCCGCCCCTCGCCTCCCGCGCCGGCCCGCCCCCGTTCGTGCTGCACCGCCCGGCGCGCCAGACGATGCCGCTCGTCTTCGCCTCGCCCCATTCGGGCCGCGATTATCCGCCCGCCTTCCTCGCCGCCGCGCGGCTCGACCCGCTCTCCTTGCGCAAGAGCGAGGACAGCTTCGTGGACGAGCTCTTCGCCGCCGCTCCGCGCCACGGCGCCCCGCTGATCGCCGCCTCCTTCCCGCGCGCCTTCTGCGACGCCAACCGCGAGCCCTGGGAGCTCGACCCCGAGATGTTCTCCGAGCCCCTGCCCGAGTGGGTGAACAGCGCGAGCCCGCGCATCGGCGCCGGCCTCGGCACCATCGCCCGCGTCGTCGCCTCCGGCTCGGTGATCTACCGCGACAAGCTCTCCTTCGCCGAGGCCGAGGCACGCATCCGCTGCTGCTGGGAGCCCTTCCACGCCTCGCTCGCCGCGTTGATAGCCGATACCCGCAAAGCCTTCGGCGCCTGCCTCTTGATCGACTGCCACTCCATGCCGGCTCCGCCGATTCCCGCCGGCCGCCGCGTCGACTTCGTCCTGGGCGACGCCTACGGCACGACCTGCGCCGAGCCTGTGGTACGGCTGATCGAGGACATCCTCGCCGGCCTCGGTTATCGCGTGCGCCGCAACGATCCCTATTCCGGCGGCTATATCACCCGCCATTACGGCCGCCCACGCGAGGGCGTGCACGCGCTCCAGCTCGAGATCGCCCGCGACCTCTATATGGACGAGGCGCGGATCGAGCCGCTGGCGGGCTTCGCCTCGCTGCGGGAGGGCATCGAGCGCCTTCTCTCTCGCCTCAGCAGCGGCGCGGGAACAATTTTTCCTGCGTAGAGCGTGATCCCCGGGGTCGCGCCGGAGACAAAAAAATGGCGGCGCTTTTGGCGCCGCCAAGTTTAGGGAGGAAACGTCCAAGAAAAGCAGGCAGCCCGGCATCGCCGTACTGCTGCAATGCGGAAATTAAGCGCTTGCATGCCCCCGCGCAAGGGTTTTTTTGCGCTGCGGCAAAATTCTTCGGGGTAGCTCACGAGATCGTTAAGGGCGGGCCGGCAAGGCTTTGCTAACCCGGCCATGGCACCCTGGCGGCATGGCTCGCGCTCCCTCCCACGCGCGGCATCTGGTGCTGCCGCTTCTGCTGCTCTGGCTGGCCACCCCGCCGGCGGCTGCCGAGCCTTGGGCGCTCCCCCCGCGCCCCGGGCAGCTCTGCCGCGCCGGCATCGTCAGCGCGGAACGCAGCTTCGCCATTCCCTTGGGCCTCCTCGGCGCGATCGGCCAGGTGGAGAGCGGCCGCCGGGATCCCGTCACCGGGGCGTACCTGCCCTGGCCGTGGACGGTGGACGCTGACGGCGATGGGCATTTCTACCCCACCAAGGCCGCCGCGATCGCGGCGGTCCGCTCGTTCCAGGCCGCCGGCATCCGCTCGATCGATGTCGGCTGCATGCAGGTCAACCTGCTCCACCATCCGCACGCATTCCGCACACTGGCGGAGGCCTTCGACCCGCCGAGCAACACCGCCTACGCCGCAAAGTTCCTCCGCGAGCTTCACGCAGAGACGGGAAGCTGGCCCGAGGCCGCCGCCTTCTACCACTCGACCACGCCCGCACTCGCCTATGCCTATGAGCGGAAGGTCCTGGCCGCCTGGCCGGCCGGGCTCCGCGAGGCC
>Ga0335075_10018355_pt1 | contig 10369 bp, 11 predicted proteins | sample Lox_Sample_24_FD_206723 | JGI IMG/M metagenome (GOLD analysis project Ga0335075, IMG submission 206723) | Soil microbial communities from Loxahatchee National Wildlife Refuge, Florida, United States - Lox_Sample_2.4 | ecosystem: Environmental > Terrestrial > Soil > Wetlands | place: USA... | reverse complement strand
CGGGCGGACCTGTGGAACATGGGTCGTGCGGCGGAACGTCTCACGCAGATGAAGCCGCCCGCTGACGAGCCGGCGAGCAAGAACTTCAACGCCCTGGCGGCAGGCGGTGCCGGCGGACCGGGCGCGTACGGCTACGGCGCCGGCCACGTCCAGCGCGAGTACGGCTATGTCGACGAGTTGATCAAGCGGCTCGAAGACGCTCTTCACATAACTCGTTCCAGTGAACAGAATTCGACGACCGATATCAATCAGGCCGGTTCGTCCGACGGAGGTTACATCTGATGGAGTTCCGCATTGTCCGATGCATCGCGGCTTGTGGTGCGGCGGTGCTCCTGGCGACCGGCTGCGGCGGATCGAAGGATCCGGGTCCGCTGTCGACCAGTCAGCCGACCGCCGCGCCTTCTTCGGCGCAGGATTCCGGTTTGCCGCGCGGTGGTGCGCCGAAGGTGCCAAACCCGTTGCCTGCCTCGGCGCTCGCGGGCGATCCGTGTCAGAGCATGACGCCCGCGCAGTTGAAAGACGCGCTGGGACAGGTTCAGCAAACCAAACAGGACAGTACGCCGAAAGTCGGTCCGGGCTGTACCTGGTCAAACCTCGACAGCGGCGCGAATCTGGGTGTCGATTACGACACGGAAGTGAATACTGGGTTGAGTGGTTGGTACGAGAATACCAAACCGCAGGCCACGGTGTGGCGCGAAGTGACCGTCCAGGGATTTCCGGCGGTTGCGCACGTAACCCCGAGCGGTGGCGACTCGAAGGTGTTCTGCCAGCTCAGCATCGGTATCAGCGACGAGCACACCGTCGATGTTTCAATCGGTCTCAGTGATAAAAGCAAGCAAAGCAACGCCGATCCGTGTCAGGTGGTGCTGCGTCCCGCTAACGTCGTGATAGCGAACCTGAAACAAAAGGCAGGTTCGTAATGGGGTTCTTCGAGGTGATGGGCGGTATGGCGAAATCCGTCGCCCATGGGTTCGAGAATGCGGTGGACTGGGTTGGGGACCGGGCGGGTGATGTCGGGCATTGGCTGGGTGATCTGGTTCACGGGAATCTCGGCGAGCAGGCGATGCCGCAGTCGGATCTGGTTGCTGCGGTGAAGGCCAGTCAAGGGGCGCAGGGCTGGCACGAGGGGAGCGGTCAGGCGAGCCAGCTGGCGCAGCAGCATCAGCAAGTCAGCGACCGGGTCCAGCAGTTGATGACCGGGCTTGAGTCCGCGTGGACCGGGGGTGGTGCGGATGCCGCGCGGGCGCGGATCAAGCCTCTCGCTGACGTTTCCCAGGCGGCGTCTCAGACCTTCACCTCAAACGCCAATTCGACCAAAGACCTGGCATTCGGGTTCGATCACATGAAAGCGTCGCTGCAGGACATGCCCGCGACGCCGCCGCATCGGACGTTTTGGGATGAGGTGCAGTTTTGGCACACTACTGACACCGAAGCGAAGATCAAAGAGAACAACCAGATTGTCCAGCAGAACCTCGCCAAGTACAACCAGTACGCGGAGCAGGCGAAATCCGCGGGCCAGGCGCTGAACATCGATTACGGGCAGCTTCAGGACTTCGGTGACGGCAAGGTCGGCATCGAGCCGAATCCTCCGAATCCCCCGGAGCCCAAGCCGAAGAATCCGGTCGATCACGGCAAGGATCCGCGCCCGCGGTCGGGGCCGCCGGAGCCGTCGCCGTATCCGCCGACGCCGCCGTATTCGCCAGGGCCGCCGGCGCCGCCGCATCCGCCGGGGCTGCCGCCGGTGTCGCCGCCGATTCGGGAGCTGCCGCTGCCGTGGAATGGGCCGGTGCCGCCTCCGGGCGGGCATCCGCCGGTGGGCGAGGGGCCGCCCCGGTTCCAGCCGGGCGGGCCAGGGGACGGGACGACCACCTCGGGCTGGACGCCGCCGTCGTTCGATCGGCCGGGCGGGTCCGCCTGGACGCCGCCGAACTCGACCGGATGGAGCGGCGGCGATTCCTCGTTCGGGCCGACTGGCGGGTTCGGGCCGACCGGCGGTTCCGGATCGGCGGGCGGATTCGGTCCGACCGGGGGATTTGGTCCCACCGGCGGGAAACCGGGCGGTTCGGCCGGGATGGGCGCCGGTTCGGGTACGGCGGCGGGCGAGGAAGCCGCGACGCGCGGCGGTGCGAACACGAACGCGAACGCGGCCGGCCGGGGTGCCGCTGGCGCCAAGGGACAGGCGGGCATGGGCGGCATGGGGGCCGGCGGCAAGGGCGGCAAAGGCGAGGAAGACAAGGAACACCAGCGTAAATACCTGCTGGAAGACGATTCCGCGTTCTCCCTGGTGGACGAGAACGGCGACCGCGCCGTCGACCCGCGCACCGGGCTGCCGCCGACGCCTCCGACGATCGGCGGCTGAGGGATGACGATCATCGACAGACCGGTCCGGATGCCGCGGCCGGCGTTCTTCGTCGCATGGGAATACCTCGGCCGGGGCACGCTTCCGGTCGTGGTCAGCCCGGACGACACCTACATGACCGAGGAATACGCCGCGGAACGGACGCGCCGGGCGACCGCCAAGTTCGCCGAGATCGGGCTCGCCGCTTCGGACGGGCGGCTCAGCCCGGAATTCCGGGCCACCTTGGAACTGCTCGCGGCACCCGCGCGCGAGTGCTACTCGTGGACCGCGTTCGCCGCGAACCCGTCGGACGACGGTGCGGTCTTCGTCGCGACGGCGGGCCGTGACGCGGTCCGGCTGATCACCGACTACCGGTCGATCCGGCTCGATCCGATCCAGCCGCGCGACCTGGTTCCGGCGCTGGTCGAGACGTTGCCGGACTACCCGCCGTCCCGGATGTCGCCGTTGCGGGTGCCGATGGCCTACCTCGAAGACAACGGCGCGGACCCGTTGTCGGAGATGTCCGGCCGGGCCGACGACCTCCGGCACCTGATGCGCGCGGAACGCGCTGCGGCGCACAAGATCCACGCCGCGACCGGAAACGGTGCCGGAAGAGTCCACAGTGCACCGTTGACGGTCTACGACCTCACCCGGAGCGGCCGGATTCTCGCCAGCACCGGGCCGGGCGCGGACGGCGGGGCGGAAGCCACCGTCTGCAGCGGAACCCACGCCAACCTGGTGGCCGCGCTCAACCGCACCTTCGAGACGCTCGGCTGAGGCGGTGGCGGGCGCGGCGATCCGCACCCGCCACCGCACCACTCAGCTCTGGTACGAAGCGGCGAACTCCACCAGCGTCCGTGCCGCGAACCCGGACGCCCCGGGCACCACGTCGTCGTAGGTCTTGTCCGCGCGTGCCGGGCCCGCGATGTCCATGTGCGCCCACGGCAATCCGGCGGTGAACTCGCGCAGGAACAGCGCCGCCATGATCCCGCCCGGGCCGCCCGGGGCCTGCCGCACGTCGCCGAGTTCGCCGTCGATGCCGTCCGCGTAATCCTCGACCAGCGGCATCCGCCACCACGCCTCACCGGCCCGCACGCCGGCCTCGATCACGCGCGCGGCCAGCTCGTCTTCGGTGGCGAAAACGCCGCCGGTACGCACGCCCAGCGACACCTTCATCGCCCCGGTCAGCGTCGCCGCGTCGACGACCAGATCCGGCTTGAACCGGTCGATGCCGTACGCGAGCGCGTCCGCCATCACCATCCGGCCTTCGGCGTCGGTGTTGCCGACCTCGGTGGTCTGGCCGCCGTAGTGCCGGACGATGTCGCCCGGCCGGTACGCGCTGCCGGACATGTGGTTCTCCGCCGCGGGCACCAGCGCGGTGACTCGCACCGGCAGCTCGAGTTCCGCGATCGCGCGCACCGCGGCGATCACGGCCGCGCCGCCCGCCATGTCGGTGCGCATCAAGTGCATGCCCTCGGCCGGCTTGAGCGAAATGCCGCCGGTGTCGAAGGTGATGCCCTTGCCGACGAACAGAAGGTGCTTCACGGCTCCGCGCGGACGGTAGGACATCTCGATCAGCCGCGGCGGCGAAGCGGACCCGCCGCCGACCGCCAGGACGCCGCCGAAACCGTTGTCCGCAAGCCACTTCTCGTCGCGCACGGTCACCTCGACCGCGCCGCCGAGCACCTTCGCGGTGGTGTTCGCCAGCCACGCCGGGTTCTTCACGTTCGACGGCGCGTTCGCCAAATCGCGGGTGAAGGCCGCAGCCGCGGCGAGAACGCGTGCGCGCGCCACTGCCGTCGCGTACGCCGGCACCGCGCGCTCGTACGCGACCACCAGCCGTACCGTCGGCACGGGCGGCTTCGGTTCCTCATTGGTCACCACAAAGCGGTAGCCGCCGAGCGACAGCCCGACCGCCAGCTCCGCGGCCAGCGTCGCCGTCGCGTTTTCGGGGAGTACAACCTGGACAGTCCGGATCGGACGGTCCTCGGCCGCCGCCCGGAACGCGCGCGCCAGCGCCGCCCCGGTCCGCCGGTAGTCCTTCGCCTCGCCGTCGCCGATGCCGGCGACCCAGCGCGGGCCTTCGCCGGTCCGCTCGCGGATCTCGGCGGTCTTGCCGCTCGCGTCGTACGCCTCGGCTTCGGCCGGGCCGGCCAGCAGGGCTTCCGGGAGCCCGCGGCGAGTGTCGTCCACGACCTCGATCGCGGGCAGCTTCGTGGGGACGGGGGGTAGCGAGTTACGCACAGCCAGCAACCTTCGGGCGCAGATGAACTGCAACCCCGGTCTCCGTGCGGAGACCGGGGTGCACAGTGGACAGAATCGGGGGAATTCAGGTCAGACAGTGACCTTTTCCAGCGCCTCGCCGAGGGCCTTCGCTTCCTCCGCGGAGATCTCGACGACCAGTCGGCCGCCACCCTCCAGTGGCACCCGCATCACGATGCCCCGCCCCTCCTTGGTCACTTCGAGGGGACCATCTCCGGTCCGGGGCTTCATGGCCGCCATAGCGTGCTCCCTCCGTCTCAACCGGCGCGCCCGGTTCGCGCACTCGCATGCCACCCGGGTCTCGCCCTCCATTGTCCCTCATCAGCGCCCGGGCGCGAACGCGGACCGATCATTTGCCGCCGCATCGGTGCTGGTATGCCGCCCGGCGGCGGCTCCGGAGAAGGCTGAGCGGCCGCTTTCCGGGGATTCTTGTCCGGAACCGGACAACGCGATCGGGCGCGGCGCGGTCCGGTTCCGGGCCGGTGCGGGAATTCAGCCGAGTTCTTCGTCCCGGCGGGTCAGCACCAGCGGCCCGTCCGCGGTGATCGCGACGGTGTGCTCGGTGTGCGCGGTGCGCGAGCCGTCGGCGGACCGGATGGTCCAGCCGTCCGGGTCGTACACGATGCGATCGGTGGTGCGGGCCAGCCACGGTTCCAGCGCGAGGGTCAGGCCGGGCCGCAGTTTCATGCCCCGGCCCGCGGTGCCCCGGTTCGACACGTGCGGTTCGCCGTGCATGGTGCGGCCGATGCCGTGCCCGCCGAACTCGGTGTTGACCTGGTAGCCGTAGCCGGTGGCGACCGCTTCGATCGCGGCCGAGATGTCGCCGAGCCGGTTGCCCGCCCGCGCCGCTTCGATCGCGGCTTCCAGTGCTTCCTCGGTGGCCCGGACGATCCGCTGGTCCTCTTCGGCCGGGGTGCCGACGATGACCGTGCGCGCCGAGTCCGCCGCCCAGCCGTCGATGGTCACCGCGATGTCCGCGCTGAGCACGTCGCCGTCGCGCAGCACGTAGTCGTGCGGCAGCCCGTGCAGCACGGCGTCGTTCACCGAAAGGCAGATGACGTTGCGGAACGGGCCCTTGCCGAACGACGGCGAGTAGTCCCAGTAGCAGGATTCGGCTCCGCGCCGCTTGATCATGCCGCGCACGTGGTGTTCGAGATCCATCAGGTTGACGCCCACGTCGGCACGGCGGCCGACCTCGGTCAGCACCTCGGCGACGAACCGTCCGGTCACGTGCATGCGGTCGATCTCCGCAGGCGTCTTCAGCTCGATCACGACTACCTCGCGTCTTCGGGTTGCGGTATTTCTATACCGGAACGGTAGCACGGCTCCGGGACGGGAATACCGGCGTTCACCGGGCGGTCGCGACCACCTGGTCGCGGAACGCCCGGACGGCGGGCGGCAGCGGTTCCCCGGCACGCCAGGCGAGCCCGATCGTCCGGCGGACCGGCGGCCGCAGCGGAACTTCCGCCACACCGGCCGGCGCCCCCGGCTCGAACCGGGGCAGCAGTGCGACGCCCAAGCCGGCCCCGACCAGTCCGCGCACGGTGTCGGATTCCTGTCCCTCGAAGGCGACCTTCGGCGTGAAGCCGGCGGCGGCGCAGAGGTCGTCGGTGATCCGGCGCAGACCGTAGCCGGGTTCGAGCAGGACGAACGGTTCCTCGGCGAGCTCCGCGACGCGGACGCTGTTCCTCCCGGCGAGCCGGTGTCCGGCGGGGACGGACAGGTGGATCGGCTGTTCGTCCAGTACCGCTGTCTCCAGCCGGTCGTCCGCCACGACCGGGGCGAGCAGGGCCAGGTCGAGTTCGCCGGACACCAGCCGGTCGACCATGTCCTGCAGCGAACCTTGCACGAGGGTGAACCGGGCGGACGGCGCCTGCTCGCGGTAGGCGCGCAGCAGTCGGGGCACCAGCGAACGGCCGAGCAGATGCAGGAAACCGAGCACGACCCGGCCGCTCTCCGGCTCGATTTCCTCGCGCGCGAGCCGGGCCCCGGCGTCGACCACCGGCAGCGCCCGTTCCGCGGCGGCGGCCAGCAGCTCCGCCGCGCGGGTGAGCCGGACGCCGCGTCCGTCGGGCACCGTCAGCGGTGCGCCGAGCGCTTGCCCGAGGGCGGCGATGCGCCGGCTGACTGTGGGCTGTGGCACACCGAGGATTTCGGCCGTGCGGGTGACGTTCCCGGTGCTGCGCAGGGTGGCCAGCAGCTGGAGGTGGGGAACGAGCTGCGCGGTCAGGTTCTCATTCGGCACGGTATGAATGATGGCTGATCAACGTATTGGACGCATTGATTAGCGAAGCTTACTTTCGATCCCGTGCTCACTTCCGCCCGCCGGGTGAAGATCGCGGTCGCCGCCGCCGGTTTCACCTCGTTCGCCCTGCTTTACGCCCCGCAAGCGGTGCTGCCGCAGCTCGCCGCGCAGTACCACCTCGACCCGGGCGGCGCGGCGCTGGCGGTGAGCGTGGCGACCGGTGCCCTGGCGATCTCGGTGCTGCCGGTCGCCGCACTGTCCGAAGTGGTCGGACGGCGGCCGGTGATAATCGCGTCGGTGGCGGTTTCCTCGGTGCTGGGCCTGCTGCTGCCGTTGATGCCGAACTACCCGCTGCTGCTGGTGCTGCGCGCGGTGCAGGGGGTCGCGATCGCTGGCTTCCCCGGCGTGGCCACCGCGTATCTGGTGGAGCGGCTCGGCAAAGCCGGTGTCGCGGCCGCGGTCGGCGCGATGATCGCGGGCAACACCATCGGCGGCATGACCGGACGGCTGGCGACCGGGTTCACCGCCGGACCGCTCGGCTGGCACGGCGCGTTGTACGTGGTGGCTGGGCTTTCGCTGATCTGCGCTGTGGTCACGGTGGTGACGCTGCCGCCTTCGGAGCGCTCGGCGCGCTCGACGGGGGAGCAGCAGGGCTTGCGGGACGTCGGCACCGGGCTGCTCCTGGCGGTGCGACGGCCGGTGTTGCTGGTCCAGTACGCGGTCGCGCTGCTGGCGATGGGCTCGTTCGTCGCGCTGTACAACGCCGCGGGCTTCCGGCTGACCGGCTCGCCGCTGAACCTCTCGCCGGCCATCGCGTCGCTGGTGTTCCTCTCCTACGCGCTCGGCTCGGTCTCGTCAGCCACCGCGAACCGGCTGTCCGCCCGCTTCGGCCGCCGCCAGGCGCTGACCGGCGTGCTGGTGCTCACCGCGGCAGGCGGGCTGCTGACCCTCCCGGACTCGCTGCCGCTGATCGTGCTCGGCTTCCTGGTGCTGACCGCGGCGTTCTTCGCCGCGCACTCGATCGCGAACAGCTGGGCCGCCGCGGAGGCCCCGGAGAACGCGCGCGGCCAGGTCGGCGGGCTGTACACGCTGATGTACTACCTCGGCAGCAGCGTCGGCGGCGGGCTCGGCAGCGTGGTCTACAGCCACGCGGGCTGGGACTGGCTGATCGTGGCCGTGGTGGTGTGGCTGGGCTTGGCGGTCGCGGCGGTGCAGGTGGGCACGAGGGTGCGCCAGCGGGTTCTCGTGGGTGTTCGAGCCGGTTGACCGGTCACGAGCAGGCGGTGGCGACCAGCAGCCCGCCGCCCACCGGCAGCATCGCCGGGATCAGCCGCGGGTCCTCCCGGACCGCGCGGGCCACCTCGCGCAACGCCATCGTCTCCGGGTCGCGCCGGGACGGATCGGTGACCCGGCCGCCCGCCAGGACCTGGTGGAACACGATGACCCCGCCACGGCGCAGCAGTGCGACGCCCTGCTCGTAGTAGCCCGGGTACTCGATCCGGGCGGCGTCGATGAACACCAGGTCGTAGCCGCCCGGGGTGAGCCGGGTCAGCACGTCCAGCGCGCGCCCGACGATGAGCCGCATCCGGCCCGGCGGGTAGCCCGCCTCCAGGAACGTCTTGCGCGCCGCACGCTGGTACTCGGGTTCGATGTCGATCGAGGTCAGCACGCCGTCGGCGGCCATCCCGCGCAGCAGGTACAGCCCGCTCACGCCGGACCCGGTGCCGACCTCCACCACCGCCCGCGCGGCCACCGTCGCGGCGAGGAACCGCAGCGTCGCCCCCGCGCCCGGGGCCAGCGGGGCACAGCCGAGGTCGGCCCCGCGCATCCGTGCCGCGGCCAGCACGTCGTCGTCGGGCGAGTACCCGTCAACGTGCTCGGCGCCGACCGCTCCGGTCTCGGCCGCCGCCTGTGTCCCCGAACTCACGCGCGAAGGTTAGCGCTGGTTGTCGATAAATCAGCGAAGGCTCCCGGGTAACTGCCCGAATGCGGGCAAACGCCCAGCCTCCGGGACGCGTCCGGGGGTGCGTCCGGACGAGTCCGGGGTGCTCCCGGGCACACCGGGGAAGTTCTCAGGCTGCTCTCAGACCGGTCTCATGAGTTCCATAAGGAAGCTCGGCAAACTCTGTCTCAACCGCACGGGAACACGGTGTCCCCGATCCGCGTTGGCAGATGTGTAGAGGAGTTGACCCAGATGGAGGTGCCTGCTCCCCTGATGCAGAAAGCCGAACTGCCGGAGCCCGCCCCGGTGACCGTGGACGCAGCCGAGGCGGCCTGGACGCCGCCCTCGTGGGACGAGGTCGTGCGCGAACACGCCGACCGGGTCTACCGGCTCGCCTACCGCCTGACCGGCAACACGCACGACGCCGAAGACCTGACCCAGGAGACGTTCATCCGCGTCTTCCGGTCGCTCGCGTCGTACAAGCCGGGCACCTTCGAGGGCTGGCTGCACCGGATCACCACCAACCTCTTCCTGGACATGGCACGCCGCCGTTCGCGGGTGCGGATGGAAGGGCTGCCCGAGGACACCGACCGGATCGTCGGCGACGACCCGAGCCCGGAGCAGTACTACAGCGACACCCACCTGGACCCGGACCTGCAGGAGGCGCTCGACGAGCTGCCCCCGGAGTTCCGCGCCGCGGTCGTGCTGTGCGACGTCGAAGGACTCTCGTACGAGGAAATCGGCGCGACCCTGGGCGTCAAGCTCGGCACCGTGCGCAGCCGGATCCACCGCGGCCGCTCGGCGCTGCGCGCTTCGCTGGAGCGCCGTCGCGCGATGCGGGACGAATCTGCGAAGGTGTCTGTATGAGCGGCTGGCGCTTCGCCGAAACCCACCTCCTCCCGGACGCAGTCGTCGCCTTGGTCGACGGGGAACTGACGCCGGTCGCGCACGACCGGGCCACCGCGCACCTCGCGCGCTGCCCCGGCTGCGCGGCGGAAGTGACGGCGCAGCGGCAGGCAGTGGCCGCGGTGAAGGACGCCGGCGCACCGCTGATGTCGGCCGGTTTCCTGGCCAGCCTGCGCTCGATCCCGGAACACACCGATCTGCCGTCCGGAACGCCGGACAACCTGGCGGTCACCGCGGACGGCCAGCTGGTGGCCATCCAGCGTCCCGACCGGGTAGCCGGCCTGCGAGACAGCGGAGTGCTGGGCGGTGCCGCCCCGTTGGGAAGTACCGCGCCGCTAGGGCAGTCAGCGAACGTGCTCGGCGGCGGACGGTTCGGCCTCAGCCGGAAACGCGCCGCGCAGGGAGCTGGGGTAGTGGTGTCCGGCCTGGTGCTGAGCGCCCTGGCACTGGCCGGAACAGCAGCGGACAGCGGCGAACGGACCAATGATCCCGGAGTTTTGAACGCGAACTTCCCGCCGGCTCGGATGATGGTTCCGGTGGTGACGGTTTCGTCCTCGGTTCCTTCGTCGCCATCGCCTTCTGCGTCGGAGTCGGAGCAGGAATCGTCGGAGATGTTTCCGGCTGGGGTTGCTGTCGCTGCCCGGTGATTCGGCTTGGGTGGGTGTTCCTTGGGGGC
>Ga0335075_10018354_pt1 | contig 10369 bp, 5 predicted proteins | sample Lox_Sample_24_FD_206723 | JGI IMG/M metagenome (GOLD analysis project Ga0335075, IMG submission 206723) | Soil microbial communities from Loxahatchee National Wildlife Refuge, Florida, United States - Lox_Sample_2.4 | ecosystem: Environmental > Terrestrial > Soil > Wetlands | place: USA: Florida... | reverse complement strand
CCACGTGCCGTCCCATGCCGGCCAGCCGCTCGTGCAGCTCCCTGCCGAGCTCGAACACCGCCCGCGCGTTCTCAGACAGCGCCTGCTGCTGCCAGGCGTACTGGGCGGTGCGCAGCATCGACACCAGCGTCGTGGGCGTCGCGATGTGCACCCGGCGGGCCAGCGCGTGCTCGAGCAGTTCCTGGTCGCGCTCCAGGGCGGGCGCGAGGAACGCCTCGCCAGGGATGAACAGGATGACGAACTCTGGCGTCTCGGGCAGCGCGGACCAGTACGCCTTCGCGCCGAGCCGGTCGACGTGCGCCCGTATGTGCCGCGCGTGCGCGTCGAGCCGCGCCTCACGCGCCGCGTCATCCGCCAACGCCGCGGCCTCCAGGTAGGCGGCGAGCGACACCTTGGAGTCAACGACGACGTTCCTGCCGCCGGCCAGCCGGACCACCATGTCCGGGCGCTGCCCGCCCTCGACGACCACCTGCTCGTCGAAGTCGCAGTGCGCGGCCATCCCGGCGAGCTCGACGACGCGGCGCAGCTGGAGTTCGCCCCAGCGGCCGCGGGCTTCCGGTCGCCGCAGCGCGGTGACGAGCGCCTGAGTCTGCTCGCGGAGCTGCTCAGCGCCGCGACGGGTGAACTCGACCTGCTGGGCCAGCTCCGCGTGCGACCGGGTCCGCGCGATATCGGATTCGCGCAGCTGCTGCTCGACCCGGGCCAGCGTCTCCCGCATGGGCGCCACCAGCGTCTCCACGTCGAAACGCTGCGCGAGCTGCCCGTCGGCAAGCGCGGTCCGCTCGCTCGCGGTGCGCTCGATCAGCGCGGCCTTGTCCTCCGCGGCGCGGGCGCGCTCTTGGGCTGTTGCCGCCGCGGTGGCGAGGCGATTACGGGCCAGCAGGTACCCGATGACCACGCCGATCGCGATCCCGGCCAGCAAGGCGAATACGGTCACAGGTCCAGTATTGACACGCTGGTGCGCACCCCGCCCGGCGACACGCGCTGGAAACAGCGAGAATAGTTAACGTGCGGGCGGCCATCGAGGTGCGCGCGATCGGGCAGCGAACCCGGTCAGGCGCCGTTACTCTACGGGATGTAACGCTGGCCGTCGGTCATAGCGAGCTCGTCGGGATCATCGGGGGCAGCGGGTCAGGGAAGGGCGCGCTGCTCGACGCCATGTCCGGGCTCCGCCCGCCGTCGTCAGGCACCGTGGTCCGTTCCGCCGGCACCATCGGGTATGTGCCGAAGGGGGACACGATCGATCCGGCCGTGCCGCTCGCCAGGGCGCTGCGCTACACGGCCCGGCTCCGCGCCGTGCCACGGCCGCGCGACGCGGTCGCCGACGCGCTGCACGAACTCGGCCTGTCGGCCATGTCGGGGGTGCCGGCCGGCGACCTGCCCGGTGGCGAGCGCAAGCGCGCGGCCATCGCCGCGGAGCTGCTGGCGGGGCCCGCGCTGTTCTTCCTTGACGAGCCGACCGACGGCCTCGACCCGGCGCGCGGCCGGGAGCTGATGCGTACGCTGCGCGGCCTGATCGACCGCCGGGCCACCGTGGTGCTCACCACGGAGAGCCCGCTGGACGCGGAGCGCTGCGACAAGGTGGCGGTGCTAGCGACCGGCGGCCACCTCGCGTTCTTCGGCACCCCTGAGGCGGCGCGCGGGTACTTCGGGGCGGACGGTCTCGAGGAGATTTTCGAGCGGCTGGCTGGGCTCAGCGATCCGGCTGAGGCCTGGTCCCGGCGCTTCTTCCAGTTTTACCGAACGGTCAATGGCATCTCCATCCCGTCCGTCCCGCCCCAGCGGGGGTCGGCGCCCCTGGTTCCGGACACCGCCGGACCGCACTCGGCCGGGGCGCCCGGCCCGGCGGTCCCCCCGAGCCGCGATCCGGCTAGCGCCGACGAGCCGCCAGACGACGATCCCGCGGCCGATCCGGCAGCCGATGACCCGGCCGGCGTAGCCGACCCGGCCGGCGCGGCGGGGGAGACCGCGGACGAGGGCACCGAGCGCGGCGCGCCAGGCGGCATGCCCGCCTGGGTGCTGCGCCCGGTCCGGCAGTGGGCCGTGCTCACCACGCGGAACACCGACGCCCTCCTCCGCGCACGCCCGCTCGTCGCCGTCCTGGCGGGCGCGCCCGTCGTGGTCCTGGTGGCGTCGCTGCTCTTGTTCCCGTCCGGCGCCTTCGACCCGGCGCACCCGAATCCGGCCGGCGACGTGACGATCTTGTTCTGGACGGTATTCGGGGCGTTCTTCATCGGGCTCGGCTACGGGCTGCCGCTGATCTGCACCGAGCTGGGCGTGCTGCGCAGGGAACGGTTCGGCGGCCTGGGGGCCGGCACGTACGTGCTGGCCAAGGCGACCGTACTGCTGCCCGTGCTGGCCGTGGCCGACGCCATCGTGCTGCTGGTGTTCAGCGCCCTCGGGCGGCTGCCCGAGGGCCTCGGGTTCGGCGCGGCGTTCGTGACGCTCCTGCTGACGTCGCTGCCGGCGTTCGTGCTCGGCCTGCTGATCTCGGCGGTCGTCTCGCGCCTGCCGCGAGCCATGATCGGGGGGGCCGCGGTCAGCTTCCCGCAGGTGCTGTTCGCCGGCGCGATCCTGCCGTTGTCCGCGATGGTCCTGGCCGGCCGCTGGATCAGCTACCTGATGCCGGACCGCTGGGGGTTCGACGCGCTGGGGCGCGGCACGGACGTCCGCGCCCTGTGGGCCAGCGGCCGGTCCGCGCTCGGCCAGCCGATGCTCGCCTCGTATGGCACGTCCTTCGACCGCCCGGTGTGGGGTGACTGGCTGATCCTGGCGGCGTTCACCTGCGTGTTCCTCGCCGCCACGATTACCGCCGTCGCCACGAGGACCCGCGTCCCCGCCCGGGTGGAAGTGCCGCGGATCCGCCGATAGGAGTCCGGCCGGGGGCGGCCGCACTTGGTGTGGGTGATTTCACCCCTGCCGCCGTCCAGGCCGCCGTGCCACCGTGACGGCTGAGCTGCACAAGACGTGAACACCAAGGAGCGGTGAGGATGAGCAATGAAGCCGGTACGGTCGGCACCCGTCGGCCCGCGGTGGCGGGCGCGGCGCTGGCGGTCGCGGCGGGCTTGGTCGTCGGCGGCTGCTCGAGCAGCAGTGGCAGCCCGGGCGCCATAGCGTGCCCGTCCAAGCCCGGCACGGCGGTCACCGGGACCGCCCCGGCCGCAACGGGCCGGCCAGCGGCGGGCTGGACGCAGCCGGGCGCCGACCTGGCCAACACCCGTGACGTGGGCAGCGCGATCACCAGCGCGGACGTCTCGAAGCTCGGGGTGGCATGGGCCGTGCCGCTGACGACTTCGACGGCCCATGCCGCCGGCGCCTATGCGACCACGCCGGTGATCGTGAACGGGGTGGTGTACGTCCAGGACCTGCAGTCGAACGTGATGGCGATCAGCCTGGCCACCGGCAAGGTCTTGTGGACGCACGACTACAACTCGCCCAACGGCGGGCCGGACGGCGTCAACGTGGCCGGCGGGGTCGTGTACGCGGCCACCGACCACGCGGCGGTGGCCCTTGACGCTGCCACCGGAGCGCAGCTGTGGAGCCGGACGTTGATCGGCAACGACCACGAGGGCATCGACATGGCCCCTGGCTACAACCACGGCACCGTGTACGTGTCTACCGTGCCGGTCAACCCGCTCGTGGGCGGGTACCTCGGCGGCGGCGAGGGGATCTTGTGGGCGCTGAACGCGCGGACCGGCGCGCCGGAGTGGTCCTGGGACCAGGTGCAGGATCTGTGGGGCAACCCGGGCGTCAACTCCGGCGGCGGGCTGTGGTACCAGCCGTCGTTCGACGCCCAGGGCAACATCTACCTCGGCATCGGCAACCCCGGTCCGGTCTTCGGCACGAAGAAGTACCCGCTCGGCAGCAGCCGGCCCGGTCCGGACCTGTACACCGACTCGGTGGTGAAGCTGAGCCCGGCCGGGAAACTGCTGTGGTACTACCAGCTGACCCCGCACGACCTGTACGACTGGGATCTGCAGAACCCGCCGGTGCTCACCACCGCGAACGGGCGGCCGGTGGTGATCGACGGAGGCAAGGCCGGCATCCTCATCGAACTGGACGCGCAGACCGGCAAGCTGCTGTGGAAGCTCCCGGTGGGCGCGCACCAGGGGCACGAGAACGACGGGTTGCTCACCGAGCACGCCACGCCCGCCTCGCACGGCCTCCTGCCCGCGCATTACTGCCTTGAGCCAGTCGTTGACGGCGGCATCGAGACCGAGCTCGCAAGCAACGGTTCCACTACCTTCGCCGCGGTCAGCGACCTCGCGATACCGGTCACCCCAGCCGGGTTCGCCGAGTCTTTGACCGCCCAATTCCAGGCCGTCTACAGCGCCACCGGCGAGATGGTCGCGGTCAACCAGGACACCGGCACCGTCGACTGGGACACCCTGCTGCCGTCCTCGCCGTACGGCGCCGCGACGGTGACCAACGACGTCGTGCTTACCACTACCTTCCACGGCGACCTGTACGCCCTCGACGCGGACTACGTAATCACCGGTGCCGGCGTCGCGATTTCCAAGACGCAGCGGAGCATGATCATCGCCTACAAAATCGGGGGGACGGGCAAGCTCCCCGACACGGTGGGCTCGTAACCCGTCGGAGGCCGGCTACACCAGGCCGGCGCTGAGGGCCAGCCGGGTGAGGTCGGCGCGCCGGCGGCAGCCGGTTTTGTCCCGGATCCGGTCCAAGTGCGAGCCGACCGTGCGCACGGTGATGAACAGCTCGGCCGCGATCTGCGCGTCGGTGTGCCCGCGCGCGACCAGCGTGACGAGTTCACGTTCCCGCGGGCTGAGCCTGCCCAGGCCCGTCAGCTGGTCCGCCGTCGTGCCGATCGCCGCGGCCGCCGCCCCGTCCCCGGCCGGCGGCCGCGAGCCCGCGGCGAGCAGCCGGGCGTACTCGGTGGCCGTCGCCAGTGTCATGGCCGCGCCGCGCCCCTCGGCCGCCCGGGCCGCGGCGTGGCCGAGCATGTCCCGGGCCTGGTGCCGCAGCGTGTCCCGCCGGGCCGGATTCAGGCCTCCCGGCAGCGGCGGCCAGGCGCCGGCCAGGGCGGACATCGCCGCCCAGGCCGTGACCGCCTCGGCCGGGCGGCCGGTGGCCGCGCACAGGTGGCCGCAGCAATCCAGGCCGAGATGCACGAGGGACCGGCGGCCGGTCTGCGTGGCGACCTGGAGCAGCTCGAGCAGGTGCGCGGCCGCCGCGTCGGTGCGGCCGGTCCGCAAATCCAGGATCGTCAGGTCCCTCAGTACGCCGCACAGATTGACCTGGTCGCCCACCTCCCGGCACGAGGCCAGCGTGGTCGTGCAGGCCCGCTCGGCGGCGGCCAGGTCCCCGGCCTCGATCAGGACCCCGGCGACGATTTCGCCGAGCCCCCGCCGCAGAACGCCCGCGTGACCCTCCGCGATCGCCTGGGCCTGGCGCGCGAGCCGCAGCGCGCCGTCCCCGTCACCGTCCTGCCAGATCGCCAGGGTGAGGCTGCCCAGCGCCAGTGCCTCGAGAGCCCCGCCGCCGGCGTCCCGGGCCAGGCACACTGCCCGGCGGCCATCCTCGACGGCCTCGGCGACCCGGCCCATCCGGAGCAATCCCGATGCCCGGGCGGCCAGGCACACGGACAGCAGCTCCTGTTCCGGCGGCGCCGCCGGACCGCACTGGTCTTCAAGGGCGTCCCGGACCGCGGTGTAATGGGCCAGCATCGCGGGCGGGTCTCCGGCCTCGCCGGCGACCTGGCCGAGGAGCAGCCGGGCCCTGCACCACGCGTCGGCGCCGGCCGGGGCGTGCGCGGCCGCCGCCGCCAGCAGCGGCGCCTGGCTGGACAGCCGCCCGCGCAGCCGCCACCAGGGCGCCAGGGTGAGCGCAAGCCGCAGCGCCGTGCCGGGATCATGATCCAGTGCCCAGGAGAGCGCGTGGTGCACGGTGACGTCCTCGGCGTCCAGGCGGCAGAGGCCGGCCACTTCCCGGCCGCGCGTGTGTATTTCGACCGCGGCTGCCGTCGACATCTCGGCCGCGTACGCGGCGAGGGCGGCGCTGACCTCGGCCTCCTCGCCGACCTCGGCCAGCAGCCCGGCCGCGTAGGCGCGCAGCGTCTCGAGCATCCGGTACCGGGACCGGCCATCGGGCCCGGTACGCGGCGGAAGCACCAGCGAACAGTCGACCAGCCGCAGCACCACCTGTCCGGCCGCCGCGTTCGTGACCGCCTCGGCCGCGTCGAGGGTAAACGGCCCGGGAAAGGCCGCCAGCCCACGGAAGACCCGCTGCTCGGCGGCGTCCAGTAGCTCGTAGCTCCACCGGACCGCGGCGGCCAGGGAGCGCTGGCGGTCCGCGGCCAGCCGGTCGGCCTCGGCCAGCAGGCTGAACCGGTCGTTGATGCGGTCAAGCAGTTGTGCCACACCGAGCACGTCCACTCGGGCCGCCGCCAGCTCGATAGCCAGCGGCAGGCCGTCCAGCCTGGTTACCAGCCGCGCCACGGCCGCGACGGTCTCCGCGTCGAGGGTGAATCCCGGGTCCGCCTGCCGCGCCCGGTCCGCGAACAGCGTCACGGCCTCACACTCCGCCGCGGCGGCCGGGTCGCCGGGCGGGGGCAGGGCCAGTGGGCCCAGCCGGTACCGCGCCTCTCCGGCGATCCGCAGCGGCTCCCGGCTCGTGGCCAGTATGCGTACGTCATCGGCGGCTAGCAGGACCCGGGCGCACAGCTCCGCCGCGGCGCCGACCACGTGCTCGCAGTTGTCCAGCACCAGGAGCAGCTGGCGGCGCGCCAGGGCGCGGGCCAGCGCGTCGGCGCCCGCTTCCGCGGGCAGATCGCGGATCCCCAGCGCCGCCCCTACCGTACCGGCTACCTGGGCCGGATCGGTCACCGCCGCGAGTTCCGCGAGCCACACGCCGTCGGCGAACCGGACGCCCGTCTGGTTGGCTACCTGTCCGGCCAGGCGCGTCTTTCCGGCTCCTCCCGGGCCGGTGAGCGTCACCAGGCGGTACCGGGTCAGGCGGTCGGCGACCTCGGCCACTGCCTCGGCACGGCCCACGAAAGCGGTCAGCTCAGCGGGGAAGCCATAGCGGGCTCCTGTTGCGTCGGCCACGGCAGACCGTTCCACGGCCGTCACGCTACTCGTGTCTGGCATCGCGGTACAAACCGCCAGCTTTATGTACGCAAGGCCGCGGCGCAGCCGGGGAAGCGCGTGGTCAGCAGGCGTGCCGGGGCGCCAGGCCCGCCATGCCGGGCCAGCGGTCGCGGTAGGTGCGCTCGGCGAAGTCGAGGAACGCGTCCACGTCGGCCAGTGTGGAGGCGATGCCGAGGGATACCCGGACGGCGCCGCCGGTCGGCAGCCCGACCAGGCTCAGGTAGTCATCCACCGACGACATCTCCGCCCCGTGGACCCGCAGCCGCCGCGCCCGCAGGACCTCCCTGGTCAGCCCGAACGCCCGCTCGCCCGCCCCCGGATTGCAGAAGCACCCGGTGCGCAGCGAGATGCCGGCGTCGGCCGCGTCCCGGGCCACCGCGCGCTCGTCGACCACCCGGCCCGCCGGGTCGAGGAAGTTCAGCGCGACCGTCCCGCCGCGCGCCTCGACGGACGACGGCCCGTACAGCCGGACGAGCGGCGCGCCGGTGCTGTGCCGCATCCGGCCGAGGCACTCGAGCAGCCATCCCATCAGCATTGACACCCGCCGGTGGATCAGGTCGATGCCGATGCCGCTGATCCAGTCGATCCCGGTCGTCACGTCGGGGATCGACAGGAAGTTCACTGTGCCGTCTTCGAAGCCGGCCTCGTCGTCGAGCATCCGGTGCCAGCCGCCTTGCGCGCTGGCCGCGAGGATCGTGCCGCCGGAGAACCACGGACGGCGCAGCCGGGCGAGCGCGTCCCGCCGCGCTAGCAGGCAGCCCACCCCGGTCGGGAACCCGAACACCTTGTACCAGCTCACGGCCACGAACTCGGGCCGGATCGCGGACAGGTCGAGTGGATTCGTCCCAACGAACGCTGCCGCGTCGAGCAGGACGTCGTACCCGGCGTCCTGGGCCTGCCGCACCCAGCCCAGCGGGTGCTGTACGCCGCTGAAGTTGGACTGCGCCGGGTACGCGAACAACCCGGAACGGGCGCCGTGACCCCTGCCGAGCGCGGCGGCCAGGTCCGCGGCGCTGGTCCGCAGCTCGGTCCCGCTCAGCCCGGCATACGCGACCTGGGCGCCGCGCGCCTGCGCGTACTCCCTGATCCCGTGGACCGAGTTGTGGTTGTCGGCGGTCAGCACGAACCGGGTTCGCCGCCCCCACGGGTACGATTCGGCGACCAGGCGGCAGGCGCCGGTCGCGTTGGGCGTGAAGATGACGGCGTATTCGGCCGCCGTGGTGTTGAAGAAGCACAGCACCGCTGCTCGCGCTTGCTCCACCAGGCGCGTGGACGCGCTCGACGTGGGATTGTCCGAGTGCGGGTTGCCGTAGCAGCCGGCCCGCAGCCGCACGGTGTGCGCGAGCAGCTGCGACTGTGCGGGCAGCCCGGCGCCCGTGTAGTCGAGGTAGACGTGCCCGCCCTCGTCCAGGTAGGAGTACTCGGTCGCGCGCAGCTTGTCCAGCCGGGCCGTCGCGGCGTACTCCGGATATGTGGCGTTAAAGTCGCTCATGACGGTCCCCCTCGCTCGATCCCCTACCTCCAAGATCGCACCAGGCAACGGTTAATCGTCACTTCCGCGCCGATTAATGCACGATCCGCATGAAAAGGGAGAAAGGATCTATGGATTCCGAACGTACGGTTGCGACTGCGCTGGCCGGCTACCTGCGTCAGGCGGGGGTGACGCGGGTGTTCGGGTACCCGGGGGAGTCGGTGGTCGACTTCATGGAGGCGGCCCGCGACGGCGGCCCGGCGATCATCGCCGCCGTCAGGGAGGCGAGCGCCGCGTTCATGGCCGAGGGCGCCGCTATGCGCACCGGCGGGATCGGCACGTGCCTGTCCACCCTGGGGCCGGGATCGACCGCGCTGCTCAACGGGGTCGCGGGCGCCAATCTGGACCGGGTCCCGATGCTGGCGATCTCCGGCCAGGTGGAGAGCTCACGGGAGCAGTACTGGACGCACCAGCTCGTCGACCAGGGCCGGCTGTTCGCCCCGGTCACGAAGCTGGCCGCCCGGCTGGAGCCGGGCTCAGCGGACACGGTGCTGCGCAGGGCGCTGCGGACTGCCACGGCCGAACGCCCTGGGGCGGTGCACTTGACAGTCACCACGGATACGTTCGGGATGACTATCGAGGGTGGCGGCGGGACAGTGCCGCCGCTCGGCCCGGCCACGGGAAGCCTCGATTTCTATGGCGAAGAGCCGCTGCGGCAGCTGCGGGACGCGCGGCGGCCGGTGCTGCTGGCGGGCGGCGGCGCGGTGCGGTGCGGCGCGGAGGCGGCGCTCGCGGAGCTGGCGGCGCGGGCGGGCATGCCGGTCGTGGTCGGGGCGATGGCCAAGGGCGTGCTCAGCGAGGACCACCCGTACTTCGCGGGCGTGCTCGATATGGCCGGGCACCGGGTGATCTGGGACCTGCTCGCGGCCTCCGACCTCATCGTGACCGCCGGATTCGACGCGGTGGAGCTGATCACGCCGTGGCGCCTCGACGTGCCGGTGCTGTACGTGGACACCACGCCGAACACCGATCAGGTGTACCCGGCCGCGACCGAGATCGTGGGAGACGTGGCGGCCGCGCTGTCGTGGCTGCTGGCGTCCGCCGACGGGGCGCCGCGCTGGTCGGAATCGGAAGTGGCGGCGCACCGCGCCGCGCTGCGCGCGGGCTGGCAGGCGGGGTACGCTCCGGGCCGGCTGAACCCGTCGGAGGTCGTGACGACCGTGCGTTCGGCCTCGCCTGCCGGGACCGTGATGACGGCCGACGTGGGCTCGCACAAGATCATGGCCGGCCAGGCGTGGACCGCGTACGCGCCACGGGAGACGCTGATCACGAACGGGCTGTCGGCGATGGGCTTCGGGGTGCCCGCGGCGATCGGCGCCGCGGTGTCGGGTCCCGGCCCGGTGGTGTGCATGGCCGGGGACGGCGGGTTCGGGATGACCGCGACGGAGCTGGCGGTCGCCGCGCGGCTCGGCCTCGGGCTCGTGGTGGTCGTCTTCTCCGACGGCAGCCTGAACAGGATCGAGCTGCACCAGGCCGCGATGGGCTACCCGCTGACCGCGACCGCCGTGGACCGGGTAGACATCCCCGTGCTGGCGGAGTCGCTCGGCTGCGACGGCGTGCGGGTGGAGAACGTGTCCGGGCTGGAGAAGGCGCTGTCTACGGCGTTTTCCGGGCGGGTCCGGCCGCTGGTCATCGAGGCGCGCATCGACACGTCGCAGTACGCCGCGCAGTACTAGCGGCACTAAACTCGCGGTACGTGAGCCTGTCTATCGGAATCGTCGGGCTG
>Ga0335075_10018353_pt1 | contig 10370 bp, 12 predicted proteins | sample Lox_Sample_24_FD_206723 | JGI IMG/M metagenome (GOLD analysis project Ga0335075, IMG submission 206723) | Soil microbial communities from Loxahatchee National Wildlife Refuge, Florida, United States - Lox_Sample_2.4 | ecosystem: Environmental > Terrestrial > Soil > Wetlands | place: USA... | reverse complement strand
ACTGGCACGCAAGGGACACAGTCTTACTGACCAACTACGGCGACGGCATTGCTTATGACATCAAGCTGTCCGGCACCAATTGCAGACCGCGCGTGCGGGTGCGCGACATGGGCCGTCAAGAGGCGCAGGACGCTCCGCCGGTCGCTGGTGTCCCGATGTGGAGCGACCAGCTCAGCGCGCTGGAACCGGGCAAGATGATGAGCGTGGTGGTGATGAGCAGCCCCGACCAGTCGCTTCCGCGACCTGTGCTTGTGGTTTCGTGGTCGCGGCTGCCGGGCCGACTCCCCATGTTCCTCGCCCAAACACGTCTCGGTAGGAAACGGTGCAGCTACGACTTGGCGACGGCGCGCACTGTTGAGACCGGGTGGCCGGGTAAGAAAGACATCCCGAGCGATTAGATGGTCTTTCGGCAGATATCCACCGGGAGTGCGAAATCGTAGGGTCCTGCTGGGAGTGGGAATACTCCCCGTACAGATGGCTTCACACCGCCTGGCGCTGCACGGAACAGGGCCAGCCCCCGCACGACGCGCTCGCGGATCTGTGGCACCACCTGACGCACACGCTGGACGCCTGCAATACACGCCAGGGTGGGGCAGCCTCGGCACGGTCACGGTGGCGATTCTCGCCATAATCTTTTCCGCGCGATATAACCGCCGCACTCTTGCCCTGAATGCCCAGAACCGAGCCGACTCACGCGGCGATGTGTTGCGGCAGGAGCTTGCGCAATGGCTGACGTTGGTGAGCGAAATTGAGTGGTTGTGCGGTGACTTGCTCAACCGCATACGGGAGATCAATATCCCGAGCAACCCGAGCGAGGTGGTTGACGACGCCGAAATACTTCGTAGGGCACGCAGACTGAGATCGGTTGTTGGCCAAGAGTTATCAACGCCGCTCAGGAACTACGACACTCAACGCACACAGATCCATATGCTGACCGCCGACCCGATCATCATGGGCAACATGCACTTGATAACTCAGGCAATCATCGGCAAGAGACAAATTCTGGCCAACCCGCTGAACACCATTCAGACTCACGCAAATCGAACGCCCGCCGACCAACAGCGACAGCGCCAAAACTACACTATGGCAGTGCTATTCGCTCCAATGCTGGACCACCAATACACTCGGCAGATCACCGCCTCACGCGGAGACATCACCAACCACATCATTGCGCGGTTCAACCCCGCAGCATTCGGCACAGCGGCACAGGTAATCCGTGCCTACCCCGATGTATTAGGGGGACTGCAGCCAACGACCGTCATAATTCCGCCGCAGCAATCGCAGCAACCGCCGCAACGACCGCCGCAGCCGCCGCAGCCGCCGCCACCAGGAAGCCCTGCAGGTGATGGCGAATGAACTGGTATGACCCTCGCGAGTGGTCCGAGGTCGGACGGCTGGTGCAGTCGACTAGCGGTCAGTAGATGGTCCGGCCTCCGCAGCGGTGCGGCAACGGCCACCGGCTGACGCCGGGTCACGTTCTGGTCGGAAGCATGGTCTGCGCTTGCGGCGAGCGACGGCATCTGACGTGGCTGTGCGACTGCGGCGACATCAGCTACGGCCCAGAGTTGGGGCCGGACTGCACCGTGATGAACGGGCCAGCGCGCGTCAGGTGATGCCGCGATCGAGCATCACAGTAGCTCAGCCCGATTGGTACAAAGGTAATTACTAGACGTCTCCCTGTGAGTTTGCTGTCGTGAGTTGCCATAGGCTAAACGAGATGCGCAACATCTGACATGCCCTTTAGTCGTGCGGCGTCACCCAACAAGGAGGTTTGGCGCATGCTTCTCCGCGCAACCCTCATCGCGGCAGCCATTGCGCTGCTCTCGTACGCGGCGCTGGCCCACGCCGACGGCTGACCGCAGGCCCACAGCGAACGCCCCGCCGTCAGCCACGCCGATACACGATGATCAAGCGAATTCTGTTGGCACTGTTGGCCGCTGGCGCGATCCTACAGACTCGTGGCGTTGCACCACAAGCACTCGCGTCACCAACATGCACCGGGCTTGCCGCGACCAACCTGACGGCATACCAAGGCTGCATCTTCAACTCTGGCGCGAACTGCCAGACACACATCACCGGGCCAACGTCGAACCACACAACTTGCACCTATCCCGACGGTGGGCGCGACGAATGCGACACCCAAGTAGTCGCGTTCGGTTTGCAGCCGTCGACCGTGACGTGCCAGTACGTCCGATCATGAATAACCAACACAACGTCTGCGAGCACACCGTCTACGGACCGGCGCTCGGCGCGCATCCGCTAGGGATTCCGCCGGAGTTGATGTCGGAGTTGTTCTATCTTGCCCAGCGATAGAGGTAAGTGATGGTCATCAGGAAAGCTGGACTGGCGACGTGCACAGCCGTGCTAATGGCGGGCACCGGCCTTGCAGGTTCGTACGTTGCTGCGGCAAGTCCAGATGCCCCGACCTGCGCCGACATAGGCGGCGTGTTTGAAGCGCACGGCATCGACGGACGCGGCTCTTGCATCTCTGCTGATCCGCGCCGCAGATGTCACATACCGCCCGACGAGCAGGACGCCTATGGCCCGACAGGCAACTACGTCGCCGAGTTGACCATCACACCGCCATTCCCAGGCGGAATACTCGATCCCTACGACGTCATGCTGATTAAAGGGGCGAGCAACAGGGACTGCTGGAAGCTGCCATCGTGAGCGAATCGACACCGATAAAGCACCTCACGAAAAATGTTGAGCCGCAACGCATCACTGCGTCGTTACCCTCTCCGCCCATGCCGGCCAAATACACCTTGTTGGTATGTGCCTTGCTCATCGCCGGCTGCGCGGAGAATCAAGCACACGGAGCACCACCGTTAACCCCGTCGACCAACGACGAGCAGCTCTGCAAGGCGCAGTCCTGGCCACGCGCTCTCCCCCAGGTGACCGGGTTGGACCTGGCCCAGGCAGGCGAGGGCGCGCTCCTATGCTTTGACGGGTTGCGGGCGCTGGCACCGGATGGGCACGACGTAATGAACGACAAGGGGCCAGCTGGGGATGTGCCCTGGACTATTAAGGCGATGAATCCCCCAGCCGGTACACGAGTCAACCAGCGCGACCCGGTCACTCTTACGCTCGGCCCCGGCGCAGACATCACCGCGCCCGCATCCCACCCGTGCGACTGGGTCTCGACCGACAAGATCGCATCCATCCTGGGCGCATCGTCCGCGACAGCGGTGCCGACAGGGGATCAGGCCGGATCGGTAGACCAGTCTTGCAGCTACGACTCAGGGAGCGGGATGGTCACTACGGAGCTAAAGTCGCCGGGCAGCTTCGCCGTCGACGCACAGTCGGAGCTCAACGTGTTGGCAGCCAACGGGCACGGCAGTGAGTTGAACGGATTACCAGGCCGCGCATATTGCACCGTCATCACCGACGGTGGCAAGACCTCCTCTCAATTAATGGTGTTGTTGAGCGGTGGGCGTGCCTACCAGGAGTTGGGTTGGAACGGGCAATCATGCGAAATACTCAAGCAAGTCGCGCAGGCCGCGCTCGCCCACATTCCCGCCTAGGGTTTGAGTCCCATGACTGACGACGACAAGACGCAGATTGGTACAGGGACGTTGACAACAGCGGTTCGCGGAAGGTGCGCACATGGGTTACTGGGAAGAACGCTGGAAACAACGCCAAGAGCCAAGGGATGGACGCGTGGCGGCGAGTAAGGCGGTGCCCGAGAACCCACTCGGGTTAGGGCTGGTCCTCGTCGGCGCGGCCGTCCTAGCTATCTCAACGTTCTTGCCATTTGTCCAACCGGTTAGCGCATTACGCACGGTCGAGAGCAACACCCTTATCCAGCATGGCGGTTGGGCGATTGTCGTGCTTGCCTTAGCGATCGCCACCGGCGGTTATCGTGTTAGCCGGAGTGGGACGAAGGAGCGGTGGACGCCCGTCGTCCTGTGCGCCATTGCAGCGGCAATACTCCTATTCGACGGCAACAAGGACATGCGGACTCTTTCCCCGGTCGGCTCCGACGGAACCGTCGACACTAGCCAGCCTGGGATGGTCGCCAGCCTTGGCATCGCGATTTATGTTGCGTGGGCGGGAGTCGGTGCTGCCCTTATTGGTTCGCTGACGCTTCTTCAGACCAAGATCGCAAAGCAGCGCGCATCGGATGATGCGTTAGTTGCGGCCCAAGCGGATTCGGCGACAAAGAAGTGTCCCGACTGCGCAGAGACCATCCTCGCCGACGCCAGGGTGTGTAAGCACTGTGGGTACCGCTTCGCCCCTGCGGGCTGAAAGACTTTATAACGAGAGGGGATTAATCGCCCATGCCGTTGCGTCGCGGTCAGGTGTTCGCCGGGTACACCATTGTTCGGCTGCTCGGGTCCGGGGGCATGGGCGAGGTCTACCTAGCCAAGCACCCGAGGCTGCCGCGCCACGACGCGCTCAAGGTCTTGCCTGCCGACGTGCTGGCGGACCCCGAATTTCGGAGCCGGTTCAACCGCGAAGCCGATCTGGCCGCCACGCTGTTTCATCCGCACATCGTCGGCGTACATGACCGAGGTGAGTTTGAGGGTCAACTGTGGATCGCAATGGACTACGTAGAGGGCACCGACGCCGGGCAGCTGATGAAAGAACGGTATCCGGACGGGATGTCGGAGCACGATGTGTGCGCCATCATCACGGCGGTGGCCGGCGCGCTCGACTACGCAAAGCAGCGGGGGCTGCTGCATCGCGACGTCAAACCGGCCAACATCTTGCTCACCGAGCCAGAGGACGGTGAACGGCGGGTCCTGTTGGCGGACTTCGGGATAGCACGCCAACTGGCCGAGGTCAGCGGGTTGACCGCCACCAACATGACGGTCGGCACGGTGTCCTATGCTGCGCCCGAGCAGTTGATGGGTGCAGACATTGACGGGCGAGCCGATCAGTATGCGCTGGCGGCCACCGCGTTTCACCTTCTCACCGGCGCGCCGCCTTATCAGCATTCCAACCCAGTGGCGGTCATCAGCCAGCACCTCAACGCAGCACCGCCGAAGCTCAGCGATCGGCGGCCAGAGTTAGCGCATCTCGATTCGGTGTTGTCAAAAGCGTTGGCCAAGGACCCTAGTGAGCGGTTCGACCTATGCCGCGAGTTCGCGACCAAACTCAGTGAGCGAGCCCATTTCGACCCAGAAAGTGATCACTTGACCGAGGCGGGCATCACGGTCGAAGCTCCAATGGCAGGGACACAGACTCAGGTGGCCGTCGCCAGGCCGCAGCGAAAATCCGCCGAGCAAGGTTTACCGTCGGATGATGGACCCCCAACGGCTGCTACGACAAAGAATCGGCGCGCACGCCGCCTGATCCTCGTCGCGGCGGCAGCAGCGGTGGTTGCGTGCACTGCAGTTGTCGCGACCGTCTACGTGGTCGAGCGGAAGAACGACACCGCCTCTAAACCGGGCCCAGCCCCAGCTGTCGGGGGTCCGGTACTCGACGGCAGCTATCGCCTGGACTACGACTTTACAAAGGACACTCAAAACGGCGCGCCCGACCCTCACCCCAACACCCAGAACACCAGTTGGTGGGCGTTTCGTTCCTCATGCCCCTCCGCCGGATGCGTTGCCACAGGGACCAAACTCGACTACAACAACCACCAAGTAACACTCACGCCAGCCGATACAGTCGATCTCCATTTCGTCGATGGCCACTGGCAGGCCGTGCGTCAGCGTCCAGTGCGGCAACAACACTGCCTCGGAGCAAACGGAACAATTACTGCACGCCTGGACCCCGCGAGAATTGCGTGGTCGTTGGAGCCACAGCCCGACAGCACGCTTCAAGGCGTTCAGACCTACACCGTGCTAACCAATGAATGCGCCTTGCAAGGAATCGTCCACCAGGGCCCATTTGTGGCCACCCGGATCGGTGATGTACCGCCCGGCGTAACCGTGGCCGATCCGGCGACAGTGACGGCCTCCCCGACCGCCAGCAGCCAAGCCCTAATAACTGGGGGTCCGGTACTCGACGGCATCTTTCGTGTGGACTACGACCGTACGCGCCAGACGCGCAACGGCAATCCAACAACCGGCGGAACCCACACAACCGAATGGTGGGCGTTTCGTTCCTTGTGCACAGTCACCGGATGCGCTGCCACAGGGTCCAAGCTGGCCGACACCAACCACCAACAGACCACAGGCCTTGCACTTGTGCTCCATTTCGCCGATCCATCAGATGCCCACGGCCACTGGCAGAACCCGCCTATTGTTCAGCCTCCCACGCGGTGCCCCGGAACAAACGGAACAGTCACCGACACCGCGACGCTTAGTTGGTCACTGGGGCCACAGCCCGACGGCACGCTCCGCGGCGTCCTGAGCACCACCGTTCTCACCAATGAATGCGGCAATCAAGGAACCGTATGGCGGACCCCGATGGTAGTGACCCGCAAAGGCGACGTGCCGCCCGCTGTCGTCCTGGCCGACCCGGCGCTGTTCCAGTCCTGAGTGGAAGCAGTAGTGCGGGCCGCGAAAAATGAGAACTAGCACGCGCCACAACGCAATTCAGCCCGGTCACACCGACCGGGGTTTTGCTTGTGCTGGTGCAGAATGAACAACCTCTCAGAGCCGCCGAGATGCCATCTGGATAGAGGGACACACCCGCCCAGGGCCAGTCAGCCGGCCACGGGCCACACAGCGCCGGGACGGCACTACTGGGCGAGAACCCCGAGAGCTTCCGGCCCGCAGCCCTTGGCGTGGCCTTCGTGCAGCGTTCGGCTCGGCACCGGCTTGGGAAGGCGCGTCGGCTGTTTGTGCTTCGCCGCACGCAGCCGGTGCGTCGAGGACTTCACGTCGAACGTCCGGCGCGGGGTGGTGTCATCGAGGGTGAACCCGCCGATTACATTCGGCTCCGGCTCATCGTGTGAGCGCGCAAAGCATGGTGCGTGCGGCTTTCGTGTTGTCATCGCACTAGTCTAAGTCTGGCCGTCGAGCTTGAGAGTGATTGTGTCATCAGGGCTTACGACGAACGATCTTCTGCCGCCGCCGCCTCGCGGCCAGTGATCGAACGGCGGCGGCAAACCGTCCGGCAGCATGTACGACTGTGCGTTCACCGGCTTTCCGGTTCGCTCCCGTAGCAGCGCAGCCGCACGCTCCGCGTTGTCACGTTCCCACGCCGGGATCTCCGAGTCAGCCAAGAGCAGATAGTCGGGCGCAGCGGCGTGAGCGTCCTCCTCGCAACGCTTGCGCAGCACGCGCAGATACGCACCAGGACAACGAATAGTGATGTGCCCGTCAGTCGTAACGGCACCCGACCGGCTACGTGGCATTCTGCTTCATCCGCTCTCGATCCCAACGCGCATTCGCCGCACGCTGCGCCTTCTGGCTCACCACCGACATCGGGGCAGGCAATTCTGTGGACACCTGCTTGTAGAGGCGGCTTATCGACTGTTCCAGCAGGCGCAATTCTGTCGCCACCCTCAGTTTCGCCCCGGTGCTCTCGCATGTCTCATACGCAGCCGACAATTCCACGCGCCGATCCACGGCAGCACCGATCATTCCCAGAATGTCCTTCTCAGCCGCCGACCAAACCAGGTCTCTACCCGAATTTTTCGCAGAAGCCGCAAGCTCATCATTTAGCGCCGCCAGAAGCTGTTGCCCCTCAATCGATTTCGCCATGTCAGGCAGTCTAGCACCGCCAGGCCCAGGCCTGCGAAGATGCGTGCGCGCCGACTGTAACTGTTTCGGCCATGTGCGCCTGGCGGCGGGCGGGGGGGTTGGGCCGGGGGGTGGTGTGTCGATGCCTCGCGCCGTCTGGTGGCGGCGGATGGTGATCAGTGCGGTGTGTTGGGATGGTGCTCAGTGACTTGGCTTGCCGGTCAGCGTGATTGGATGGCACTCAGTGCAACGTGGCTGTGGCCCATGGCATTCCATGGTCAGGTGTCTCAGATGAGACAGGTGGATGGTGTTCAGTCGCCGTCGCCGCGTGGCTTGAGTGTCAGCCCGTCGTCAGCGATGGTCCCTATGTCGAACCATCCGATTCACGCGCCAGGCGCGCTTGCCAGGCCAACCGGTTTGAAGACGTCTTCAGCAGATGACATCTCCTAACTGGCTGACGCACTCTCGGCTAGCGAGGCCAGTAGGCTCTCGGACTACGGATGCAATGAAATTCCCGGTAGCAGCGTAGTTATCAGCGCATCCGCGTGCGCGGACATCCACTTAGATGATTGCGGATCGTGTCCGGTGAGAAGGCGCACTTCGGGCGCGTTGCTGTAAGGGGTTGATGCCCCGCCGATGAGCAGGTAGTAGACGATGTCGCTGTCGATGGGAGCGGCCACCCCGGCCTCGCGCAGTACCATCCACGCGGATGCAATGGCATCAAAGAGTGGCTTGACGTGAGTTTTGGTCAACCAAGCAAGTCTGTCGGAGTCGGCGGTTCCCTCATGGACCATGATTTGGTTGAGTTCGGGATGTCGGCCGGCAAATGCCACGAACCGCCGTATGCCGTCAGCGAAGCCCACTGCCAATTGCGCTGCGTCGATGTTGGTCGGACCAGTCGGGAAGAGGCCAGCCATCTCCTCGCCGAGTAGCGCAAATAAGTGGTCCACGGCTGCGGTCCACAGCGCCATCTTAGATTCGAAGTGGTAATTGATCTGGGGCTGGTGCGCGTCTACCCGCGCTGCAATCGCACGGGTAGATGCGCCGTCGAAACCTTTGGCTCCGAACTCGACCAGTGCCGCGTTCAGTAGTGCTTCGCGGATATCAGTTCGCACCCGACGCTGGCGTGGTGCGTGTGTTCGGGGCGCTCTGGTTTTCATTACACGTCACGTTACTGGCGATTCGAGAGGACGCGAATCAGGCGGGATCGGGTGCGTCCCAGGGCACGGTGGCCGACACCCAGTGAACGATCTCTTCCTCTTGATCATTGCGGTAGAGGTGAGCCGGTGGCTGGGCGAAAGTCGCGTAAGGGCGGCAACGCACGACGACCCGATCCTCCTCTGCGGCCTTGGCTGCAACGATTGGACGTGTTTCCTCGGGGAGTGGCTCACCCGACATCCGACCAGCGACGGCCATCATTACATCGACCACCAGATCGTGGTCTCGCTCGATGGTGGCGTCTGTGTACACCTGTAGATATGCGAAGGGCCAGCGTTCATCAAGAATGCAGAGGCTAACCTTGCCATCTCTATCGACCATCCGGGCCTTGCCGCGAGCGGCCATCGTGGACACCAGCAGTTCGTCATTGTCAGTCGGTATGTAGTAGACGATTGACATCGCCGGACCATCGTTTCGGCGGCGGTATCCGTAAACACAGGTGCGATGGGTACGCACGAATTCTCGCCGCTCCGATGGGAGCAGGTCGCGATCAGTGGGAACCGTGAATGGCTCCGGCGCGAGTGGAAGCAGCATGACGATCAATCCTTCATCTTTGGTGGGCGATCCGGGGATGGTGCTAGCTTCCCCCGAGCGTTATTATCAGTCGATAATACCGTTGAAGGCCGCAGATGTGCAACCTTGCCCTGGCCTCTAACGGAAGGAGCCGCCATGAACCCAGAACGAGCGCACGAACGCCCGCCCGCGCCGCAAAACAGCCGAGCACCGGACTTTCTTGCACACTGGGTCGTCAAGACCACGCGCACCGAGCAGATGATCGCTTGGTACCGCGAAGTTTTCGGTGGCCGCGTGATTCACCAAGGCAAGCGGATCGCCTTCATTGCCTGGGACGACGAGCATCACCGGATAGCCCTCATCAAGGTGCCCAGACTGCTACGAGTCGCTTTTCCCCTGGCACGGTTCCGTCGGAAGCTTTACGGGATCGACCATATTGCTGTGCAATTCGAATCGGTTGAACGCTTGTTGGTCAACTATGAGCGGCTTCGGCGGTCCGGCATCTCTCCCGTCTGGTCAATCAACCACGGTCCCACAACATCGCTCTACTACGAAGACCCCGACGGTATTCGATTGGAGTTCCAGACCGACAACTTCCCGACGGTGGCAACCACCGCCGCCTACTTCGAAAGCGGCGAATTCGTCGCCAACCCAATCGGCACCGAGATCGACCCCGACTATCTCCTCAAACGACTGCGCAACGGCGACGACCCAACCGACCTACTCAAGCCCGGAGCGGGCACGCCCCCGGGCACCAAAGCGCGAGCGAACAAACGCGCCATCACATGGAAAACACTGTGAAGCACGCTGCAAAGGCCGCTCGGATCGCCAGTCGGCGACTACGGCGCGGCATTGCGGTGTCGCTCCCCGGTGCGGCGCGGTGGCGGCGCTGGAATCCCTGCCGGTGCCAGCCTCCCGCTGCGCCAGGCCGCGAGGTAATCACCATCAGGCACCCAACCCGCTGCCGTAATCGGCTGAATGCCGATGTTGTACCGAACCATCAGCTTGGTCAACTCTTTACCGTCGATGAGCGGTAAACGCATGGCGACGTTCTCTGCG
>Ga0335075_10018352_pt1 | contig 10370 bp, 14 predicted proteins | sample Lox_Sample_24_FD_206723 | JGI IMG/M metagenome (GOLD analysis project Ga0335075, IMG submission 206723) | Soil microbial communities from Loxahatchee National Wildlife Refuge, Florida, United States - Lox_Sample_2.4 | ecosystem: Environmental > Terrestrial > Soil > Wetlands | place: USA... | reverse complement strand
GTCTTGCCTAATAACGAGCAGCCAGACCGCACCAGCAGCGAACTCGACCACGCTCGATGAAGTCGACGGCTTCTGCTCATACGAGGGTTAGAGCGTGTCCGAGCACCTCCCGGCCCTTGCTGAACCTAGCCAACAAGCGCAGAAACGTCCTCCGACCTGCCTCCGGAAAGCCGCTGGGGACTGTAGCACCGTACTGTCCACACTGTCATCAGCTGTATGCCAGTGTCCTTGACAGGCACTAGGGAAGGGTGAATGACAGTACTGTCATAGCATGGAGTCCAGTATCTGGACAAGCATCTTTGGAGCCTGTGATGACAGCACCGGCCCGCTCTCTTTCGAGACAGCTCGCGCCGCTCGTAGCCGAACTGGAGCTGCGTCAGCCTACCCTGGTTACCCTCCAAGAACTGGCGCACCTCGCTGAACAGACGGGGTTGCGAACCCCCGCCAAGGTGGTTGCCGCACGGCTGCGTGCCACGGGCTGGTTGCTTCCCACCGCCCAGCGTGGTGTCTATGAGTTTGCCCCAGGGTCTCATGCCGGGCCGTACGGTCACGGTGACCCGTTCATCGATCTCCGTGCTGCCATGCTGGCCGAGCACGATCCGGTGGCTGTCGCATTGCTGAGCGCCCTTTGGCTGCACGGGATCGCGGAGCGAGCACCGGACCGGCATGAACTGGCAGTCCCGGTTGGCGCAACAGTGCCCGGCTCAATGAAGCGACGGATGCGCGTCATCCACTTCACCGCCCGGCTGCCGACGGCTGACATCGACGAGCTCCCAGTGCATCAGCCGAGCACGATCCTGGTCCACCTGGCGGCTAGGCCCAGCGATGTGCGCGGCTGGACGACCTTCGCTGAGGCCCTGCCTGAGCTGGCCGCCCGTAGTCCGGCCGACGATCTAGAGCGGGAACTCAAGGGGCGTCCCAGCACCGTGCGCCCACGGCTTGCCTACCTCCTGAGCGGGGTCGCCCCGGCGGTCGCCGATCGCCTGCAGCCAGCCACGCCACAGTCGGTAACGTGGTTCGGCCGTTCCCGGACCAGCCGCCGTTTCGACAAGCACTTCAACGTGGCCGACGGACTCCTGCCATTCGACCCCCGTGCGCTAGCAGAGATCGCATGAACCGCATCACGCCCGGCTGGCTGGCACGCCACACCCCACAGGGTCCCGGCGGCCGCCAGGCTGCCCTGATCGACATCGCGCAAGACCTGCTCCTGACGCGACTGCACCAGCGAGGGGTGTTCGACCATCTAGTCTTCAAGGGCGGCACGGCGCTCCGTAAGCTGTATGCCGGTAATGCCGGCCGGTTCTCCACGGACCTGGATTTCTCCATCCGGAACGCGGCCGACGATCCCGAAACGGTGGCCGACCTGCTGTGCGGCGAAATCGACGGGCAGGACATCGATGGGTTCAGGTACTTCGTAGAAGACCACCGCGGTCGCGCGCAAGTGCGATACGAGACACCCTTCGGCGGAATCGGCAAGCTCTCCACGAAACTCGATATCGGCCCGCCACCATGGCTGCTGCCTGCTGAGCGCGGTTGGGTGCGGCTCGCGATCCACGCAGCCTACGAGCTGCCCGCCAGCATCCCGGTGATGGCGCTGGAAGAGAACATGGCCGAGAAGATTGCCCGGCTTACCCGACGCACGCCAGCACGAGACGTCTACGACCTCACCTGGATCGCCTCCACCAGCCCGCACTCCGGATTCGACCGCGCGGCCGTACGGCGACTGGCCGTACTGAAGCACTGGGTCGATCAATACGGCCTGTCATCCCCGCCAGCAACATGGCAGCCAGTCACCGGCGCCGTCCTGTACAGCCCGGACCGCTGGCGAACAACTCGCCGTGCAGCGGACTTTGATGAAGAGAGCATCGGCTTGCTCACCATTCCCGCGCCTAGCCTCGACGACCTCGGCAGCCAGTTGCATGACCTCTTCAACTTCCTCGCTGACCTCGACGATGTGGAACAGCGGATCACTGTCGGCGGCGCAGGCAGTCGGAGCCTCGTACTCGAAACGATCAGCAACCTTCCCGGCTCCCGTTTCACCAACCGGCCACTGTACTGAAATGTCGTGGACTGACGCCCAAGTCTGGTCTCTACTCGCCCGGTCGCCAGCCCGCCGCTGACGATGACTCAAGGCAGAGCGCATGCCGTGGACCGGTTCACTGAACTGCGCATGCGCCTGGTGAAGCTGCCACACCGCCCTGACCAGCGCGTCCGCGAGGTCCAAGCGTTTTGAATAAGCCTCCATAAGGTCCACCTAGAGGTCATCACGTTTGAGTGGGGCCTATTTTCACGTAGGGTCTGACTTTCTGGCGTGCTGGCGGCTGTCGCCGTGTCGTTCACGGGTCGCGTCGGAGTTGGGTTTCTGCTGGCTGCCTGGGCTGGTTCCGGGGCTGGCTGCCGCCTTGGTGTTCAAAGCAGGGTGGCCGATCGCGACCGGGCGGAGATGCGCTGCCCAGCGAGGTGCGGGTGATCTGCAGCCGGCCGGGGCCCTTCCGCTAAACCTCAGCCCGAGCAAGCACCGCTCGTCGGGCTGGGGCGAAGCCCCGTTAGTAGGTGTGCAGTCAGTGTGTCACGCAGAGATTCATGCATCGTGCATGAATGATGGTAGCGTGCGAGTATGAGCGAGCCCACGGATGCAGGTATCGTCCAAGTGCGGGACGTCGACCCGGCGACACTCGCGGTCCTGCGTGACCGAGCCAGATCGCTCGGGCAGTCGCTGTCGGGTTACCTGCGCGACCTGATGGATGCCGATGCCGCCACGGAGACCAACGCTGAGGTAATCGCCCGGATTGCCCGCGACCGGGAACCAGTGGACCTGACCATGGACGACATTCTCGCGGCGCGCGATGAGGGGCGGCGTTGAGCCTCACCTATGTGGTCGACTGCTCCCTGGTGGTCGACGCGTTGTTCGCGCGGGAGGGCGATGAGGTGCTGCGGCAGCGGCTGTCCGGGCCCCGCACGCTGCATGCCCCGCACCATCTCGACGTGGAGGTCGCGGCCACCGTCCGCGGGCTCGCGGCAGGAAGGAAGATCACCGATCACCGCGGGGAACAGATGCTTGCCGATTACTCCCGTCTCCGGATCACCCGTCATCCGGTCTGGCCCTACCATCCCCGGATGTGGGAACTGCGCCACAACCTGGGAGCGTACGACGCCGCCTATATCGCGCTAGCCGAAGCACTCGGCTGCGAACTGCTGACGGGCGACTTCAAGCTCAAGAACGCCACCCGGCACCACGCGACAGTGATCATCACCCGTTAACGCTGACCTCTGACCAATGGCGTCCGGTTAACCCGCTCGGCGGCCTGGATGCTCCGTGCTGACGGATGAGGCGCTTGACGCTGCTCTCGCTGATGCCGTACCGCTCAGCTAGTTTCCGCTTCGACACACCCGCGTTGCCTCTGACGGAGCGGAGCTATCACTCTAGGTGTATGTGAGTTACTTAGGGTAATCGGATGCCGGACGGGTATGCCCGGTTCTTCGGGGGGAGATTCGATCATGAAGCCTGTGGACAGCAGGAACGTGGCAGCCGGCGAGCACGTCCGGCGGGACGGTGATCGTCTGCTGCGCGCAGCAAGCCTATGGATGTTCCGGGGACTGCAGGATCTGCGGGCGGTCCCGGTCCAGTGTCATCGACGCGGGGCGGAGCGGGCAGCGGGTCTTGCCCATGGCGGCCGGGCACTGGACCCGGTGGTAGCCGTCGGCGTCGTCGGCGCTGATGCGGCCGAGCTTGTAGCGGGCGAGCTCGGCGGTCCTGCGCTCCCAGTCCGCGGCTTGCTCTTTGTCGGCGCCGGGGGCGGGCGGACTGAGTTCCGGCAGCGGGCGCGGGGTCTTGGGGCAGTACAGGTGCCCGTTGGCGACGACCGCGCCGTCGTGGGCGCCCTCCGGGCCGCGGTCGTGGGGGTGCAGGTCCTGGACGAGGGCGGCGCCGGCAAGCCTGAGCGGGACCGCCCAGGCGGTGGCGTCGCGGTGGGAGCCGCCGGAGCCGGGCAGGACGTCGCCGAGCGGGATCCCGGCGGCCGGCATCGCGGTCAGGACGGGGGCGAAGGCGCGGACGGGTCGTGGCGGCAGGCCGACAGGGTCATGCGGCGGGCCAGCTCGGGTACGGCCGGGCCGTTTTCCTCGCACGCCATGGTCGCGGCGGACGGGCAGCAGCCGGGCGCGAGAACACCTCGGCGCCGAGCGTGCCGAACGGCGCCGCCGCGTCGGCGGCGAGATCACGCAGACGGTACCGCGGCGCTGCCGGGTCGACGGTCGTCGACGCCCCGCAGTCGCGCAGATCGTAGCGGATCACCCGCCGACCACCCGCCGCGAGCCGCTCACACACCGCGTGGGGCTGGACTCCACCGAGCGGTTATCCGTGCGCTTTGTGTGGAAATGGCGGCGGTTGTCACGGAACAGAGTTCTTGGACATAGTAGAGATGCTCTGTTAACGTCGATTTCCGGGGGCAGGACTTTCGGGTCCGGCAGATCAAGGGAGATCCGCGGGACATGCGTATATCCGGTGACCGGCAGGCAGATTCGGCACGCCGGATGAGAACTGGGCTGATCGACACGACGGTGGCCAACCCGGCGCGGGTAGCTGACTACCTCGACCGCGGACGGGACAACTTCGAGGCTGACCGCGTGGCGGCGCGGATCATGATGGCCGTGGCGCCCGTCGTCCGCATCATTGTGCCTGCCGCCCGGGCCTTTCATCGCCGGGTTGTTTCGTACCTGGTGGCCGAGGCGGGCGTCAGGCAGTTCCTGGACGTCGGGGCGGGCCTGTCCACATCAGGCCGGACGCACGAGGTCGCGCAGTCCCTAGACCCCAGATGCCGGGTCGTTTACGTGGACGATGACCCGATGGTGCTCACCCACACCCGGGCGCTGGCCAGATCCTCACCCGAGGGGGCGGTCGGCTACGTCGACGCGCACATCGGCGACCCCAGCGCGATCGTGGCGGGTGCCGGGGCGACGCTGGACTTCGGCCAGCCGGTCGCCGTCTTGCTGCTGTCCACGTCCACGCTGGCCTTCATCGCCGACACCGACGCGGCCGCGGCCGCGGTATCAGCGCTGGCCGCCGCTGTCCCGTCCGGAAGCTACGTCAGCCTCTATCACCAGGCAAGCGATCTGGACCCGGCGCTGCCCGTCGGCATCCGCCGGTGGAACCAGTTGTCGGGACAGCCGATCACGCTCCGCTCCCGCGCGGAGGTCGCCCGCTTGGTGGCGGGTCTTGACCTAGTCCCGCCCGGCCTGGTCCCCATCACTGAATGGCGCCCCGGACAGGACGACCCTCGGTACGACCAGATCATCCCGGTTCACGGCGTACTAGCCCGCAAGCCGTAGAACAGCCACTATCGGCCCGGCGAGCAGATCTACTTCTTCCTGGGAACCGCAGCAGACCAGCGCACTCGAGAAAATCCCCCGTGGAGAGCCAACGCCCGGCCGCATGCGCGCCACCCGAGGGACCCTAGCTCCCGTCGAGTGCGCTCAGGGCCGCGCCGACCGCTGCGCTCAGCGTCGTGGCCGGCCGTCCGATCAGGGTGGTGAGGTCGCCGCTGGCGGTGTAGAGCGCGCCGTGGGCCGCGGCGGCGTCAGTTTCGGCGACCATGTCCGCCATCAGCTCGGGCACGCCGTGCGTCTTGAGGGTGTCTGCGTACTTGGCCGCGGGTAGGTTCACGTACCGGATCTCCCGCCCCGACCTAGCGCTGATCTCGGCCGCCAGCTGCGCCAGGGTGAACGCCTCGTTGCCGCCGAGTTCGTACGCCTGGCCGACGTGTCCGTCCGTGGTCAGCACCCGGACCGCCGCGGCGGCGTAGTCCGCGCGCGCCGCGGCGCTAATCCGGCCCTCGCCGGCGCTGCCGGGGATCGCACCCTGCGCCAGGAAGGCCGGCAGCCGGTCCGTGTAGTTCTCGTGGTACCAGCTGTTGCGTAGCAGCACGTACGGCACGCCGCTGTCGCGCAGCAGCTGCTCGGTGGCCTGGTGGTCCGCGGCGAGGCGGATCGTCGTGGTTCCGGCGTTGACGATGCTGGTGTAGGCGGCCAGGCCGGTGCCGGCCTCCCGCGCCGCGTCGATGACGTTGCGGTGCAGTGCCACCCGGCCGCCCGGCTCCATTGCGGAGACCAGCAGCAAGCGGTCCGCGCCGGCCACCGCCGCGCGTACCGCGGCCGGGTCGCCGAAGTCAACGGCGCGTACCTGCACCCCCCGGTCGGCTAGGTCCTTGATCTTGTCGGTGGCCCGGCCAGTCGCGACGATGTCGCCGGCCGGCACTCCGGCCGCTAGCAGCTGCTCGACGACCAGGCGGCCCAGGCGGCCGGTCGCGCCCGTGATCAGGAGTGGCATGGGTGACTTCCCTTCGGATTCTGCATTGGTTGCCGGTGACAACCGCGCAGTTCCATGACACCTTCCCATCAGCAGGTACCCACTTACAGGTAAGGTACTGGTATGGAAGTAAGCATGGAGGTAACGCTGGCGGAGCTGCGCGCCGGATCCGACGCGTTCTCCCCGGACTGCCCGACTCGGGTGCTGCTCGACCACATCACTAGCCGCTGGGGCGTCCTGATCCTGGTCGCGCTGTCCAGCGGGACGATGCGCTGGGGAGAACTGCGCCGCTGGGCGCGCGGCATCAGCGAGAAGATGCTCGCTCAGACACTGCGCACCCTGGAAGCGGACGGCCTGCTGCTGCGGGAGCAGCGGCCGGTCGTTCCGCCGCACGTCGACTACAGCCTGACCAACCGCGGCCGCGAACTGTCGGCCCTGCTGCTGCCGCTGATGCAATGGATCGTCGCGAACGCCCCGCCCCAACCGGCAGAGGACCCGTCTGGCGCGCTGGATACCCGGTAACGGCCAGGTCCTGCTAACTGTCCGCCACCGGGCTCTGCGTTTGGACGCTCACCCGGCACGCTGCGTTAGTACGTCTCATCCCTCAAGGGCATGGGTAAGCGCGGCAGCCCATTCAGCGGTGGCATCGAGGTGCGCATCATGGGTGCCAACAGGCAGCAGAACCTTGCGCGTGGCTGGCCGGGCCGCGATGAAGTCAGACTGCTCGGAGGGCTCGAACATGCTTTTCGCGGCGAACACGGCCGTTGCCGGGGCGGTCACAGCTTTCCACTCATCCCAGCGTGACTCTTGCACGGCCTCCATGATCTGCTGCATCACGTCAGCATCAAATGACGGAACGAGGGTGCCGTCTTCGAGCGCATCCAAGTGCGCGATCCATGACCGGGCGAGCGCGTCCAGCCCGAGGAACTTCTCCGCCGCCTCGACCGACCCGAACGGTACCGGCCATGACCTGAAGTAGGTGCCGAGCTTGACAGGATCCCCCCACCGGCAACCGTCACCTCCAGGACGACAAGGCGCTCTACCAGGCTGGGGAAGGCTGCCGCCGTGAGGATTGCGGTATGCCCTCCCATCGATTGCCCGACTAGTGTCACCGGCCGATCCGGGGAAACGTAGCGGATTAGCGCAGCCACGTCTCCGACGAATGCGCTTCGAGAGACGTCCGCAGGCCGCCTGGTGCTCTTGCCGTGTCCGCGCAGGTCGGGCAGCACGAATCGATACGGCCGACCGACAGCGTCAGCGGTTGCCAGGAACTCGTCTCCGGTTCCCGCCAAACCATGCAGCGCAACAACGACCGGCCCGTCACCATCGTTGTCCAGATAGCTGAGCCTGACGTCACCATTCGCGAACTCGCGCCGATGGAACTCAGAAGCCACGGCGGAAGCCTACTCGTGGAGCGTCAAGGACCAGAGCGTCAAGTACCAGAGCACAGTGAATGGGCCGTCCGGCCTACGCCTGACCGGCCTGCACCTGACCGGTCAGTGGGCTGCCTGGCCCCTGACGGCGCGCTCCGGCCTGAAATGCGCCCGACGGCACCTTCTACAGCGTGGCCGCCACGTCCGCGAGTAACGCCTGGGCCGTCGGGTTCATCCCTGGCTCGGATTCCCAGGCTTCCCTGATCGCCCGCTGGAACAGCAAGGCCTGGAAGCGGGTGTCCAGTCCGAATCCCGGTCCGGAAGGGACCATCCTCACCACGGTGGCCGCCACTTCGGCAAGCAACGCCTGGGCCGTCGGCAGCACGGGCGCCCAGAAGACAGTGATCGAGCACTGGAACGGGAAGTCATGGGCGCGGCTGCCCAGTCCCAACCCGGGCAGCTATGACCAGCTCTGGGGTGTGGCCGTCACCTCCGCGAGCAACGCGTGGGCAGTGGGCTTCACGGAGACCGCCTCGGAGTTCGGCACCCTGATCCTGCACTGGAACGGCAAGGCATGGACGGCGGCGCCAAGCCCGAACCCCTACTGCTCGAGCTGTGACAGCCTCTACGGCGTGGCCTCAAACTCCACCCGCAACGCCTGGGCGGTCGGCACCGTCAACTCCGGCGGCCTGGTCGTGATCCTGCGCTGGAACGGCACACGCTGGGTGAACTACCAGTCCGCCAACGCACTGCTCTGACGGACTGTTCGTCATGGTCTGGCCGTCGGACGGCTCCGTAGGCGGCGAACCCGGCAGCGTCGTGAACATCGAACTGTCCTCGCCGTTCGGCCAAGCGCACTTCGGGGCACCCGCCAGCAGGATCTCGGACTTCCTTCGCAGAACGTTCCAGATCGTCGCGGCCGGACTGAACGACTTGCTCCGGCACGCGTGATAGACGCCCGAAGAGGATATCTACTCCGCCGGGAGTAGCGTCAAATGTCTCCCGGTGGCTCATGTGATGGGCGACGGGCAAGGCTTAAGCTACGAGTCCAAGACGTCACACAGCGGCCGGCGCCGGCCACCTTTCTGGACACACAGGGGAACTGAGATGATCTCTCGGCGCGGCCAGTACGGCCTGGACGGTCACTACCCGCGGCTCGGTCTGTTCGTCCAAGCCGCACTTGAAGTGGCGGTCAGCGCAATGACGGTGCAAGCGCTCCGGCACAAGCGGCCGGTGCTGGCCGCGGCCAGCGGCGCCGCCGCCCTCGGCTTGGCGGCGCTAGCCGCGGGTGGCCTGTACTCGACCCGGCGCGGCAAGTTCGAGGTCTGGTCAGAGATACTCGACGAGCTTGACCCGCGCGGAGACGAGCGTGTCCTGGACATCGGCTGCGGTCGTGGCGCCGTGCTGCTGCTCGCCGCCGAGCGCGTGCCCAACGGACGCGCGGTAGGAGCGGACATCTGGCTGACCCGCGACCAGTCAGGCAACAGCCGGGCCTCCACCGAGCGCAACGCCTTGCTTGAAGGCGTTGCCGACCGGGTGGAACTCGTGCACGCCGACGCCCGTGACCTGCCCTTTGATTCGGGCACGTTCGATATCGCCGTGAGCAACCTGGTCTTCCATAACATCGGCGACGACGACAGGGACCGCGCCTTGCGGGAGGCCGTGCGAGTCCTGCGCCCGGGCGGCCAGCTGCGCATCGCTGACTTCCTCGCCGACCGGTACATCGAGCCACTCCAGGCCGCGGGCTGCCGCGATGTGAAGGTACGCAGGCTTGACTGGCGGATGGGCTTTGGCCTCCCCGTCAATGTCACCGGCCTCGTCTGTGCCCGTAAGCCGGAAAGCTGACCAAGAAAGCATGCGGCGTGGTGTCCGGCTCCCAGGTCATACGCCTCTGGTAGTTCTCTGGTGCAGCGGTCCAGGACCTGGGGGCATCGCGGTGCGAATACACAGCCCGCCGCCGGCATGCCGGGCGCGGCGCCGGGCGACCGTTCTGGCAGCGGCCGGAGTTGGTCGCGGCCGCGGCCGCCCTGCGGGGCCGCCGCGAGGAGGAGTTTCGTGTACGGGTGCCCGGGGTTCTCTACCACCTCGCGGGCCGGTCCCCGCTCCACGATCCGCCCGGCGTACATCACCGCGATGGTGTCGGCGAAGTAGCGGGCGGAGGCGATGTCGTGGGTGATGTACAGCACGGCGAGCTGATGCTGGTCCGCGAGCTCGCGCAGCAGGTTCAGCAGGCCGGCCCGGATGGAGACGTCGAGCATGGAGACGGGCTCGTCGGCGAGCAGCACTTGCGGCCTGACCGCCAGGGCGAGGGCGATCGCCACGCGCTGTCGTTCGCCGCCCGACAGCTGGTACGGGAACTTGGGCAGGAATTCCCCGGCTGGACTGAGTTTCACCTGCTCGAGCAGGCTGATGGACTGCGACCGCACCTCCGCTCGGGTCCGGGCGTAGTGATGCAGCCGCAGCGGCCGCGACAGGTGGTAGGCGATGGTGTGGGCCGGGTTGAGTGAGGCGAACGGATCCTGGAACACCATCTGCACTGCTCGCCGGTAGGCGGTGGTCGGGGACGCGCCGACCGGCTCGCCGTCGAGGCGTACCGTCCCGGAGTCACGCCGTTCAAGCAGGGCGAGCAGCTTTGCGATGGTGGACTTGCCGGAGCCGCTCTGCCCGACAAGACCCGAGATCGTTCCCCGGCG
>Ga0335075_10018351_pt1 | contig 10370 bp, 6 predicted proteins | sample Lox_Sample_24_FD_206723 | JGI IMG/M metagenome (GOLD analysis project Ga0335075, IMG submission 206723) | Soil microbial communities from Loxahatchee National Wildlife Refuge, Florida, United States - Lox_Sample_2.4 | ecosystem: Environmental > Terrestrial > Soil > Wetlands | place: USA: Florida... | reverse complement strand
ACACAGCAGTCTGACGGAGTTGGTAACTGCCATTCAGAGGGTAGCAAAGGGTGAGATCTGGCTGGACTCCGCGGCTGCACACTCTCTCTTCGGCGGAACAAGTACATGGAGAGAGCGTTTCGACCGCACCCAGCCTCTCACACCTCGACAGCGCGAGGTTTTGGGAGGCATTCTCGATGGACTGACGAACAAGGAGATCGCATGGAATCTGAGGGTTTCCGAGAGCTCCGTTAAAGCTGTCATTCAGGAGTTGTTTCACAAGGCGGGAGTAAGAACACGAAGTCAGCTTGTCAGGATCGCCGTCGAAAAGCACTCGTCTGATTGGTTGAGGTCCAGGACGGTTGACTAAGGTTACGGCAGCCCCTCTAAGCGAGCGTCAGCCTGACATATGATTCTGGCAGGGGCGAATGCCGACCCGTCAGACTGTGTGCTCAGGTTGGCTTGACAGTAGCCAGTCGGCTGCCGATTTCGAAATGTGGGCGAGTGTAGTGCGCGCGTTTACGAGGAGCAATCCCGGAGAATTGCGCGTGATCGTTGCTCAATGCGTCTTCGCTGTGGCGTTCTGGCGAGCTCTGGCGACAAGGGCGTCGAAGCGTGGATCGCCGTGAAGCGACTTCAGGTCGGGATCCTTATCGATGCCAAGGTCGATATAGGCAGGAGCTCCTTGATCAACTGCCTCGCGTAAGAGCGAGAGCGCCTCATTTCTTCGCCCCTGGCGTGCCGCCAGGCAGCCCAGATTGTAGACAGAAGTAGCTGTACTCGGATGCTCCGGGCCCAGCACACGACGTTGAATGTCGAGCAACTCGCGCTCCGCCCTCTCCGACTCGTCGTAGTGCCCTTCCTCCTCAAGAGTGCCTGCCAGGCTGTTGATTGTCCTGAGTGTGTCCGGGTGCTCCGGGCCAAGCACACGACGTTCAATGTCGAGCAGCTCGCGGTCCATCTTCTCCGCTTCGGCGTAGAGCCCTTCGTGCATAAGGGTCACGGACAGATTGGTCATTGTCCTGAGTGTGTCCGGATGCTCCGGGCCAAGCACACGACTTTCAATGTCAAGCAGCTCGCGCTCCATCTTCTCCGCCTCGGCGTAGCGCTTTTCCTCTACAAGAATTGCGGCGAGGTTGGAGATTGTCTCCAGAGCGTCTGGGTGCTCCGGGCCGAGTACACGACGTTGAATGTCGAGCAGCTCGCGCTCCATCTTCTCCGCCTCAGCATTGCGGCCTTCGTCTTCAAGAGTCAAGGCCAGGGTGAGCATCGATTTCAGAGTTTCCGGATGGTCAGGACCCAAGACCTGGCGGCGAACATCCAGCGTCTCGCGGCCCATTTTCTCAGCTTTGGCATCATGCCCTTCCCGATATAAGAGCAAGGCCACGTCGTCCGCCGCTTTCAACGTTACCGGGTTCCTCGGCCCATGAATACGGCGCTGGATCTCCAAGGCACGCTCTAACAGTGGCTGTGCGCGGGGATACAACCCCAGGCTTTCGTAGACTTCTCCCATGACATCCATCAGTTCCGCTTGTGTCTCCGGGTCCTTGGCCAGCCCGGTGTCGATCTCCTTCGACGCCTTATCGAGGATTTCCCGAGCGGTAACGGTGTTGCCGCGAGCTTGGCTCGGGTCTGACACCTTGAACATACCCTTCATGAACTCCTTTACTCGATTCGCCTGGTCGCGCTCCCTGGCGATGCGCCGCGCCTGTACCCCCATCGCCGCAGCAAAGCCAATCAACAGCACCACTGCTGTAGCTGCCACGGCCACTCCGAGCCGGTGGCGACGAATGTATTTGCGTGCGCGATAGGCAGTGCTGGGCGGCTGCGCGGTTACTGGCTCGTTGCGCAGGTAGCGTCCGATATCGGCAGCCAGCCCCGAAGCCGAGGCATAGCGTCTCGCACGGTCCTTCTCCAGAGCCTTGAGCGCGATGGCGTCCGCATCGCCGCGAAGTTGCCGGGCAAGCGCAGGAGGATCGGCACCGCGATTTTGCGCTGTGATAGCGGACTCGGCGCCCAACGTGCGCAGCTTCGTGCTCGGCGGCGGCGTATCGTGGTCACGAAGCCGGCGCAGCACTTCATCGAAGGCCAGCTTGCGGAGGTCGAGAGGCAGCGCACCGGTAAGCAACTCATAGAGCACTGCGCCGAGTGAGTAGACGTCGGTGCGCGTGTCGACGTCCTCGACGATTGGGTCGGCCTGCTCGGGGCTCATGTAACCGAGGGTTCCGATCCTGGTGCCGACGCGGGTGTACATGGTTCCGGCGGTGAGCTTCTGAGAGATTGCCTTGGCAACACCGAAATCGATGATGCGAGGCATGGGCTTGCCGTCGACTTCGGTGACGAGGATGTTCGAAGGCTTGAGGTCGCGGTGGATGATGGCTTTCTGGTGCGCGTGCTGCACGCCTTCGCAAACAAGGATGAATAGCTCCATCCGCTGGCGCACCGTGAGCTTGTGTTTGTCGCAGTAAGCGGTGATGGGGATGCCGGGGACGTACTCCATGGCGAAGTAGGGACGGCCTTCGGGCGTCGACCCGGCGTCGAAGACCTTGGCGATCGCAGGATGATCCATCAGCGCCAGGGCCTGACGCTCGGACTCGAAACGCGCGACGACTTCGCGCGTGTCCATGCCGGCCTTGATGAGCTTGAGAGCTATGCGGCGGCGCACCGGCTGCTTCTGCTCGGCCAGCCAAACTTCGCCCATGCCCCCGGTGGCGAGCAGCGAGAGGATTTCATAGTTACCAATGATCGCGCCCTGATCGATGGCATCGCGGTTCGATTCGGCGACCACGCTTTGCGCTGCTTCGAAGACGGGCTGCTCAAGCATGTCCGTTGGCGTGTCGGCCGCGTCCAGCAAAGCCTCTAATTCTTTCCTGAGCTCGCTGTCTTCACCACAACAGTCATCGAGGAACGCCGCTCGTGCCTCTGGCTCTAATTCGAGACTCTTGTGGAACAAGGTCTCAAGTTGATTCCAACGGTCGGCGGAGGAGAGCATTGCGACAGCTTTCTAGGCAGTTGAGGCAAGTTCGCGACGTAACCACGCTTTGGCCATCCGCATTTCGCGGCGCACTGTGGCAGGTGAGATTGCGAGAGCGGCTGCAGTCTCGTCACAGGTGAGACCGCCGAAACAGCGCAGTTCGACAATCTCGCTTTTTCGTGGATCAAGGGCAGCGAGGCGCCGGAGGGCTTCGTCGAGGTCCAGCACGCTGCTCGACGATTGTGGTCCGACAACAATGGCCTCGTCCAGCGGGACTTTGGCCGCCCCTCCACCACGTTTCTCCCGTTTGTTCGTCCTCGCATGGTCCACCAGAATCTGACGCAGGATGCGCGCCGAAACTGCGAAGAAATGGATCCGATCAACGGGCGCCAGGTCCGAATCAACCAGGCGCATGTATGCCTCGTGAACGAGCGCAGTGGCTGCAAGCGTGTGGTCGGGACGTTCGGCTCTCAGGTATCGAGAAGCCTGCTTGCGAAGTTGGTCATAGACGAGGGGCATTAACTGGTCCAGCGCTTGCCTGTCTCCGCTGCCCCATTGCCGAAGCAGTTCAGTCACGAAATGACGATCCGGTGAGGTGTCCATTATTCACACCAGCAACCGCGACGGGTTGCGTTGAGGTGTTCATACCTCGAGGCGCCTCACATTATATATCCCGCCACTTTCAGAAACCAGATGCGCTTCCGGCGGACTGATCCTGCATTGCTCGCCCAGGAATCGCGGGCTTTATGAGAAAAAAATACGCCGCCGGAGTTTGATCCGGCAGCGCATTGGAGACTAAGTTCGGGGTTAGAGGCGCCAGGTCTCAGGGCTTTCAGTAAAAAGCCGCGACGGGCCTGATGATGTATGACCGGCAAGTTCGGAGCATCATTGGGTCGCTAAGGATCCATCCTCTGCTCCCGGTATAAGACCTGTATTCGGTCCGTGCCCGCTACTGGCGCTGCTGAGCCTGCTTTCGAATCGGTAGCGTAGCAACGTTTAGTGGGACCAGCTAGCAACCTGGATCGCGTGCTCGACGGCGCGGTGGGCTTCGTCGATATGGTTGATGGCTTCGTCGCGAAGACCGCGCGCAGACTCGTTATGCTCACGGTCTGCTATATCGCGATGCGCATTTCCGATAGCCTCCAGGGCGCGGTGAAACCGACCCGAAACGGGCCCTTCGGGCTGAACTGGCGGATGCACATTCAAATCTTTCCCATCCTCGCTAGCCGCCTCTTTGATCACTCGAATGGCTTCGTCGATTTCGTGGAGGGCCCGGTGTTGGTCACGTTCCACAACCTGCGGCGCGTCGTTTTCGAGAAGAGCGCGGGCGTAACGCAAGTCGGACAGCGCGTGCAGATATCCTGGATGCGCTCCGGGAACATCTCCGGCGCCCATAGCTGCGTGCGCGGGCAAAGCGATCGCCAGAGCCAGCAATGCCAATAATATTGTTGAGGTCTTCCAGATTGCTTTCATTTCTATTTCCTTCCTTGGTAGATCGAACGACGATGCGTGCCGAAAATACTTTGTCTCGCACGCTCACCTGGAAAGCGATTTTTCTTGGCCGAAACGATCACGCCCAGGAGAGAAATCCGGGGCTTATTTGCACCATTGCCCGGCGGCCCCGCTACTTCAACAAGGGCCGTTTCTACGGGGCGATATGCCAGGAAAGCAGCCTCATCGCGACGCATGTGGTCAGTTTTCGGTTGCAGCAGCGGACGGTTGCTAAAGCCTGCTCCAAAAGCAGGGATCAGCAAAGCAGGTATCTATCTCCGCAAGGAAAGCTTGCATTCTGCCTGGCTCGCCAGTTACTCCTTCGGCTTCTCTTGCCGGCACCAGGTGAATCGTGGACTGCTCCGGGTCGACATGTGAGGTTGATCCGCTATTCGGGCCTTCCAACCAGAATACGATTGCGTCGGCTATCTCGTAGGTCTCCTTCGCCATCTGTCCGAGGCTCCTGGTGATTGCCAATTCCTGGCTGGCCTGTGTCCTCAGCCGTTGATCAACGTTCCTGTACCAGTCATAGAAAACCGACTCGAACAATCGCTCAACCCCACGATTGCGAAGCACTGTCTCTGCGTGAGCAACCTCTTCATCGAACAGAGCAATGATGCACAACCTCACCAGGCAATTGACTACCTCGCCCATCCTGGTCAGGCCTGCGCAGCCAGGAGTGTGGCTATTCTCCAAAAGACGCGCGCTGTTTGCTGCGATCTTGACGGCCTGCGCGTATATCGAATGAAGAGCATCGCAAATGAGCGTGGCAGACACTGCGAAGCGCACCTCTGATTCGAGCGGAATCTCCATCATTAGCAGGTCCCGGGCTATCTCAGTGATCTCACCATGGAGTATGCCGACTTCATATGCGCTGTCGCGGACGTTTGCGCGAAACTCAGGATTGTCCAGTTTGCAGGCTTTGATGGAGCAGTCGACGGCCCGCTGTGACACTCTCGACATATCGAGAAGCTTCAAACGTAAGGTCTGTATACATTGATGAATGTCTGTCTCTTTCATAAATCCTCTCGAGCTTCTGGAGGTGGCACGCAACGATGCGAGGGCAGCGTTTTTCATCGCGTCCTTCCCTTCCGATCCTGAATTTTGTTTACGTTGAACGACGATGCGTCCGGAAACTGCTTTGTCTCGTACGTTCCCACTTAGGAAAGCGACATTTCCTCTCCGAAATGATCACGCCCCCGAAAAGAATCTCCGGTTCAGCCGCCGGCTGAGCCAGCGACCGGATAGGCGCCCCGGTGAGGAAAGGTCCCCGTCATTACGACAGGCTCGATCGAGGACGCGTTGAAGGGTTCAGGCCTGTCATTGGGTATTGCCTGTCTGAGCCCATTGCGCCAAAATCTTTGGAGACACTGCCGACTGCAAGGGCACGTAGTGGAGTTGTTTAGCCAGAACAAACTCCTCTAGTGCCTGATTCCGCAACTTATCCGAGTCAGCCGCATTCTTTGGATCCGCTAGGATCGCTTCGGAGAGCAATGAGGCTCCTAGATAAAAATGAGCAGCGCCAACATGCTGCCTGCCGCCGTCCTTCAGATATTCGCCGATCGCGTCGTTAGCTGCGCTGAATTGGGATGCATAGAACTCGGCAACGCCCTGAACGAGGTTCTTTTCGAGTGTCTGTTCATCGTCCTTCAATTTGTTGAGGATGCGAGTTCGGGCAGCGAGTGCTTCGGTCTGCTGTCCGTTCAGTTTCAAGGCAGCTTCGTAGGCCTGCAATGCACCTTTTAGGTCTCCGCCAGTTTCATCGCGACGCGCAATGGCAAGCCAGTTTTTGATCCTCTCCGCATCATTGCTCTGGGGCGCAGGCGCCTGTGCCTCCTGCACAGGGGCCGGTGGCGAAGCTGTCTGTTTTGCTTTCTTCTGGTCGGCCTTTGCTTGAGCATCGAGTGCCTGGCGCATCCGATCCAGTGGCTGACCCGGACCATTAGGCTGTATCGTCGCCGCTGACTGATATTTCTGTGCTGCGCCCTTGTAGTCGCCGCTTCGATCCAGTTCATCAGCCTGCTTCATAGCGCCGCGGTACGCTTTGATATCTGATTCAAGAGTATTCGCCGTGGGCTGCAACGTCTGGGACTGCACGTGTTTCAACAGATCCTCCGCACGATCAAAGTCACCTCGGTTAAATGCCTCGCCTGCCCCTGTCAAAGCCAGTTGGCTGAGCTGCTCCGGCGGCAACTTGCCACTTTCAATCCGAGCCCGAAGCATCAATTCTTGCGCCTCTCCCTTTACAGGACCAAAGGTGATCTTTCCCAGATCACGCAATGCCCCCGCATAGTCCTTGCGTTCGAGTTCCGTGCGCCCTACGTTCAAGTCTGCCTGGAACTGCAATAGCGCCTTTGCGGCATCTTCTTTGGCTTTCTCGCATTTCTTGCCATATTTCTTGCCATCAACCCCAGCGGCCTGGCAAAGATACCCGGCTTCCGCCTGCAGATCGCCCGCTTTCCTTGCTTGCTTCGCAAGGTCGCGAAGCTGATCAGCGCTCTTGGCGGGCGGTTGATTCTGAGCCAGCAGCATCGCACCAGATAGCAAAAACACCACGCTCAAAGCGATCCTCATCGCCGCTCTCCAGTAAGTATCTGTTGTATGTCCGGGATTCCCATGTCGGCCGTGCACAGATGATCTACAGTAGACAAATTGCAGTCGACGGTCTTCTGCTGATCTCCAGCGCCGGCAAGGATCACCTTATACTTACCGGGTTTCAACCCGTCCAATCGCAGCGGAGTCGACTGTTCTGCGTCCGGCAGTGCGATCTCTTTGCCCGCCTCATCCTGCACGCGCAAAACCTTCGCCCAGGGCGACGCGTTGATCTCCATATCGGTCCGCTCTATCACGGCGGCAGGCTTGACCGGCGCGGTTGGCACTACGGATCTTTCCCGATTGCTGACATAGAACAGTACAGCCGCAGCGACCACGAATCCGGCGATGTAAAGTACTCCCCGTTTCCCGGATGCAATGGTGCGAACGGACTTTCGTATCTTGCGCGAACCGGCCTTACATTCCTCGGTCAGACGCTCGTGTTCGCTTCGCACGGCGGGACTGGCAAAGGGAACCGCTGTTTCCGCCCTGCGCAGAACTCCTGAGCCTTCCTTGAAGGAACCGTGTACGACCGATTGCTGTGCGGATTCGATCGCCTCGCGTAAAATCTGGTCGGCCTTCCGCCGGCGGTTCGTTTCGCATTCCAGCCTCGGCGCCGCAACCGCGCTCTCACCGTGGACTCTTGCTACGTCATCGAGGGCGTTCATGCATCTTTTCAAGTCGCCCGAGGCAAGTAAGCGATCGAAGGCAGCAATCGCTTCGTCAACTGCAGCACGAGCTTCGGCAGCCGCGCGGACTTCGGCTTGTTTCTGTTCCTCTCTTGCCTGCTCTTGTCTTGCCATGGTGAGCAGTTGATCGAGATCGTCGTTCGTGCCATGCCTAAGAATCGCATTATCGAGCACGCGCCGTGCCTCACCGAAATTCCGCGTCTCCATTGCGACATGCGCCCGAAGAAGCGACTCCGCTCGAGCCGAGTTCTGTTCGATGGTTCTCAGATGCTCCTGCACCCGTACCTTGGCCTGCAAAAGGGTGTTATTCCCCGGGGCCTGTTCAAGGCCGCGTTCGATCGCTTCGAGGGCCTGTTGAGGATCTTCCGCGAATAGTTCCTGCACCCGCAGCACTACGATTCGCACAACCTGTTGCGTGTCAAACTCACGCTTTCTTAACTCAGCTTTCGCTTTTAATCGAAGGAGCAGCCCTTCTCCGGGAAGCGTATCCAACCCTCGCGCTATACGGTCTTGGGCCTGGACGAAATCATCGCGGTCCAACGAGTCCTGGATCTCCGCCGCAATCTTATCGAGCAGATGCTGCCGCTGCTGTTCCTTCTGCTGGGTCACTGCAGTAAATAACAGCTGTTGCACTTCGGCATGAGCTGGATCGATCTCCGCAGCCTCTCGTAGTCGCGAAATCGCTTCCGTGTAGTGGCGGTTGCTAAAACTCTCCTGAGCAATTCGCAGAAGCTCTTCCACCTGTACGGTCTGTTGCTTACGCCGGATTTCACGGAGGATCAAGGAATAGGCATTCCGCAGATCCGTACTATGCTCGTCGATCTTAAGAGCCTGCCCTAGAAACTCCTGTGCACCGGTAAGGTCCCCGCGGCTCCTCGCGCCCCTTGCCTGTTCCCACAGGGCCGCGATCTTCTGTTGTTGCAGCCTGGTCTCTTGCGCCTCCCGCAACCGCTCGTTGACACCGAACAGATTGCCCGTGTCTATCTTCTGCGCTTGCTGGAAGCCGATAATGGCGTCATCCCAGCGACGCTCGACGAAGGCAGTCTGCGCCTGCTCAACGATCTGGCGCAGTTGTTCCCCACGCTGCAGGCGATTCAGGCGATCCTGGACATCATTCATCAGCGCCTTTATGTCCAGATTGCCCGGATCGATCTGCTGCGCCTGCAACAGCTGCGTGCGTGCACCTGCAAACTGCTGTTCCTCTGCAAGTCTGCGAGCAGTTTCAAGAAGAGTGCTCACTCGATCATGCCTTAACGCGTGGGAAATAACCTGCAGATCGAATGCCATCTCTTCGGCAGTCGAATAGCGATCTCCCGGTTCCTTCGCGAGCGCCTTTTCCAGAATCACGCTCAACCCGTCAGGAAGATCTTGCACAAAGTCTGAGGGAGAAACAAAGGGCTCGTTGATCACGCGATATAGCGAGGAGACATCTTTCCCCTTAAAGGGCAAATCGCCCGTGAGCATCTCGTAGAGCATCACACCGGTCGACCATATATCTGCCCTTCCGTCACTCGGTTCGCCCTTCAGCCGTTCCGGCGCAATGTAGTGGAAAGTCCCGAGCAGGGCACCCGTCCTGGTTAGCTGTCTGGGTTGGTCCACAAGACGGGCAATCCCGAAGTCGACGATCGTCACACGCCAGTCGGGCTGAACAAGGATATTCGCAGGCTTCACGTCGCGGTGTACGACGCCGCGTCCATGGGCATGGCCGAGGCCGGCGCAGAGCTGTTCAACAACCGAAATCGCATCAAGAGCAGGTAAACGCTTTAACCTGCGCAATATCTTCTCGAGCGATTCACCGGGGATAAACTCCATGACAATGAACGGGCTCCCATCATGCTCGCCCAGTTCGTAAACCGTGACTATGTTTGGATGGCTCAGGATGCCCGACTTGGCTTCCAGATAAAAACGCTCGCGCAATTCCGGCGTAACTACGGTGAGTGTTTTGATCGCCACATCTCGGCCAATCAGGGGGTCTTCGCCTCGATACACGATACCCATTCCACCTCGGCCAAGTTCGCCGGTGATGCGATATCTCCCGATCTCCATTACTACGGCTGGTGGGTCCGGGCTCATGTGAGGCTCCCTCCTGTTGTATGCTGCCTTCTCCGTTGGGCTGACTGTCGTCCCTTAGGGATAAACACGCGAGAGCACGTTTTATTTCAATTCGGATGCGTCACTTGTCCAGATTGAACGTGCTGGTGATCGAGCGAGTAATATGTGCCGCCGGTTTTGAACGTCGGTAGTTACCTGCACTCACTCACATATGCGTTTTTTAAGCCGGAACCGATCAACCAATCGAAAATCGAGGCGTCGTTCGGCCAGTCCCGCGGATTCGCGGGGCAATCAAGTCACATTACCGGTTCCCAACCGCAGTCCGACACACAGCAAGCTCCGACCTTTTTGTCTCTGGCGTGAATTTGTTCGGAGACATGAGCGCATTGAGAGCCAAATGCCGCTTACATATTCGGACGTGCCGAGATCTACGGATGATTCGGGGCAAGACAACGGAGGAATCAGCACTTATGGGTTACAACGACTATTTCACGACTGGATTTAAGCAGGCAGGTAGGATCGGCGTCGTTCTAACTGTCTCACGGAAACGAGAACAGAATATAGCCGGGAGTTCCCGGGCATGATCGTTTCGG
>Ga0335075_10018350_pt1 | contig 10370 bp, 10 predicted proteins | sample Lox_Sample_24_FD_206723 | JGI IMG/M metagenome (GOLD analysis project Ga0335075, IMG submission 206723) | Soil microbial communities from Loxahatchee National Wildlife Refuge, Florida, United States - Lox_Sample_2.4 | ecosystem: Environmental > Terrestrial > Soil > Wetlands | place: USA... | reverse complement strand
GTGCCGTGGCCATAGTGGGCGTAGCGCTGCCGGTAGAACCGGATCAAGCGGATGTAGTGCTCCTTTGGCCAGAAGATGTTGTTGGCAAAGAATCCGTCACCGTAGTACGCGGCCTGCTCGGCGATCTCTGCCGTGCGGATCGAGCCGTGCCACACGAAGGGCGGCACGTCGTCCAGGGGCCGCGGGATCGACGTGAAGCCCTGCAGCGGAGTGCGGTACTTCCCCTGCCAGTCGACGACATCCTCGTGCCACAGCCGGTGCAGCAGGTTGTAGTTCTCCAGTGCTAGCGGCAGCCCCTGCCGAATGTCCTGACCGAACCACGGATAAACCGGCGCGGTGTTCCCGCGCCCGAGCATCAGGTCCATCCGGCCCTTTGACAGGTGCTGCAGCATCGCGTACTCCTCCGCGATGCGCACCGGGTCGTTCGTCGTGATCAGGGTCGTCGCAGTAGAGACGATCAGCCGCTCGGTGGTTGCCGAGATGTAGGCGAGCAGCGTCGTCGGCGCCGAGGAGAAGAACGGCGGGTTGTGATGCTCTCCGATCGCGAATACATCCAGCCCCACGTCCTCGGCCTTCTGGGCGATCTGCACGACGGCGTCGATGCGCTCCGCCTCGCTAGGCGTCTCCCCCGATACCGGATCACGGGTGATGTCACTGACCGAGAAGATCCCGAATTGCATGCTTATGCCTCCAAAGCTCCGACCCAGGACTAGTCGAGACGCCGACCCGGCAGACCCAAGAAATATGCGTTTGCATGTAACAACAGCGCGAGGCCCAGGGTATTCCTGGGCTGTACTGCGCTGCGCTCGCTGCCGACGCCGATGGCACGGCTGACGCACTCGCCGGACACGTGGCCGCGCTGACCGTATGGCACCTGGCAAGCGAACAAGGGAGCTGGGCGACGGCGCAAAACCTGTCGGTGCCGATCCAGTACCGGCTCGTCCGGCTGAGGCCAATCAGCCGGAAGCGGATCGGCCCGCCGCGCCAGCCTCGCGCTGGAGCACCAGCGCGCTGGGCCGGACGTTGCGGTCGCGGTCAATAAGCCCGAACTGGACGTCGAAGCCGTGCAGCCACTCGTAATTGTCGACCCCGGTCCAGTGGAAGAAGCCGCGAACGTCAATCCCCCGGGCGATTGCGTCGCTCGTCACCTGCAGGCCGCGCTCGAGGTAGGCCACGCGCTGACCGTCGTCACTGGTACCGATGCCGTACTCGGCCACAAGCAGCGGAGTACCCGGCAGCAGCTGATCCAGCCGGTCGAGCACCCGGCCCAGGCCATCGGCCCAGATGCCATAGCCCAGCGGTGACACCGGGGCGGCCGGCGGGTACCGGACCATCCCGCCCTGCCGGATGCCGGTGGTCGAGTAGAACGAGAACCCGATCAGATCGAAGGAGCCGGCCAGGTCTGGCCGGACGGTCGCCTCAAGGCCGGGAACGCGCAGTACCCCCTCCGTGAACAGGCCAAGCCCCGCTTGCCAGTTCAGCGCCTCGAGCAGGCTCGCCAGGCGGGTGGTCCGCGGATCATCGTCCAGCGCTTCGATCGCTGACAGTCCGAAGATCGATGCGACCGGAGCCCCGGTCTGCCGCAACCGCGCCGCCGCTTCCGCGGTGGCAAGCTGCATCGCGCGGGAGACCTGCGCGCACTCGCTCATGTCGTTGTGCCCCGGCGGCCAGCCGCGGCCGAGATAGGCAGCAAAAGCGTAGTAGTTCGTCTCGTTCACCGGCTGCCAGCCGCGGGCAAGATCACCGAAGGTCTCGGCGATGAACTCGACATGCCGGGCCCAGAACTCGCCGCGGTTCGGCTCGGCCAGAAACCCGCCGACATCAGCGAACCACCGCGGCAACGTGAAGTGATGCAGGCAGACCCACGGCTCTATCCCGGCTTCGAGCGCGGCGGTCAGGACGTCGCGATAATGCGCGACCGCCGCTGGGTCGTGCCGGCCCGGCTCGGGTTCCACCCGAGCCCAGTCGATTGTCAGCCGGTGATGGCGCAGCCCCAGGCTGGCGAGCAGCCGGAAGTCTTCAGCGAATCGCTCGGCGAACCCGTTCCCCTGGCCCGACGGCGGCGCGTGGCCGGCCCGCTCCCAGTCCCACCAGTCCGATGCCGGCGACGCGCCCTCACACTGGGTCGCCGAAGCGCCCGTTCCCCACATGAAGCCCTCGGGCCAGTCCATCTCTCGCCAACTCCGTGATCACGAAGGAAAAGACGTCCAGCGGACGCCGAATCCTGCGTCTTGGTGAGGTCCACCCTGCTGCTCAGAGTACGAACGGGATGAGCATCTTGGTCGACCCTTTGTAGTCGGGATACGAGTCGGGGAACTGGCCTGCCATGTAGCGCTCTTCCATGAAGGCGCTGTAGATGAAGTACGCCCCGAGCAGCGCGACGGCGATCAGCCAGTACACGCTGACCGCTACTGCGGTACCGACCATCGCCAGGATGATGCCCGAGTAGATAGGGTGGCGCACCTTTCGATACGGACCGGTCGTGACAAGCTCCGGTTCGTCCTTCTGCGACATCGGCATTCCCCAGTTCCGGCCGAGGTACAGCCGCGCCCAGACAGCGAGAGCCAGCCCTGCCACGAAGATGGCCAGCCCGATGCCCTCCAGCCAGTCGTCGTGAGTGACGGCGTGCCCCTTAAAGACCTTTGCCCGCACCAGGAGAAGCAGAATGAGTATGGCCGCGACTCGGATGCCGGCAAACTGACCCCACCGGGTACGTCCCGTCTTGACGTTCACCGACGAGGCAAGCCAGTAGATCCAGAACACGATCCAGGCGCCGAGAATGATGATGGAGACGACATCCATGGAATCGATCTTCCTCGCTAGCCACTGGCTTGTGAACTCGCGCTACCGAACTGTTGCCTGCCGGCTGAGCCGCAGCCCCAGACCACCTGCCGTCGAGCCGGCGACGTTTAGCAGACTGGTCGGAAGGTAGTCAACTGATGCCAGACCTGCTGCGACGACGTCGGAGGGGTGAGATGACATGACCGATTATTCAGGGGAACGACGGACTTCATCGGACGCGGCACCCTGGGTCGACGCTCAGAGCCTCAGTGATGCCGACACCTTCATCTACGAGACGGTGGCCACTCTCGGGTTCTTCGGTCGTCCTGCTGACCGGGCCGGCATCGCGGAGGCGAGTCGCATGGACGACAGCTCGCTGGACAGCACTCTTGCCGAATTGACATCGCGAGGCGTGCTTGCGGTCAGCGATGCTGACGGCGGTCCTGCGTACAGCATTGCCCGGCGCGACTGGAGCAGTAACCCCGACGAGCTTGCCGGGCATCTCCTGTCGTGAGCGCTGCTCAGCTGGATGCGGCATTGACGCCGGGCACCTTGGCGGGCATCGCGATGGCGCGGCCGAGGACTTCCGGTACGCGGAGCCCGGCATGCTGGCTGGTGAGGGTCCGCACCGCCTGATGCTGGTCTGGCGGGAACGCCGTGACACGCTCGGCTCTCAGGTCAACGTGCAGGAACATGAGCTCGTTCGTCGCGGCTTCGGCGCCGGACTCAGCCACGACCATCCGATGAAAGACATGCAGCCGCTTGGTATCGGCAGCAACAAGCTGCGAGTAGTACCGCAGGTTCTCACCTGCCCGGATGCTCGCGCGAAAGCACAGGTGGCTCTCAACCGTGTACATCCCGCAGTTGGCCCGCGCACGGTACGCGGCACCTAGGCCTAGGTAGTCGAGCAAGGCCTCGGTCGCTTCAGTGAACGCAACAAAGTAGTAGGCGTCCATCACGTGGCCGTTGTAGTCGATCCACTCGGCCGGCACCGTCCGCCCGCCGGTCTCAAGCGGGCCGCCCGAAGCAGTCCCGGCGGTCACTGGCCGCGCCAGACTGGCCGGCGGCGCTCAGCGAAGGCGCGAGCCCCCTCGCGAGCGTCGGCTGAGCGGAGCATCGCCCGGTAGGCGGGAAGATCACCTGTCCGCAGGATCTCGAACCCGCTCGGGGCGTCTGCGCCTGCGGTAGCGCGCACGATCTCGAGTACGGCCGCGACTGCTAGCGGCGCAGCTGCGCAAATGGCGGTGGCCAGTTCGAGGGCGGCCGACCTCAGCCCGTCGCCTGCTACCACGCGATTGACCAGGCCAAACCGGGACGCCTCGGCTGTCGTGAACGGGCGACCGGTGAGCAAGTACTCAAGTGCGATGGCGCGCGGCAGCCTAGCTGGCAGCCGGAGTACCCCGCCAGCGTCAGCTACCAGCCCGAGCGTTACCTCAGTAAGAGCGAACTGCGCGTGCTCTGCTGCGACGACTAGGTCGGCTGCCAGCATCAGCTCGAGACCGCCGCCGTACGCCAGCCCGTTGACTGCCGCGATGACGGGCTTGCCGATGTCGAAGTATTCGGTCAGGCCGGCGAAGCCGCCCGGGCCGTGATCAGCGTCGATCGCCTCTCCCGCGGCCGCGGATTTCAGGTCCCATCCGGCGCAGAAGAACCGGTCGCCAGCACCTGTCACTATGCCCACTCGCAGATCAGGGTCAGTGCGCAAGCGGTCGAACGCAGCATAAAGCGCCCTGCTTGTCATGACGTCGACGGCGTTTGCGGGCGGCCGGTCAATGGTGATCACGATCGTCTGCGCGATCACCTCGGTCCTTACCGGGCCACCACGGCCGGCCTGGTCGAATCGGCCAGCCACATCAGGCTCCGTGCGGCTGCAACAGCGACCGGGCGATGATGTACCGCTGGATCTCGCTGGTGCCGTCCCAGATCCGCTCCACCCGCGCGTCTCGCCACCAGCGTTCTAGCGGAAGGTCGCTCATCAGGCCCATCCCCCCGAAAATCTGGACGGCCGCGTCCGTCACCCGGCCAAGCATCTCTGACGCGAACACCTTTGCCATCGCTGCGTCAGCACCGGTCATCACGCCATTGTCCAGCCGTGTCGCGGCCCGCAGGGTGAGCAACTCCGCAGCTTCCAACGCGGTTGCCATGTCTGCGAGCTGGAACCCGATGCCCTGGAAGCTGCCGATCGGCTGACCGAACTGGTGCCGCTCCCCCGCCCACTCGGTTGCTGCCTCAAGTACCCGCCGCGCCCGCCCGACGCTGGTGGCCGCGACCGTCAGCCGGCTGGCGCCGAGCCACTGCCCTAGGAGCTCGAAGCCGCGTCCTTCGTCGCCGAGCAGGGCTGAGGCTGGTACCCGGCAGTTGGTGAAGCTCAGCTCGCACTGGTGGTAGCCGCGGTTGGAGACGCAGCGCGGTCCGCGCCGGATAGTGAGCCCAGGCGCATCGGAGTCGACCAGCAGCGTCGTGATGAGCTTGCGCGGACCGCGACTTGTCACCTCGGTGCCGGTGGCAGCGAACAAGATAGTGAAGTCGGCCACATCGGCGTGACTGATGAAGTGCTTGGTGCCGTTGATGACGTAGTCACGTCCGTCTCGCGTCGCCGTCGTGGACATCGACCGCACATCAGATCCGGCCTCCGGTTCGGTCATCGCGACACAGTCATGCCGCTCGCCCCGGATGGCGGGAAGCAGATAGCGCTCGCGTTGCTCGCCGACGCAAGCCTGCAGGATGTTGCTCGGCCGTTCGACCAGCATTTGCAAGGCGTAGCTGGCGCGGCCAAGCTCGCGTTCAACCAAGGCGAGCGACACCGCATCGAGGCCGCCGCCGCCAAGCTCGGCAGGCATGTTGGGGGCATACAAGCCCGCGGCGATTGCCTTGGCCCTGATCGACCGGGCCAACTCGACTGGGACTTCGTCGAGCCTTTCTACTTCCTGCTCATGTGGGTACAGCTCGCGCTGCACGAAATCCCTCACGGTGTGGACGATGAGGCGCTGCTCTGCCGTTGGTTCAAGATCCACGCTTGGCGTCTCCATCAGGAGCGCGTATCGTCCGGCCAACGAACGCGGGAACCCCGAGCTGGGCGTGTGCCGACGCGATCCGCTCCAGCCTGGCCGCTACCTGCGCGGGGAATGCAGCGACGCGGCCTGCGCGCGTGTCCACGTGCAGCAATAGCTGCTCAGCGGTCGCCGCGCATTCGGTGCCGCGGTACATCCGGTGGAGCAGATGCAGTCGCTTGGAGTCGAACCCGAGTACCTGGAGTGTCAGCCTCAGCCGCTGGCCGAGCTGCGCCTCGCGCAGGTGGCGCAGATGTGTCTCGGCTGTGTAGAGGGACTGGCCGCCCGCCCGGTACGCATCGTTTACGCCTATGAACCGGAAGAACGCGTCCGAGTTGTCGCCGAACACCAGGAGGTAGGCCCATTCACTCAGGTGGCCGTTGTAGTCGACCCATTCTTCTCGGACGCTCGTCCGGTGCAGCTCGAGCGGCGCGGCTACCGGCTGATCATCCTCCGGCCAGAAGCTGGTCAGCATGCCAACGTCGGGCCCGCTGACTCCTGCCATCAGGCTTCGCTGACCAGCGTCGTCAGCTTTGGGACGTCAGCCAGCAGCTGCGCGGTGTAGGCGTCCTTCGGGGTTTGGAGCACCTGACTGACCGTGCCGCTCTCGCAGATTCGCCCGCCGTTCATCACCACTATCTGGTCGGCGATGCTGCGGACGAGCGGGAGGTTGTGCGTGATGAAGATCAGCGACAATCCTCGATCCGCTCGCAAGCCGCGCAGGAGCTCGATGATTGCCGCTTGCACCGACACGTCGAGCGCGGACGTGATCTCGTCACACACGAGCAGGTCAGGCTCGAGTATGAGGGCCCGCGCTATCGCGACTCGCTGCCGCTCGCCGCCGGAGAGCTGGTCAGGATACAGATCCACGAAGGATTCCCTGAGCGCGGCCGCATTCAGCGCGGCCACAACGCGGCCGCGGCGGTCTCTGGCTGGCAGCTTCTCGAACTGCGTGAGCGGCTGCTCGATGATCTCGCCCACGGTCCGGCGGGGGTTCAGCGACTGGTACGGATTCTGCGAGATGTACTGGATCCGGCGTAGCTGCTTATCAGATCGGCGCCCGAAGCCCCGCGCCAGCGGCTCACCAGCGAACGTGACTTCGCCTGTCCATGTCGGGTGCAGTCCGACGAGGCAGCGGGCGAGCGTGGTCTTGCCCGATCCCGACATGCCCACGACCGCGACGCATTGCTGGCTCGGCACGGAGAGCGTAAGCCCGTGCAGGACGGTCGCCGATCCGTACGTGGCGGACAGATCGCGCACATCAAGCAGCACGCCCTCGGATTCGGAACTGGCTGCCTGGGCCGCGGCCGCTCCGGCCGGGCGGGCAAGTCCGACGACCTCTTGCGCACGGATGCACCGGGCGCTGTGCCCGGATGGCGCAACTTGAATGAGCGGCGGCTGGCCAAGCTCGCAATCCGGCACCGCGAACTCGCACCGCGGCTGGAAGAAACAGCCAGTCGGGCGGTTACCTGGCCGCGGCGGGTGTCCGGGCAGGCCGGTGAGCACGTGTGAGCGGTCCAGCGACGGCACGGCGCGCAGGAGCCCTCGGCTGTAGGGATGCGCCGGCGTATCGAACACCTCACGAGCCGGGCCGACCTCCGCGAGCCGCCCCGCGTACATGACTGCCACGTGGTCGGCGATCTCGGCAACCACGGCTAGGTCGTGGCTGATGTAGACGGCTGCTACCTGATAGGAACGACAGAGCTCGCGAATGGTCTCCAGCACTGTGCGCTGCGTAGTGACGTCCAGGCCAGTTGTCGGCTCATCGAGCACGATGAGCTCCGGCCGGCACGCGAAGGCCATCGCCAGTCCCACCCGCTGCTGCTGCCCTCCGGACAGCTGGTGCGGGTACTTACTGAGGATGCCGGGCACCGACGACAGCCCGACTTCGGCGAGCATTTCCGTGAGGCGCTCAGCGCGCTTCTTCTGGTCGCCGGGATACGACGCCAGTACCTCCCGGAGCTGGGTGCCGATCTTCAGCGTCGGATTCAGCGCACTGGAGGGATCCTGCGGCACATAGGCAACCTTGCGGCCGCGCAGTCGCTGCAGGTCACGCCCGGTCAGGTGCAGTATGTCCTGGCCGTTCACGGCGATCTTTCCGCCGCCGATGACCAGGCCGCGGCGGACATGGCCTAGCAACGCCAGTGCCATCGTCGTCTTGCCCGAGCCCGATTCCCCCACGAGACCCAGGACCTGGCCTGGCTGCACATGGAACGAAATCTCGTCGAGGACGTCGACGCCGGTCCGGCCCCTGGCTGGTATCCGCAGCACCTGCAGGTCGCTGACCTGTAGCCGGAGCTGGCCGTTCCCGCTGCTCTCGCCGTCGGCGGCCGGGGTGACCTCGTCGCTCGCTGTCATTGCACTGCTCCCGCCGCAGAAATTCCGGACAGCAAGGCGTCGTCTGCCTGCCGGCCGACGCCAAGCGAAGCGCGGGCGACAGCATCGGTCAGCGTGTTCATGCCGATGGTCAGCGCCGCAATGAGCAACGTGGGAGCCAGCACTCCCCACGGATTCGCGACTAGCCCGATGCGGTTCTCGTTGATCATCAGGCCCCAGCTCGCGGTCGGTGGCTGCAGTCCGAAGCCGAGGAAACTGAGGCCCGCGATCACCAGTATCGAGTACGTGAGCCGGAGGCCGAGCTCCACCATCAGGACGGAGGTCAGGTTTGGCAGCACCTCTCGGCGGAGCACGCGGCGGGCCGGCATGCCGAGGATCTGTGCCGCCCGGACGAAGTCGCGCTCGCAGACATCCAGCGCCGCCGCCCTGGTGACCCTGGCGACCTGCGGCGCGTGCGAGATCCCGACGGCCAGCACGATCAGCCAGATCTTCGGGCCAAGCACGCTCACCAGCAACAGCGCGAATACCAGCTGCGGGAATGCAAGCACGATGTCGACGATGCGCATGATGGCGGTGTCCCACCAGCCGCCGAAGTACGCCGCGCATACTCCGCAGATTGCGCCGCCGACCACTCCAAGCAGGGTTGCGATCGCCGCCATCAGAAGCAGCTCCCAGCCGCCGTCGAGTGTGCGGCTCAGCACGTCGCGCCCAAGCACGTCAGCGCCCAGCGGGAACTTAGCCGACGGGTTAGCGAACGGTGCGGTTACGAACTGGGTGCTCGAGTACGGCGCCACCGCGGGACCGATGGCCGCGATAAGGACGACCAGGCCGACGATTGTCAGGCCGGTTGCTCCGCGCGGCGTGCGCACCGCCCGGCTGAGGACGGCGGCCCACTCCCGACGGCGGGCGCGGCGCTGGCCGGCGGTCTGAAGTACGGCAAGGGCCGCATTTGATGCCACTGCATCGCCTCCGTCAGGATCTGGGCAGCCGCCGACGCGGGGTTGCCGCGAGCGAGATCAGGTCGGTCGCGATGTTCACGACGACATAGAAAGCCGCCAACAGCAGCACGATGAACTGAATTACCGGGATATCCCGGTCCGACACCGCATTGACCAGTGCCTGGCCAAGGCCCGGGTAGTTGAACACGTACTCGACGACCACGACGCCGCCGGCCAGGTAGAGGAAGTTCAGGCCGATCACCTGGATAGTGGGCGCTATCGCGTTTGGCAGCGCGTGCACCGCAAGGACGCGCCACTTCGACATGCCCTTGAGCTTGGCCATCTCGACGTAGTCGCTTTCCAGCGCGTCGACCATTGCCGCCCGCATCATCCGGAAGGTGTACGGCACGATCACAATCACCAGCGTGAGGACCGGCAGGACCAGCAAGGACGGGATTGACCACGGAGATGCCCCAGGCGGGAACACCGAGACGGCCGGAAGAACGTGCCAGACGAGCGCAGCGAGGAACACGACCAGCGCCATCGCGACGACAAACTCCGGTAGCGCGGTGATTGCCAGGGCGACCACCGAGAGAACGTGATCGAGCCAGCTGTCGCGACGGGCTGCGGCCAGCATGCCGAGCGCCACGCCAACGATGGTCCCGATCGCACCGGCCAGCAGCATCAGCACTGCTGTGTTAAGGACGCGGCTGCCGATCAGCGAGCTAACGGACGCACCGTTGACTATCGACGTACCGAGATTGCCGTGCAGCAGGCCGGTCAGCCAGCTCCAGTACTGCGCCACCGCCGGCCTGTTCAGATGCATCTGGACTTCAAGCGCATGCAGCCGGGCCGGGGTGGCAGTGTTCTGCAGTGCCGCCGAGGCAGCGTTGCCCGGCAGCACCTGCGTGGCGGCGAACACCAGGATCGACACGATGAACAGCGTGAGTATGCCGAAACCGAGCCGTTTCACCAGGATGTCACGGAACGGGTGCGCCTTGGGAGCACGCGTCACGGGCATAGGTTCAGCGGGCGCCGTCACATTGGCCATGACGGGAGTTCCTTCCGTTAGCGGCAGCCGGGCCAGTCAGGCAGCGCGACCGGATTTGAAGTGTGCGCCTGCTCATGACAGCCAGACCTGCTTGAAGTCGTAGGCGTTGAGCGACAGTCCTCCCTTTGACGGGATCAAGCCGTTGACATTCGCGCCGTAGCCGTCAATGACGGGCGGGAAGAACGGGATGATGTAGCCACCGTCGGTGTAGTC
>Ga0335075_10018349_pt1 | contig 10370 bp, 8 predicted proteins | sample Lox_Sample_24_FD_206723 | JGI IMG/M metagenome (GOLD analysis project Ga0335075, IMG submission 206723) | Soil microbial communities from Loxahatchee National Wildlife Refuge, Florida, United States - Lox_Sample_2.4 | ecosystem: Environmental > Terrestrial > Soil > Wetlands | place: USA: Florida... | reverse complement strand
GTTCGGGTCGGGGCGCAGGAGACGCTCGGCGAGTTCGGCGAGCACCTCGTCGTTCCGGGCGCGGTCGGTGCCGCCGACATAGCGGGAGAGGCGCTCGGCGCGATCGGCGAAGGCGCAGTCCCGGAGGTGGCGGATCACACCGGCCAGGGCCGCCTCGGGGAGCGTTGCATCGTCGATGCGGCGGGAAATGGCGAGGGCGGCGAGCAGGATCGGGTTGCCGAAGGGGTCTTCCTCGGCGCGGGCGCCGAGCCGCGCTGTCAGCCCCAGTAGCTCGTCGGCGAGCGGCGCATCCGGGGCGGTGAGGGCGTGGCTGTCTGGCACCGTGGCATCCTGCCGGGAATTGCCGCACCGCAGCAAGGGATAATGCGGCTTGGCTGCGGATCGGGCCCGGCCAGTGGCGGGACGGACACGCTCAGAACAGCGAGGAAACAGCGGGGGCGAGGCCGGCGGGCGGGGGAATTCGCAATCGGGGCCGGGGTTTGGGCGATGCGACGGGGGCAGACGGAACAGCGGGGGAACAGCCTTGGCGCGATGCGCGACGAAGGCTGTTCTTTCCTGAAAGAAAGAACCAAGGAACTTTTCCGTTTTCCGGTTCAGGATTCCGAACGGATCAGAGCGAAGAACGGGAAAAGTCTTTTTGCTTCTGTTTCTTCAGAAAAAGAAGATTCTGCAAAAACCAAGCTGGACAAATGGCAAAAAGTTGGATATGTGTTCGAAACAGGTTGGAACTCTGAGCGCTTCCTGACACTGTTCTGCAACATATCGACGCGTTCCGGATTGTTTCCCGACAACCGAATGCGGTGACCTGCGCTTGAAGGCATGTGCCGCAAGAGAGGTGCTGCAATGGCCAGATCCGCGCACGAGAGGCATCATGAGAGGCACAAGGTTTTCCGGCCCGGTGCCGTCAGGCCACGCCCGATACGCGGGCATTCGCAGGCGCACCGGGGTGTCAGCCCGCTGCATCCGGTCTCGCATCGCAATGTCAGCTTCCAGCCGTTGCCTCGGCCGCTGGACCTGCCGCCTTACCACTACGATCTTGCCGAGCAGTTTCCCGAGATCGCGGAGCAGATCGAGCGTGACGGGAAACTGGTGTTTCATGTCGTCGGTGACAGTGGCGGCGTGAAAGACGGCGAATTCCAGGGCAATGTGGCCGATCAGATGATCGCGCACCTGAATGGGAATCACGGTGTCAAGCCACAGTTCTGTTACCATGTCGGGGATGTGGTGTATTTCACCGGCGCGAAGGACGACTATTACGCTCAGTTCTACGAGCCTTACGCGCACTACGACGTGCCGATCTTCGCGATTCCCGGCAATCATGACGGCGAGGTTGACGACCCAGCGGCGCAGACCTCGCTCGACGGGTGGGTTGATTATTTCATGCAGGAGCATCCGGATGTCGATCCGATTTCCAAGGACGCGCCGCGCGTGCAAATCAACCTGCCGAATGTCTATTGGACACTGGTCACGAAGTTCGCGACCATTGTCGGGCTGTACACGAATGTTCCGGAAGGCGGGTCGGTCGATTCCGTGCAGCAGCAGTGGCTGACGAACGAGTTCGCCACGGCGCCGGCCGGCTTGCCGCTCATCCTGGCGCTGCACCACCCGATCTATTCATTCGATACGCACCATAGCGGCAGCTCGAAAATGGCCGACGTGCTGGAGAACGCGATCCGGGACACCGGGCGCGTGCCGAACCTGGTGCTTTCCGGGCATGTCCATGATTATCAACGGATCGAGCAGCAGATCGCACCGGATGTGAAGACGCCGTTCATCGTGACCGGCAATGGCGGCTACCACAATCTGCATGCGATCGGCGCCAAAGACGGGAGCGTGGCTCCGGATTCGGGGGCGGTCCTGGAATACGGAAAGAAAGTCTGGGGTTTCATGATGCTGACGATCGATAAAGAGAACATCAAGGGCGTGACCATTGAAGTCGATCGAGATGACGGAGTGAGCCAGGGCGACAGTTTCACCTATTCGACGGCGCCGGTGCGGCTTGCGGACGGCAAGTCGGTGCCGACGCTTTGATCTGATCCGGCACTCGCCGCTTTCGGCGCGAGGGCGGCGGGGATTCAGCGGCGCAGCACCACGGGGTCGGCGGAGCGATAGCGCGAAAGAATGTCGGGGTCCGGATCCCGGCCCAGGCCCGGACCGTCCGGCACGCGCACGTGGCCGTCCCTGGCCAGCACCATGTCGTGATAGGGATTGGCCTGCAAGTCGACGAATATGCGCTCGAACGGCGCATCCGGCGCCAGCGCCGACGCCAGATGCAAGGAGGCCAGATATCCGGGGCCGAAATAGGCGGAATGCAGAACGAGGCGCACTGAGTAGGCTTTGGCGAGTGTGGCGACCTCCACGACCTCGGTGATGCCGCCGAGTTTCGCCACGCTCGGCTGCACGATGTCTACGGCTCCGGCCTCAAACATGCGGTGGAAATCCGTGAGGCCGGCGGCGTTCTCTCCGGCCGCAATCGGGATCCGCCCTTCCTTTCGGACGCGCGCGAGGCCGATATAATCTTCCGGCGGCCAGACGGGCTCTTCTAACCAGTCGAGGTTGTCGGCGCGCATGGCCGCCGCCATCGCCAGCGCCTTCCCGACATTCCAGGGGCAGTTGGTGTCCACCATCAGCGCGACCCCCGGTCCGGCGGCGGCGCGCGCGGCGTGGACGATTGCGGGGTCGATTTCATGCAGCTTGATGTGACGATAACCCTGTGCCAGCGCACGCTCGGTTGCCTCCGCTGCCACCGCCGGCTCTCCGTAGCGAAGGAGGCTCGCGTAGGCGGGCAGCTCGGGGCGGGGTGCGCCGCCGAGCATTCGCCATAGCGGCAGGCCGGCTTCCTTGCCGGCGATATCCCACAGCGCGGTATCGAATGCGGAGAGCGCGTAGGTCAGCGGCCCGTTGCGTCCAAAGAGGTGAAAAGTCTGCGCCATGCGCTTCATCAGGCCGCGGATGTCGCGCGCATCCTGGCCGAGGAATGCGGGGGCCACCTGGGTCACGATTGCCGCGTGCGTGGTGGGGCAGGAGGCATGGCCGAAGGCTTCGCCCCAGCCCTCGATTCCCTGATCGGTGACGAGGCGGACGAGGAGTGTTGCCATCGTCTCCCAGCTCACGCCGACAAAGGCGCGCGGTGCAGCGCCTGTGCTGCACGGAACGCGAATGAGATGCACTTCGATGGCGGTGATCTTCATGGCGGGGCCGTTCCGGTTTCGCGCATGCTCCGAGGCGGTTGAGGGCCTCGGGGCGGGAGGGTTTGCAGACGGAGCGTGCTGCGATCAGAAGTTGCGGTAGAATTCGCGGCTTCTGACAAGCTGGACGGGGCCGCCGCGGACGCTGCCCCAGACCTGGTAATGGAACTGCCAGTTGTTGGTGTTGGGCGTTCGCCAGCCAGCCACGGTGGTGCCGCCGAGCCACTGGCCGCCGTTCGCAGCCAGCGCATCGAGGGCGCCGAGATAGACCGCCTTGGTCAATACGAAAACGGTCCGGACTGCGCCGCCGTGGTTGTTGCGCGCATTTTGCGCATAAAGATCGAGTTCCCGGATGGCTCTCCGGGACTGGTAGCTCGGGACATTGTTGTCCATGGTTAGCCTGTCGGAGCCGGTCTGGCTGTTGGAGTGGGTGACGATCAGGCGATTGTTGTTGTTGACCCCGATGTATATTGCGCAACCGGAGAGGTTCGAGGTGACGAAAAATAATACAGGGCCGGTGCCGGGCAGGCGCACCGAGGCAGCCTGGTCCTGATAATAGGGGAGGAATACCGTGTCGGTGCCGGCGTTCAAATTCAAGTTGTAGACGCAGGGCGCGTAGGCGAGAGTTCCTTGAGCGCTGGCGAATCTCTGTCCATAAATCTGCTTGTGATGGGTGGCTACTCCGTTGTTGGTGACGGTCTCGTTGGTCTGCGGCATGGGAACGACGTAGCCGTTGGTCTGAAAATCGTTGATGGTGATCATGGTCCCTGGCGTCCTCCCGATTGATGGTCGCGCGTTGGCGGTGCGGCAGTGTGCGCAGGGTTCGGTGCGGCGTTCAAGAATCGGGGCGGGGCAGGGGGCCTCGGCTGCGGGGGTGGGGCTTCGGCTGCGAATTGCCGTCAACCGGGTGGCGGCTGCCAGGATTCCGGCGCCATCTCGAAGCCCGCAAAGTCGAAGGCAGGGGCGACCACGCAGGCGACGAGGCTCCAGGTGCCGAGGCTTTGCGCTTCCTGCCATGCGCGGGCGGGGACGACCGATTGCAGGACCTCGCCTTGCGCGAGGTCGGGTCCGAGACGTGCCTCGCGCGGCCCGGTTTCCTCGTCGTGGATGCGGAGGAGCAGGGGGGCACCGGCGTGCCAGAGCCAGATCTCGGCGACATCGATGCGGTGCCAGCGCGAGCGTTCGCCGGCGGCCAGCAGGAAGAGGATGCTGCTGGCGGCGCCGCGCGTGCCGGAGGCGGGGCGGTCGCGCCAGAGTTCGCGAAAGTAGCCGCCCTCGGGATGCGGCGAGAGGCTCAGCGCCTCGCAGACCGCGCGCGGCGAGAGCGTGGGCTCGCGAAGGTTGGTCATGGGCGCCTCCTCGTGGCGGCGCGGGCAGCATAGGGGCGGGCTTTAGGTTCTTGCCGGTGCCGGCAAGGGTTTGAGCTCGGTGATGCTACGCCGGAGACCTTCACTGTCGTCGCGCTCTCACGATAGGATGGCGCGAACAGCAAACCGCACTTTTATATCAATACCAGCTTTCCGCCAGTTCAGTCGCTTGCTGGAGGACTAGATCGACGGCGGCTTTTTGGAGATCGGGCGGATAGCCATAGCGTGCCAGCAGTTTCCGGACCTCGATCCGCATCTTCGCACGGACGCTTTCCTTGCGTGTCCAGTCAATCGTGGCGGAGGTACGGATGGTCTTCACCAGCATCTGAGCGAGCAGGCGTAGCTGTTCGTGTTGCATCATCTCCCTGGCCGATCCGTTCTCGGCCAGTGCATCATAGAAAGCCAGCTCTTCCGCGGTCAGGCCCAGTTCCGTCCCCCGGGCACTTGCAGCGCTGACATCGCGGGCCAGTTCGATCAGTTCCTCGATCACCTGGACACTATCCACGGCGCGGTTGTGGTACCGGCGCAGGGTCTCGTCGAGCCGCTCGCTCAGCTTGCGCGCCTGGACGATATTAGACCGCGATCGGGCCTTGATCTCTCCCGCCAGCAATCGCCGCAACGTCTCGATCGCGAGATGCTTCTCCTTTGTCTGCCTGACCTCGGCCAGGAACTCGTCCGAAAGGACCGCTAGGTCGGGCTGCTCCAGGCCTGCGGACTTGAACACATCGAGAATTCCGTCCGCCATCACGGCGCGGGAAAGAAGCTGGCGGATATCCTGTTCCACGCGGACGCGGTCCCGTCCGCTGCCGGCGGTATATTTGAGCAGGTTGGCGCGCAAGGCCGCGATCAGTCCGATCGCATCGCGGCGAGCCGTTACGCGCTCGTCGCCGGCGCTGATTGCGTAGGCGGCTTCCAGCTCCGTCGCGACGTTCACGAATGCGTCCCGCCGGCCGGTCGCAAGCAGATGTTCGAGGCACTGTTTCAACACGGTGAGACGGGCGGCAGGCGTGCCCCTAAAAAATTCGCGCCAAGGCGAGCCGTCCAGTAGAGCCTCGGCGCTTTCAAGTCGCATAAGCGTCTGGCGCACAGCCTCATCGGGATTAACTCGCACCTGGTCGCGGTCGCGGGCGCTGTACTGGTCGAGCGCGGCCCGCAACTCCGCCCCGATCCCGAGGTAATCGATAATCAGCCCGCCTGGCTTGACGCCCCAGACGCGATTCACCCGCGCAATCGCCTGCATCAACCCATGTCCGCGCATCGGCTTGTCGATGTAGAGCGTGTGGAGCGACGGAGCATCGAACCCGGTCAGCCACATATCCCGCACGATCGCGAGATCGAATCCCGAGTCTGGCCGTTTGAACCGTTCTGCCAGATCCTCACGGCGCTTCTTACTGCGCAGATGCGGTTGCAGCACCTCGGGGTCGGCATTCCCTTGGCCCGTGATCACCACCTTGAGCATACCTGCCGCGTCATCGCGGGGATCGGCGGAGACCCAACCCGGCCGCAGAGCTGCGATCCGGTCATAAAGATGAACCGCCGCCCGGCGGCTGATGGTCACGATCATGCCCTTGCCGCCAGCCATGGCTTCGCGCCGATGCTCGAAATGCTCGACGATATCGGCCGCGATAAGGGCGATGCGCTCGGGAGCCCCGACAACTTCCTCGAACCGGGTCAACTTGCTCTTGCTGCGCTCCAGAACGGCCTCGTCGCCCTCCGTCAACTCCTCGGCCAGTTCGTCGAGTTCGGTTCGTTCCTGCTCGCTCAGGCGCAGATGCAGCTTCGCCAGCCGTGCCGTGTAGTAGATCGGCACGATCGCCTTGTCGGCGACCGCCTGCGTCATGTCGTAGGTGTCGATCACGTCACCGAACACGTCGCGTGTGTCCCGATCCTTCGTCTCGATAGGAGTGCCGGTGAAGCCCACGAAGGTTGCCTTGGGTAGTGCCTGGCGCATGTAGGCAGCGAACCCCGCGGTCTCGCGGATGCCGTCCTCGGTCTGCACGAACCGTTTTTTGAGTCCATACTGAGTTCGATGCGCCTCGTCAGCGATGACGATCACATTGCTCCGTGCGGTTAGGAGCGGGTGCTCGCCATCAGCGCCTCTAAATTTCTGTATCGCGGCAAATACGATTCCGCCGATATCGACTGAAAGCAGGCGGCGCGCTTCCTCGGCGCTGTCTGCCTTTTGCGGAATTCCGCGCAAGGCCGCGCCATGCGCGCAGAAGGTGCCGAACAACTGGTCGTCGAGGTCATTTCTGTCCGTAATCAGAACGATCGTCGGGTTGCGCAGTGGTTTGGCAAGCTGGAGCTGGCGGACGAAGAACAGCATCGTCAGCGACTTGCCGGAGCCCTGCGTGTGCCAGATGACGCCCCCCTTGCGCCCACCGTTTGGTCCCGCCGCGTACACAGTCGAGGCGAGTGCCTTCCGCACTGCGTGGAACTGGTGATAGCCGGCGAGTTTCTTCGATTTTACCACCCCGTCGGCCATCTCGAAGGCCACGTAATCCACGACCAGATCGAGGAACCGCTCGGGTGCGAAGACGCCCCGGATTAGAACCTCCAACTCCGAGCGTCCCGTGTCATCGGGCGTGTCGCCGTCGATGGTTCTCCAGGGTGCGAAGCGATCCAACCCCGCGGTCAGAGGTCCGATCCGCGCTTCGGTTCCGTCGCTGATCACCAGCACCTGGTTGAAGCGCAGGAGCTCCGGTATCTTCGCCTTGTAGTTCTGCAACTGCGTGTGCGCTGTCTCTAGAGTCGCCTGCGCGGCGCTGGGGCTTTTCAGCTCGATCAGGCCGAGAGGCAGCCCGTTGACGAAGGCCACGAGGTCGGCGCGGATGGTCTCGTGCCGGCCCTGGACGATGACCTGGTTGGCGACCAGCAGGCGGTTCGCCGACGGGTTCTCTCGGTCGAGCAGGCGCAAGCCGACGGTGCGGCTCTCGCCATCTTCGTTGATCTCCACCGGTACGCCCGACGCGAGGAGTGGGTGGAAGACACGGTTGTTCTCCAGCAGGTCCTGGCTGGTGGCCGCGAGCACGGTACGCACCGCGGAGTCAATCATCGCTGGTGTGGCGTCCGGGTTGAGCGTGGCGAGCGCGCTGCGCAGCTCCGGCTCCAGCACTGCCTGGCGGTAGTCCGTTCGCGCGCCTAGCTTCCCATCCGGCGCGAGGTCTTCGCCACGCGCGATCCGCCATCCAATCAGCTCGAACCACGAGAGGGCGGCGAGCTCGACATGGGATTCGGGGAGCGCAGCCACGGCCCTATGACGGGTTATGGATCACGGTTGCGCATTAAGGCCGGTTACTAATCACGAAGGCGCCTTCCGTTATACACAGAACCAATTGCCACTCACCCGTGCGTGTCAAAACGCATTCCTTCCTTGGGCGATACTCCGCAGCTCGGCGATACTCGACGGGGCTCACGGCACACCGTCGCTTTCCAAAGAATAGCGCGCGAAGTTAGCCTGGATGAACCCAAGCATACCCGGCCCTGGCATGAACAGCGGATATAGAAGGCGGAATTGCGAAATTGCCGTCTCGGTATCCATTCCCTGGAATAGGTCGGTCATCTTGTGCAAATAGAGAAACGCGATCCCCGGCGACCGAGATTTTCCCTCATTACAATGCACGAGGACTCTTCTCGCTGCGATGTTCGCGCTGATACCCGCAATAGCCGCGTCTATGATTTCGACCGGGATATACCGGGGATCGGGGGCATCCACGAGATTGAGGATCAAGCGGTCGCCGCGCCGGGCGATGAGATACTCCGGATGACCCTTCGGTGCTCCCTGGGTGCGATAACCCAGAGCCAGGCGATGATACGGCTCCTTGCACGCGTGGACGACGAACCAGCCGGCCTGTCCCCGCACGAGCCGCTCATCGTCCTCGGAGCCAACATAAAGATTGGGATGCACCTCGATCATGCTGTCTTCAGCCTCACGGGGTTCCGCGCCCAGGGCAACAGGGGAGGATTGACCGCAGCGTGCGTCACTTGGGTAGCGTCTCTCACCGAGTTACGTCTTCCCTGTAAGTCAGCCAAGGAATGGCACGCATGATGGCTTTGGGCTGCTCCGCTGGTGAAGGCGTGGTCCACCCGAACGTCGCCGGATTCACGTCGACTGGCGCTTTGCTGTGGATGGATTGGAACCGCCGGCCGAACACATCCTGATATTCGAGCCATATTTCCCAGGGCTTTCCGGTCACTTGCGAAAAATCGGTCGCGTTGAAGTCGTCCTGAAGCCGGATCGGCACGAGAAGCGGGGCGCTTTCGCCGCCGCGTATCTCCCCCGCGCCCAGAGGTGAGAGTTCCCACGGCTCCGTGGCCCAGCCGTTCATGTCCAGGAATCGGAGCTTGATGCGCAGGCTGAGCGCGGGACCGGTTCCGACGTTCTGAAGCGAGCAGTGAATGGCCAGTGTGCCGAAGGCCGGATTGTCCGGTGGGGGTCGCGCTTTTCGAGCAGTTCTCCCCGCCGGTTCAGAGGATCGACGCCGCCGACCGGCACCAGAACGCAGACCGGCTTGAGCCGCTCCCGATGCTGCCGCTCGGCGTCCTGCCGTTGCTCCTTGCCTTGGCGGATGATGGCATAGGTGGCGCCGGCCAGGGCCAGCGTTCCGGCTGCCGTGGCAAAGCTCCACAGATTGGCCCAAAACCCCACGGCCTAACCGGCCTTCGCCAAGGCCGATTCTGTCATCTGCTCTGCATCCCACGCCGCCTTTTGGGCGTCGTATTGCGTGCGGTCGAGCAGGTAGAGAACCTGGCTTGGCAGGAAGTTTGACCCTGCGATCTCCACCAGGGCGTATTCATTGTCCAGCCATTCATTGAACCCAGCGAAATCCTCATAGCGTTCGGGTTCCGGCTCGGGCGCACCCACCGAAGGGCGGCTCCAGGCCACATCGAACAGGAAGCTGACCAGCGCATCGCAAAGGCCACCGAGCATGCATGCGTGCTGGCGTTGCAGGGTGCCCCAATCGAGCGAGCCACCGTGCCGCATGTTCGGAATGTTGCTCAGTCTGGCAAGGGCCGCGGCGGTGTCGTCCATCCCCTTTAGAAGGTCCGCAATCGTCTGATGGATCTTCTCTGCGTCTGGATGGTCAGGGATCGAAAAATCCAGCGCCTCCACCACCGCACGCATGCGGTCCGGAAAGCCACTCTTCTTGGCGAATACGACGCCAAGATGCGGCGCGATGGTGGCGTGGGCTGCCTCGAAGAGAGTGCGAACGTTCTGCAGACAGAAGGCCGGCTGGTTCTCGATGCTGGTTTCCAGAGCCTCGACATAGATGCGTAAATTCTCGGCCCGATCCGGGTGAGCCTCCATTAGCGCGCGGAGCATCTGGAGGGCGTAGGGCATGGTCAGGCTGCGGCGATGCGTTGCTCGGCGTCCGCGATGCGCAACTCGCCGGAGATCAACTTGGGGAGGAGCGTGTCGCGGAGAGTGGCAAGCGTTCGGGACTCGTGCTTACTGGCCTGCATCCGGTTGATGAGAGGACCAACGGCACCGGTGAAGGCCTCAACGACCTTTTGAGAAAAGCCGGTAACTTCGGTCGCCCCGACAACGTCGGGGCGCACGGCTGGGTAGGCGCCGCCATCCGCTAACTGCGCGAGACGCTCAATATTCTCCGGCGATGTCGCGGCCAAATAGACGAATTCGCAGAACTTAGGATGCTTCGGGCGAAGCACAGCGAAACCTGTGCTGCCAGTCATCCCCTTCTCGTCGATGAGCGCATAGGATCCATTGCCTGGCCGGACAGTACCGACGATCGTATCGCCCGGCTTCAATACTCGTTGGGCTCGGCTTGGCGCGGTGTCCCTTGAATGGGGCTCG
>Ga0335075_10018348_pt1 | contig 10370 bp, 10 predicted proteins | sample Lox_Sample_24_FD_206723 | JGI IMG/M metagenome (GOLD analysis project Ga0335075, IMG submission 206723) | Soil microbial communities from Loxahatchee National Wildlife Refuge, Florida, United States - Lox_Sample_2.4 | ecosystem: Environmental > Terrestrial > Soil > Wetlands | place: USA... | reverse complement strand
CGAGCGCGGGAAGATAAGGGGTGTGAAAGCTGACGCAATCAAGGGGATCGGGAAGCTGAACCTGAGCCAGGTGATAGTACTGAAGCTCGGAGACGTCGAACTGGCCCGGAGGCGAGAGCGGAATCTCATGGAGGACAGATTCCATGAACGCGCCCTCAGGCGTGCTTGCGGCATAGTAGGTATGGACTGGCGTTCCGCGCTCTGTAGAAATGGGGGCGAAGCGTGTGTCTCCCCATCCTTTCGAGAAAGTCTCCGCTGTAGTCGGGTGATTCTTGGTGCAGTAAACGTGAAACCAAACCGGAACCTCCGCTCTCGTGACAGGCACGAGAGTGAATGGCTCAGACGATCCTGGCTTGGGAATTCCGCAACTCACGCAACGTAGCTCCCTTTACGCTTCGCGAGTGCCTTCATGAGATCATCGCGACGGTCGAGGGCATCCTTCGGAGCTACCGGCTTAGCGCTTTTGCCCTCTGGCCCTGGTTCCGCGATCCAGCCATTGGGATAGTGGAACCACGAGGCGATCTTCCAGGTGTCAGCCACGGTGCCGAAGGCCGTGACGAGTTCGCGGATCACCGGCAGCGGCTGATATGCCGCATCGAACTCATAGCGCGGAAAATACTCTTTGCCACCAAAGGTGACGCTGAAAATCCTCCCGCGCCGTTTCCAATCACTTGCAGGGAGCGATTTGTTCGATGGGGGATCCGGCTGCAGTCGGTTCAGCATCTCCGCTGTAAGCCATTCTTCCTCATTGAAGATCTCCCGGATGGTCTGAAGTCGATGGAGTCGCTCCTCTACCAGGCCGACTTCGGGCTTTATCAAACCGGTCAGGAGTCCGGCGAGTTCGTCGGCTTGCTGGATGACAGCCACCTCTCCGGAAGACACCATCAACCTCACAGCCTGCTCGATCCCGCGGCGAAGCGAGGGAAGAAGAGCTGGGTCGGTACCCTCAGGGACTGTTACATCCAACACAAATGCCTGAGTCGAAGTCTTTGCTGTTTGAGGTGCTCTTGACATGGAAAACCCTCCTGCCAATATTGCTTATATTGTAGCACACGTAGGCAACATCAGCAACTCCTTTGCGAGACCGCAGAAGACGCCATATATAAGGCAGGCCCAGTCAGGAACCGCCCAGGCATCGTCATCCCTGCCGACACGGAAAAGCGGCCCCGAAGGCCGCTTCGATTCGAGATCCATTCCATTCACTCCTAACCGCCGACGAGGAAAGCTCGCGCGGCGCCCATGATCTCGGGCGCCACGGTTTCCAGATCATTTTCCCTCATGAGCCGGAGCGGAACGCGGTCGCCGAGCTCCGGGTTCAGACCGGTCAACCAGGATTGGATGACGGTGGGATCTTCCTTTTCGGCGAGCATCCGGACCAGTTGGAAGGCGAACCGCAATCGCTGTTCGGCATCCCCGTAGAGCTCGCCTCCCTTCATCCACCGATCGACGGCGCGCACGTCCCGGACACCACCGACGTAGGCGGTAAGCTTGCGGCCGATGAGGCCTACGAGTTGCTTGACGATCTCTGGGATAGGGAGGCGGAGCGCTTCACGATGCGCCGCAAGATCAGGCCGAGATGCGGGAACGGTTGCCATTAGGAACCTCCTGCACATTAAATATATGCCATTTTACACCTAAAACGCGATATAATAACGCATAAAACGCAGACCGATCAACCGTCGATCGTTACGCCCTATGCGATATGCAGTTGTGAACGCGCCAAAAGGTGGCGTCCGTTCTTCCGTTTCCTCAATCTTCTTCAGGCAGTTGCACTTGCGCTCCGTGTCTGATCGGGTAGACGACTGTGTGCTTTGCGACCTCATCGAGGATGCCAGGCTTCTCTAGGCGATTGAGAAGCCACCGCCGGCGCCAGAAATCCGCCAGCATCTCCGTCCGGACCTTGTCTCGCGTTAGGGGCACGCTGTACTGGGCGGAGTCTTTGAAGCCTAGGAGAAGATCACGGAAGTTTCGGGCAAGTGCGACGCCATACACGACTCGCTTGTTTCCGTGATTCATCAACACCTCGGACGGCAGGCCCAGCAATTCCATGCCTTCGCGGATCTTCCGCATCAGCGGATTGACTCCCTCGCCGAAGATGGAGTTCACCTTCCGTGCATCCTTCGAACGGCCGATGAGTGTGCCCATCAAGCCAAGTGTCTCCTGGCTGATGTGAAACGACCCAAAGCCCTCGCTGAGGCCAATAGAGCGATATTCAATCTTCTCGCCGGATTTGCCGCCGATGGCGTCGGCTGGTACTTTGACCCGGCTGTACTGGCTCAGAGCTGATCCGTATAAGCTCGTCGTGCATACCAATACCAGTTGCGCTTTTCTATGGATCGGGGCGCCTCGCATACTCGACGCGATAAGACTGGTTTGATTCTCGTAACGGTGGTGGTATCCATTGACAACCTCCGGACTGCACAGGAGAAGGCAGACGAGTTTGCCACCGAGTAAGAGATTGTAGGGTGCGACCGCGCCGCAGACGGTGATGTCCATCATGTTAACGCCAACCCGCTCGCCTTTGAGCATCCGAACGATCTGGCCGACTGCCTGCCTGAATCGAGCATTTTCGAACGCTTGAGACCATGCAGCTTTCGTGACGTCGCTCCCGATTTTCTGCTCGTCGAATGCCAGGCGAATGGAGAGCAGGCCCGCTAGTTGTTTAGACCGCTTGCTGCGGAATAGGCTCGTCTCCGCGCGCGCGCGCCATTCTGCGACGGACCCAGTGGTCACGTGCTTGTGCCGCGCGGCGTTCGGAAAGCGCCGGTGATGCCTGATTGCGCGTTCCGAATCCTTCAGGAGTTTTTCGATGATCTGGGACGTCGGCTTCCGCAAGTCGAGCCGTGAAATCAGGCCGCTATCGAGCAGGTCCTTGAGGTAGATGCTTTTGATGAAACGGTCTACCTCGCCGATGAGCCATGCCGCGTCCCGCTTTGAGTTCGTCGAGCTTCGGAAGTGCTCGATGGCGCTTTCCGAGTCCCATCCAATCCATTTGTCGCGCGAAGATTGTTGGACTACAGAACTCGCAAGGCAGGCGATTCCGACCACCGGATGGTTCTCAACCGCTGCATCGCGGATGAGGATCATCATAGACCGGCCTGGAACACTCTTGTAAGAGTTCACCCAGGTATGCCTGAAGTAGCGCCAGATGTCCATCAGGCGCAAGCCGGTCTGCTCGCAATAGGCGTCCCGCTCGACGAACTGAATGTACGGCTTGATTGCGCCGCGAAGCTGTTCGAGCTTCGATTCCAAATCAGGCGCAGTCCGCGCCGCGGCCAGGTCGCGGGCAAGACTCTCGCCATCCCGCATGACAGAATATATGGAGTGCCAACCCTGCTTGGTCAGTCGCTTCTTCTCCATCCCTTTGATGAAGGCCCGCGTTGCCGGCTGACGCAACTGATCGTCTCTGTCGATCAGATGAACGTGCCGGATGCGTTCCTTCTCCGCCTCCGGCGAGAAGCCGTTCGTGAATTCGATCATGACGGCCGGAGACGTGGTGATAACGCGCCATCCCTGAGCAATGAGGTCGATTGTGACGCTCAGCGAGGTGAGTAGTTCTAGCTCTTCCTGCACTTGGGCCTTGGTCGGTTTGGTCAGCGGTGCGAGGACAGTGGATCGAAGCCGTTGAATCAACTCCGCGGAGACGGCCTCTGGGCAGTTGCGAACCATCCTTCGAATGCACGCACATCTCTCGCGAAAGAGCGGCATGAGCACAGCGAGGTTCGGGTTGAGTGTAACTGTTTGACCCATCGTGATTGCGTCCTAATCCAGGAAAGCCGTAAGAGCATTACTCCACGTCTCCCTCAACCTTCGGACAGCAATCTTCTCCTCCGTCGATCTGAGCGCACATTCGGCGCGGCCGACAGCGAGGAGCATGAGTTGTAGCTGGTTCAAGACTCTTGCAGATTCAACCTGCCGAGTTGCCGCCAAGGGCTGATAGATTTTCTGATAAAAGTTGTGATCGCGGTTGAGTGTTAGCGTGAGTCGCTCCTGTGCCAGCGACGGACGGTAGAAACTGACCTCTTCCAATACCTGCTCATCGATTCTGTAGCCGAGTTGAGTAATTCTTCCCCGTATGCGCGACGTATTCTGCGCGCTCCGGCCACGAGAAACCACCGGAAACATCAGGGAATCCTTATGCTCTGCGACAGTCGTACTTTTCAATTCTACCGACTCTTCGCGAACTGCGAGGTAGCGGCGCCGAACGAGGCTGTTCAGTTCTCTCGCGATGCGCTCCAGATCCGGAGTCAAGATGCTTTCGAGCATCTCGGTGGGGTAGATTTTCTGCTTGGTGTGCGTAACGCCGAACAACTCATCGAGTTCCGGCGAGAAGGAGATTTCACAGCGCCACCAGTCGTCGTAGTTCTCCTTCCGCTTGGAACCCATGAAATACCACCCGCAGTCGATCTCGCGGCCACCGCGCACGATCGAGACGCCCGCCCCCTTCGAGATTCCGTGTGTGTTCTTCTCCTCGTTGGAAAGAGCGCACCACTGTTCGATGGGGAGAACCGCGAACCTGACCGAGATTTGCGAAGCTTTGCCGCCCGGTGAGGCCACGTCGAAGCGGAGGGTCGGTCCATAAGGCTCTGCGCCGGTCAGGTTGTTTCCGTTTCGAAGCAAGAGCGGATCGATCGGCTTAACCCGCTCACCGTTGATCAACAGTTTCTTACCGCTGTATAGCTGGTGGCGGAAGGTGCGGCCGAAGTCCAGATGGAGGTACTTGGCCTGCGTCTTCTGTGTACGAAAGTCGAGGCGGTCGCATTTGGTCAGCGCGACCACGGTGCCGGTCGGCGACGACGGGGCGTCATCATCGGTGTCTGGTTTGAAGCGGCTGGGGGCGGGAACGGAGGAGATTCCACCAGAGGCGATCTCATCGACGTCGAGGTAGCTTGCCCAGATCTTTCCGGGATTCGTCCAACTGTAAACATCGACGCGGCGGGCCTGGCTCAGGGAGCCATTCGGCAGCCCCATCCCATAGCGTCCCGTGCCTAACCGGGAGTTGAACCGTGTGCTGCCACCGAACTGCAACGCCAGTTGCATGGTCTGGGGAGTCATCCCGGTTCCATCATCTGTCACAGTGATGCACTTGCCATCAGCATCTTCGGATAAACACACTGAGACCGCGCTCGCTTGGGCTTCAAAGGAGTTATCGACAAGTTCGGAAAGAGCCGCGGCTGTGCTCTTGTAGCCGGAATCCCGTGTGGCCTCGATGAAGGTCTGGATGGCCACCAGAGGATATTCGCCAGTCCTATACTTTGACATGCTTCGATGTCCTCGATCCCGCGGGCGATGAGGACGTCGAGCAGTGGCTGGCACAGAAACATACCGCCTCCTCTCGGCCCGGGCCGGGCACGATGTAAGTTGTCGAATGGAGATTTACGATTACGCGACGCGCAGGTGGTCGCCGCGGCAGACCTCGGCGCCGGGAACGGCGATCTGGTTCTGAACAGCCTGCTTGATGGCTTCATTGCTGGGTGCTGCGTCCTGAATCGATGCCATGAGCGGGCGACTCAGCGCCTCCGGAAGGCTCTCGATCAGCCTTTCCCACAAGGACCCGTCGATTCGCGCCGCAACAGTTCGATACCGCATCGGCACCTGCGCTTCATCTGTGAACCGCACGGAATCCTGACTGTTCTTCTGGATGCGGAGAGTGAATTCTCGGCCCTCGATCTTCCTGAGTTCGCGGCTCTTCAGGTAGTACATGACCATGTACTTGGTTTGCGTTGCCTTACGCTCGCCGCTGCGGGCGCGATCCTGCAGACGGCCTGCCTCACTCCGGCAGTACTGAACGCGCGCCTCCATCACGCGGAGGAAGCGCCCGATCCGGTCTGCCTTTTCGCTGTGCGCCTCGCAGAACTGCTGGAATCGTTCCATCAATTCGGCCGAAGCCTCACCACGGCTTTCGATCTCTTCTTCGATCTCGTCGAGGAGAGTGTCCAGTTCGCGGTCGATTTCGAACAACGAATTTTCCTCTGCTATGGATGTCATACTCCGCCTTCTCTTTCGTGCCTGGATCTTCGAGACCTCTGATCTCTCAGTACCGGCTCGATCCCTTCTCCCCGTTGCACCACCAGTGCACGGCCTGAATGTTGTCCGGATGATCGTCGCGCCAGGCGCCGCCCATGCCGCGGGGACTGATGTGGTCGGGGACCACATCGCTGTAGTCGGTGAAGTTTTCCCCGCAGAGCGGGCATCTGCCGCGCTGCAGGGCGATCTTGCGGTTCAACAGTTTCCGCATTTCCGCGTTAGAACGGAGTTCCCGGTAACCGCCGGGATGATGCGGATCGTCGATGCGGCGGACACCCATCTGATAGGGCCGCCGCTCTTTGGGGACCGCTTCCCGGCCACAACAAAAGCGCGAGTGATGGATGGGACAAATCTGGGACCCACGGAGCCGCATATGGCTTCCTCCTCAGGTGACGGTTTTCTGGCTACCTGTTGAACAAGGTTGTTAGCATGGTGGGCACACGAATCGTGGCGTTTACTGCACGATGGTAGGACCTATGCAGGCTTCCGGTACTCGTCGCAGCCGGTGGCAAGCGAAAGCCATTACTTTCGGTCGGACGCCTGAAGTAATGTTTAGCGAGATACCTAAATGTAAGATTGACCCAAAACTAGCCGAATAATCTGCTAAAGTGGCGGCGTGTCCGCAGAGTACGATGAAATCGGCATCTGGTCCGAGGTCAAGCTCGCAATCATCAAAGAGTATGCGGCTGCTTATACGAAAATTCTGGACAAGACGAAGCGGGAATCAATTTCGAGTTTGGAATGGATATACATCGACGCATATGCGGGTGCTGGCAAGCATCTATCGAAGACGACAGGCGAATTAGTCGATGGAAGCCCGAGCATCGCCTTAAAGACCATTCCTCCGTTCCACGAATATCACTTCATCGACGCTGATGAGGCCAGAGCGAAACAACTGCGTGTCATGGCCGGTGATCGGAAGGATGTATTCGTCTACAACGACGACTGCAACGATATTCTTCTTCATAAGGTTTTCCCGCGTGCGAGGTTCGAAAATTACCGAAGATCGATCTGTCTGCTCGATCCCTACAACATCGATCTGAAATGGGAGGTAATCGAGGCGGCTGGGAAGATGAAGTCAGTCGAGATGTTCCTGAATTTTATGATCATGGACATCAACCGCAACGCGTTGCGCCGAAATCCCGATCGAGCGCTTCAGAGCAAGATTGATCAACTGACTCGGTTGTGGGGCGACGAGACGTGGTTTGACGCCGCTTACGATACGAGAGGGAACCTTTTCGGTGACCCAGAAAAGGTGTCGAACGAGCGTTTCGAATTGGCATGGCGCGAACGTCTAAAAAAGAAGGCCGGCTTCAAGTATGTTTCGGCCCCGATGCCCATGAAGACGAGGACGAATGCTGTGATCTACTACCTGTATTTCGCCTCGCAAAAACCGGTCGCATCCGGTATTGTGGACGACATTTTTCGTAAGTATCGCGAACGTCAGGGGTTGTGACATGGCAGAGACGACGATTGAGTGGACAGACCGCGTCTGGAACCCCGTTACCGGCTGCACGAAGATCAGTCCCGGTTGCAAGCATTGCTATGCCGAGCGCATGGCGAAACGTCTGGAGGGCATGGGACAACCGAATTATCGGAACGGTTTCAAACTCACATTGCACCCGAAGATGCTGGATATTCCACTTGGATGGAGAACTCCGCAGAGGATCTTCGTCAACTCGATGAGCGACCTGTTTCACGCTGACGTACCTCTCGAATATATCCAGAAGGTTTTTGATGTGATGCGGCAAGCGAATTGGCACCAATATCAGATCCTGACCAAACGATCGGAGCGTCTTCGCGAGTTGAGTCCGTTCTTGAAGTGGCCGGAGCATGTCTGGATGGGAGTGAGCGTGGAGAGCGCGAATTACGTTCACCGGATCGATGATCTAAGGCATACGGGCGCAGCCGTGAAGTTCCTCTCACTTGAGCCGCTGTTGGGCCCGCTCCCGAAGCTGAACCTCCGCGGTATGGATTGGGTGATCGTAGGCGGCGAGTCGGGCCCGGGGGCTCGCCCGATGGACCCGCAATGGGTCATGGATTTGCGCGATCAGTGCTTGCGGGCTGATGTTCCGTTCTTCTTCAAGCAATGGGGCGGCGTTCTTAAGAAACGCACCGGTAGAAAGCTGGATGGCCGAACATGGAGCGAAATGCCCTCCAATTTGCCGATCCTGCGAGAAGCCGCTGTCTAAACGAAGAATGCAGGTCTCGGCCCGTAAAACCACGGGCTGGTCTCCAATGTCCAGGTGTCCAGGCGCTGGGCTTCGGGCCGAATGCCAGTCAACTGTCGCGCCTAGTGAACCCCCTCAACGTCTCACGCCCGGAAGGTCCGAGATTTGGCTACTTAGGGGGTTGGTGACTTCCCGGCATCAATCTTTTGCAGCAGCTTTCGCGCCTGATGATCTACCACCTCAAGTTCCTTCAGGGCTTTTGGCTTCGCGTACACCGGAAAGTTGGAGAAGTGGAAATCGCCAGCTGGGATCGGGTTGGGTCCAAGATGGTCTCTTGCGATGGCATCCATGTCCATGGATCCGATTAATGTCGGGTTGGTGGTTTGTAGAGCTTTTCGAGGCCCCTCTCCTTCCTTGATCGCCAGCGCTTGGCCGATTACCTTACTGTTCGTACGCTGCTGATGCAGAATCTTCTTCCCGCTAGGTAACGGCAGACTTGAGAGTTTGAGACCATAGCTCGCTGCTTCTGAGCCGACCCATCGAAGAGGAGCGTTGGCGAGTCGCATTTCGGGATATCCACCGCCGACGTCGGAATGAGCGCCAGGAAACCACACCTGCTTTACCGTTTGACTGCTGGCCCACTTCTTCCAGAGAGTTGGCTCCATTTCTCGCCTTCGCTCGTGGATTGCAAGGGCGTGACGTGCATGGGTAATATGTTTCGGCAATGTTTCGATTTCAGGCAGGTCCCGAACCGGGAAGTATCGTTCAACAGTGTCGAAAGCGCCAACAAAGTGGATGGGGATTGGTTCAGTTCGTTCATCGATTCGCGCCAGATACCGGCGAAACTCATCGACAACGTCGAGCACGACACTGCTTTCATAGATTCGATACACATGTGGCAAATAGTCTTCAAACGGTGGTTTGCCGAACAGGCTACCTACGTATCCCAAAAAGCCGGAAAACAAACGCGCGGCGAAGGCGCCTCTGCTGAATCCGAAAATGTAAATGCTGTCGCCGGACTGATAGTTGTCTGTCACGAACCGATAGGCTTCTCTCAGGCGCTTCTTGGTGCCGAAGCCTCCAATCCCTCCCAACACATCGAATCTGTGGGAACCCACTCCAGCCTGGTACAGCTTTTGGGGCTCTTTACAGAGCTGGTAGAGCTTGTAGACATTCGAGTCTTTCTTGAGGGGTTTGTCTCTCGGACCTTTGTTTCCTGTGCCGTCTATGAACAACGCAAGGTTCTTGGGCATGGAAGAAACGATACGTTGTCGCTCGTCAAGCGAGCAACGCCTTTTCCAATTGACGAGCTGGATCAATCGGGACAGGCTCGGTCAATCTCGGACGTGCTGTCGGCATCGCCAACCCACCATAAACACCAAAACAAACACGCGGCGCAATTATGGCACGCGTTCGCCGCAACCGAGGATTGGTTTAATCGGTGAATCGGGAAAAAGAAACTCACCGGGGATCAGCACCCGCGGCGTCCTGAAGGCTTACGGATAGGGGGGAAGTCGGACTCACCGCCGGTACGCCGGGCCGGGAAAATCAGGCTTTTCCGATGTAAAGCGTGGTTCAGTGACGGGCGCGAATTGGTCGTCACATCTCAATCTCAAGCTCCTTCCATTGCAACTACCTGGCCAAATGGCACCCTCCGAGCCTCAGTCGATGCCCAGATTACGGGATAAGACGGCGCCTCACCCGGAAAGGTGCCGCAAAGATCGGTGAGAAATACAAGAGCTTGCGGGATGATGCCTTGCTCCTCAAGCCAGTTGAAGCACGGCCGGAAATCCGTTCCACCCCCTCCGACCGGTGAGAGCGAAACCGGCTGCCCAGCCTGATACGTCTCCACTTTCTGAACGGCTGCGTCGAAATACAGCACATGGACGAGGCGTGGCCGTTGACCTGCCAGAATCGACCGAATCTCCCCTTCGAACAGCCCCAGCTGCCGGAGACTGACCGACCCGGAGCAGTCAACGGCAATCGCGATCTCTCCCACTCCTTCTGAAGTGATTCCCGGCAGATAGAGCCCCGACCACACGTGACGCCGGTTGGGACGCATCCAGCTGTAGTCGGATGGAATCGTGTCGGACCAGGCCCGCCGCAATAGCTCCCGCCAGTCTACTTTCGCAGCCTGGGCGGCTTCGAGCGCGCGCACTGCGCCTCCCGGAA
>Ga0335075_10018347_pt1 | contig 10370 bp, 5 predicted proteins | sample Lox_Sample_24_FD_206723 | JGI IMG/M metagenome (GOLD analysis project Ga0335075, IMG submission 206723) | Soil microbial communities from Loxahatchee National Wildlife Refuge, Florida, United States - Lox_Sample_2.4 | ecosystem: Environmental > Terrestrial > Soil > Wetlands | place: USA: Florida... | reverse complement strand
TCGCCGCCGAGCGCGGCTACCTCGACGCCGTCATCCGCCCCGCCGAGACCCGCGCCGCCGTCACCCGCGCCCTCATCAGCCTGCGCACCAAACGCGAAACGCTGCCCCCCAAGAAGCACGGCAACATCCCACTGTGAGTGCCGTGGACGATATGCAGACTCCTGTGGTCAGCGTGACGAGAGGCAAGCCGACGCCGGTCGAGCTCGCTGCCGTGCTGGCGGTGCTATTCGCCGCCGGCGGCGGCGGAACGGCGGCTCCGGCGGCCCGATCACGTCCGTCCGACTGGGCGGCGCATCGATCCCGCTTGCGGAGCCCACTGCCACCGCCTGGACCGAGTTCCTGGCGTAACTCCATCCTGCCGCGCTGACCGCTCACCGAGGAGAATCATGACGAGGCTAACGAAGGTCCTCATCGCGAACCGCGGCGAGATCGCGGTCCGCGTGGCACGGGCCTGCCGGGACGCAGGAATAGGCAGTGTCGCGGTCTACGCGGACCCGGACAGGGACGCACCGCACGTCCGGGCCGCCGACGAGGCATTCGGGCTCGGCGGCGACACGCCGGCGGCCAGCTACCTTGACATCGGCAAGATCCTCGCGGCCGCAGCGAAGTCCGGCGCGGACGCCGTCCACCCGGGCTACGGGTTCCTGTCGGAGAACGCCGAGTTCGCGCAGTCGGTCCTCGACGCCGGGCTGACCTGGATCGGCCCGCCGCCGCAGGCGATCCGCGACCTCGGCGACAAGGTCGCCGCCAGGAAGATCGCGCAGCGAGCCGGTGCGCCCCTGGTGGCCGGCACCGCCGACCCGGTCTCAGGCGCCGCCGAGGTCGTGGCCTTCGCCCAGGAACACGGCCTCCCGGTCGCGATCAAGGCGGCATTCGGCGGCGGCGGCCGCGGCCTCAAGGTCGCCCGCGCGCTCGACGAAATCCCTGAGCTGTACGAGTCCGCCGTCCGCGAGGCCGTGGGCGCCTTCGGCCGCGGCGAGTGCTTCGTCGAGCGCTACCTCGACCGGCCCCGGCACGTGGAGACCCAGTGCCTGGCCGACGCGTACGGCACGGTGGTCGTCGTCTCCACCCGGGACTGCTCACTGCAGCGGCGTCATCAGAAGCTGGTCGAGGAGGCCCCAGCGCCGTACCTGACCCGCGAGCAGGAGGAAGTGCTCCGCGTGGCGTCCAAGGCGATCCTCGGCGAGGCCGGCTACGTAGGCGCCGGCACCTGCGAGTTCCTGATCGGCCAGGACGGCACCGTCTCCTTCCTCGAAGTCAACACCCGCCTGCAGGTCGAGCATCCGGTCACCGAGGAAGTCACCGGCATCGACCTCGTACGCGAGATGTTCCGCATCGCCGAGGGCGAGCCGCTCGGCCCGTGGCCGGACGGCACCGTCGGCGACCCGCATACCCGTGGCCACTCCATCGAGTTCCGGATCAACGCCGAGGACCCCGGCCGGGGCTTCCTGCCCGCCCCCGGCACCGTCGCCGGCTGGCAGCCCCCAGCCGGGCCGGGCGTCCGCCTGGATTCCGGCGTGCAGCCCGGCTCGGTGATCGGCCCCGCCTGGGACTCGCTGCTGGCCAAGCTCATCGTCACCGGGGCCACCCGCGAGCAGGCGCTTCAGCGCGCAGCCAGGGCGCTGGCGGAATTCGAGGCAGGCGGCCTGGCGACCGCCCTGCCGTTCCACCGCGCCGTCGTCGCCGACCCCGCCTTCGCCCCCGAGCTCCACGGCGACCCGGGGCCGTTCTCCGTGCACACCCGATGGATCGAGACGGAGTTCCGCAACGAACTTGCCCCGTGGAGCCCCGACAGCACCGGCACCGTCGCAGACAACGGGGAGGGCGACAGGCACAGGGTCGTCGTCGAAGTCGACGGCAAGCGGCTTGAGGTCACGCTCCCTGCGGCATTCGCTGCGCCCGCCGTCCACCTCCCGGCCAGCGCCGGCCAGCCGCGGCGCCAGCGCAGGTCCGGGAAACCGGCTGCCGCTTCAGGCAGTGCCCTGACCGCACCCATGCAGGGGACCGTCATCAAGGTCGCCGTCTCCGAGGGTCAGCAAGTCAGCGACGGCGACCTGATCGTCGTCCTCGAAGCGATGAAGATGGAGCAGCCAGTCGTCGCGCACAAGTCAGGAGTCATCGCCAACCTGGCCGCGCAGGCGGGCGAGACTCTCGCCGGCGGTGCCAGCATCTGCGAGATCCTCGACTGACAGCGCCCGTCCCGCTGGCCGCCCGAGGACCCTCCAGAGGTGCTGGATAGGCGCACCTGACAGGCGCCGTCAGGATGCTATCAAGGGCGGATTGCCTGGAGGAGATCCGCCACGTCGGTGTCGCCGCGGTCGCGATAGCCAGCGATAACGCTGGGGGCATGAGAGTCCTCCGGAAGGCCTATTGCCCGGGCCAGGGCGGGCCACGACGGTGCGGCATCGACGGTGCCGGCCCCGGTCAGGGACAGTGCCATCGCCAGCGGGCTCGTCCTGTCGGCATCGACGGGCCGGATGTCGAATGAGAGGTCGCAGCCGACTACCAGGAACACCTGCTGTCCGGCAACGATGTTCCGCTCGAGGAGGAAGCGCTGGATGGTGCCGAAGGCAGGCTGCAGGCTGGCCCAGCTGAACAGCTGAGGTCCCAGCGGCGAGTCCAGCCTGCAGGACGAGCCAGGCTGCAAGCCAACCTGGCTTGCCAGTGCCACGGGCGCGACCGACCCGCTGCCGCGCAGGTGCTCGCCCGTGATCGTGACGCGGTACAGCCACGAGTCTTCGCGCTGGTAGAGGCGCCGGGTGCTAGTCAGGGTCTTGTTGCTGGCACGCTCTCCCGTCGCGAAGCGGACACGTCCGTTGCTCGACTCGAAGGGCGGGGCGCCGGCGTAGGCGCGGACACTGCTTTCTGCCACGCTGTACTGCCCGGCAACCCTCTCGATGAGCAGGCCGATCGAGATCTCGCCCCCGCTGCGTGCAAGCTCCTGGTGGATCTGGTCCCTAATGCCGTTGTAGGGTTCAAGGCCCCACTCGGTCAGTGCCCACGAATCGCGATCGACTCGCTCGAACCGTTCATCCATCCCCAGGGCGTTCCTGAGCGACGCCAGGGACCGGCTCTCGGGTTCGTGATCCTGGATCTCCTGCGCGGAAAGCGGTGAGCCGGTGATGGAGAGCGTGGCGGCGACTCGATCGCCAATGGTGCTGGTCCTGGTGAGGATCCAGTCCTCGTGAACTTTGTAGCCGCAATACGCGAGCCAGTCCCGCGTGGACTCTTCCGGGAGGGCGACGTGCTTGCTGTGCAGCAGGGTGAAGCCGCTCATGTCTGCCACGCCATGCTTGTCGGCGAACTCCTGCAGCCAGGTGCCGGTCGCCGCCTTCGCGTCTTGAACCGCAGGGGTGGCGCACCAGCCGTCTTCGATCTCGTAGGCCTCGTCGAGCGCGCTGAGCACCCGCCAGGCGGGCTGCCCGACACTACCGATCTCATCGGCAAGCGCCGGAAGCAATCGAAGCAGGTCGCTGAGCGGAAGCAGCGTGCCGATGAGCCTACGGGCCGCAGCCACGGCCACGCCGAGTCGCGTATTCGCGTTGAGCGTGGCAACCAGCTGCGCGCGTCCTTTGGACTCGATCTGGCGAACGCGCTCGCGGGTCACCCCCCAGGAGTTCCCGATCGCGTCGAGGGTCTCTGGCACGACGGCGAAGGTCCTGCGGCGGAGGATCTCGATGACCCGGTTACGGTCCTCCAGTCCCTGCAGTTCCGCCTCCACCAGCGCTGCGATGCTTACCTCGACCCGGGCGGCGGGGAGGACGTCGCGGGCGCTGAGTTCCAGCAGTCGCGCCCTCTTCTTGACGAGTCCGTCCGGCAAGCCCTCGGGAACGTAGCTGCCGAGCAACGGGACCTCGGCCACGCCGACGCTGGCGTACCAGAAAGCCAAGGTTCGAAGGTCGTCGATAAATTGTCCAGAGGGTCGCTCGTCGGTAGATTGCCCGGCGGGTTGCTCAGTCGACTGCTGCGGAGTGACCCTGCGCAAGACCGCTTCGAGACCGTCGTGCGCTCGGGCGTTATCGGGGTCCAGGCGGATGGCTCGATGATATGACTCCGCTGCCTCGCTAAGGCGCCCAAGAGCCTGAACAGCGTCTCCAAAGTAACGGTGTGCATTCGAAAAGTCGGGGTTGAGTCGGATCGCCTCTGCGAGCGCGCCTGCGGCCTCCTCGAAACGCTCCATGGCGCACAACGCGAACCCTAGATTGAAATGGAGCACGGGGTCGGCCGGAGCCAGCAGAATCGCCTCGCGGAACGCCCCCTCAGCTTCGTCAAGACCGCCCAGGTCCAGCATTGCCAGCCCGAGTCCGTTATGGGCAGAGACTAGCGTGGGGTCCAGTTCGATAGCTTCATTATATTCATCTGTAGCTGCGAGAGATTCGTCCGTGTCATCATCGCGACATCCAATTTCGCGCAATGCGTGACCTAGCCGCATATGCGCGACTGCGTTTTTCGGGACAACCTCAAGAACTGCGCGATACGCCTTGGCGGCAGTCTCCAGGCTTCCTGTTCCGCAGAGGGCTTCACCAAGGTCAAGAAGCTCGCCTACAAGGTCCGGCTCATCATCAATGTATCCTTCATCCATTGCCTTGCGGTATGCGTCGATGGCCTCGTCGAATCTCTCCATCGCCTCAAAGAACTGTCCAAAAGCAAGGCAGCCTTCCGGGGGGCGTTCGTCGATTTCGGCCGCCTTACGATATGAAATCTCGGCAAGCTCATGACACTTAAGATTCGCCAAGGCGACCGCGACGCCTATAAGCAGGCCAAAGCTTTCGGGGGCAATCTTCGCGACTTCTATTGCTTGGCGGTATTCCTCGGTAGCCTCGTCGGTTCTTCCAAGACGATTCAGGATGTCCCCGAGATCGCGATGAGCTTCCGCGTCGCCTGGTGCGAGAAAGATTGCCAGCCGGTAGGCGGACCTAGCCTCATTCTGCGCGGACTGATCGAGGCCTGAGGCTTGCAGGGCAAGCCGAAAGGATTCGTATGCTTTGCCGTCGCCGGGTTCCACATTAATATGAGCAGAGCCCAAAGCTTCAATGCAATCACGGAGGCCGGTCCTGGCTTCAACGCTGCCAGGGTCCAAGAGAAGCGACTCTAGATATGCATCCGCCGCAATATCGTTCCTCTTGGTTGCTCGCAGCAGCCTCCCCAGAGGAAGGTACACAGGGGCGTGCTCTGAGCTGAGCTCTATCGCCTTACGGTATTCTCTCTCCGCTTCGCGGAAGCGGCCAAGATCCCGCAGAGCATCCCCGAATCCCATGTGCGCGGGAACGTCTGTGGAGTCTATTTTGATAGCGCTGTGGAATGCCTTGATCGCTGCCTGCGAGTCTCCACTGGCCAAGAGAGCGTCCCCGAGACCTCTGTGAGTGTGACCGATTCCAGGATCCAGTCCGATCGCATTACGGTACGCTGCTGCTGCCTGCTGGGGGTTGCCCGAGTCCAGCAGGACGTTCCCGAGTGCAGCATGCAGGCGGCCTTCCTCCGGGTTAAGGTCGATCGCTCTTTGATAGGCTTCTGCAGCCTCGTCGAAACGCGCCAGGGCCCGCAGCGCGTTCCCTAGCCCATACCTCGAGTTCGCGTCACCGGGGTTCATCCGGATCGCATTACGGTACTCTCCTTCGGCATCGCCGAAACGCCCTAGGCCCTGCAGGGCGTCCCCGAGTCCGTGATGCGAATTCGCGTCGCTTGGCTTCAATCGGATGGCGTTGCGATACGCTTCTTCGGCTTCGTCGAAGCGAAATTCATCGCAGAGGGCGAAGCCAAGGCCGCGATACGCTCGGAAGCTGCTCGGGTCGAGTCCGATCGCTTCGCGGTACGCCGCCTCGGCCTGACCGGCATGCCCTGATTTCCGAAGGGCGTCGCCAAGTCCGCAATGCGCGTTGGCGTAGGCCGGGTCGATGCTGATCGCCTTACGGTAGGCGGCTTCCGCTTCGCTCCACCGGCCCTGGGCGTACAGGACGTTTCCGAGGCCATTGTCCATGCTGGCGTTGCCGGGGTTCTGGCTGATGGCCTCGCGGTACGCACTTTCGGCGTCGCGGAGCTGCTCCGGGTCGTCAAGCATCCAGTCCACCTTGTCGCGGATTCGTAGCTATCGGTAGCCAGCCTGCGCCCCGTGTTGCGGAACATGCTGGATGTATAAGTTAGTCCGGTTTGACTAGCCAACGCCATTGTTGCGGATGATCGCGGCTGGACGAGGCGCAAAGCAGTCCGCTCGGCTACAGGTACATGCCGGTCGACGGCGCGTCATCGGCTGCGTCAAAGGTGCTGCGGCGGCCGCCGTACTTCTTGGCCAGGACGGTGCCGACCGTGTCGGCCACCTCGCCGACCGCCTCGCACGCGGTGCGGAAGCCACGTCCGGGTCCGGCTCTCCGAGGAGCCGCACGTAGTACCGCGCGTTCCCGAACCGGACGGGGTAGTCGCCGTCCCCGTCGGCCACCACGCGGTCCGACCCGGTCTGGGCGCCGAGCAGCTTCTCGACGTAGGCCGTGATGACATCACGACGCAAGAGCAACCTCCATGTCGCAGTTATTTCCAGTAAGGTCCAGTATACGTGGATTGATGCGGACGAACAAGCTGCCCTGACGAGCGCGGGTGTCCAGCGGACGCCTGCGGGGCTCGCGCCGATCGTGGCCCCTGCTCGCGGTCGCCGGGCAGATCGCGCTGCCCTACGACCTGGCGGCGAATGACCATGGCGAGCTGGACTTGGCCTGGCGGCCGTCGCAGGCCCGGGAGGACACACTGGCCGATCCGGTGGTCCGGGCAACGATCAGGCACGACAGCTCGCCACACGGCACCGGCTGGATCGTCGGCAGCTGCATGGAGATGGCGGGGGATGAGGCCGCGAGCGCCTGCGCCTGGACTTCCTCATCGAGCAGCTCAAGCTGGATATCGGGAGAGTCGATTACTACGACCACGCCGAGCGCAGCGCTAAGGCGTGGCTCGTCAGGGAACTTGGCGGCGAGGACGTGACCGTCGCGCTCGACCCGCACGGGAAAAGCCCGGCGATCTGCAAGGGCGTCCTTGATCTTGGATACAGGTGACAGATGATCGCAAGGTCGTGCACCTCAGCGATCTGCGGGCGCCAGGATCGATAGCATTGCACGCATTATGACGGAATGGCTTGATGATCCGGATGGGACCGTGCTGTCGCTGCGGCGGCATACGGTCGGCGGTCAGCGGTCGCAGTGGGCAGTGGCGAAGTCCGGTGACGGGTACGCCGTGTGGGGCGACGCGGGGAGCGGGGCGTGGCAGCTAGGCGGTACTCACGCGGACCGGGCGGCGGCGATAGCCGCGGTCCCGACGCTGACGCAAGTGCACAAGGGCGAGGCCAGCTTCTACACCCTCGACGACCGCCTGCTGGACCTCCACGACTTCGCTGCCCTGCTGGACTGCTGCCCGGCCGACGGCACCGATGACGAGTCTGAGTGGCCTGATCAGTTCGCGGGCGAGTGGAAGGTCATCGACCGCGAGATCGACGACTCTGGCGGCAGGGGATTCGGCGCGATCTTGCGACTCGTTACCGTCGAGCGCACATCGGAGCCCGTCGATTCCTACGAGCGCACCGCTGTGGTCTTCTGGGCCGAGCACAGCGGAAGGCACGCACCGCTCCTCGCCGCCAACGAGAGGCTGATCGCGAGGAACGAGATCGCCGGTTACTACTGGGCGGTCGACAACACTGGCGCGCCGATGAGTTCAGCGGGCTCCGTCGCGTTGGTGAGTGTCGCCGATGGGGCCGCGGTCAGCATCCCCGGAGGCGATGAGATCGAGATGGGCCGGGATTGGGAGCTCGTTGACTACCCGCCCGACGACGACCCGGACGGGCAGGCGGAGGCACTGGCGGAATGGATCGCGGACGTTGAGGCGACGTTCAGCGCGGCCGTCTGGCTCGAACCGCTCGACCCCTACGGTGAGATGACCGACGAGGAACGGGCTGACTGGGAAGCCGCGCTGGACAACATCGACGCCTCGTTCTCGCTGGAGGCGGGGCGGGACCTGCGCCGCAGCCTGCGCAGGCACCTCTCCGGCGACGGGCTCTACTGTTCTGTCCGCGCGGCCCTGGCCGACCCCGACGGGGACCAAGGCCGCGCACTGAAGGTTTCCCTCGACAGCGGCGACTACGCGGAGGTCGTCCGAGGGTCCTGGTTGTAGTCACGGTATCGGCGGAAGAGACAGGCGACATGATCATCCGGGTGACGCGCCAGGACATGGCGGGCGCGGAACACGTGGAGGGGCGGGTCTACATCACCGTTGACACGCCCATGTACGGGCGGCCGAGGGTCTGGATGGGGCCGGAGTCTTTCCAGGCCCTCCGCGACGTCGTTGGCCAGGATGGCGAGGCCTGGTGCGAGGTGCCACCGGAGCAGATGCAGCGGGAAGACCGCCCGGTCCCGCCAGCAGCGGGCGGGCGTCCCAGCGGGAAAGCCGCGCCTGCGGAACTTGTGGACAGCGAAAACGTTGAGGATCTAGACCCGCCCGGCTCTCTGGCCGGGACCGTGGTCCTGGTGGATGTCGGCGATGACCCAGAGCGGCTATTCGTCATCCCGGCGAACGTGGCCCGCAGCCAGCTGCGCACCTACGCGACTCTGCTGCACGCGGGCACCTACCGGGACGTGCTCGCGGACAATGGCGCAGTCGAGACCGTCGTAGCGGCCCTCGGGAGGCGCCTGGACGAGCGTGATGAAGATGAAGAGGACCTAGAGGATGGCCTGTCCGCCCGCGACTTGTTCGACCGGCGAGTCGCGGAAGACGCCTCCTTCAGCGCCGAGGCGGTATTCGGCGAAGAAGGCTGGCGGGAATGGTGCCCCGATCACAGGGCGGCCACTGCAGGGTTTGTCAGCGGCAGCGCACCCCGGCTATGGGAGCGGTTCAGGGAGGGGGACGGCGGCTGGGGCATCGACTACGACCCAGTCGATCGCCTGCCCGCCGCCGACCAAGACCGGATCCTCCCGACGCTACAGGCTCTGGGCTGCGAGATCCTGCCGTGCCCCGGGCTCGACCAGCAGTACCGGAACCCCGACCGCGACCTCGCCGCCCGGATCGACGCCGGGGAATGGCCGCCCAAGTGACCCTATCGCTGCGGGTATCCGGCCTGGCGGGTGCCTTCGCTAAGCGACGACACGCCGCCTATCGCACGGGATACGCATAGCGGCCGTCCGCCGCCTACAGGCGCCAGGAGGACCGTGCCGAAACTGCGGGCCGGCCGTCCGTCGAGGGCCTTACCGCACGGTGTAGGCCACCAGCTGCGGATTGCCGCCGCCGCCGTCGGCCGACGTCTGCGGCCCGCCGGCCGGCACCAGCACCGTGTTCCCGAACACGGCCAGCGGCGCGTTGGTGGACGTCGGCAGCGCCTGCCGGTACACGATCGCCCCGGTCGTGCGGTTGAGCGCGATCAGCGTCCCGTTCCACAGCGAGGTGAACACCAGGTCGTTCGACACCGTCACCGCGCCCAGCGGCAGCGAAGACACCTTGGTGTCCCACTCGACCGCCCCGGTCGCCAGGTTCAGCGCCTCAACGTCACCGCTCGAAGCACCGCCGCCCGACGCGTCGCCGTCGACCGAGCTCATCGTGGTCGACTTCAGCGCCACGTTGATCGCGGCCGCGTACACGCTGCCGTCGGCCACCGCCATGTTCGTCAGCACGCCGCCGAGCGACCCGGGCTCCCACGTGTAGGGCAGCTTGATCGTGAGCTTGTGCTCGAGCAGCAGCAGCCCGGCGTCGTCGGTTCCGTTGTGCACGCCGACCGGCGTCTTCCACAGCAGCGCGCCGGTCGAGGCGTTCATCGCGTAGACGATGCCGACCTTGCCGCCGCCGATGATCGCGGGCACCCCGCCCACGGTCACCGCGATCGGCGAGGCCTGCAGGTCGTGGTCCATGAAGTCGTTCGGCACCCCCTGGTAGTACCAGCGGAGCTTGCCGGTGGCGGCGTCCAGGTTCAGCACGCTGTCGGTGTAGAGCTGCCGGGACGGGTGGGTGATCGCCTCGCCGATCGACTGGTACGGGTTCCCGATCCCGAACGTGACCGACCCGTCCGACCCCACCAGCGGCGTCTGCCAGGCACCGCCCGAGCCGATCCCGAGGGCGGCCACGCCCGGCGCCTGGGGGCCGATCACCGTGCTGAACTTCCACAGCAGCTTCCCGCTGGCGGCGTCGAGCGCCATCAGCACACCGCCACCCGGCCCCGAACCGTACGCGCTGGCCAGGTAGACCCGCCCGCCGGCCACCGTCGGCTGGATCTCGAACGTCCCCTGCCCGCTGGCCAGCAGCCCGTTGTCGCTCCAGATGACCGCTCCGGTCGACGCGTTCAGCGCGAACACCGAGGTCGGGGTGTCCCCGTACACGACCCCGGCGGCGACGGCCACCCCGTCCGGACCCGG
>Ga0335075_10018345_pt1 | contig 10371 bp, 8 predicted proteins | sample Lox_Sample_24_FD_206723 | JGI IMG/M metagenome (GOLD analysis project Ga0335075, IMG submission 206723) | Soil microbial communities from Loxahatchee National Wildlife Refuge, Florida, United States - Lox_Sample_2.4 | ecosystem: Environmental > Terrestrial > Soil > Wetlands | place: USA: Florida... | reverse complement strand
TACTCGCCAGCGAGGCGCGTCCGGCCCTGTCCACGAGCGAACCGCCGCGGCTCCAAAGCTGCAGCGCAAAATCGTAGAGGGTATTGTGGCCGTCGGGATACGCCGCAAACAGCGTCCCGTATCGCCCTTCCTCGGGGCGCGTGAAGAATCGCGCGGCATCGGCGAACTCGCTCCACGTGCGCGGCGGCTGCAATTCGTAACCATATTCGTTACGAAAAGCAGCCTGCTCTGCCGGATCATCGAACCAGTCGCGCCGGTAAATCAGGCATTCCGGCCCATCGTGCCACGGCAGCGAACTGACGGAGTTCCCAAAACACACCGGTTCCGCAATCGACTGCGCCCATCCGTCGGGCCACCCCGGCAACGGCTGCCTGCGCATCCATGGCGCCAGATCCTCAAGCACTCGTTCTTCCATCGCCTGGGCCAGCCAGTCCGTTACCAGCAACCCCAGATCCCAGCGGCCCTCCCGCATGCCTCCCGCTCCAAACCAGACGTCGTAGAGCTGATGCAGCGTCACCACCTCCGGCACAACGCGAATTTCGTTCTGCGCACGATGAAACGCGGCAACCTCCGCCGCCACTGCATTCTCGAAATCGGAAAAGTCGCGAACCAGGAGCCGTATTGTCGTCATCGTTCGAGACCCACGTCCACCAGGATTTTACGCATCGAAGCAGGATTCGCGTGCCACCGCTCCAGCGCCGCGCCCGCCTCCTCCAGCGGCACGGTCAGCCCCACCACGTCGTCCACGGGAAACCTCCCCGCCTCGAGCATTGCGATCACTTCATCGAAGTCTTCGGCAGTGGCGTTCCGCGACCCGATAATGTCCAGTTCTTTCTGCACAAACAGCCGCGTCTCATAGGTTACCGGCTCTTTGGTGTAGCCGATGTAGACCACCCGCCCCGTGAACGCCACGCATTCCACCGCCATGCGAAATGTTTGCGGTGAGCCCACGGCTTCAATCACCACATCCGGGCCCTCGCCGCCGTCGAGCCGCTCGATCAGATTCCCCGCATGGGCGATCCGCGCGTCGAGCCCGCGCTCTGCTCCCGCGCGGCGCGCCAGGTCCAGCTTCGCCGCGTCCTGGTCCATCGCCGTGACGCGAGCGCCGCGATACGCCGCCGCCGCGATGGCTCCCAGCCCCACCATGCCGCAGCCCAGCACCAAAACCGCATCGCCCGTCTCCACGCGCCCGCGCCGGACGGCATGGGTCCCGACTGTGAGCGGTTCCACCAGGCTCAGCGTGCGCAATGACAGGCCGGGCGCCGGCTTCAGCTTCTGCCACGGAACCCGCACATAATCGGTCAGCGCGCCGTTCCGCTGCACGCCCAGTGTCTGATTATTCCTGCACGCGTTGGCCCGGCCCCTGCGGCAAGGCGCGCACGCACCGCAGGCAGTGTAGGGAATCACCGTCACGTCCAGCCCCACGGCGAACTCCGCCGGAACCCCCGCACCCACCTCTTCAATCGTCGCCGCAAGCTCGTGTCCCGGCGTTCGCGGATATGTCACCAGCGGATTGCGCCCCGCATACGTGCTCAGGTCCGATCCGCACATCCCCACCAGGCGCACACGCAGCAGCACCTCGCCCGGCGCAGGGGAACCCGGATGCGGAACTTCGGCAATGCGCGGCTTACCGGGTGCATCGAGCACAAACGCTCTCATCGTTCACCATTCCGGCTGGCAGCCTGCGCAGCCTCGCAGATAGAATAGCGGCGAATTCCGGAATCCGTCCCAAACCCGCTATGCGCATCGATGCGCACCACCATTTCTGGCACTACACGCCCGACGAATACGGCTGGATCGACGATGCCATGGCCTCGATCCGCCGCGACTTTTTGCCCGCAGATCTTGAAGCCGAGATTCAACCTGCAGGCATCGACGCTGTGATCTCCGTGCAGGCCAGCCAGACCCTGGCTGAAACGGAATGGCTGCTCGAAATGGCAGCGGCCCATCCCTGGATCGCCGGCGTCGTCGGCTGGCTTCCCCTTGCCGATCCCTCCATCGGCGATCTGCTCGAGCGATTCTCCCGGAACGACTGGCTTGTAGGCCTCCGTCATGTCCTTCAGGCCGAGCCGGAGAGCTACTTCGAGAACTCCGAATTCAACTTTGGCCTTTCCCAGCTCCGCGCCTTCCACCTCACCTACGACATCCTCATCGTCCACCATCAACTGCCCGCTGCGATCCGCCTCGTCGATCGCCATCCGAATCAGGTTTTCGTCCTCGATCACATCGCGAAGCCGCCCATCCGCGCCGGCCAGATGCAGCCCTGGCAGGACAACCTCGCCGAACTCGCACGCCGCCCCAACGTCTTCTGCAAGCTCTCCGGCGTCGTCACCGAAGCGGACTACCAGCGCTGGACGTACGAACAAATTCTCCCTTACATGGAAGCCGCGCTCGCGGCCTTCGGCTCCCGACGGCTTATGTTCGGATCTGACTGGCCCGTCTGCCGCGTCGCCACCACGTATCGCGACTGGGTTCGCGCCGTTGAATCCGTTGCTGAGCAACTTTCGACAGAGGAACGCGACGCCCTTTTTCATCGCAACGCTGCCGAAGCCTATTGCCTGTCCTGACTGAGGAACTCCGCATTGAGCTCATCACCCGCCCGTACCGTATCCGCCGATCAGCCGCCGCGCCTCATTCCCGCCGGCCAACTCGCCACCTTCGCCGTCGTTGCCGCGCTCTTCTTCCTCTGGGCCATTCCGAACAACCTCAACGACATTCTCATCCGCCAGTTCATGAAGTCGTTCGCGATCGGGCGCATGAAGGCCGGCCTTGTCCAGTTCGCCTTCTACATCGGCTACTTCTGCTTTGCGCTGCCCGCGGCCATGGTGACGCGCAGGGCCGGATACAAAGCCGGTATCATCACCGGTCTCTGCCTCTTCGGTACCGGCGCGCTGCTGTTCTGGCCCGCCGCGCTTGCCGACCGCTACGCCTATTTCCTCGTCGCGCTCTTCGTCATCGCCAGTGGCCTATCCTTTCTTGAGACAGCGTCGAACCCGTTCATCGCCGAGATGGGCGACCCGCGCACGTCAGAGCGACGCCTGAACTTCGCGCAGGCCTTCAACCCGCTCGGTTCCATCAGCGGAGCCTTCCTCGGCACGGTTTTCATCTTTTCGGGCATCGAGCTCAGGCCCGATCAGATCGCCGCGCTCCAGGCGCAGCATCAGTACCAGGCTTATCTACGGTCGGAGATTCTCCGCGTTGTCCATCCGTACCTGGTTTTGGCCGGTATCGTGTTCTTCTGGGCCCTCCTGATCGCGCGCACGCGCTTTCCAGCTGTGGGAACCGAGCAAACCCCTGCGACGCAGGCCGAAGTACAGCCTCCAGGCCGCCTTTTGCGCGCGCATTTCCTCGCGGCTGTCGTTGCGCAGTTTCTCTATGTTGGCGCGCAGGTTGGCACGTGGAGCTACTTCATCCAGTACGCGCAGCAGTACACCAGCGTGCCCGAGCGTGTAGCCGGATACCTCCTCACGGGAACTCTCGCCGCCTTCGCCGTGGGCCGCTTTTTCTCTGCCTGGATCATGCGCCATGTTCTCCCCCATCGCCTCATGGGCCTCTATGCCGTTGCGAACACAGTCCTCGCGCTCGTCGCGGTGCTGCGCCCCGGCTGGCTCGGCCTCGATTGCCTCTTCCTCACCAGCTTTTTCATGTCGCTTATGTTCCCCACGATTTTTGCACTCGGCATCAAGGAACTCGGCGACAAGACGAAGGTTGGCGGCTCCATTCTCGTCATGACGATTGTCGGGGGCGCCGTGCTCACTCTGGGCATGGGCAAGTTGTCGGAACTGGGCCACGGCATTGCCCTGGCCTATTCCATCCCCGTCGCCGCGTATGTCGGAGTAGCGCTCTACGCCTTCTTCGCATCGCAGCCGCGGACGCGCTCCGCCTGATCAGATCACCAGCACCGCCGCAATCTCCCCCGCGCGCACGCAATCAGCCGTTTCCGGAATCACGACAAACGCGTTGGCCCGCGCGGCCGCAGCCAAATCCCCCGACCCCTGCCAGGCCAGGCGGCGCACGCGCGCGCCGTGCACATCGCTCTCCATGTGCGCCGGCAAGAACCGCGTCAGCCCAGGCTTCACGCTGACGTCTTCTTCCACTCGCGCCAGCAAAAACCGCGGCGTGCCGCTCATTTCGCCGCCTAGGGCGCGCAGCAACGGCGCCGCAAACAGCGCACAGGTCACCATTGTCGAGATCGGATTCCCCGGAAGACCGAGAAAATACGGCCCCGGCAGCTTGCCGAAGACCACCGGCTTGCCCGGCTGCATGCGCACGCCGGTAAAGAGAAACGCCGCGCCCAGCGTATCCAGCGCCTGCTCCACGTAATCGAACTTCCCCATGGAAACCCCGCCGGTCAGAAGCACGAGGTCGCACTCACTCGCATTCACAATGGCTCGCTCTGTCGCCGCCCGCTCATCGGGCACAATGGGGAACCTTTCCGGGGTTCCGCCAGCCGCAGCGACCTGCGCTGCCAAACTGTAACTATTCGAGTTGCGAATCTGGTGGGCCAGCGGCGTCGCGCTCACCTCCACCAGTTCATCGCCGGTCGCCAGAATCGCCACCCGCGGCCGTACCCACACGCTCAGCTGCGCCGCTCCACACGAAGCCGCAGCCGCAATCTCCGTCACGCCCAGCCGCCGTCCCGCGGGAATCACCGCATCGCCGGCATGCGCCTCCGCTCCGGCCGGAACCACGTTCTCGCCCGCCGCCAGGTCACGTGGCCCGGCGAGCGTCACGTGCCCAGCGCCTTCGACCACGTGTTCCACCATCACCACGCAGTCCGCGCCTGCCGGTACGGGCGCGCCGGTCATGATCTCTACCGCCTCTCCGGGGCCGATCGCGCCGTCGCTCCACGCCTCGCCTGCGCGGATTTGCCCCATCACCCGCAGCGGTCCCAGCGCCAAATCTTCGGCACGGCACGCATAGCCATCCCGCGTCGCTCTCGGGAAAGGGGGCTGATCGCGATCCGCCGTGACTGCCTCGGCGAGCACGCGCCCCACAGCTTCCGCCAGCGGCACGCGCTCTGCGGCGCGCGTTCCCTGGAGCGCTCGCCCCACCTCGGCCCGTACCATCGCCGCTGCGTCTTCGTAGCTCAGAACCTTCTCAGGAGCCATCGCTCTCACTCACCCACCCTACGCGTCCGCTTCGCGCGCGCAAAGCCCACAAAAAAGAAGAGCGCCGTCGTCGCGGCGCTCCTCATCCTGCATTTGGATTGAAGCACTCAGTGCTTCTTCGACTTGAAGCTGCTCTCCTGCGTCGCCGACATCTCCGCCAGCACCTGCTTCGCGTCGGGAGCAAACGGTCCGTTCGGCGCGAGTTGCAGATACTTCTGGTAGGCCTCCGCGCATCCCGAAGGCGCAACAATTTTCTGCGTCTTGGGATCGACCGTCGCCTTCGCGACCAGCGCGCGTGCCTTCAGGTAGTAGGGAATCGGGCGGTTCGGGTCCGCGGCAATGGCTTTGTCGGCTTCGGTCACGACGGCATCGGCGGCCGCCGGCGACGTCGGCCCCTCCCGGTCCATCATGATCGTCGCGTTCTCGAAGTACATGCCCGCGCCCGGCGGATTTACCTTGGCCGCCGCATCGTACGCCGCGATCGACTCCGGAATCTTGCCGTCGTAGGCGTACGCTTCACCGAGCTTGTCGTTGGCCGCGCCTTCCATGCCGGCATCGGGCTTTTTCGCCGCGGCATCCATCGTGATGCCCTTTTGCAGGTTGGCCTCCGCATCCGTCCACCCCTGCTGCCCCGCTGCCGTGTGGTTCGCTGCTGCCAAACCTTCCTGCGCGATACCCAGTTCCACCCACAACACGGCAGCGTCGGGCCTCGCGGCCGAATCCTTCTGCATCAGAGCCACCGCGTCGGCGTAGTTTTTGTCCTTGTCATCCTGGCGCGCCTTGCCCAGGTCGGCGTTCAGGTTCTTGATCTGCGCGTTTTCCTTCAGGATCGACTGGTTCTTCTTCGCCGTCTCTTCAATCTGCTTGCGCTGCTCGGGTGTCAGTTTCGCCAGATATGCGGCGCGCGACATGTCGATGTTCGCCGCCGTATCCTGTCCCGGCGTCACCTGGACGTTGTCGAGTTGGTCCACCACCTTGTCTTTCGGGGTGTCCGGCGCGCGGAAAACCACCGTATACGATCCCGCCTTCACGTCATCGCCGTGGTAATTGCCCGACGAATCGACGGGGAAGTTGTAGGCCGCATCCTGCGAAGGCGACGTCATGCCGCCCGCATACAGTGAAACCGTTCCGGCCGTAATCGGCGCGCCCGTAGGATCGTTCACCAGTCCGTGGACCTTGCCTGTTCCCGCCGCGCCGCCCTGCGCCAGGGCATTTGTCGTGAACGGCAACAGAATGGCCAGAAGAGCGGCCAGCATCATAGAAGACCAAATGTTTTTCCTGAGCATATGCATTCCTCTCTGTTGGATCGCGCTGCGCCTCCGGCTCGGAAATTCCCGAACCGCGCGCATCTTTATCGTCTCCCCGCCGCCACTTGCGTCGCGTAGCGAATCGGGTCTTTCACACCCGCCTGTTCGAAGGCCCGCAGCCGCAGCACGCAGCTCTCGCACACCCCGCATGCGGCCTCCGATCCGGAATAGCATGACCACGTTAAATCCAGCGGCGCGGCCAGTTCAACTCCGAGGGCCACAATCTCCTTCTTGTGCAAATGGATGAGCGGAGTGCGGATAGTGATGCCGCCCTCCCTGGTACCCTGCCGGACTAGCTCCTGAAAGGCCGCATAATACGCAGGTCGGCAGTCCGGATAGCCGGAGCTGTCCTGCTCCACCGCCCCGATGAATACCTTCGTCGCCCCCAGCACCTCAGCCCAGCTCACGGCCGCCGAGAGAAAATGCGCGTTGCGGAAGGGAACATAGGTGACGGGGATGTCGTCGCCAATCGCATGGCCGCCGCTGCCCACTTTTCCCTCAGCGTTCACCTCGGGCACGGCGATGCGCTCATCCGTCAGCGCCGATCCGCCAATCCGCCGGAAGAGATCGAGCTTCAGATGCAGAAAATCCTGTAATTCCAGCGCTTCCGCTACGCCGCGCGCCGCTCGCAGCTCGCGCTCTTCCGTGCGTTGCCCGTAGCCGCAGTGCAGCGCATAAGCGGCGAAATCCCGGGCCGCCAGCGCCGCGCACACGCACGAGTCCATCCCGCCCGAAAGGCACACCACTGCGCGTTCCCTGGAACCATGCATAACCCTTCATGGTAGCGCGCCGTTCCCGTCTGCGCCGTCCTCCGGCGCACGAAGGTCACTGCGCTGTCGACGCCGCGGCTCCGCCCTCGACAGCCGCACCCTCCGGCTTGAACTGCCGCGCGGCCTTGATGGTCCACAGCACAAAGCCCACCAGGGCGCCCAGTTGCACCGCGGCAAACAGGGTCTCTTTCTGGACTTCGCCCATCGCCTCAATCCGCGGCGTCTTGTCGAACAACTGCACGACAAAGATGAAGAAGTTCAGATAGAGCGCGATCATCGCTCCAACCACCCACGCCTTCCGCCAGCCCCCTGCCATTCGCCTCCCGTACCGCGCCACCATCGCGATCGTCAGCGCGAGCAGAGCAATCGCTCCGAGCACGATTCCCGGCGTCACGCGCAGGAACGGAAAGAGAAACCCCGAAAGGCATGTCAACGCCGTTGTGACCACGAACACCGCCGTCATCGCCGGCCAGCGCTTGCCGCGAGTCATCCCGAACGCCATAAAGCAGCCCGTCCCCAGGCCGATCAGGCTCACCATCACGTGCAGCCGTGTAAACAGAACCAGATTCATTCCCAGAACCATCCGCTCGCTACTCCTTCCGCTTTCGCCCAGGGGTGAGCCTGATTGTAAGCCGAATCCGTTACAGCGCCGCGGTCTACACTGAAACTTCATGCCTCCCCGCATCGGCATTCATCTCTCCACCGCCGGAGGCGTCTTCCGCGCTGCGGAGCGCGCCCACGAGATCGGCGCAGCGGCCTTCCAGATCTTTTCCTCCTCGCCCCGCATGTGGCGGGCCTCGCCGACGCCCCCCGATCACTGCGCCCGGATGCGCGCGCTGCGCGCGCTTTACGACTGCACGCCGCTGGTCATTCACAGCAGCTACCTGGTCAACGTCTGCAGCGCATCCAGCGTCGTACGGGAAAAATCCATCGCCGCGTTTCGGGGAGAAATCGAGCGCGCGCTGTCTCTCGGCGCCGAATATCTCGTCCTTCATCCCGGCTCGTGGCGCGGCCTGACCCGCGACGAAGGCCTCGATCTCGCCGCTGCCTCCATCGCCGAAGCCGCCGAGGGCCTGCTCCGCGCCGGCGACTCCGGCGGCGTCCGCATCCTCATCGAAAACACCGCGGGAGCCGAGTTTTCGCTGGGAGGCAGTTTTGAGCAGGTCGCCGCGCTCCTCGAAATGCTGCGCCCCATCGTTCCCGTCGGCGCGTGCCTCGACACCTGCCACTGCCATGTCGCCGGCTACGATCTGGTTACCGCGACCGGCTACGAAGAAACCGTCAGCCTGATCGCCGCCACCATCCGCCTCAAGCACGTCCGCGTCTGGCACATGAACGACGCCAAAGCCCCGCGCGGCTCCAAACTCGACCGCCACGAGCACATTGGGCAGGGAACCATCGGATTGCCGCCCTTCCGGCGCCTCCTCAACGATCCGCGCTTCGCCCATTGCGCCTTCGTCGCGGAAACCCCGGTCGATGAGCCGGAAGACGACCGCCGCAATGTGGCAACGATGCGATCGATGGTCCGCCCAAAATCCCGCCCCCGGTCCGCAAAATCATTGGCCTGACAACTGACAACTGCGGCCTTTCCAGGCCCGGGGTTCCCCGCTCCCAGCTAGAATAAAGAGTGAGCATGAGCAGTAAGGAAAAGTCGCCCGCCGCCACCGTTGCGGCCCCGGGAGAGCCGTCTTCTCCGCAGGACGTTCGCTACAATCCCGCGGACATTGAGGCTCGGTGGGCCGAGCGCTGGGCCGCGCAGCCCGATCTCTACGCGGCCGAGCCCGCCAGCTCCGGCAAGCAGCCGTATTACGTGCTTGAGATGCTGCCGTATCCCTCAGGCGCGCTGCACATGGGTCACGTCCGCAACTACTCCATTGGCGACGCGCTGGCGCGCTACATGTGGATGCAGGGCTACAACGTCCTCCACCCCATGGGCTGGGACGCTTTCGGCCTCCCCGCCGAAAATGCCGCGCTCAAAAACAACACCCCGCCCCGCCAGTGGACCCTCGCCAACATCGCCGCCATGAAGCGGCAGATGAACCGCGTCGGCTTCAGCTACGACTGGTCGCGCGAAGTCACCACCTGCCTGCCCGACTACTACCGCTGGAATCAGTGGTTCTTCCTGCGCATGTTCGAGCGCGGCCTCGCCTACCGCAAGAAGAGCAAGGTCAACTGGTGCCCGCAGTGCGCCACCGTGCTCGCCAATGAGCAGGTCGTCGACGGCTGCTGCTGGCGTCACGAAGACCAGATCGTCGAGCAGCGCGACCTCGAGCAGTGGTTCCTCCGCATCACCAGGTATGCCCAGGAATTGCTCGACGACCTCGCCAAACTCGATGGCTGGCCGGAAAAAGTCCGCACCATGCAGCGCAACTGGATCGGCCGCAGCGAAGGCGCGGAAATCGAATTTGCTCTCGAAGATCCCGGCGTCATCCCCGACGACGAGCAACGCGCCCGCCGCGAGGGCACAGCGATTCTTCCCGCGCGCGATGACGCAAAGCCCTCCGACGCCAAAATCACCGTCTTCACCACCCGCGTCGACACCATCTTCGGCGCCACCAGCCTCCAGCTTGCGCCCGAGCATCCGCTGGTCAAAGAGATGACCGCCTCCGACGCGGCTCTCGCCGATTCCGTCGCTTCGCTCCTCGAGCAGCAGCGCAAGGCTCGCGAAGCCGGCGACGTCGGCGCCATCGAAAAGCACGGCGTCTTCACCGGCCATTACGCCATCAATCCGTTCAATGGCGATCGCCTCCCCGTCTGGGTCGGCAACTACATCCTGCTCGATTACGGCACCGGCGCCATCATGTCGGTGCCCGCGCACGACGAGCGCGACTACGAGTTCGCGAAAAAATACGGCCTCGAGATCAAAGTTGTCATCCTGCCTCGCCGCCCCGGCGAAGCCACGGGCGATGGCGACCGCGAGCCGCTGGTCCCATTTACCGCGGAAGACTCGCTCCTCATCAACTCCGGCGACTTCAGCTCCCTCGGCTCTGTCGAAGCGCAGCAAAAGATGGCTGCCTTCGCACAGGAACATGGCTTCGGCAAGCCCACCGTCACCTTCCGCCTCAAGGATTGGGGCATCAGCCGCCAGCGCTACTGGGGCACCCCCATCCCCATGCTCTATTGCGAGACCTGCGGCATCGTTCCCGTGGCTGACAGTGATTTGCCCGTGCTGCTGCCCGACAA
>Ga0335075_10018344_pt1 | contig 10371 bp, 9 predicted proteins | sample Lox_Sample_24_FD_206723 | JGI IMG/M metagenome (GOLD analysis project Ga0335075, IMG submission 206723) | Soil microbial communities from Loxahatchee National Wildlife Refuge, Florida, United States - Lox_Sample_2.4 | ecosystem: Environmental > Terrestrial > Soil > Wetlands | place: USA: Florida... | reverse complement strand
CCGTTGGATCGGCATAGCCCCGGACGCCGGCCATCGTGCCGAAGTAGTGGTCGAAGCTGCGGTTCTCCTGCATCGCCAGGACGACGTGCTTGATCTCGCGCGGATCGAAGCTCCTCGGCGCGGTCGTTGCCGCCATGGCCTTGCGGAGGTTGGCCGGCAGCGCTGTCGACGCTGCCACCGCGCCGCCGAGCGCGGCAGCGCCAGTCAGCAGCCTGCGGCGGGATAACCCTGCGGGCTGCGGCTGCGGGATGTCTTTGGACATGGCCCAGTTCCTTTCAGCACGGATGCGGGACGTGCGGCCGTGTGGCGGGCAACCCGCATCATCACCGGATCAGGCGAGCGTGCCAGCCGCAGGTGACGGGAGGAGGGCCAGAATCCGACGCCCGGCTGATGGCCGGCCGAAACTACCGGGCCGAGCAACGCCGGGCTGGCAGGGCAGAATGAGCCCATGCCCCAGGCCAACGACGCCGCCGCGGCGCTGCTGGACGAGTACGCCGAGCTGACGCTGATGACCGGCGGCGACCCGTTCCGGGCCCGCGTCTATACCAAGGCCTCCCGCGCCATCGCCGCTTACCCGCAAGACGTCTCCGAGATGCCTGCCGAGGCTCTGCTGCAGATCCCGGGCGTGGGCAAGTCGATCGCAGCGAAGGTGGCCGACATCGTGGCTCGCGGCACCTTTGCCGAACTGGAGGACCTGCGCGGGGACATTCCCGACGGCGTCCGCCGGCTCACCAGGATTCCGGCGCTAGGCCCGCGCCGGGCGCTCCAGCTCTACCGCGAGCTGAAGATCAGCTCCCCCGAACAGCTGCGCGAGGCGATCGACGACAGCAAGCTCGACAACCTCAGGGGCTTCGGCCGCAAGAGCGCGGACAAGCTCCTGCGCGGCATTGAACTGCTGGAGACCGCCGGGCGGCGCGTGCTGCTGAACGTAGCCGCGGAGACCGCGGACCAGGTGATCGCGGCCGTCGGTGCGGCGCCGGGCTGCCTGCGCATCGCCGCGGCCGGCTCGCTGCGCCGCGCCGCAGAGTCCGTCGGCGACGTCGACATCCTGGCGGCAGCGGAGGACTCCGGCCCGCTCATGACCGCGCTGACCGCGATGCCAGAGGCGGCCGAGGTCATCGTGTCGGGGCCGACCAAGACGTCCGTCAGGACCGGAGCCGGGCTGCAGGTAGACCTGCGGGTCGTGCCGCTGGACTGCTGGGGGCCGGCATTGCAGTACTTCACCGGCTCGCAGGCGCACAACGTCGCGATCCGCGAGATCGCCGTCCGCAAGCGGCTCAGGCTGTCGGAGTACGGGCTGTTCGACGCCGAATCGGGCGAGCTGATCGAGGCATCGTCCGAAGCCGAGGTCTACCAGCGGCTCGGCCTGTCTTGGATCCCGCCGGTGCTCCGGGAGGACACCGGCGAGATCGCCGCCGCCCGGCGCGGCGAGCTGCCGGTACTTGTCACCGAGACCGACGTGCGCGGCGACCTGCACAGCCACACGAACCTCACTGACGGCGCCGCGACGCTTGACGAGATGGTGGCGGCCGCACAGGCACGCGGCTACCAGTACTACGCGATCACCGACCACGCGCCGAACCTGGTCATGCAGCGGATGACCGACGAGAAGATGCTGGCCCAGCGGGAGCAGGTGCGCGCGCTCAGCGCCCGGATGGCCGGCCGGATCGTGCTGCTGCACGGCACCGAGCTCAACATCGCTACGGACGGCAGCGTCGACTGGCCGGCCGACTTCCTGGCCGGTTTCGACATTTGCGTGGCGTCGGTGCACTCGCATTTCGACCTGCCGCGCGCGGAGATGACGAGGCGGTTCATCACGGCCTGCGAGAACCCGTACGTGAACGTGATCGGGCACCCGCTGACCCGCAAGATCGGGCGGCGACCGCCGGTGGACGTGGACCTGCCCGAACTATTCCGCACCTGCGCCAGGACAGGCACGGCGCTCGAGATCAACGCCCACCCGGCGCGTCTTGACCTGCCGTCCGCGCATATCAGGGCCGCCAGAGATGCGGGCGTGAAGTTTGCCGTCGACAGCGACGCGCACTCGACCCGGGACCTGAGCTACCTCCAGTACGGCGTTGCCACGGCGCAGCGCGGCTGGCTCACCGCTGACGACATCATCACAACCTGGCCGCTGAAGCGGCTGCAGGAGTTCCTGCGCAAGGGCCGCTAGCAACGGGCGCGCTCCCCAGCGTCAGCGGAACGTGTCAGCGGAACGGTGTCAGCGGCACGGTGTCAGCGGCACGGTGTCAGCGGCACGGTGTCAGCGGCACGGTGTCAGCGGCACGGTGTCAGCGGCACGGTGTCAGCGGCACGGTGTCAGCGGCACGGTGTCAGCGCTTGTACCGGATGATGCTGGTCACCGGAACGGCGTCGACGCTCCACGGCGCGGACCTGGACCTTATCTCGGCGTCGTGGACGGAGCAGAGCAGCGCGATGCATGGCCCGTCGCTCACCGTGATCTGCCAGGCGGCAACGCCGAGCCGCGTGCATGGCGTGTGCCAGCTAGTCACCGACATGACGTCCGGGCAGATCACCCTGCGGCCCGCCCCGCACATGCCGGTGAACTGCTGGCAGCGCTCGCAGTACCCGAGCCGTGCCGCGTCCCGGTCCCGGACAGATAAACCGCACTCCGGGCAGGAGAATTTGCGTAACCGGGCCGGCGTGATCACGTCGTCGGGCCGGCTAACGATCGGGCGAATTGTTCTGAAAGCCATTCCTCGTCCCTCCCCTGACACCGCTTGCGGTTCGCGCCGTCTCTCTCCCCAGAGTCGGCGCGAGGCACGGTGATGCAAGCACAATAAGCCGCAGATCCGATGCTTGCATCATCCGAAAGATGCAGATTGAGCCGGGCGCCGCAGCGTCAGCGACTGGAATCTGTAGTTCGTGCCCACCTGGGCGATGTGAAAATCGACGACCTCGAACTGCCGGCTGGCGAACTGCAAGATCTGCTCGTCCGACCGCCAGGAGAAAAACCGGGCCGGAACGTGGTCGTCGGCGTCAGCCAGCCCCTCACTCTCGCTGCCGCCATACACGCCGAGAAAGAACAGCCCGCCTGGCCGTAGTACTCGCGCGATCTCCGCCAGCACCGCCGGAAGGTCCGCGTTCGGCACGTGCAGGAGGCAGTTCATCGCATGCACCGCATCGAACGAGGCATCGGCAAAGTCGAGCCGGCCGAAATCCATCAGCCGGGCATCCAGGCCTTTCTGCCGGCACCTCCCGACCATCTCGGCGGAGAGGTCAGTCGCCACCACAGCGAGCCCATGCTGCGCGAAGAACGCGCTGTCCTGCCCGGTGCCTGCCCCGATCTCCAGCAGCCTGGCACAGTTCCCGGCCTGCAGCCGGTCCAGGAACGCGGCCCGCTCAGCCAGCTTCCAGTCGTGCTTCGGCTTCTGATCCCTGAGGTCGGCGGCGCCGTCATAGGCCAGCCGCAGGTTCTGCCGGATCTCGTCATAGCTGGCGCCAGCCACCGGGGCCTCCCTTGCCGCAGGGCTGGCCAGATCCAGCCGGGCGACATCATGCCACCGGCGCCGCGACGCTGGCCACGCCTGCCAGGCCGGCGCCCGGCCGGCAGCCCGAGCCTGCCCGAGCGACATCATGCCGCCAGCACCTGTCATCGTCCCGCCAGCACCGGTCATCATCCGGCCAGTACCGCGTGGCCAGAGAGCGCGACGTCCCCCCGCGCGCAGCACTCGCACTCGCCCTCGTCCGGACTGGCCTGTTCCCCGGCGCAGATGAGCTCGAGGGTCCCCGCGATGAAGATCTCGGTCGCGGGCGACAGCGACTCCGAGCCAGCGCAGGCCGGCTCCGCGTACTGCGTGCCCGCGGTCACTGCCCGCATGGCCATCATGTGCTGAGCGAGGACCGCTGCGAGCTGCCGGGCCTGCTGCGGGGACAAATCCGGTAACGGATCGTCCCGCTGAATCGCCGGCGCCACCGCGTGATCGACTCCGATTGTCATGACAAGCTCCCCGTTCTCGCTCGTTACACCTCAAGGGAAGCACGCGAACCGGCTGTCCGCTACAGAAACAACAGGAGCGATGACACTGTGTGATCAAGTGCGAGCTTTACCCAGCCTCGTCCGCTGCGCGGAGTTCGCGCCGCTAGCGCCGGAAAGCGGGATTGTTGACGACCCAGAGCGGCTGCTCGCCCCGCTCGTAGCGCTGGAGGTTCGCGGCGAACGCCTCGCCGGTCTGCCGGAACATCAGCCCTGTGTGCCAGCCGATGTGCGGCGTCGCGATCACGTGCGGGTGCCGCAGCAGCGGCAGATCAGGGTCACCTGGCTCGCTGCCGAGCACGTCCAGGCCGGCCCCGCCGACCTGGCCTGTATCCAGCGCCGCGAGCAGCGCGTCCTCGTCGACCAGCCGGCCCCTTGCCACGTTCACGAATAGCGCCCCCGGCTTCATCGCGGCGAACTGCGGCGGCCCGAACATGCCGGCGTTCCCGTCATGAAGAGCCGCGCAGCACATCACCGCGTCCGCGCGGGCCAGGAGCTCAGGAAGCTGGTCGGGACCGGCGACGAGCTCGAGTTCCGCTGGCCCGCCGAGCTCCGGCCGCGCGCGTGCGCCGAGCAGCCGCGGCCCGAACGGTGCGAGGCGGCGGGCGAGCGCAACGCCGATCGCGCCGAGGCCGACGATCAGCACGGTTGCGTCGAGGAGCGACCGGCCGACCGGGCGCTCGAACCAGCGACCCTCGCGCACGGCGGACCGGGACTCGTCGAGCCGGCGAGCCAGCGCCAGCAGCAGCAGGATGGCCAGCTCCGCGCAGCTGTCGGCGTTTCCGCCCGCGTCGCCTGGCACCCGCGCGACCAGGACGCCGCGCTCGGTCGCGGCGGCGACGTCCACGTTCTCCAGACCGACGCCGAACTGGTGGACAAGCCCGAACGTGCCTGCGGCCATGACAGCTGCGGTGATGCGGGCGCCGAACGGGCAGATGACATCAACGCCGTCGAGATGATCGGCAATCTCGGCAGGCCGGCAGCTCGCGAGCTGCCAGCCCGGCAGCCGTGCCGCAAGCTGGCCGAGGGACAGCTCTGTGCTGATCTGCTGCCGGCCGAACAGGACTTTCATGGCCGTGCCGCTATCACTTATGCTGCTAGCACTGTGCTGCCAGCACCGCGCCGCTAGACGAGGGCGGCCAGCAGCTCGTCAACGGACTTGCGGCGGCCGGTGTAGAACGGGATCTCGACCCTGGTGTGCCGGCGCGCACGGGCGCCCCGCAGGTGCCGCATCAGGTCCACGATCCGGTGCAGCTCGTCCGCCTCGAACGCGAGCATCCACTCGTAATCGTTGAGCGCGAAGCAGGCGACGGTGTTCGCCCGGACGTCCGGGTACTCGCGTGCCATCATGCCGTGCTCAGCCAGCAGCTCACGGCGCTCCGGGTCGTCGAGCAGGTACCACTCGTAGGACCGCACGAACGGGTAGACGCTGACGTAGTTCTTCGGCTCCTCGCCGGCCAGGAACGCGGGGATGTGACCCTTGTTGAACTCAGCCGGGCGGTGCAGGGCCATGGCCGACCACACCGGGTCGCTCGCCTGACCGAGGCCGGTGCGACGGAAGCGGACGTACATCTCCTGCAGGTCGTCCGACGTCGGCGCCACCCACCAGAACATGTAGTCGGCATCCGCGCGCATGCCCTGAATGTCGTAGCACCCGCGGGTGACCACGCCCTTGCCCGCAGCCTGCTGGCACAGGTCCGTCACCTCGGCGGCGAGGTGCTGCCGGTGGCCCGCTCCCGGCGCGTCAATCGCATTCCGGTCGCTGACCCGGAACACTGCCCACATGACGTACCTGATCAGCTCGTTGAGGTCTCGCGCCCGGGGGCGGCCGGCGCCGGGCGGCTCCGGCGTCGCCGCGTGCTCGTCGTTCCCTGCCATGGCTCCATGTCTACCAGAGCGGCTCATTGCCAGACACGCCCGGCGTGTCCGCTTGGCAAATTAAACTGATATCACTATGCTACCGTGTTAACAGGCACGCTAATCGGAGGTTGACTCAGATGGCATCTGAAGCTATTGCCGCACCGGTGGCCCAGCCCCTCGGCCAGCAGATTACGGAACGCCCGGCCCGGTTCTTTTCCGGCATCCCGATGCTGCTGCTCGGCAGCCTCGCGCTACTGGTCGGAGTCGCGCTGATCGTCGTCGCGGCTGCCGTCGTCAAGCACGGCGCTGTCGTCGGCGTCCTCATCGGGCTCGGCGTTCTGATCCTGCTGGTCTCCTCGATCAGCCTGCGCGGCCTCACACCGGTCGTCCCTGGCGAAGCCCGTGTCGTCCAGCTCTTCGGCCAGTACCGCGGCACTGTCCGCGAGGCCGGGCTGCAGTGGGTGAATCCGTTCACCGAGCGAGTCACCATCTCGACCCGGTTGCGCAACCAGGAGTCGGCGCAGCTCAAGGTCAACGACGCCGACGGCAACCCGATCGAGATCGCCGCCGTCGTCGTCTGGCAGGTGCGGGACACCGCGCACGCGATCTACTCGGTCGACGAAGTCTCTAGGTTCGTGACGATCCAGACTGAGACTGCGGTGCGGCACATTGCCAACAGCTACCCGTACGACAATCGCGGCACCGAGCGGCTGTCGCTGCGCGAGAACGCGGACGAGATCACTGAGCGGCTCTCAGCCGAGCTGACCACGCGGGTGAAGCCGGCCGGCGTGGACGTGATCGAGACCCGGCTGACCAGGCTGTCCTACGCGCCGGAAATTGCCCAGGCGATGCTGCGGCAGCAGCAGGCCAGCGCAGTGGTGGGCGCGCGGGCACGTATCGTCGAGGGCGCGGTCGGCATGGTCCGGCTGGCCCTTCAGCGGCTTGAGGAAGAGGGCGTCGTCGAGCTGGACGAGGAGCGGAAGGCCGCAATGGTCTCGAACCTCCTCGTGGTGCTTTGCAGCGAGCAGGCAACGCAACAAGTCGTCAACACCGGAACGCTGTACCAGTAACGGTACGAGCCCGTTTCGTAATGACAGAGGTGTCGTGATGACCGACCGGAAGAGCCTCCTGCTGCGGCTGGATCCGGCCGTTCACGACGCGCTGGCCAGGTGGGCGAACGATGAGCTGCGCAGTACCAACGCCCAGATCGAGTTCCTGCTGCGCCGGGCACTCGCCGATGCAGGGCGGCTGCCCGGCCACGCCGCCGAGATGCGAAGGCCGGGCAGGCCGCCGGGCAGCCGCTCGCCCACCGGCTCGTTAGCCGGCGAGTAGCGCGGCGACCAGTCCCGTCGCGTCGGCGGAGCGTGGCCCTGGTTACATGTCCAGGACGACGTCGGACGTCGGCCGGGAGCAGCAGATGAGCACCTGGCCGTCGGACGGGGGTTCCAGTGGCTCCGGGGAGTACGAGACGTCGCCTGACAGCAGCGGCGTGATGCACGTATGGCACACGCCAGTGCGGCAGCTCCACCGGCTGGGCACATCGCAGGCGTCAGCCAGGTCGAGGAGGCTGTGCCGGCTGTCGGCGAAGGACGTGGAGACTCCGCTGCGAGCGAAGGTAACCTGCGGTCCGGTGCCCGGCGACCCGGGCGGCTGGTGCGGCGCCCTGGCTGCCTGGCCGACGAGACCTGGCGTGGTGGATGGCAGGGCCCCGAAGAGCTCAGCGTGGATACTGGCGGGCTTGATGCCGACCGCAGTCAGGGCGTCGCGCAGGTCCGCCATGTATCCGGTCGGCCCGCAGACGTAAGCCCGGGCGCTGGCCGGCAGCCGGAGCGCGGTCAGTGCCTCCCTGGTCACGTGCCCGGCCATGGCGTGCGCACGGTGAAGCTCAGCCGCGGTGGCCCGGCTGTAGAACAGATGCTCGCGGGCGTGGCGCAGCGACTTGATCAGGTCGCGGGTCTCGGCCGCGAGCGGATGCTCCCGCGGGCGGCGCGCGCTGTAGATCCAGCAGATCTCGCGGTCACTTCCTGCCCGGGCCAGCTGGTGCAGCATCGACAGCACCGGGGTCACGCCGATGCCGGCCGAGATCAGCAGCACCGGTCCCGAGCTGTCGTCGAGCACGAAATCGCCGCGCGGCGCGGCTACCTCGAGGGTTGATCCGGCGTGCACGGTGCTGTTCAGATACCGGCTCACCTCGCCGTGCGCCTCGCTCTTGACGCTGATCCGGTAGACGGCGTCGCCAGGGGCCGAGGACAGCGAGTAGCTACGCACCGGAGCGGGCTGGCCGGCGCCCGGCACCCGAACGGTGATGTACAGCCCGGCCTGCGCCTCCGGGAGCGGCGTGCCGTCCTCGGCGGCCAGGTAGAACGAGCTGACCGCGGCAGTTTCCCGCACCACCTTGGTCACGCGCAACGGCCGGAATCCGGACCAGGCCGGGGCAGGCCGCGCGTCGGGTTCGGTCCCCGGCGGCGGTGCGGCAGCCGGGCCGCCGCGCTCGGCCGCGTCGATCAGCTCGCGGAAGGACTGCTGCCAGCCGGGGCTCAGCGCGGGAATCTGGACAGCCAGCCGCAGCTTCGCGGTGTCGCGGCCGGGCAGGTAGAGCAGCGCGTCGGCGTCGGTCACGCTCAGCGCGTGCGGGCCGGTCCTGGTCTTACTAATCTGATCGCCGGCGCCGATGTGTCCCTCGCGCAGCACCCGCATGTAGAAGCCGGGGCGGTGATGGCTGACCAGCAGCGCCGGCATCTCTGGCTCGCCCAGCCGGATGCCGACTCGATAGCACGTGACCCGCGGCTGGGTAACCTCAAACTCAGCCTCGCCGATCCGGTACCGGTCTCCGATGCACACCTCGTCGTCTGCCAGACCGTCGACTGTGAGGTTCTCCCCGAACTGGCCGTAGCCGAAGTCGTGACGGCCGAAATGCTGCTCCCAGTGCCGGTATGACTCGATCTGGTAGACCATCACGGCTCGCTGCTCGCCGCCGTGGCCGGTCAGGTCCCCCTGCCCGTCGCCGTCGATGTTCAGCCGGCGTGCCATGACCCGTCCCTGCACAGCCTCCTTCCAGATGCCGGTGTGCACAGTTTTGCCCTGCCACGCGACATCGCGCGGCAGTCCCACATTGACCGAGAGCAGAACTGGCATGTTGTCCGCCTGCCCGGCGCGTGACACCGTCACACACTCCGGAATTCAGGCCTGCTTCGAGCTCCCTCCGGAGGACATGTTCGCCGTCTGAGCGGCCATCGGCCGGGCCGGTCCCGGCATGCCCGCGATCTGCATGCGGAGCGCCTCAAGCGCGGAGTGATAGATGCCGGAGAAGCTCGGGAACGGCTGGATCGTGTCGCTCAGCACCTCGACCGGAACATGTGCGCGGATGGCTAGTGTCGCCTGCTGCAGCCACTCACCGGCCTCGGGCCCGAGCGCGTAGGCGCCGGTGAGCCGCTGGCCGTCGGACAGCAGCGTCAGAAAGCCGCTGGACTGCGCATAGGCATGCGTGTAGGTCGCGGTCTTCGGCTCATCTGCCAGCGGGGCGGTGCCCGTGTACGTCGCTTCAGTCGCGCCCACCGCCGCCGCTTGCGGATCGGTGTAGGTGACCCGGGGAACTGCCTCGTAGTTCGCCGGGCGCGGATCGCCGGCGATGTTAGCCGCGACAACGTCGCCCTCGTACTCGCCCACGTGGGTGAGCGGCCAGATGCCGTTGACGTCTCCGATCGCCCAGAGGCGCTCGCCCGCGCGCAGGTGATCGTCAACCTTGATCCCGTGGGGGTCGGCAGTTACCCCGACCGTCTCTAGCCCGATCCCCTCCACTCGGGGCCGCCGGCCGGTCGCAACGAGCAGCCGGTCGCCGCGCAGGTCGGTGCCGTCATCCAGAGCCAGGACGTACTCGTCTTCTTCGCGCCGGGCAGCAGTGGCATGCTTCCCGAGCACCAGCTCGATCCCGTCCCGGCGCAGGGCCTCGCCCAGCGCCTGACCAAGCGGCTCCGCCTCGCGCCCCAGGATCCGCGCGGCGCCCTCGATGATCACTGCTGCACCGCCCAGGCGCCGCACCACCTGAGCAAGCTCAACGCCAGCCGGCCCGCCGCCGAGAACAAGCAGCCGGCGCGGGACAGCGGTCATGCTCGTCGCCTCGCGGGTTCCCCACACGCCCGGCAGGTCACGCAGCCCGGAAATGGGCGGCACGAACCGGTCTGAGCCTGTCGCCACGACCACATGCTCGGCCGTGTGGCGGACACCGTCGACTTCCACCACGCCAGTGCCGGCCAGCCTGCCCGTGCCGCGCAGCAGCTCGATGCGCCGGTCCGCCAGCCAGCGCTGCTGGCCTGCGTCGGAATAGCCAGACACCATGAAGTCACGCCAGGCCAGCGCGTCGTGCACATCAACCTGCGCGCTAGCGCCGGCATCGCGTGCCTCGTGCACCGCCTCGCCGGGACGCAACAGTGATTTCGACGGAATACAGGCCCAGTACGAGCACTCCCCGCCGACCAGCTCCCGCTCTACCACCGCGACGTGCAGCCCCCGGGCCG
>Ga0335075_10018342_pt1 | contig 10372 bp, 8 predicted proteins | sample Lox_Sample_24_FD_206723 | JGI IMG/M metagenome (GOLD analysis project Ga0335075, IMG submission 206723) | Soil microbial communities from Loxahatchee National Wildlife Refuge, Florida, United States - Lox_Sample_2.4 | ecosystem: Environmental > Terrestrial > Soil > Wetlands | place: USA: Florida... | reverse complement strand
CCGAATTCGAGAAACGCATCAATGCCGGTGAATTCATCGAAGTAGAAAAGAAATTCGACGCACCAAACCGCACATACACAACTCAGGAGATGATTGATTACGAGCGCGACACGATCCAAATCATGCGCGATGGACAAAACAAACATCTGGCGATTGTTAGTGCGGATACCCGCAGAAGAGTCGAGACAGGCCATCCGCATCTAAGCGAAAGCCAGCGGCGAGCTGTCGAGCAAATCCTTTCAAGCCGGGATCAGGTCACAGCACTGGAAGGTGTCGCTGGGTCGGGCAAGACTACTTCCCTCACGGCAATCCGAGAAGCAGCAGAGCATGAAGGTTACAAAGTGGAGGGCTTCGCGCCAACGTCGCGCGCAGCGCAGAAGCTCGCCGAGGCCGGCATCGAATCAAGCACCTTGCAGCGGCATCTTGCATGGACGGACAAGGAGCATAACGGACAAAAGCGGCTCTACGTCTTGGACGAATCCAGCTTGGCAAGTACGAAGCAGATGAACGGACTCCTCCACAGACTGAAAGAGAACGACCGTGTCCTATTAGTAGGCGACACACGCCAGCACCAAGCTGTCGAAGCCGGAACCCCGTATCAGCAACTCCAGGAAGCAGGAATCCAGACCGCACGGCTTGACGAGATTGTGCGGCAGAAGGACCCGGCGCTCAAAGAAATCGTGGAACAACTCTCGCGTGGAAATGTGCGAGAAGCAATTGAGCGACTCGATACGCAGGGCCGCGTGCATGAAATCCCGGATCGGGACGTGAGACTCAAAGAAATCGCCAGCGAATACGCGAAGCAACCGGAGGGAACGTTAGTTGTCTCACCCGATAATCAATCGCGCCTGGAGATCAACCGGATCATCCACAGCGAAATGCAAACGCGAGGGCAAGTGGACCACAGGGAGCAACGGTTGAAAGTCCTCGTAGCCCGCCAAGAAATCACTGGAGCAGATCGGCAGTGGGCCGAGCAATACCAGTCGGGTGACATGGTGCGCTATACGAAAGGCAGCAAGGCACTCGGTATCGAGCCAGGAGAATATGCTTGCGTCGAGCGCACGAATGAGAAGGAGAATTTAGTCACCGTGAGACGCGAGGACGGTCAACAGGTGAGCTACAATCCGCGCCGCCTGCATGGCGTCACGCTGTACCGCGAGGCGGAGCGCGCGTTTGCGAAGGGTGACCGCGTGCAGTTCACCGCGCCGAATCGGGAGCGGCATATCGCCAACCGCGAACACGGCACCATCGAGCAGATCGACTCGCGCGGCAATCTCCAAATCCGCCTCGATTCAGGCGGCGCGGTTACATTCAACATCCGGGAGAATCGGCATATTGACCACGGCTACGCAGTCACCAGCCACAGCAGCCAGGGGCAGACCGCCGACCGCGTGCTCATTCATTTGGATACAGAACGCGGCGGCGAGAAACTCATCAACCGTCGTTTGGCCTATGTTGCGGTCTCCCGCGCCCGCTACGATGCGCAAATCTATACAAATGACAAATCCCAAATTGCCGAGGGGCTTGCCCGTGACGTGTCGCATCGTTCTGCGATGGAAGCCAGCCGCGATTCCAGACAATCGGAAAGCCTTACGGAACATTCCTCCGCACGGAGCCAGGGCCAAGAGCACACGCAAGCCGCCGGTCAGGGCATCGGCAGATAATAAATACCGGTTTTTCTCGAGAAACTAACTGAGAGCTAGCATCGAAACGAATCTGCCGCCCACTCGCTAAACATTTTCTCGACGGGCTTAACTCTGAGATTTGGATATTCGATTGAAATTCTCTTTGCTGGTCCTCTAGCCTGTGGTGAAACAACGAACAGAGTCCGTTCCTTCGATTGGCCCAGTGCTTCAAGGATGGGATGGTACGAAGCGCGATCAAAAGGATTGAAACTGTAGCCAACCGCAAGAAGAAGGCCAGCCTGTCGAACAATAGGTAGAGCGATGGAATAACTCTTCTGGATGAAAGCCTGCTTAAGGTTTTCACTCTTTTCGGGAATCGGAGCGATTACTCGCTCGTCAGGGCGCGTATGCCCGGCGATAGACATCACGCGACCGTATCGCGGAAAACAATGGGAGATCGAATCCGGGTCGAAAGCATAGAGCGGCTCCTCCAGATGAATCAGTTCAGCCACTCCGCCGACAGGGTTGCCGTCGATACGCGACTCGATTGTGAATACGCACGAACTCCCGTGAAGATGAACCACCAACGAGGAGGATTTCACGCGCGGCACAGGCTTCGCTAAGGATGCAGATTCCGTCTGGACGGGGATTCCGTAGCCATCTTCCGGAAACCAGCGGCCATTCTGAGAAAGAAAAATTTCCGGTAACGAGTCATAGTTGAAAGTGAGAAACTGTGCGTCGCTGAACTGTTCAAAGAACTTTCGATACGAATTCTGCGTCGTGGAGGCGGCGAGTCTCTGGGCAATGTAGTAGTCCGCGCCCATCAATCGGTCAACCAGCATTTCCATCGGCTTGTAGTTGCGTGTCTGCAAAGACTCTGCGAACAGGTCTTCAATGGATTTGCCTTCGGGAGTTTTGTCGAGTTCGAAACAGAGTTTCAGGACATCCTTAACCAGCGGATAACTACAATCAATTCGATGCATTCCGACGTAGATTGAGTCGCCGTAAAATTCTCCTGCCTCGTGGTTGGCGTCGATGTTGAATCCTGCGCCCAATAAGAAGAGCATGTGAGGAGACCCAATCTATGGCACGACGATAGCATTTTCGCTTCGAAATTCGCTATGCTGACGACCGAGCTACAGATTTAGGTGCGATTCCATGAAGGAAAAACAAGCCTACGAAGTTCTCGGTTGGCCCCACAATGGGAAGGCCAACGAAGGGGATGACTGGCTAGCATTCCAATGTTCCACTCCGGGCTGCAAATCGGAGGGCGTCGCCCGTAATGCAGAATTGGGTTTCGGAAAGTGCGGTCGTTGCGGCGCGGAAATGCAGATTGTTAGTACGCCCCCCACAACCACGCCCACAGCAGCCACACCACCGACACCAATTGATCTCGCTCCGAAAGCCAAGCCAGAGGCGCAAATCGCCGAGAGCGCAGACGTAAAAAAGGAACTCGCCGCCGCTCAAGAGTTCGCTGAGGAGTTGGAGAGTCTTGTGCTCAAGCGCGGTCAATGTCCCGATGATGACCGCAATATTCTTTTGATGGGGTATTGGGCACTTCTGTTTGATTTCCACAGGTCGGTTTTGAACCTCATACCGAAACCGTTGTGCGGGGGCGCATTCGCATTGGTCCGGCCATGCATGGAAGCCACAGCCCGTGCACACGTTGCTGTGAAGGGAACGGCTGCGGATATTAAGAGCCTGCAAGACGACACTTACCGGACCAACTTCTTTATGATTGGTCCATGGATTGACGGCGCGTTTGGGGCCGGGGATTTGTTCACAAAGATGTTTGATCGCGCAAGAAGCGCGCTCCATAGCTATACCCACGCCGGTATCTCGCAGTTGGGGAGGCGCTACGACGACCATAATTTGAGGCCGTCATACCGGGAGGGAGAAATTGTTGAGGTGATTCGAGTGTGTACATCTGCGGTTTGGATGGTGACCAATCTCGTGACCAAGCATTTAGGATGGGGCGAAGAAGCGAAGAGGGCCGGGGAACTGTTCGAAGAATGGGGCAAGCACGATAAGTGATCGGCCCTCGTTTCAGGTCACCGTTGCACCGACGGCTGCGCTTGCAGTTTGTCTTTTCTGAATCTCAGCGAACTGTCCCTCCAAAGCGGTAAACCAAAACACTCTGTCGAACTGGAACGGGAATTTCCAAGTCTCGATTCCGTGCGGAATCATCATGCTTCGAGCCACAGTGACCCCAGTGTAAAGTAGAAGCCAAACCTTGGCACCCAATGGCAAGTTAGCGCGGTAATTCGGAACCAGTTTGTCTTTGTCGCTGATTCTAGCGGCAAGCTGTGGGCGTATATCATTAAGAGAGTAACCTCCGCCTTCCCCCCACCACCAATCTCTCGATTCGGCACTAATGACGATTGAATCGAAGCCGTCCGGCGTCTCGGGTCGGTAGAAACACACAAAGGAATTTGCCCGATGAATATTGGCCTTCACAAACTCAGTAAGAGCCCGAGCCATCTCCCCTTTGTTGCGTCTTCCGCCTTTAGTGTTCGTGAAATAAACATTAACATGGGCGGGCTTAGCATCAAGCGCATCGCAATAGTCCCGCTGCGCTTTTGTGATGATGTCTTTGTGAAAGGATTCTTGCTCAACGGGCACAATTCCGTAATTGCTACTAGCAGGGCGTAGCACTTCGGAAAGTTCAATCCCCAACGGCGGCGTTTCATCCTTGAATCTAAAGTCTGGCTCCTCGTCGGGAGTCTCGCCTTTCGGTATCGGCACGCCGGCGCTGCGGGCAGCGGCGAGCATGTATGCCTCAATTCGTTTCTTTTCGGCGCTCATGTTGGTCACAGGACTGAAGTGGTGAAGGCGTCGGCTTCTGATCTGCGTGGGTCGCAGGGCGGAGCGTGCGCCGAAATTGCAATCCAGACGTCTGTTTCACAACCATATTATCGCTCATGGTCGGGACTCCTCAGACGAACCGAAAAGCCTAGCTTACCTTGCAAGTCAACGTCTCCGCACATAAACTTTCATGCGAATCCCGCTAGGACAAGGAGCGTGCTTTGTCGGCTTCCCCGGCCTCATTCAGGACGACAATTGAAAGGCTGATTCACCGATTCGAGGCAGATCGGTCCCATTATCTGTCCAAGAATTACTCCGAGGCGCAAGCACGCGTCGATTTCATCAGTCCGTTCTTCAAAGCGCTTGGATGGGACATGGAAAACGAGGACGGCCTTCCGCACCACGCCCGAGAAGTCGTTGTCGAAGCCGCAGAGGATACGGGAGGGCGGCCAGACTACGGTTTTCGTGTCTCAGGGCAGACCAAATTCTTTGTCGAAGCGAAGGCCCCGTCAGAGGAATTGGATACGGCCAAGCACATTATTCAGGCAAAGACCTACGCCTGGAACACCAAGCAGGTTTTCTTTGTTGTGCTCACCGATTTCGAAGAGTTTCGCTTCTATGACGCCTCAATTCAACCTGACGCGCGGAGGCCTGACGAAGGGCTGCTTCTAAGACTCAAGTACACCGAGTACGTCGCAAGACTGGAACAACTCTGGGAGTTTTCTAAAGAGCGGGTGCTTGCGGGATCGCTTGAGGCGATGCTTCCCCGCGACCGGCGCACACAGCGACTCCGCATCCCTGTCGATACCGCCTTCCTCGATGAAATGACGGGCTGGCGCGAAGAGGTGGCCCGGAACGTTTACAAGAACAATCCGGGTCTCACGGCGAGACAACTGAACGAAATTGTTCAGCGGTTGCTCGACCGCATTGTCTTCATCCGTATCGCCGAGGACCGCCGCGTCATCGAAAAAAACCAATTGCGCGATGTTGTCGACGAATGGAAAGCGCGCGGTGGGAAGTTCCACATTTTTGAATGGCTCAATGATTTGTTCCACAGGATCAATGAGGATTTTAACGGAGAAATCTTTAAGCCTCACCTGTCGGAGGAAATCAAGATTGATTCAGAAGTGCTGGCGCGCATTATCGAGCGGCTATACCCGCCTCAGAGTCCCTACCGCTTCGACGTGATCGGCGTCGAGCTTCTCGGCTCGATTTACGAGCGATACCTGGGCAGCACAATCAGAGTCACGGCGAAGCGCATCTTCGTCGAGGAAAAGCCCGAGGTCCGTCATGCAGGCGGTGTCTACTACACGCCGAAGTACATTGTGGATTACATCGTCCAAAATACCGTGGGCAAACTCATCGAGGGCAAGTCGCCAAAGCAGATTGAGAAAATTCGTATCCTCGACCCCGCCTGTGGCTCTGGCTCATTCCTTATCGGGGCCTTTCAGTGCCTCATCGACTATCACGTGCGCTATCTGACGGAACACCCAAAAGAAGCCCAGGTTCATTCGCTTTTCCCGGATGTGATTAAAGACGAGAACGGCGAGCTGCGCCTTTCCGTGGTTCGAAAAGCAAAGATATTGCGGAACAATCTTTTTGGCGTCGATATCGACCCGCAGGCCGTCGAGATCACGATGATGAGCCTTTATCTCAAGGCTCTCGAAGGTGAGCGCTCACAACTACCGCCGAAGCTGCATATTCTCCCCGAACTCAAATACAACGTCATCTGCGGGAATTCGCTAATTGGCTCAGAAATATCGGGCCAAGGGACGCTCTTCGGGGATGCGGATATTGACCGGATCAACGCTTTCGATTGGGAGACCGGCTTCCCGGAAATCATGAAGGCCGGAGGATTCGACGCGGTAATTGGGAATCCGCCGTACATCCGCATCCAAGCGATGCAGGAGTGGGCGCCTGTCGAGGTCGAGTTCTATAAGCGGGCCTACACATCTGCGAGCGCGGGGAACTATGACATCTACGTGGTATTCGTCGAGAAAGGCTTAAGCCTACTCAGGCAAAAAGGCAGGCTCGGTTTCATTCTCCCGCACAAATTTTTCAACGCTCAATATGGACAGCCGTTGCGGTCAATCCTCTCCAATGGGAAGCACGTTCGTCACATCGTCCACTTCGGCGACCAACAGGTCTTTGATGGTGCAACGAATTACACCTGTCTCTTGTTCTTGGAAAGGTCCGGGGCCGTCAATTGCGAGTTCATCAAAGTTGATGACCTTGAGTCATGGCGGACCGAGGGAAAAGGAACTAAAGGAAAAATTCCAGCTTCCTCGTTCTCATCCGTGGAATGGAACTTCGCAGTCGGCGAGGAAGCGCGCCTTTTTGACAAGCTTCGGCAAATGCCGGTCAAACTCGATGCCCTTGCTGAGAAAATTGCCCAGGGAATTCGCACCAGCGACAACGAGGTTTACGTGCTGAATCTGATTTCGTCCGGGACCACGGTTGTCACGGCCGAATCGGAGGCTCTAGGCCAGAAAGTCAAGATCGAACGCGATTCAATCTCGAAGTTCTTACAGGGCAGAGAAATCAAGCCATACGCGCTATTGCCCTCGGGCAAGATTGTGATTATTCCCTATGAAGATGGTGACAGAGGCGCGAGGTTTCTTCCGCCGCAGGAAATGAGAAGACGGTTCCCACGAACCTTCGCATACCTTTCTGCCAATAAGGCCCGTCTGGAGTCTCGTGAACACGGGAGGATGCGCGGAAACGACTGGTATGCGTACGTGTACCCGAAGAACATCGAAGTGATGAAAACATCGAAAATTCTCGTGCCCGACATCGCAGACCGCGCGTCCTTCGCTCTCGATGAGCGAGGCGAGTATGCCTTCACAAGCGGATACGGAATAATCCTCAAGGGCGCGGTCACGGAGTCGCCGAAATACCTTCTGGGCCTCCTGAATAGCAGCCTGCTCGATTGGTATTTGAAGAAGATCAGCACAACTCTGCGCGGAGGTTTCTTTCGTTATTTCACTCAATTCGTCGAAAAGCTTCCGATTCGGCGTATCAATTTTTCGGACTCGGGGGAGAAAGAGCAACACGACAAGATGGTAGAGCGCGTGACAATTATGCTTGACATGAACAAGAAGAAGCAGTCCCCAAAGTTCGCTCCCTCACAACTGGAACGTGTGGAACGTGCAATAGCCGCCGCAGAGGGTGAAATCAACGACCTCGTTTACAAGCTCTACGGCATCGCTGAAAATGAGAGAAAGATTATCGAAGGAGCGGGCGATGAGTGAAGTTTGGCTTCCTGTTGGTGGACGCAACGTCATTACGGCCCGTTTGGAATCGAATAGCGTCACTGGATGGGATATGGCGGGACAACCGGCTCTGTGTTTGCCGTTGCAATTGCAACTCCTTCCCGCTGGTGAACAAAAAAACGTGCAATACCAATTGGTCCGACTCACGGGGAAACTTCAGTGTCAACCGATAGGCGAATTAGCAGCTTTCGATGTTGGCCCAGTGTCCGAAGCGCCTAATCCCGAACCTTTCTTCCGGCAGCAGCAAGCCTTTGTGCAGTTTAGTCGGCAACAGGTCGGTAGGTTTGAGGACGCGCGAGCGGGGAAAGATGCAAACTTTCAGATTATGCTTACTGGCCTTCTCTGGTATCCGGCCCAGCAAAAGTTTGAGGTAACGCGTGCGTCGTCAGGCTTCCTCGAACTTAGCGTGCCCAGATCGCATTGGATCGACAGGGTTCTTTCGGTTTGGAATGTCACTCATACCAGAGTCGTCGAGATTAAGTTTCCAGGGAGTGCGGCTGGCGAAAACTTCCGCAACTCGTACTCGCGACTCGAAGAAGCTGAGAAACTATACGCCAGCGCCCAATACAAACAGGTGCTGACCACATTGCGGCTGTCGTTCGAGGGTCTAGCCAAGAGCTTTGGCTTTCAAGCGGCGGGAAAAGAATTCTTTGAATCCTTATTCGCATCCGCACACCCGGAGAAAAAGGAAAAGGCCCGCGACGCGTTGAACGGTATCTACAGATTCCTCCACTTGGGACCACATGAGCAGGGCAACCATCCAGAGTCAAACGCTCAGCCGGTCGTGGCCCGCCAAGACGCACGTTTTGCGCTGACGCTGGCCTACGCGATATTCGAGTACATCACGCCCACGTCTTGAAGCGGCGACGCCATCTACCAACCGTTGATCCCGTGGAGTAAGAATGGCTGACGAAACATTGCAGATGACGCTCGATCAGTATCGAAAATTCGTCGCCGTCCAGTATTTGAACGCCAGCGGTTTCCTTTTTGAAGGACTGAAGAGTCAGCAGGGAAAGAATGAGTTCCATTTTGCAGTGACGATGCGGAGTTTCATCGAATACACCAGACGAGGTATTTGGTTCCTGGCTTGGGCGACTGACGAGCAACTTCATAGCGTGAAGAAACTGACATTTCAGGCGTCAGGTAGTCCCGGTATCGCGAAGATGGACGCGATGATTAGTGAAGCTCTTGGCCTGGGCAAGGTTTCCCGCTTAATGGACCCTGTGAAGGACATAAACAACGAGCCGTTCTTGCACTGTCTCCACGCGCTGACACATGGCAATCCGATCTCGGTTCGCATGGTCGCCTTTGGCGTGGGCAAGATGTTTAAGACGGATATGCTGCTGCTGAGAGCAGAGACCGACTTGAATCTATTTAGGATATTGCTCTATCGCCGGATGCTCGGTGAGGAACTTAAGGGCATTTGGAAGATGCTCGCGACAATCCACAATCAACCCGACACCATGAGAACGAATGTGCGGATTGCGGCGCATCTCCTGAAGCAAGCTGGTATCTTACTTCAATGATCGAGTCTCATTTCTTCGTCCACGATACTTAGGCTATTCCCAAAATCCAGCCCTCGATCTCAGCCGCTTTTCTTTCCTGTGCCGGCAGGTTTGGAACGAACAATTGTTGCAGGTTGCCGTTTAGGTCGGCTTGGCGCAGCCATTCTGCGGCGGCATAGGCATCCTGCTGGTCGGAACTGCGGCCACCACGTGCGAAGCTGTGGCTCCACAGCGCGGGATAAACCTCGACGACAGCCGATTTGTCCGGTGGCACCATCCAGCCATCGAACGGCCAAAAATGCGTCCGATCTCCGATCCGATTGCGGAGATGGCGTAGCCAAGGGATTCCAGCATGGGTCGATTTAGCGACTGATCCAGGCACATCAAAATGAAACACGGACTTGGCACCCGCCCGCACTTCCGTGATCCGTCTCCAGCGAGAATCGCCACAGCGAGCTGCGCCGTTTCCACACTCCCCTTCACGAACGAAATCGACGTAGGTGTTCTTCTCGTCTGTGGGCCAATGCCCTTGGAAATCATTCAAGAAAGCTGTCCATTCGTGCGGCAACCCGTACTTCTCAAAGTATCGCAGCGGGAATGAGAAGCCGTGGTCAATGCCCACCAGCGTAAGGGATGGCTCTAAGAGCCTCTCGACCAACCATTCGGCAATTGCCTTACGTGTCCAATATCTACGGGGTCCAGGAGGCGGCGCGACTTCGCTTGCTTCGTTCGAAGAATTCGCTGCATACACGCGCAGGCCCTTGAGGCTAGACTCGCAGGTTTCCGCCCCGGAATAGTCAATCCCTATATACCGATTGAAAGCAGCCTTCACTTCGTTGAACCAATCTCCGTTGCGATTCGCTGAACGTGCAGAGTCTACCTTAACGGAACCTCCCGATGAACCTCGGGCGGCTTTCTCTAGCAACGGTCGCACCGAGATCATCGCAAAATGACGAATTTGCTGCCGTTCCCCGTCAGCTCGAATGTCACCGGCGAGTTCACCGATTCTGAATCTCAAGCGATTGTTCAGAGGGTTGATGCTCCCTCCGTTGAGTCAATACTTCCGACCTGCGAGTTTAAAGACACCATGTGCGCGCCTTAGAGCGCCTCGAAATGCCGTAAAAAGGTGCGGGTTTTAGGGGGTTGGACTCAATCGGGGCCGGTT
>Ga0335075_10018341_pt1 | contig 10373 bp, 6 predicted proteins | sample Lox_Sample_24_FD_206723 | JGI IMG/M metagenome (GOLD analysis project Ga0335075, IMG submission 206723) | Soil microbial communities from Loxahatchee National Wildlife Refuge, Florida, United States - Lox_Sample_2.4 | ecosystem: Environmental > Terrestrial > Soil > Wetlands | place: USA: Florida... | reverse complement strand
TTCTAGATCCCTATTGAGGTATTCATCGTGAAGATCTCCTTGGAGCGAGACGCTCTGCTCCGACAGCTCCAGACCGTGAGTCGAGTTGCTTCGACGCGCAGCGCCATTCAGGCCCTTTCCGGAGTCCAGGTGGTGGCCTCCTCGAGCGGTTGCGAGCTGCAGGCAACGGATATGGAGGTTGGACTGCGGGTGCCGGTGGAGGCCGAGATAGCCCGGGAGGGCGTGGTCGTCCTGCCGGCCCGCCTCCTGCTCGACGTGGTCCGATTGCTGCCCGCAGCGCAGGCCTCGCTCGAGCTCCGTCCGGCGCAGCAGGACGTCGAGCTCGTCTCCGGCAACGCCACCTTCCACATCAGGACCCTCCGGGCCGAGGACTTCCCACCCTTCCCCGAGCCAGACGATGACTCAGCGGTCACGCTTCCAGTTGACGCGTTCGTCTCGACAGCGCTGAAGGTGGCCAGCTCGGCCTCCCGCGACGAGACGCGCCCGGTGCTGACCGGCATCCTCGTATCCGCCTCCGAGCGAGAGCTGAGGATGGTCGCCACCGATTCCTATCGGCTGAGCGTGAAGGAGACCACGCTCGACGCGGCGCTTCCGTCCGGCTTCGAGGTCAACGTGCCCGCGCGGGCGCTCCAGGAGCTGGCGCGCGTGGCCGGGCACGTCGAGGAGGAGCAGCTCCGCATCAGCGTGCGCCAGAACCAGATCCTGTTTGAGCTCGGTGGGGTCACCCTCTCCTCGCGCCTGATTGACGGTCAATTCCCGAACTTCCGCCAGCTCCTGCCCGAGACCTTCGAGCACGAGCTGCGCATCGCCAGCGCCGAGCTCACCGAGGTGGTCCGCCGAATCAGCCTGCTGGCCCAGAAGAACGCGCCCCTGCGCCTGGCTTTCAACCCGGGTGAGTTGACGATCTCGGCGCAGACGCCGGATATCGGCGAGGCGCTCGAGTCGCTGCCGGTCTCGTTCCAGGGCGAGGCGCTCGAGATCGGCTTCAACCCCGAGTTCCTGCGTGCCGGCCTCGAGGCGATCGAGGAGGGGGATGTCGTGCTGAAGCTGATCAGCCCGCTGCGACCTGGGCTGATCGAGTCGGGCGACGACAGCCGCTTCCGCTACCTGATCATGCCGATCCGTCTGAACGTGTAGGGGGCCGTGGCTTGCAGGCGCTCAGCCTGACCCTGCGCGACTTCCGGTGCTATCGGGACGCCCGGGTCGAGCTGGGCGAAGGTCTCACCGTGGTGACCGGACCCAACGGGGCGGGGAAGACGAACCTCCTCGAGGGTCTCTACTTCGCCTCCACCGGGCGCTCGTGCCGCACGAGCAACGAGCGCGAGGTGGTGAAGTTCGGCGCGGGGGCCGCCCGCACGGTCCTGAGCTGCCAGGCCGAGGACGGCGTCCACGAGCTGTCGGTCGGCTTCTCGCCCGGCCAGCCCAAGGTGATGCGGGTGGACGGCGCGGCGGTTGAGCGCCTGCTAGACGTCCCCACTCGCCCGCTTCTCAGCGTGTTCCTGCCCGATCGGCTGGAGCTGATCAAGGGGGCGCCGGCGCTCCGCCGGGCTCACCTCGACCAGTTCGTCGCTGCGCTGTGGCCGGCCCGGTCGACCACGCGCCGGCTCTACGGGCAGGCGCTGGCGCAGCGAAACGCGTTGCTGGCCCGGATCCGCGCGGGACGCGCGTCCCGGGAGACGGTGCTCAGCTGGGATGCGCAACTCGGTCGCCACGGGATCGCGCTGATGGGCGACCGCGCCCGGGCGCTCGAGCTGATCGTCGAACCGTTCGGCCGGATCGCCGGCGAGTTGGGCCTCGAGTGCGAGCCCTCGGTCGCCTACCGGCCTCGCTCGACCGCAACCGAGCCGGAGGAGCTCGCGCGGGAGCTCGCCGAGCGGCTCGAGTCCGATCTGGAGCGCGGGTTCACCGGACACGGACCGCATCGCGACGACCTCATCGCCAAGCACGACGGCCACGACCTTCGCGCATACGGATCGCAGGGCCAGCAGCGGCTGGCCCTCCTCGCTTTGCTCCTGTCCGAGCGCGAGGTGATCGCGGCGCACCGTCCGGCGCCACCCGTGATGCTCCTCGACGACGTCATGAGCGAGCTGGACCGCGATCGACGCCGTGCGCTCGTCGACCTGCTGCGCGCGAGCCCTGGGCAATCGGTGATCACCGCGACGGATCTCGACCACGTTCCGGGGGGAACCGACTCCGATGTGACCCACCTCGCGGTGGAGGGCGGACGATTGCTGACGATGGTGGCGGAGTGACCGCATACCGCCGCAGTCCGCGCCGGGCCGGGCTGGCGCTCGATCAAATCCGCGACGAGCTAGCACCCGACACGATGCTCGCCGAGATACAGCGAGCGTGGCGCGAGGCCGTGGGCGCGGCGATCGCCGGGGAAGCTACCCCCACGCGCGAGCGCGGCGGGGTGGTGACGGTGTCGTGCTCGGCGTCGGTGTGGGCCCAGGAGCTCGACCTGATGGGGCCGGCGATCATCGAGCGCTTGAATCAGCGGCTGCGAGCCGGGCGCGTCTCCCGGCTGCGCTGCGTCGCGCTGCCGCCGGATTCCTAGCGCCGCTGCGGTCGGACTGCCCCGGAAGAGCGGAAGAGCCGGTGGCGGGCATCCGTGCCGCCACCGGCTCCATCCATCCCCTTCGTGGTTCCCCCTACACGTCCGGTGGTCTCTGGACGGTGTGGCGCGGCCCCCTCAGCCGACGGACAGCGTGTTCCAGGTGGCGAGGTTCCAAGTCGCCAGGCTGGAGTTGACGGTGCCGCTGGGCTGGGCCGAGCAGGTCGTGCAGTCGTAGCTCTTGTCGGTGTATCCGGCGCGGAGCAGGCCGGTGGCGCGGCTCCAGGTGGCCAGGCTCCACGTGGCGAGCGTGTAGTTGACCTTGCCGTTGGCGGTGTCGAACAGGGTGCTCGGCGTGAGTCCCTGGTCGGCCAGCGGCGCGTTGAAGTCGAGCGCCGCCTTCACCGCGCTGGGCTCCTGGAAGGGAGCGCCGTCGTTCACGGCGGGGCTGGTCAGGACACCCTTGACCTGGTCGGGCGTCCACCCCGGGTGGATCTGAAGCAGGTCGGCGACCAGGCCCGAGATAGCCGGGGCGGCCATCGAGGTCCCGCTCGTCTGGATGTACTGGCCGTTGCCGACGAGGCAGCCGCAGTTGTCGTTGGCGAACACGCTCCCCGGCGCGAGCACCGAGACGATGTGGGCGCCCGGGGCATACAGGTCGGGCTTGTGGAGTCCGTCCTGCGTGGTGCCCTGGCTCGACCACGGCGCGATCGTGTCGTTGGCCGGGTTTGCGCTTCCGTTCTCGTCCGAGCCGCCGACCGTGATCACATACGGGTCGTTGGCGGGCGAGTACTGGACCGCGTCCGACGCGGTGCCGCGGTTGCCGGCGGCGGCGACCACGACGATGCCGTGCAGCCAAGCCGCCTCGACCGCGGCGTCGAGCGGGTCGGTCTTGTATGACTGCGGCGTCGCCGAGTCGAGTGACATGTTGATGACGCGGATGTTGTACTCCGCCTGATGCTGGACGGCGAACTGCAGCGCGTAGATCACATCGAGGACGGTGGTGTTACCGCTCTCGTCGGAGACCTTGAGCGAGATCAGGTTGGCATTCGGAGCAACCCCGATGTACTGACCGCGCAGCGGGTTCGAGGCGGGGAGGTTGTCCCCGTTGCCGGCGATGATCCCGGCGACGTCGGTGCCGTGGCCGTAACCATCGGTCGCGCTCGTGGCGCTCGAGTTATCGACCGCGCTGACGATCACGCGAGACTGGCCATTGGCGCCGGTGAAGTCGGGCAGCGCGCCATCGACGCCGGTGTCAATCACCGCGACCCCGACGCCTGTGCCGGTGACACCAAACTTCCACAGCGGCGTCACACCGAGGGTGTCGTCGTAGGTCGTCTGGAGCGTGTTGCTCAGGACGTGGTCACCGCCCGGCATCATCGGGAGGTGGAAGTTGGGTGCCAGGCTCTGGGTGGCGACCGGCGTGTTGAGAGACACCGCGTGCACGTCCGGATTGCTCGCCAGCGACCGCGCCTGCGCGGCGGTCAGCTGGAGGGCAAGCCCGTGGATGATCGGCAGCTTGCCGATGATCCGGCCGTGGACGTTGGCGGCGTCGGCCTGGGCCCGGGTCTCCGAGACCGGGGCGTTGAACTGCACGATCGCCTGAACGGTGTTGGCGGGGTTGTGCGCGGCGAGCGTCGCGATGCGCGGGTCGAGCGGGGCCGAGGAACCGGCCGGCGTGCTGGAGCCACCCGCGATGGGCGACCGCAGCTGTCCGCTCGAGGCGCCGAGCACGAGGCTGACGGCGAGCGCCAGGACAGCCGCGCCGGCGACAGCGGTCATCCACCGCATGCGCTCGACGATTTGGACAGAACGTGACATTTCAGAGCAACCTCCGTGTCGCAAAACCACTTACCAGTGACTCGAACTGGCGGCTGGGCTATCTCGGTGTGTGTCCGAGACCCCTGGCTTTGCGTCCCCGCCTCGCGGTGGGTTTGCCTCTGTGCAGTCCTTTGCACAGGGCTCATCGGCCTATCCGCACCCCGACCTGAGAGCGTCTGGACATATATATGAGAAGAGATGCGAAGGCATGACACTTCGGCGGTGGTCCTGCATGGGGGCGTGCAGGCCGGGGCGTGCAGGCCGGGGCATGCAAAACCTGCCATCCGAGGGCCGGCGGGAAGGCCGTGGCATGTCTTGCAGCTGTGGCGTGCACGAATTGCCACGGTTCGGCTCGAGTCGCCGAAGTGGCAAGTTATGCACGGCGGCGGGTGCCGCCTCCCGGTGCGGTCTAGGCGGCCTTGCGGAGCGCTAGCTCGGGCTGGACCGGCTCGGGCCGGCCGAGGTAGAAGCCCTGTCCGAGATCGCACTCGAGGGCGACCAATGCGGTGACCTGCTCGGCGGTCTCGATTCCCTCGGCGATCACGGTCACCCCGAGCGTGCGCGCGAGCTCGATGATCATGCGCACGAACGACGCCTCGCGACCGCCGCGGGCCAGGCCGTCAACGAACGACTTGGCGATCTTCAGCATGTCGAACGGCAGGGTGTGCAGATAGCTGAGCGACGAGTAGCCCGTGCCGAAGTCGTCGAGGGCAAAGCGGGCGCCCAGGGCCCGGAGCGCGGCGATCGTGGCCGAGACCCGCTCGGTGTCGTCGAGCAGCACGGACTCGGTGATCTCGAACACGATGCTCCGGGGGTCGACCTCGGTGGTGATGAGCGTGGACTTGACGCGCGCGACGAGATCGGGGTCGCGCAACTCGACCGCTGAAAGATTGACGTGCACGGCGACGTCGGGGCCCGGGGCGCCGCCCGGGCCGTTGGTCTGCCAGCGGCGGGCCTGCTGGCACGCCTCCTCCAAGACGTACTGGCCGAGCGACAGGATCAGCCCCGTCTCCTCCGCCAGGGGCACGAACTCCGAGGGACCGACGAGGCCGCGGCGGGGATGCTCCCAGCGCACGAGCGCCTCCTCGGCGACCAGTTCGCCCGTGTCGATGTCGACGATCGGCTGGAAGTACAGGGTGAGCTCCTGGCGCTCGATGGCCAGTCGCAGCTCCTCCTTGAGGCCGTGCCGTTCGAGCACGGCGGCGCCCATGCTGGGGTGGAACACCTCGAAGTGCCCCTTGCCCGAGGTCTTGGCCTTGTACATCGCGACGTCGGCGTCGCGGATCAGCTCCTCGGCCGAGAAGTCGCCAATGTGGCTGGTGGCGATCCCGACGCTGACGTACACCGCCACGCTCTCGGAGCCGACCCCGACCGGGAGTACGAACGCTTCCATGATCCGACGAGCGACCCTGACCGCGGCCGCCTCGGCATCGTGTTCGTCCTCGACCAGCACCGCGAACTCATCGCCACCCAGTCGCGCCACCAGATCCTCGGGTCGCAGGCACGCGCGCAGGCGTGAGGCGACCGAGACGAGCAGCTCGTCGCCGGCGGCATGACCGAGGCTGTCGTTGACGGTCTTGAAGTCGTCGAGGTCGATGAACAGGACGCCGAGCTCGCCGCGGCGCTGGGCGATCGCCTCCTTGACCTTGTCGGTGAAGAGCGAGCGGTTGGCCAGGCTCGTGAGCGGGTCGTGGTAGGCCTGGTGGTGCAACTGCTCCTGGAGCACGCTGAGCTGCATGACGGCCTGCTCGAGGCGGTCGTACTGAAGCGCAACGCTGGCGTTGCCGGCGAGCGTGTCGAGCAGGCGCAGGTCCTCGTGGTCGAACGAGCGCACGACGCCGAAGCGGTTGGCGAGCATGATCGCCCCGATCACGCGCTCCTCGCCGGGCAGTGGCGCGATCATCGCGTGCGTCACGCCGCGTGCCTCGAGGTAGCGCTGCAGGCGCCCGCCGCCGAAGGGCCGGTCGAAGGTGATCGCCCCGCTGCTTCCCTCGAGCCGGTTGCGCATCTCGTCGGCGACCTCGGAGTCGACCGGCTCCATCAGCTCGCGGTAGTTGCCCGGCCCGAGCATCGTGCGCAGCGACGGGTTCTCCTCGGAGCCGAACAGGATGATCTCGGCCAGCTCGGCGCGGAAGGCCTCGAGCGAGCGGACGAGCAGGCCCTCCAGGGCGTGGGCGATCTCGCGGGAGCGAGCCAGCGTGCGGTTCGCTTCGTAGAGGAACTCGAGGCGCTGATGGCGCTCGCGCTCGGACAGGTACGCGCGATAGGCGGCGAACAGGGTCACCGCGGGTACGAGCAGCAAGGGCAGGGCGTGGGCGTCGGCCGCGGCGATGACGGCACCGCACAGACCGAGGCTGGCGTTGCTCGTCGTGACGACGAGGTCCATGCCCAGCATCTGGACGACCGTGCGTAGCTTGACCAGCCCCTCTGAGAGCGAGATGGCGGCGGCGATCAGGGAGGAGGCGACGATCGAGGAGGCCTGGGTGGCGATCAGGGCGGAGATCCACGTGCGCGTGTCGACGGTGCCGCTGACCGGTGCGAGGGCGTGGACGACGAGCAACGCGATGCATGCGTGGAGCGCGAGCTGACCCAGGTTGAAGACGAGCTTGACCGGCGGCAGCCGCCGGTCGAACAGGAGCACCAGGCCGCAGCCGAGCAGGCACCCGATTCCAAACGACTCGGCGCTGCAGAAGATCAGGCCGAACACGAGCGGGATGTCGCCGAGCGAGAACGAGTGCGCGCCGCGACGGAAGTGCAGGTGGACCACGCAGCGCTCCGCGATCCCGAACGCGATCGCGATCGCCCACCACGGCAGCTGGGGTTTGGCCAGGGGCGGGAGCCCGTGGACGGGGCCGGCGTAGAGCGCCACGGCGGCCGCCAGGACGAGGACATTCAGGCCCCAGACCGACCGCACTCGACGAACAGGTCGAAGCGCTCGCACGAGGCGAGACGTTGTCTTGGGCTCGGGTTCGGTGGCGGTCTGGGTGGTCATCCTCAAAGCGCCGACGGTCATGTGGCCGGCAAGCCGTTCGCACAAACATCGGCCCCCGAGCAGAAAAGTTGAGCCTCACCGCCAGGCGTCATATTCGGAGGCCGCTGTGAGGGCGTTCCAGACATCGGTGAGCACCCCCTCTCACACCGCCTAAAAGCGACCTGAAACAGCTCTGCAAATCATTTGCGTTTTCCGCCTTTTGCAGGCAAAATGCTCGCGCGCGGGAGGGGGTTTCGACGGCTCCCTGTGCTATCCTTATGTGCACAATCTTTGACGCCCCGGAGCGCGCGCCAGGTTGCGCGGAACCGGGGCGTCTCGATGTCATCGGAGGATCGTGGCAACAGACGATGGCGCCACCGCGCGCCCAAACAACCAAGGTAGTTATGACGCCCAGGACATCACTGTCCTCGAGGGACTCGAGGCGGTCCGGCGGCGTCCCGGTATGTACATCGGCTCGACCGGCGAGCGCGGCCTGCACCACCTGGTGTACGAGGTCGTGGACAACTCGGTTGACGAGGCGCTGGCCGGTCGCTGCGACCACGTTGAGATCACGATCCACCCGAACAACTCCGTCACCGTGCGGGATGACGGCGCCGGCATCCCGGTGGGAATCATGGAGAAGGAGCAGCGCCCCGCGGTCGAGGTCGTGCTGACCGTTCTGCACGCCGGCGGCAAGTTCGGCGAGGGCGGCGGCTACAAGGTCTCAGGTGGTCTGCACGGCGTCGGCGTATCGGTCGTGAACGCGCTGTCGGAGCGCCTCGACGTCGAGGTCCGCCGCGACGGGTTCGTGTGGACCCAGTCTTTCGAGCGGGGCGTGCCGCTGGGCGACCTGCAGAAGGGCGAGGCGACCAAGGACACCGGAACGACGATCACGTTCCTCCCGGACGCCGACGTGTTCGAGACGCTCGATCTGAACTTCAACACGCTCGAGGAACGCATGCGTGATACCGCGTTCCTCACTCGTGGCCTGCGCATCCTGCTCGTCGACAAGCGCGCCGAGGGCCACAAGGCCGAGTTCCATTACGAGGGCGGGATCGTCGACTTCGTCAAGTACCTCAACCGCAACAAGGAGCCCATCACTAACAAGGTGATCTCGTTCGAGGGCGAGAGCGACGAGGGTCAGGTCGAGGTCGCGATGCAGTGGAACTCCTCCTATCAGGAATCCGTCTTCTCGTTCGCGAACAACATCAACACGATCGAGGGCGGCTCGCACCTGAGTGGCTTCCGCTCGGCCCTGACCAGCGCGCTCAACCGCTACGCGCGCGACAAGGGCGAGCTCAAGGAGAAGGACGACAGCCTGACCGGCGAGGACGTGCGCGAGGGCCTGACCGCGGTGATCTCAGCCAAGCTGACCGACCCGCAGTTCGAGGGGCAGACCAAGACCAAGCTCGGTAACCCGGGAATGCAGAGCTTCGTGCAGTCGGTGGTGTATGCCCGGCTCTCGGAGTTCCTCGAGGAGAACCCGCAGGACGCGCGCCGGGTGATCCGCAAGAGCGTCGATGCGGCGCGGGCCCGCGCGGCCGCGCGCAAGGCGCGCGATCTGACGCGGCGCAAGTCGGCGCTCGAGAACTCGGCGCTGCCCGGCAAGCTCGCGGACTGCTCGGTCAAGGACCCGTCGCTGGCCGAGCTGTTCATCGTCGAGGGCGACTCGGCCGGCGGTTCGGCCGTCAGCGCGCGCGACCGGAGCACGCAGGCGATCCTGCCGTTGCGCGGGAAGATCCTCAACGTCGAGAAGAGCCGGATCGACAAGGTCCTCCAAAACCAGGAGATCCAGGCGCTGATCACGGCGATCGGCACCGGCGTGCGCGACGAGTTCGACATCGAGAAGGCGCGCTACCACAAGATCGTGCTGCTGACCGATGCCGACGTCGACGGCGCTCACATCCGCACGCTCGCGCTGACCCTGCTGTTCCGCGAGATGCAGCCACTGATCGAGGCCGGCTACGTGTACATCGCCAAGCCGCCCCTGTATCGACTCACCCGCGGTCAGAAGCATCGCTACATCGAGCGCGAGTCCGAGCTCGAGGACATTCTGCTCGGCGACAAGTTCGAGAAGATCGAGATCTTCGATCGCCACAACAAGCAGTTGAAGCTGACCGACACGCGCTGGAAGCGGTTCAACCGCCTGCTCAAGCAGTACGACGGCTGGGCCTCGGCGCTGCGGGCGGCGCACGGTCACGGCGTGATCAGCTTCCTTCAGCAGGCGAGGCTGCTCGAGGAGGAGGTCTCGAACATCGACGCGCTGCTGCGCCACATCGCCAAGGACGGACAGAACGGCGACGGCGAGGCCTATCGCGTCGAGCTGCTCTCCGAGAACGAGCAGGAGGTGGTGATCCGCACGGTTGAGGCCAAGACCGGCCTGGCCAGCACGCACATCGTTCCGCGCGCGACGCTCGACGCCGAGGAGTACCACCGGCTGGCCGACGTCCACAAGGAGCTGGTCGAGCTGGTCGGAACCCCGCCGTTCCATATCGCCCTGGGCGAGAACACCAAGGATGCGGCGAGCTTCGACGAGCTGCGCGAGGCGGTCCTGGCGATCGCCCAGCGCGGAATCGAGTACTACCGGTTCAAGGGTCTCGGCGAGATGGACGCGCATGAGCTGCGCGAGACGACCATGGACCCGAGTTCGCGCACCCTCGTGCAGGTCACGATGGAGGACGCGGCGTCGGCCGACATGGTGTTCTCGATGCTGATGGGGGACCAGGTAGAGCCGCGACGGGCGTTCATCGAGGAGAACGCGCGACTCGCCACGCTGGATACGTAGGAGGTCTGACTAATGGCATCTATGGACACCATCGGCGGCGGCAACATCGAGCCCCGCGGGCTCGAGGAGGAGATGCGCTCGGCGTACCTCGACTACGCCATGTCGGTGATCGTCGGGCGCGCGCTGCCCGACGTCCGCGACGGCCTCAAGCCGGTCCACCGCCGGATCCTCTATGCGATGAACGAGCTCGGCCTGCGGCCGCCGCGCAAGCACGTCAAGTGCGCGACGATCGTCGGCGAGGT
>Ga0335075_10018340_pt1 | contig 10373 bp, 7 predicted proteins | sample Lox_Sample_24_FD_206723 | JGI IMG/M metagenome (GOLD analysis project Ga0335075, IMG submission 206723) | Soil microbial communities from Loxahatchee National Wildlife Refuge, Florida, United States - Lox_Sample_2.4 | ecosystem: Environmental > Terrestrial > Soil > Wetlands | place: USA: Florida... | reverse complement strand
GAGGTCGCCGGTGCCCTGGCCGACTACATCGCCCATGACGCGGATCCCGAGCGACTGGGGACGATGGCGTCGATCCTGCGCTTCAACAACCTCAAGCTGGCCGCCTCCGAGCAGGCGCCGCGGATCTGCTCCGCGGTGCTCGAGGTGATCGGCATCGCCGCCTACAAGAACGACTCGCCGTTCGGCGTGGGACGGCAGCTGCGCGACTCCCTGTCGGCGCGGCTCATGGTCGCCAACGAGCGGATCCACTCGGTCGACGCGGGACTGCTCCTGATCGCCAAGGAGGTCTGAGATGCCCACTGACGTCCGCGCCGCCTCCACCGACCAGGCCGCGTTCCTGGCCGAGCTCATCGAAGCGGGGCTCCTGCTCGACTCGGGCGTGCCGGGCGTCTACGGTCACGGCGCGGCCTTCGAGGAGGTGCGCGAGCGATTGGCCGAGCGGCTCAGCCACGAGGCGGGCACCCGCGGAGCCGAGACTCTCCGCTTCCCGCCGCTGCTGCCCCGAACACAGCTGGAGTCGAGCGGCTACCTGTCGTCGTTTCCCCACCTGGCCGGGAGCATCTACTCGTTCGACGGCGACGAGAAGCAGGCCGAGGTCCAGGGCCAGCGCGCCCTGCGCCACGAGGATTGGAGCGAGTTCCAGCGCCCAACCGAGCTGACCCTGATGCCGGCGGCGTGCTACCCGGTCTATCCCGCCATCGCCCGGCGCGGCACCCTGCCCGCGGGCGGCGCGTTCATCGATGCGGGCGGCGCCTGGGTGTTCCGCCACGAGCCCTCGCACGACCCGGCCCGGCGCCAGATCTTCCACCAGCACGAGCTCGTCCGGATCGGCGAGCCCGACGCCGTCCTCGAGTGGCGCGACGAGTGGGCCCAGCGCGGGCTCGACCTGCTGCGTTCCTTCGGCCTCGAGGCCGATCTGGACATCGCCAACGACCCGTTCTTCGGGCGCCGCGGGCGGATGCTGGCCACCAACCAGCGCCAGGAGCGCCTCAAGCTCGAGCTGCTGGTCCAGATCGCCGGGCCGGAGCCGACCGCGTGCGCGTCGTTCAACCACCACCGCGATCACTTCGCCGGCACCTATGGCCTGACCCTGTCCACCGGCGAGGTGGCGCACACCGCGTGCCTGGGCTTCGGCCATGAGCGCATCGTCCTCGCCCTGCTGCGCACGCACGGTCTCGACCCGGAGGCCTGGCCCGCCAAGGTGCGGGTCCAATTGTGGCGATGAGCGCTGCCGGTCGGCGGCGGATGCTCAGCCTGTCCGGGAAGGACCCGGCCGTCTACCAGCGGCACGCGCTCCACGCTGCGACGCGGTCCTATCCGGAGACCAACTGCTACTCGGACGTCATCATCGAGCTGCTCCACGCCTGCGGCTACGAGCCTCTGGCCGCGTTCGGGCACCTGGTCCGGATGGACTTCGAAGGCGACCAGTGGACGTTCTTCAAGCCCCCGCCGGAGGACCTGGAGCGACTCTTCGGCGTCGACATCCACGAGATGCAGCCCTACCGGCCGCTGCCCGAGCAGATGGCCGAGCAGATCGCGCAGGGCCGCACGATCATCGTCGAGCTCGACTCCTGGTTCATGCCCGACACGGCCTCGACGAGCTACCGGGCGCAGCACGTCAAGACCTCGGTGGCCGGCGACGCGATCGATCCCGACGACGAGGTCATGCACTACTTTCACTCGGCCGGGCTCCACCGGCTCTCGGGCGACGACTACCGGGGCATCTTCCGGATCGGCGAGGACCCCGATGGGGCCCTGCCGCCCTACACCGAGATCGTCCGCTTCGACGCCGGCGACCGGCTCGACGGCGTCGATCTGCGCGAGGCCGCGGTGCAGGTCCTGCGCCGCCACCTGACCCGGCGGCCGGCCGCCAACCCGTTCCTCGCCTTCGGCACCCAGCTGACCCAGGCCCTGCCCGGGCTCCTGGCCGGCGACCTCGACGACTACCACGCCTACGCCTTCGCCACCGTGCGGATGGCCGGCTCCGCCTTCGAGGTGGCCGGCGACCACGCCGAGTGGCTGTTCGGCGCCGACGCCGCCGGTGTCGTGGCGGCGACCGGCGAGATCGTCGACGGCTGCAAGGCGCTGTCGTTCCGCCTGGCCCGCCGGCGCGCCTTCGATCCGAGCGCGACCGTCGAGGCGCTGGCCGGCGCCTGGGAGCGGACGATGACCGGCCTGGCGGCGGCCGCCGGCTGACCGCGCCCGGCGACGTCCGGTCCGAGCACGAGACTCTCGCCGGTGACCCGAGCAGACGCGGCCGCCTCGACCTGCCATGAGCTGAGCGGCGGCTGGGAGCTGGCCGGCACGGCCCCCGGCGAGCGGAGCGGGCCCGACGGGCTCGAGAGGCTGAGCTGGCGGGCCGCCCGCGCGCCCGGGACGGTGGCCGGCGCGCTGGCGGCGGCGGGGGGCCTGGACGCCGCGGGGGACCTCGACGCGTCTGACTGGTGGTGGCGCGTCACCTTCGATGCGGCGCCGGCAGCCCCCGGCGAGCAGGTGCTCCTGCACCTGGACGGCCTGGCCACCGTGGCCGAGGTGTACCTGAACGGCCAGCTCGTGCTGACGACCGAGTCGATGTTCGCCCGCCACAGGCTCGACGTCGGCGACCGCCTGCGCGGCGAGAACGAGCTGGTCATCTGCTTGCGCGCGCTGACCCCGCTGCTCGCGCGCCGACGTACGCCGCGGGCCCGCTGGCGCACGCGGCTGGTGACCGCGGGCAACCTGCGCTTCTACCGCACGATGCTGCTCGGGCGCGCGCCGGGCGTCTCGCCCTCGACGCCGGTCGTGGGGCCGTGGCGGCCGGTTCGCCTCGAGCGCCGGAGTCGGCTCGTGTGCGACGGCCTGCGGCTCAGAGCCCGCGTCGCCGGGGCGGACGGCTCGCTGGAGTGCCGCGGGCGGGTGACCGCTCTGGGCGGCGGCGTTGCGCCCGACCGCCTGGAGGTCACGCTGACCGGCCCGACCGGCGTGCACGCGGCCACGCTCCCGGTATCCGCCGGCGGCCATGTCGAGGGAGCCGTCGCCGTACCCGCGGTGGCGCGATGGTGGCCGCACACGCACGGGGCCCCGTCGCTGTACGAGGTGAGCCTCGCGGCCACCGACATCACCGTCCACCGGTCGCGGATCGGCTTCCGGACGCTGCGGGGCGGTGAGGACCTCGAGGCCGACGGCCTGGCCCTGCGCATCAACGACGTCCCCGTGTTCGCGCGCGGCGCAGTGTGGACGCCCCACGACCTCCGCGCCCCCGACGCCACCGAGGCCGAGCTGCGCCCGGCGCTCGAGCGCGTGGTCGCGGGTGGGATGAACATGCTGCGGCTCGCCGGGATCGGCGCCTACGAGAGCGACCTGTTCCACGACCTGTGCGACGAGCTGGGGATCCTCGTCTGGCAGGACTTCATGTTCGCCAACCTCGACTACCCCGACCAGGATCCCGCCTTCATGGCCGCCGTCGAGGCGGAGGGCCGGGCGCTGCTTGACCGGCTCGGCCCACGGCCGAGCCTGGCCGCGGTGTGCGGGGGCAGCGAGGTCGCCCAGCAGGTGGCGATGCTGGGGCTGGACCCGGCCCTGGCCGTCGGCCCGCTCTTCGGGGAGCTGCTCCCCCGCCTGGTGGCCGAGGCCGAGGTCGACGCACCGTACATCCCGCACAGCCCGTGGGGCGGCGAGCTCCCGTTTCGCCCCGACCGCGGCATCGCCAGCTACTACGGGGTCGGCGCCTACCTGCGCCCGCTCGAGGACGCCCGCCGGTCCGAGGTCCGGTTTGCCGGGGAGTGCCTGGCCTTCGCCAACGTCCCGGACGAGGCCGCGCTGGCCGACCTCGACGCGCCGGGTGGGCTGTCGGTCAACCACCCGGCGTGGAAGGCCGGGATCCCGTGCGACGCGGGCGCGGGCTGGGACTTCGAGGATGTGCGCAACCACTACCTGCAACGGCTCTTCGGGGTCGATCCGGTGGCGCTGCGCTGGGTCGACCAGGACCGGTACCTGGAGCTGTCGCGGCTGGTCAGCGGCGAGGTCATGGCCGAGACCTACGGCGAGTGGCGCCGGGGGGCGTCGCCCTGCCACGGCGCGCTCGTGCTCTGGCTCAGGGACCTGGTCCCGGGCGCCGGGTGGGGCGTGCTCGACCACCGCGGGGAGCCCAAGGCGGCCTTCCACCACCTGCGCCGGGCGCTGGCCCCGGTGGCCGTGTGGAGCACCGACGAGGGGCTGGGCGGCGTCGACGTCCACGTCGCCAACGACCGGCCCGAGCCGCTCCACGCGCGCCTGCGGGTGGCCCTGTACCGCGACTTCGAGACCCTGGTGGACGAGACGGTGAGCGAGGTGCGCCTTGCCGCCCATACGTCGATCCGCCGCAACGTCGAGGGTCTGCTCGGGCGCTTCGTCGACGTGGCCTGGGCCTATCGGTTCGGTCCGCCCGCGCAGGATCTGATCGCGGTCAGCCTGGAAGGCGCGGAGGACGGGGCCGACGGTGCCGGCCGGCCGCTTGTCTCGCAGGCGTTTCGCTTTCCGGCCGGACGGCCCCTGGACCCCCGGCCGGCCGCCGCGCTGGGCCTGGCCGGAGCGCTGCGCGACGCCGGCGACGGACGGCTCGAGCTGCGCGTGCGCTCGACCCGGTTTGCCTACGGAGTCCGCGTGGACGTCCCGGGCTATGCGCCGGCCGACGACGCGTTCGGCGTCGAGCCGGGCCACGAGCGCGTTGTCGCGCTCTCCGCCGGGGCCGGAGCCGACGGCGCGCCGCCGTCGGCCTGGCTGACCGCGGCCAACCTGGCCGGGCGGGTCAGGATCGAGAGCGCCTGAGCGATGCCCGCGTAGCAGCGGCGGAAGGCGGCCTCGTCGCCGGTGATCGGATCTTCGATGACCAGCGGACCGTCGCCGAGCGCGCCCAGGAGGTGAATCCGGGGCCTGGCGGCGGGGAAGCGCCGGCGCAGCACCCCCAACCGGGCGTGTCGAAGGCGAAGACGGCGTCGGCGCGCTCGACGAGGTCGGCGGTCACGGGTCGGGAGCGGTGGGCGGCGAGGTCGACCCCGAGCTCATCGGGCGCCGCCCATTATGCGGGTCCCGGATGCCGTCGCCGGACCGTCACCGCCGGTAGGATCGCGCGGTTGCCGGTCCCGATCGTTCTCTGCTACCACGCGCTGAGCCCGTCGTGGACGGCCGACATCTCGACCACGCCCGAGCGCCTGGAGCGCCAGGTGCGGCTGCTCCTCGGCCGCGGCTACCGGGCGGTGCGCTTCACCGAGGTCGTTCAGTCGCCGGACCGGGGCAAGCTCCTGGCCGTCACCTTCGACGACGCCTTTGCCTCGGTGGCCCGGCACGGGGCGCCGGTCCTGGCCCGGCTCGGGGTGCCGGCGACGCTGTTCGTGCCCACCGACCATGTCGACGCCGGCGGCCTGCTCCAGTGGCCGGGCATCGACCGGTGGCGGGGCGGGCCGTGGGAGCAGGAGCTTGAGGCGATGTCCTGGGCCGAGGTCGCCGCGCTGCAGCGATCCGGCTGGGAGATCGGCTCGCACACCGGCTCACACCCCCACCTGACCACGGTCGACGATGGCGCGCTCGACGCCGAGCTGGTCCGCTCCAAGGCCGCATGCGAGCAACGCCTGGAGGGGGCCTGCACGGCGATCGCCTATCCCTACGGCGACGTCGACGCCCGGGTGGCCACCGCCGCGGCACGGGCCGGGTACGCGGCCGGTGCGGCGCTGCCCGGTCGCCTCGGCGACCGCGATCCCATGCGGTGGCCGCGGACCGGGGTCTACCAGGTGGACGACGAGCGCCGGTTTCGCCTCAAGGTCTCCCCGGCGATGACCACGCTGCGCCGCTCGCCGGCCTGGGGGGCGATCCGGGAGTGGGGCCCCGTGGCGCGGGCGTCGGGCCGGTCCGGCCAGCAGGTTGACTAGCGGGCTCGGGCGGGTCCACTAGGCTCACCGACGGATGACGGATACGGTCGCCGCACACCCCGGAGGTTGGCTGGATGCCCCGGCCCAGCGGCGCCTCGAGCGCCGCCTGAAGGCCGCCCTGCGCCGGGCCCGGAGCACCGGCAGGCCGGTGCTGGTCAGCGTGACCGCTGCGGTCGGCGACGAGGTCGATCCCAGCGCGGTGGTCGCGGGATCGCGCCGGCCCGACGAGCCGTGGTTCTGCCTGGAGCAGCCCGACCGCGACGGCGCCGCCGTGGCCGCGCTGGGCCGCGTTCTCGCGCTCGAGGCCGCCGGCCCGGACCGCTTCACCCGGGCCGCCGCCCGCTGGCGCGATGTGGCGGGGGACGCGCTGGCCGATGACGCGGACGGGCCGGGCGGGTCGGGGCTGGTGGCGGTGGGCGGGTTCGCCTTCGCCCCCGACGGAGGCGGCGCGCCCGCCTGGGCGGGCTTCGCCCCGGCGTCGCTGATCGTCCCGGAGGTGTCGCTGGCCCGCCGCGGAGGCCGCTGCCGGCTCACGGTCAACGTTGCGGTCGCGCCCGACGATGCGCCCGCCGACGCGCTGGCGCGGGTGTCCGCACGCCTGGCCGAGCTGCGCGCGGGGGCGCTGCCATTGCTCGACCCGGCGCCCGTCGGGAGCTACGACGTGGTCAGCCCCATGCCTCCGGCCCACTACGAGGAGGCGGTGGCTCGTGCCGTGCAGCGGATCACCGGAGGCGAGTTCGAGAAGGTGGTGCTGGCCCGCGAGGTGGAGGTCCACGCGCCGGTGGCCCACGACCCGGGGGCGGTGCTCGGTCTCCTGCGCGAGGCGTTTCCCAGCTCGTTCACCTACGCCGTCGGCCGTGGGGAGGCGACGTTCATCGGCGCCACTCCCGAGCTGCTCATCCGGCGCGAGGGCCAGCGGGCCAGCACCGTGGCCCTGGCCGGCTCGACGCGGCGCAGCGCCGATCCGGCGGTCGACGATCACCTGGGCGAGCAGCTGTTGCGCTCCGACAAGGACCGTCACGAGAACGCCATCGTGGCCCGGCGCATCGCCCGCACGCTTGCCCCGGTCAGCGTCTGGGTCACCGCCGCCCCGGAGCCGGTGGTGATCAAGGTGGCCAACATCCAGCACCTGGCCGCCCCGATCCGGGCCCAGCTGAGGTCCTCGATGGACGCCATCGAGCTCGTCGGGCGCCTGCATCCGACGCCCGCCGTGGGCGCCGAGCCCGCCGGTGCGCTGAGCGTCATCCCGGCTCTGGAGGGATTCGACCGCGGCTGGTATGCCGGTCCGGTCGGCTGGACCGACGCCTCCGGCGACGGCGAGTTCTGCGTGGCGCTGCGCTGTGCGCTGCTGCGCGGGCCGGTCGCCCGCTGCTACGCCGGCTGCGGGATCGTCCGCGACTCCAACCCGGCGGCCGAACTGGCCGAGACCGAGGTCAAGCTCCAGGTGATGCTGCCGGTGCTGGCGGGCTGACCTCGCTCAGCGCCTTCAGGGCCGCGTCGGCGACCCGGCGGTGCAGCTCGAGGTTCGCGACGCGATCGGTGCGGACCTCGATGAGGCGGGGCCGTCCCGGGGTGACCTCGGCCCGGAGGGCGGCGCGCAGCTCGGCCTCCTGGGTCACCCGCTCGTAGTCCAGGCCGTAGAGCTCGGCGGCGTGCTCGAACTCCAGGCCGTGCGGCGTGGCCACGTGCTCCTCGAATGCGTCTCCCTCGCCGCTGACCGGGAGGAAGTGGAAGATGCCGCCGCCGTCGTTGTTGAGCAGGACGATGGTCAGGGCGAGGTCGAGCCGCCGTCCGGCGACCAGCCCGCCGATGTCGTGGGCGAGGGCGACGTCGCCGATCAGGAGCACGACCGGCGCGTCCGACGCGGCGGCGACCCCGAACGCGGTCGAGACCGTGCCGTCGATCCCGTTGGCGCCGCGGTTGGACAGGACCTGACCGAGGTGGTCGCCGGGCGGCAGGTAGAGCTCGACGTCGCGAATCGGCATCGAGGAGGCGACGACCAGGGTTGTCCCCTCCAGCGTGGCGTCGCCCAGCAGCCGGGCAACCCGCGGCTCGGACAGCTCGTCGCCGAGCGCCGTGACGGCGGCCTCGGTCACGGCGGCGTCGGCGGCGCGCCAGTGCTCGAGCCAGTCGTCGTCGAGCCGAGCCGGCGGGGTCCACACCCGCAGGGTCTGCACCGGGTCGGCGGCCAGCACGTAGCTGAGCACCCCGTCGGGGTCCTGCCAGGCCGACTCGGGGTCGAGCGCGACCTGGGCGACGTCGTCGCCGAGCGCGGCCAGCCACGCCCGCAACGGCTTGGACGTCGGCAGGTCGCCGGACCGGATGACCAGCTGGGGCCGCATCCGCGCGGCGAAGGCCTCGTCGCGCAGGAGCAGGTCGTAGGTGGCGATCGCCGCCTCGCCGCTCCGGGCACCCGAGAGCGGGTCGGCGAGCAGCGGATAGCCGGCGGTCTCGGCGAACTCGCGCAACGTGGGCGCCAGCTCGTCCTCGCGCTCGTGACGCCCGGCCACCACGACCCCGCGGGGCAGGAGCTCCGGTGCCCAGGGCGCCGGCACGGGGGGCGCGGCGACGCGCGCCGTCCACGGGCGCCCGTCGCGACGGCCGGGGACCGGGTCGTCGGGCAGCTCGCCCCGGAGGACGAGAGGCTCGCGCAGGGGAAAGTTCAGGTGCACCGGCCCCGGGCGGCCGGTGGCGGCCGTCCAGTAGGCCCGGCAGGCGAGCTGGCGGATCCAGCGCAGAGCGTGATCGCTGGCGCCGGGCACGTCGACCTCGACGAACCACTTGACCGCGTCCCCGTAGAGCTTGAGCTGGTCGATCGCCTGCCCGGCGCCGACGTTGCGCAGCTCCGGGGGGCGGTCGGCGGTGAGGACGATGAGCGGGACGCGCGCCTCGTGGGCCTCGATGACGGCCGGCGCGTAGTTGGCCGTGGCGGTGCCCGAGGTGCAGGTCACCGCCACCGGCCGGCCGCTGACCTTGGCCGCCCCGAGGGCGAAGAAGGCGGCGGAGCGCTCGTCCAGGTGCGACCAGGTGTGGATGCCCGGCTGGCGCGCGAGCGAGAGCAGGATGGGCGTGTTGCGCGACCCGGGCGACGTGCAGGCGTGCTCCACCCCGCAGCGGGCCAGCTCTTCGCAGAACGCGCGCAGCAGCAGATAGGTGTCGATCGCGGTCATGATCTGGGGAAATGTCGGAGACGGTCGTCCTGCTTCACGGCTTCACCAACACGGGCGCCACGTGGCGAGCCGTGACCGAGGAGCTGCCCCAACGCTATCGGCCCCGGTCTCCTGACCTCCGTGGTCATGGGGTGGCGAGCGACCGGCGGCCGGTGTCGCTGGCCGGGGTGATCGGCGACGTGGCGGCTCTGACGGCGGGCCCGTTCGCCCTGGTCGGCTACTCGATGGGCGGGCGCCTGGCCCTGCACGTCGCGCTGGCGCTCCCGGACCGGGTGCGCCGCCTGGTGCTGATCGGGGCCAGCCCCGGGTTGGCCGACCCCGGTGAGCGGGCGGAGCGCCGCGCCGCCGACGACCGGCTGGCCGGCGAGGTCGAGACCATGACCATCGAGCAGTTCGCGGAGCGCTGGGCGCAGACGCCCGTCCTGGCCGACCAGCCGCCGGCCGTCCGCGCGGCCGCTCACGCCGAGCGCCTGCGCAGCACGCCGGACGGGCTGGCCGCCGCGCTGCGCGGCCTGGGCACCGGGGCGCTGCCGTCGCTGTGGGACCGGCTGGGCGAGGTCGCCATCCCCGTCGACCTGGTGGTGGGCGAGCGCGACGCCAAGTTCCGGGCCACGGCCGAGCGCATGGCGGCCGCCCTGCCGGCGGCGCGCGTGCGCATCGTCGCGGGGGCCGGTCACGCCGTCCATCTGGAGGACCCGGCCGCCGTGGCGGCCATCATCGCCGAGCGTCGTACCAGCTGAGCAGGTCACAGCCCAGGCCGGGTCCCGGCGGGGCGACCATGGTGCCCGCCACCGGGGGCAGTGGATCGGGTCGCCCGTCGAACCGGCTCAGGGTCGCCAGCCCGCACGCGGGCTCGGGGCGGATCAGGGCGGCGGCATGCAGCGCCGCCGCGATGCCCAGCGGTCCGTCGAGGGTCGAGGCCAGGTAGATGCCGAAGCCGGCGTCCCGGGCGCGCTGGGCCGCCTGGAGGATCCCGGAGATCCCGCCGCACCGAGCGATCTTCAGGCAGACGAGGTCGGCCGCGCCCTCGGCCTCGGCGGTGAGCGCGACCGGATCCCCGGCCGACTCGTCGAGGGCGAGCGGGATGTCGGTGACCGCGCGCAGCGCCCGCATGGCCTGGATCCCGGCCACCGGCTCCTCGCAGAGCTCGATCCCCACCGGCTCGAGCGCCGCCAGGTTGACCCGGGCCTCCTCCAGCGACCAGGCGCGGTTGGCGTCGATCCGGATGGCCATGCCCTGCCCGGCGAAGGCCCGGACGGCGGCCAGCCGACCGGCGTCGTCGCCGATCGCCACCTTGACCTTGACCGTGCCGTAGCCCTCG
>Ga0335075_10018339_pt1 | contig 10373 bp, 10 predicted proteins | sample Lox_Sample_24_FD_206723 | JGI IMG/M metagenome (GOLD analysis project Ga0335075, IMG submission 206723) | Soil microbial communities from Loxahatchee National Wildlife Refuge, Florida, United States - Lox_Sample_2.4 | ecosystem: Environmental > Terrestrial > Soil > Wetlands | place: USA... | reverse complement strand
TCATTGTTTCTCTCAGGATCATGGATCATTTGATTGCAAAGAACCACGGGAAAAGGGCAGGCCTTCACTTATCACGGGCAGAAGCTAGGGTTTCTTTTCACCTCCATAAACCTCACCCTCCGTAGAAGCATTGTAATTACTGTCATTTGAATTCAAATCTCCATCCCCATTAGGTCCATCTCCCAGGTCCATCTCCCAGGTCCATCTCTCAGGTCCATCGTAAGGTCCATCTCTCAGGTCCATCGTAAGGTCCATCGGCAGGTCCATCGGCAGGTCCATCGGCAGGTCCATCGTCAGGTCCATTGCCAGGACCATCGTCAGGTCCATTGCCAGGACCATCGTCAGGTCCATTGCCAGTGTGACGATGTCACATTGTGAGGTATAGATTGTGAGGTGCGGATAGCAAACGGACTTCTTTGGCAAATGGGCCCACATCACAATCCTTTAGCAAACAGGCCCACATCACAATCCTTTAGCGAACAGACTCACATCACAGCATCTTAGGAGGATATGTATTAGGCGTTCCTGCTCTTCTTCTTCTTCTCTTCTCTTTTTCCTTATCTTAGTGTCCTAACAAATATAGTCGCAATGGATCGTTTTCTCATCCACTTTCCCTTCTTGCGTGCTAGCCCGTCACAGTGTCCCATGACTTCCTGCAGCTGATTGTACTTCAAGTTTTAACTGGCACACCAATGAGAATGAGGCGGCATGTTTCGACCCCGCAAGCTTGCAGTTTACTCGCAAGAGCTTCGAATTAGATAACGCCAGTGCGTAGCCACGGCTCAAGCTTAACATGCACTTCAGTGCAGAAATGAGCTGCGGGGTACCGCATGTACGTGGGATCTTGGGAGAACTGGGCGTGGATGGAATGCACTACTGCATGTAAGTACGAATCAGTAAACGTACCATGCTGTGATGCAGGCTCGGAAGTGCAGCATGGTGAAACATTACGGTGAGCGTCCACGTTATTGGTCAGGCCGGCTTGGTGGCTTGGGCAACTGATCAAGCCCCAGCTGGACAAGTGCATAAGAGGTAGAATTCCGGACTTGAAACACAGAATGCTCCTCCACCATCGATTTCTGGGGCCGCATTCCACATAATCATGGCCGAGAAAAAGGCTACGACTGTCAGCGAGAGGGAAGAGACTGAAGATGTGGACCCCAAGCCGGGCCCGAAGTTCGTGGGCGAGGACAAAACCTACCTCTTTTGCTGCAAGACGATTCTCACATCTCGTAAGCTCGCCTTGTGCTGGTGCAGAGGCGCATCGCCTGGTTGACAGTATTACGTAGAGTCTCTTGGTGGGCAGGAGTACAAAACTACTAAGGATGTAATGGAATTCATCAAGGTATGTTGGCAATAGAGGATTACGAACAGTTGCCGCTAATGTACGTATTTCAACAGACATCAACATCAAACCCGGAACACACAGGTAAAGAGCCCGTCCAGCCATCTTTTACACTCCTGTAAGCAATCGCATACGCCTTTTATTGTCGTTGCTCTAAGAACTTGAATTTAAGGGCCGGAACTGGTAACGGAACTTTATGGCCACTCAGCGTTGAACATAATGTCTTCAAGCAAATCATGTCGGATTTTCAATTTTCCGATATACTACTAATTGAGGAAGTTATTTGCTCAATTCATGGAGTCATCGCGCAGTTTACTATGGAGGACAAGAATGGACAAAGATTTCTATGTAAGCCCTGCTCTGTCTTTCCCTGCTTCCCGCTCCTAAGATGATTAACGTCCAATAGTGGTCATATTCTCCACACCAAAATCCCCAGTGAGAGAAATATTCTGTGCGATGCGCATTTCTCTCGAGACTCTCTCTACAACATGCCTTCTCTTCGACAATGATTTGGATGATTTGTTGAACGTTTTGAGGGGCAACACCCAGCGGAAGCCGATATGGCACAATCCTCTTGTACTCTTGTTGGCAATCACTAAGGAGTGCGGGCGAACCTCAGAGAAGCTCCGAGGCTTGAGAGACAATGAAATTCTAGATGCGGAAAAGGAGACGAAGTCCACCATGTGGGATATTGGTTCTCTAGAGGCGGAAAAGAAGACGAAGTCCACCATGCGGGATAATGGTTTGGGGAAGGAAAAGCAGACGAAGTCCATCATGTTCTATCAGAAGTCACTCGTGCGATCCGACGACATTTATGAGACAAATAGGACGCTCCAACGGTGCAACAATGAGCTGACATTCGTCAATCATGCAGTCAACTTCGAGATCGATGTTTGGACATTTCTGCAACAAATCATGAAAGAGCCGTGGATACCAAAGATTTGCGATAAAGCCGACCTTCAATTCATCACGGACACTATTAATTATGAGCTTGGGCACACTTCAAGTCGAAAGGCGCAGATAGCATGCCTCCATGACCGCCTCAAGGTCCAGATTGGCCTCGTACGTATACACCTCCAACTTCCCTATCCCACACTAATTGCACCTCAGTTCAACAACCTGATCGCAGATCAAGAGAGCTCCAGGATGAGGACGATTGCCATCTTAGGTTTGCTGTTTGTCCCTGCCAGCCTGATTACGGTCAGTGCTTTCCTCACCCAACCAAACAACATCAATATGTGTCTACGACCGGGATGATACTGACTATGTTTTCTCCAGAGCATATTCAGTACCGGCATCTTTGTAATTCACCATAAGTCTTGGGTGGCTTACGTTGCTTCAACCTTGCCAACCACATTCATAACCCTTGTACTTGGAGTGTTATACATTGAAACACAGAAGATTGAAAGACAGAAGTGGTGGCATGCCATGCGGAGGTGGTGGGATGCCATGCGGAGGTGGTGGGATGCCATGCGGAGGTGGGTTAAGAGACCAAAAGGAAAGAAAGCGACGGCGGCCGAGAATTGCTGAAGGCTTTCACATTGATACTGTGCGTTGTTTTGAGTGCGATGAATTCATTTACCTTTCTCCGTCTCAGAGTTGCGAGAGGCGCGATCTTACCTCATTTTTTTACGGGTGTTACGAGCTTGTCCTCTTCCAACGGTTTCTAGCAACGGGATCACACTTCGCGGAAACCTATGGGTAACGCCGCGGCAAAGCCGCGAGCAACACTTCTTCCCTCGACGCGCCAAACTTTTCTTTCTGTCACGGTTTGTACCTGGTACCTCGCCAGCCACCTACCACTGTTATATTACTGGGGAGGCATGGACAACATACTATCTAAGGGTGATCTAACCTGGAGCAGATCCTTCTCGACAGGCAAAGTTGGGGATGGCGTTGAGGCCTTGGCTGATCTCGGCGCCCTGGCATATGTCGCGGGAAAGGAACGCAAACACACCATTGTCATCGAAGACGCTCCTAGGCAAAGCACCTCAAGACTTATATCTTCTTCTTTTCTCGACTACAGCGATGAAGAAGATGATAGTAGCTTGGAGTGGAGACATATGGATCCTGAGCACCGAAAGCGTCGCGTTGCCCAGGCAGGTCTCGTCGGCGCGGCTGTAGCCGGTATAATCGAACACGCAAGAAGCAAGTCGCCCAGCAGAGGCCGTCAAAGCAGGAGCCGCAGCCGCTTACGGACCAGTATTCCAATCGTGGCCGCGGGCTTAGGAAGTGCTGCCACCGCGGGTTTGTATGAACGAGCGAGGGCCCGGCAAAAGCAAAGTGCGAGGTCAAGATCAAAGTCCAAGTCCAGGTCCAGGTCCAGGTCCATACCACCCGCCGCGGATACGTCAGGCGCTGCTCTTATTGAATACGGTTGCGATCCGATTTATAGTAGAAGTAGGAATAGAGAAGAGTATCTTACAGAAGCGAAGGATGTGGCAGGTGTTGCAGGTGCTGTGGCACGGGAAGCAATCAAGAGGCGAGAGAGGAGAACAAAGCAAGGATTTTCCGTGTCCAGGGAGAGCAATCTTCTATCCTCGCCGTCCCCGCGGTGGCGTGGCAAGTTCAACGATTGAAAAGAAGACAGCGATGTATGAACATTTTACTCTTTCGAACCCCGGCACGCATTATGCTTACATCATGTATAGGTCTTAGATTCGCGGGATGCAACAGAAGACTCTGAACACGAGCGCGAGAAGGCGCGTAAAGCCGCAGAAACCAAAGCGAAGGCGGGCCACCTCAAAATTCGACATGTAGCAAGTGATTCATCGCTCGTTGAGTACTATAAACCTTCACGACCACCTACTCAACAACGCACCAGATCGCTAGAGCGAGAAGAAGTCCTTCATGGGGACCACGAGCGCATTGAAACCTCCACTCTAAAGGGAGTTACTTTTTCTAGGTCGATACCTGTTTCACGTCCGGATGATCGCAGTCGAGAACGTATCGTCCCTAAAAGAGAAGAGCCTGCGTATGAAATCATTAGGCGCGAACCGAGTGGTGAAGACGACTATTACTACGAGCGCCGAATTTACGAGACTCGAGGATCTGGTCACCATGGGCACGAGCACCGTCATCATAGATACGGCGAAAAGGACTACTACAGCGATGATGACGTAATCTACGGGCGAAAAGGATGTAAAGAGTCCAATGACCGTGACAAGACCTCACACTACAAGCGGCACCTCGCCGAAGGCGATATCGGTGGTCTTGCGGCTACTGAACTCATTAGACAGCATCGGAGAAGACAACAAGACAGTTCAGCTAGGCAAGCCATCGGGTATAGTGAGCTTGGTGCCGTCGGCGCTGTAGCTTTGAAACGTCTCAACACTCGCTCTCGATCACGGTCACCACCCCTAGAAAGGACAAGAAGTCATCGGCACCGCAGCCGCAGCCGGTCTCTCTCACGGGTACAAGCACTTGCTGGCATAACGGCGGCGGCTGGTATTAGGGCTTTGGCGAACGCTGCTGGAAAGAAAAGAAGCCCTGAGGAGGTTAACGCCACACCAGAGGTCAAGACAGATTATAATGAAGTCGAACAATTGTTCAGAGAGTGGACGAAGGTTTACGACTCCACCTGGACGACCATGGATAACGAACAGGAACCAAGTCTGAATAAAGAGTAGTGAAAAAAAGTCGTCAAGAGTCAACTTTGGTCAATGCAGTTGGCATCGCCGCTGCCATCGTCACCGCAGTGCTAGTGCGAATAAAAGACCACGAGAAAACTTCAAGAGCGCTCTTCTGACCTTTCTTCTATTCATTTTCTAGTTGTTAGTTTCTATGTATCGACGTAACTCCTTGATTGCATCACAGAGAACTTGAAGTTATCAGCTATGCACATTTACATGTTTATGATGCGGACCCAGGAACAAAAAAGCAACTTGAACCCTCTGAGTCCTGCATTACTTGTCCGCCGATTATTGCTCCAAAACCACAAGTGTCTGGTGACCGGTACCGTAGGTCTGCCGGTAAGTGTATAATTGAGTTCTGTCCTCGAGTTCCTAATTCAACGTGAAGCTTCTTCATGTGCTGCAATAGTCGTTTCTCACTATCAAAACGCATATTGCACTCTTGTGAAACCCCAGTCCATATACATGTCCAGCCATCTGTTCGTCCAGGCTCCCGTGCACAGTGTGCCTTGAACATTCCCGCAGCTGTTATCCAGATAAGGTCCGGTGATAGTGGTGACAACCTCAATGACGCTTTTGATACAACTATATTACAATGCTTACATGTCCATTCTCTGTTGTTGCCGTTTGGTACCTCGACGGTCAGGTGCTCAAATTCGTCATAATTTTCTCGATAGAGACGTGCGTTTTTGCAAATGTTATGGAAGTTTAGTTGCGTTCGGCTGAGCATGAGAGGCTGTGGAGATACGGCTGTAGAGCTTGAGGCGAGTGAAGAACGAGAATTGAGTGAAATCGTCGAAGATGCAGCCGAGACCAGTTGTCCCGTTAGCTGATGCAGTGATTCCAAGGTGAGTCTTCGGGAACGGTCTGCCATGGTCTGGTACGTTGAGAAATCTGGTGGGAAAATAAAATTTCCTTGTAACGCTAGTGGACGCAAAAGGGACTGCAGAGAGTTGATCACACCCTGCGCTTCTGTAAGGCTCAGTTCTGACGGTCCTAGATCGAATGAGTTATCCTTCGAGTACACAACAGAATCCCAAAACATACCATGACCGAGCCCTATTGTGCCGTTTAATCTCCTCAGGTTATGTAGTTCATCCCCTATGGTTGATTCGCTGTCTCTGAGTGAGCACCCTAGTCGCTCCGCCTGCCTCACTGCCCTGGCGAGTTCTCTCTTTTGCTTTATCTTTTCTGTGACCTGGGTCGCATACTGCGCGCATGTTGCGAAACTAGCTAGAATGCTAATGATTGCAATAACGATCTCTGCCCCCGTCATAACTACCCAGATTGTGTTGATCGATAAAGAGGAAGACCAGAATCTGGATCTGGAGAGATCGCACTCGTGATGCAGAGCTGCGCTGCTGGGTCAGTGGAGGGCCGAAACACAGGACGGATTGAGAGGCATGGACCACGTAAATTTTCGATACGATTCAAGGTCTCCGCATGTAGGAGTTGGGCGAGTTGGATGTTGAGCGGACAAGCGAGTCGGGCAACATATTAATCATCGGAGTTACTGTTGAGTGGAAGTTCCAGTGAGAGCAATGGGGCGGTGGCTAAGTACAATTCTTTGTATAAATTGCGGGTACCCCGCTAATCTTAGCGGACCTTATCTGGGGATTCACCCGCTTAAGGTTGGCGTGGGTAGAATACCCTCTATCCCGGTTGGGAGTCTCGGCTTTTGGGCAAAATTTGACCTATCGAACCCTTCGTCCTAATAATTTTCTCGCAAACTTCCTCAATTATTTTCGCAGTGCTGATCCGTCAATTCTTGTTACTATCTCCAACTTCTACCACTGACTACACAGATCTAGATACATTCATTCTCCATATCGCTAGCTGTTACGGCCTGGCACAGACCGAACAGACACAAGCGAGAAGCGAGTGAAAAGTGATCAATTTGGTGGCTAAACTAAGAATCGTAAAGCTAAAGAGAAGAAAGAAAGAAAGAAAGAAAGAAAAGAGAGAAAAGAGAGAAAGGGTTTGACGCGTCGAGTCATAAACAAGAAATGTTGCCCGCGGCTTCGCCGCGGCGAAGTATGCCCGGCGTTACCCATAGGTTTCCGCGAAGTGTGATCCCGTTGCTAGAAACCTGTCACGGCCTCACCTTTGGGCGTATTCAAAGGGTTAGCCGCTGCTGAGCTCTGGCAGGCCAGCACGGGCGAGGCATGCTGCGCTCTGGCCGCTGCACCATCAAGCAAAAGACTAGAATACAAAGTCCAGCGGACTTTGCACTACGCTCACTTATGTATATGTTAGGTCCGTGACAAAACCGTTGGAAGAGGACAGGCTCGTAACACTAGCTGAATCACTGGTATCACCTGCCAGATCCAACAACCACGGTTTTCTACCCACCATACTGGGTCACAAATCTGTCTATTGACCTACTCGACCCTATTTTCCTATCCCCAAATTCGTCTTCAACGAGGAATGGCCATGTGCCACTGGTCAAGTCGCGACCACTCTTCGCTTGCGGTGTTACAGGCCGGGCGGGCTTGAAGAGGGAGCTGAAGGACCACGTTGAGTATCTAGAGCGCGAGCTGCCTGATGAGCTGGATGGAAGGTCAATGAGGTCGCTGGTATATTTGGTGCTCAGCTCAGCACCATTCTCCGTCTTCCTGGCGACCGCTTCATTACTGCTGTCACGATGATAGTCTTAAATCTTGGCCTGCCCAACGGATGATTGAGAACGTAGTCTGGATCCCGAAATGTGCTACAATTGAAGAAGAAGCGCAGGAGAATTACTAATCGGTCATAACAAAATACTGGTAGGCGAAGGTTTAGGACTACTTGCAAAAGCAATAAGTACACTGCCACCACTGCCTCCAGCGAGAACCTCAACAAGCGATCGAAGAGCTGCGCCACCACCACCTTACAATTCCGCCTTGCATACAAAAGTTCAGCCCGCCAGGTAACTACAAAAATGTGTCGGCAGCGTGATCATTTTTGGCCTTTATCTTTTGCTTTGCTTTCGCACAGCATGTCAATTTCTGCTGTCTACAACGACATATCTTGACCCGACCACCGGATTCAATCGAGTTATGCGGGCTATTCGACTCTTCGGTGTGTTTTTACCCATGTGGTTATGGCTAGCAACACTTCTGTTCTTTGGTTTGAGCACAACAGCCAGCCCGTACGCAGCGGGTGGTCGGTGTGGCCGGCAAAATAATAATATTCAATGCGCACCAGACCAAGGCTGTTGCAGCGTTAACGGGTAAGACTGCAAGTCCCGTTCTCAACGACTTCTTGTTGATAGATTCATAGGTATTGTGGGTCATCGGATGACTAGTAAGCCATACTCAAAAGTATAAGTTTCTAAATTATTGACCTTTAATAGCTGTCTCGTATCCAATGGATGCCAATCTAGCTGTACCAATGGCACGGCAACGACAGAGCCTTCCTCATCTCCCTCTACCGCTCCGCATCCGCAATTATCCAATGGCATGATAGGTATGATTGTCGGTGTGGCTGCAGGCTCTCTGCTATTTTTAGCTCTATGTTATTTGATTTGGCGGAAGATCCAAAACAAGCACACTCTAGATGTACAACAACGGGAGCACGATCATGAATTCAAAATGGTGGAATCAAGAAACCGCAGTGCAATGCTTAGTTTAGCAAATACACCGGAGGGGTTAAGGGCTCTGCAAAACTTGGGTGTGGGACAGATTGGAGGTGCGACAAATAGGCTCGCAATAGGTGCTGGCGAAGGGCCGCATGCAGGCGGAGGCGGTGGTCGCATTTTCGATGTAAGTCTGAGCCAAGTCCCATATTATGAGATACTGGGAGTCTAATAGTCTCGTTACTGCAGGCCGACTAGTCGCCATCGTGGTATTGACCATTTTTCTTCGTGGCCGTTGTTCAAAATGCGTCAAACAATTTGTGGTCCAACACGATGATCTAACATTGGAGTAAAACCTAACTCTCCCAGAAGCATCAGTTTGCTTGGCTTTTGAACGACCTCGTGCTTGATGTGTTTTTGGTCACATCTTCAGTATTTCCGAGTACGTATGACAGTTAGACTGCTCGTGGCGAAGTCTATCCACTTATTTTCTCATCTTGCTAGTGTTGTTCTCGATTTCTAGTTTGCGTTGGTGTCTAGATAGTAGCGTAGACGCATTCTTTGCATCCACTTCTCAGTTAGATATTGCGAGGATTGATTTAGTCTGTTCAAATAGAATCTCCCCTAGAGCGTCCCTGTTTATTTTATAACGTACGAGGTTCATCCGAGAATATTATTAAACCTAGGTCAGTGCGAGTATTTTCAGTGGTTTATCAAGTGACTTTCACGAAATCGAGATCTATGCGGATATTCAGCGGTCTCCGCAACTCAATTCATCATTACCATTCCTCAATTGCATCATGGTGGCATTACCTGCTGCATGAATTTACGGCTTGGAAGGAAATTCCTTCAGATATGGTCATCTCCGTCGCTTCAATTGTTTTCACGGCATGCTCCAGTAGGCTGGACGGTCAGTACCAGCGCGTCCTCTATCCCATCAGCACATATTAGGCGTACAGATTGTCACCACGGAGCAAATTGACCTACATCTAGTCTAGCACCAGTCAGTCATATCTCCTGAAACTGCTGCCAGCAACTTTACTGGACCACGGTTCATGGAAGTCTTACCTCTGCACCACAAGGACCTACAAGAGCATGCAGCTTCCGGCTATGATGTCTGGCTAGTCTGCTACACAATTAATTTGAAGATAGCAAAAGATCGTGGCTTGTTGCCAGATGGTATCATGACAGAATTATGGCATAATTAGCACTGATTATTGTGGATAGGCTATGTGCCGCACCGCGTAGCTAAGGAAATGGAAGTAAGACTAGATACTATCTACCCTATCAGGAAGTTAAAATAAGTTTAAAATCTTGAGTTTAGGTCTAGCGCCTCTCCGTTCAAGGCTCGAAGACGACGAGTCTTCGGCTCTAACGACTTCGACAAAGTCCTTGTCCGCGCATACACCCGCGTCGCCATCTCCTCAGCCACCAATGAACAATACAGGCTCTTCAACATTCCTCCATAATCCTCCACCTCATTCTCTGATCCATGCACGAACAAGCGCTTCCATAAATTCCCCACCCCCTCATCCGCCGACACCGACGAAACACCCGACTCCTGTGACGAAACCAAGAACTCCATGTCCACGCGAAATCGTGGACCGCTGACTACGTGGTCAGGTCAGAGAAGAGGGCCATCTTGTGCGTTTTGTAGCCTTCGGGCACGGATTTGCGGACGCGCATATCTACGGTTAGCAGGGAGGCTGGACGGTTACGGTGAGGGAAGGGGTGGAAGGTGGGCTGCGTTGGGCGTGGGAGGAGCTTGAGCTTGAGGTTGTTGTTGCGGCGGCTTGGTGTTGGTGGAGCCGTTGTTCGTCGATTGCGGGTTGGAATTGGC
>Ga0335075_10018338_pt1 | contig 10373 bp, 6 predicted proteins | sample Lox_Sample_24_FD_206723 | JGI IMG/M metagenome (GOLD analysis project Ga0335075, IMG submission 206723) | Soil microbial communities from Loxahatchee National Wildlife Refuge, Florida, United States - Lox_Sample_2.4 | ecosystem: Environmental > Terrestrial > Soil > Wetlands | place: USA: Florida... | reverse complement strand
GCACAGCGTCCCGCCGGCGAACAAGCCGCGCAGTACGCCGCCAGGCGCGGTCCCGTCCTTGGGCTTTCCCTCAGCGACCGGGCCGGGCCAGTGCGGCCAGGCCGGGACGGCCCGGCCCAGCGCGTGCAGCGCCGTCTCGGTGGCTGTGGTCAGATCGGGCTCACCCGGCGCGATCAGCGCGAACTGCACCGGTGTCGCCAGGTCGGCCGCGAACTCTCGCAACCCCGCTGCGACGTCCGCGCCAGGCGGCTTGGACACCACGATGATCAGCTCGGTGGCCGGGTCGGCGTCCAGGGCGGCGAGAGCCGAGCGAGCCGAGCGGCCGCCGACTGCGGCGGACAGATCGCGGCCGCCGACGCCGAGCGCGGCGCTGACCCCCAGGCCGGCGTAGTCCAGCAGGCACAGCACCTGCTGCGCACCTGTCCCCGACGCGGCGACGACCCCGACCGGCCCGGCGGCAAGCGTGTGCGAGAAGCCAAGCCCGATGCCGCCGACGATCGCTGTGCCGCAGTCAGGGCCCATCACGATCAGGTCGCGCTGCGCCGCAATCTCTTTCAGGATGATCTCCTGCTCAACCGGGACGTTATCGGAAAAGATCATGACGTGACACCCGGCGTCGAGCGCGTCCATCGCCTCGCCGAAGGCGTACTGGCCCGGCACAGAGATCAGCGCAAGCCCCGGTCCGCTGGCCCGCACCGCGGCTGCCGTCGTGCGCGGTGCCTTCGCTGCGTCAGCGCGGCCATGCCCGCCGGCCGGCCGGGCAGCCAGCGCCGCGCTGACGACGGAAAGCGCGCCTGACAGCGCGCTGTCGTCGCGGGCCCGGACGGCGATCAGCAAGTGGTTAGGCTCGATGTCGGCTGGCGGCCTGAAGCCCATCTCCCGCAGCAGGTCAACGTTCAGCTCGGTGGCCATCGCAATCAGCGCTGCCTGCACCCCGTCTGACTGCCGGACGTCTGCGCTGACCCGCATCAGAGTGACAGAGTCCGCGTAGGCGCCGGGCCGGGACTCGACGTGCTCGATGCTCATGCCGCCCGCCCCTTATTGGTCAGCCCCGTTCTAGCCAGCACCGTTCTAGCCACCACCGGCTGCCTGCCGACCGCGCTCTCGGCCGCGATCACCAGGCCAAGCGCCAGCGCCGCGCCCGAGGTGTGGCCGATCGATAGCAGGCGGCTGAGCGCATGCCCGGAGTTGTCGGATCGCTGGCCGGTCAGCACGTCCGCAACCGCGCCCAGTTCGTCGATGCACTCGCCGCGCGCAGCATGCCACAGCAGCGCGGCCGACAGCGCCGTCGTGCGAGCCGGGGCCAGATCCGCGATCGCCTGCCGCAGCCCGGCTGCGTCCAGGCCGAAGGCAACGGCGCCTGCCAGGAACCCGGCAAGCACGTCGTCCCCGCTCGGCGTGAGCCCCGGACCGCTGCCGAGCAGGCGCGCTGCGACCGTGGCACTGGCTTCGTAGTCGCGAGCAGCGTCGGCCAGGCCGGCCGCCGCCCGGCTGTCGATGCCGGTATCCGCGCCACTGAGCCCCAAACCACTGAGCCCCAAACCACTGAGCCCCAAACCACTGAGCCCCAAACCACTGAGCCCAGCACCGCCCAGCATTGCGCGCATCGTCACTGCGCGTACCGCCGCAAGCGCGCTGGCTGCAACCTCGCCCCGGGCGGGCCGAACCGGTGCCCATTCCCGGACCGCACGTACGACTACGAGGCCGGCCGGCCCCAGCCAGGTCACCGCATTGTCGCCGATCATGAAGCTGGCGGACCGGGCCGCCCGCGGTGCGAGTGTCGTCAGGGGCACCTCCGCGGCCGTAGTCGCTAGCAGCAAGCCGCATGGCAGCCGGACTGCGTCATGGCAGAGGACCACCAGGACGCCCGGCTGACCAGTGGCCTTCAGGTAAAGCGCGCCCCGGCTAAGGCCTAGCAACTCCGCCGGCCGAGCGGGCCCGGCGAGCATGGGCCGCAGGGCGCTGCTGGCCGCTGCCACGTACATCACATCTCGCCATCCGGTAGCCGAAGATGATTTCGGTTATGCCTCCGGCAGCGTACCGTCACGCTATGGACGTAACGGCTAGGTCGGGCGCAACGTGAAGCCACGACCGCTGGGCTATGCCCGGCCGCAGTCCGTGACCGAGGCGCTGGCCGCGCTGGCAGTGCCGGACGTGGAAGCAAAGGTGCTGGCCGGCGGCCAGTCCCTGGTCCCGCTGATGTCCCTGCGACTGGCTGCGCCAGACCTTCTGGTGGACATCAACCGCCTGAGCGAGCTCAGCTATGTGGCGGTCGCCGATGGTCAGGTGCGGGTCGGCGCGCTCGCCCGGCACGCGGACGTGCTGGCAAGCGAGGCGGCAGCAGCCGCGCAGCCACTGCTGCGCAAAGCACTTCGGTTCGTCGCGCACCCCGCCATCCGCAACCGCGGCACAACCGTCGGAAGCATCGTCCACGCTGACCCGGCCGGCGAGATGCCTGCGGTCCTGGCGCTGCTCGCAGGCACCGTGGTCGTCGCCAGCACGGCGGGCCGGCGATCGATCCCGGCCAGCGAGTTCTTCCTCGGACCGCTGGAGTCGGCCGTCCAGCCCGGCGAGCTCGCCACCGAGGTGCAGTTCCCGGTGCTTTCCGGGCCCGCCGCAGGGACCGGGTTCAGCGAGGTCAGCCGACGGCGCGGCGACTACGCGGTCTGCGGCGTGGCCGCAATAGCGTGGCTTGGAGCCGACGGCCGTATCGGCGGCGCGAAGGCCGCATACCTGTCGGTGGCGCCCTCCCCCGTCGTCCTGGATCTCACCGAGGCCGTCGCGGCCAGGCCAGCCGACGACGTGTTGTTTCCGGCCGCCGCGAGCCTCGTTCGTGCGCGGCTTGAACCCGAGTCCGACATCCACGCAACGGCGGGCTACCGCCGCCAGCTGGCCGGGGTTCTGACCGAGCGGGCGCTCGTCGAGGCGCTCGCGCAAGCGCGGGAAGCGGTAACGGCATGAGTCCCCCCGACGAACTGCACCGTGTTGAAATGCGCGGGGCCAAACTGCACGGGGAGGAACTGCATGAGGTCCGCCTGATCGTGAACGGCGCGGCGCGCACGGCGCATGTGCCCGCTCGCCGGCTCCTGTCCGACTGCATCCGGCACGACCTGCGCCTGACCGGCACGCATGTGGGCTGCGAGCACGGGGTCTGCGGCGCCTGCACGATCCTGCTTGACGGGGCTCCGGTGCGATCCTGCCTGCTGCTGGCAGTCAGTGCCGACGGCGCGGCCATCACCACGATCGAGGGCCTGGCAGAGCCCGATGGCGCGCTGTCACCGGTGCAGCAGGCGTTCTCCGAATGTCACGGCCTCCAGTGCGGCTTCTGCACTCCCGGTTTCCTGACCACGGTCACCGCGGGACTGCGGGCTGTTCCGGACCCCGATGACGAGCAGGCGCGCGAGATGATCGCCGGAAACCTCTGCCGGTGCACGGGCTACCAGAACATCCTGGCCTCCGTGCACCGGGCAGCGGAGATCACGCGCGACCGACCTTCGCGCGTGGCGAGCCGGGAAGCGGCGGCAACACCCGCGGGGCCGGCATGAGCTCGCTGTTCGGCGCCCGCGTGCAGCGGGTCGAAGACGACCGGCTGATCCGCGGCCGCGGAGCCTATCTCGACGACCTCGGCGCGGACGCGCTCGCCGCCGCGTTCGTGCGCAGCCCCCTCGCGCATGCGCGAATCACCGACATCGACGTCAGCCGCGCGCTGGAAGTGCCCGGCCTAGTCGCGATCTACACCTACCAGGACCTGCCGGCCCGGCTGGCCGAACCCCTTCCGCTGCTGATCCCGCATCCGGCGCTCACGCATGGCCGGACACCGTATCCGCTGGCCAACGGCGAGGTTAACCACGTCGGCGAGGCGGTGGCCATGGTGGTGGCGGCCGACCGGTACCTGGCCGAGGACGCCGCCGACCTGATCGATGTCAGCTACGAGCCCCTGCCCGCAGTGGTGGGCCTCGATGCCGCCAGGGCAGCCGTGCACCTCGTGCACGATGACGTGCCAGGCAACCGGGCCGCTAACGCGGTTCAGGAGCACGGCAACACCGCGGCCGCCATCCGGGCGGCTCCTCATGTGCTGGAACTCGACCTGGAAATCGAGCGGTCGGCCTCCACCCCGCTGGAAGGCCGCGGCGTGCTGGCCCAGTGGGACGAGCAGCAGCAGCGCCTGGTGCTGTGGACATCTACCCAGACCTCGACGGGTGTTCGAGCCGCCGTCGCGGCAAAACTGAGCCTGGACCTGACTCAGGTCGACGTCATCACGCCAGACGTCGGCGGCGGCTTCGGGGTAAAGATCGTGCATCCGTGGCCTGAAGAGGTGCTCGTACCCTGGGCCGCCCGGCTGCTCGGCAGGCCGGTGAAGTTCACCGAGGACAGGCGCGAGCATTTCATCGCCAGCGCGCACGAGCGCGGGCAGCAGCATCACGTAGTCGTCGGCTACGACGTCGAGGGCCGCATACTCGGCCTCGACGTTCGGTTCTGGCATGACAATGGCGCGTACGTGCCTTACGGCCTCATCGTGCCAATCGTCACCTCGACCCAGCTCCTCGGGCCATATAAGCCGGCCACCTACCGGGTGGAGTTCGATTCGCTGTACACCAACACCGTGCTCGTCACCCCATACCGGGGGGCGGGGCGGCCGCAAGGCTGCTTCGTGATGGAGCGGACCATCGACGCGATCGCCGCGGCACTAGGGCTGGACCGGACCCTGGTGCGCGAGCGCAACTTCATCCAGCCCGGTGAGATGCCTTACGACCAGGGGCTGATCTTTCAGGATGGCCGCCCGCTCATCTACGATTCCGGCGACTACCCGGCCATGCTCACCAAGATCAAGGACATGATCGGCTGGGACAAGTTCGGCTCGCTCCAGGACGCGGCGGCGGCCGAAGGCCGACGTATCGGCATCGGCCTGGCCTGCTACGTCGAAGGCACAGGCGTCGGCCCGTACGAGGGCGGCCATGTCATGGTGGAGACGTCCGGGAAGGTCAAGGTCGCCACCGGCCTGACAAGCCAGGGGCAGGGCCACCAGACCATGCTGGCGCAGCTTGTCGCTGACGAGCTTGGCGTGCCGATCGCGGACGTCGAGGTCGTCACTGGTGACACCAGGCGCTTCGGCTACGCGGTCGGCACGTTCGCGTCCCGGACGGCCGTGATGAGCGGATCAGCCGTCACGCTGGCGGCACGCAAGGCGAAGGAAAAGGCGCTGCGGGTCGCAGCCGACGCGCTCGAGGTCTCGCCCGCCGACCTAGAGATAACCGAGGGCATGGTGCAGGTCAAGGGCGATCCAGACAGCGGTATCAGCCTCGGCACCGTAGCGGTGCTGTCCAACCCGTTGCGGTACGCCTTCGATGACGCCGCGAAGGCCGCGACCCAGTTCGCCGGCGGCGGCGACATGACCAAGCCGCCGGTAGCGCCGGATGACGAACCGGGCATCGAGGGGCGAGCCTACTTCTCGCCCGTGCGGTCGACGTTTGCCAGCGGTATGCACGCCGCGATCGTCGAGACCAACCCGGACACCGCGGAGGTCACGATCCTGCGCTACTGCGTGGTCCACGACTGCGGCAAGCTGATCAACCCGCTGATCGTGGAAGGCCAGATCCACGGCGGCGTTGCCCAGGGTGTCGGCGGAGCGCTATATGAGCGCATGGCCTACGACGAGGCCGGCCAGCTAGTCAACGCGTCCTTCATGGACTTCCTCATGCCTTACGCCAGCGAGGTACCTCGCGAGATCGAGATTGACCACCTGGAGACTCCGTCCCCGCTCAACCCGCTCGGCATCAAAGGCGCCGGCGAGGCCGGGGTCATTCCCGGCTCTGCGGTCCTGGCCGCGGCTATCGAAGATGCCGAGGCAATCCCGATCAGGTCCATGCCCCTTTCGCCGTCCGACCTGTTCGAACTCCGGCGCGCGGACAGGTGACGAATGCCGGCTGACCCGATGGCGATGGGCACGCGTCGCCTTCGCATTGGCGTGGATACCGGCGGCACGTTCACCGACGTGGTCGCCCTCGATCAGCTAACCGGCGAGCTGACCGTGACGAAGACGCCGACGACGCCAGCGGACCCAGCGCAGGGATTCATGGTCGGCCTGGCAAAGATCCTCGGGCTGCTCGCGGCTGATCCAGCCGAGATCACGTCCATCAGCCACGGGACGACGATCGCGACGAACCACCTGCTAGCGGGCGACATCGGCGAGCTCGGATTCGTCACCACCGAGGGTTACGAGTTCATGCTGGAGATCGCCCGGCAGTCGGTGCCCGACGGATACGGCAACTCCTATTTCTGGGTGAAGCCGGACCGGATCGCGCCGCCTGACCTGGTGAAGGCGGTCGGGGGTCGCCTGGACCACACAGGCGCCGAGCTGCGCCCGTTCGACGAGGAACAGGCGGTCGAGGTGGCCCGGTGGTTTCGCGATCGCGGCATCGGCACGCTCGGCGTGTGCTTCCTGCACTCGTATGCGAACCCAGCGCACGAGGAGCAGATGGCCAGGGTCCTGGCCCGCGAGCATCCGGATGCGGTGGTCTCGCTCTCGTCGCAGGTGCTGCCCGAATACCGGGAGTATGAGCGGTCGATGACCACGCTGATCGATGCCGCCGTCAAGCCGCGCGTCTCGCGCTACCTGTCGGCTATCGACGAGCAACTGGCGGGCCTCCGCGCCGCCACGGTGCCGCTGCACGTGATGACATCAAATGGCGGGGTGGCCACGGCCGCGGAGGTCATTGGCAGGCCGATTGCCACCGTCTTGAGCGGTCCGGCCGCGGGCGCAGTCGGTGCCGCGATGATCGCCCAGAACGCGGGCATCACCTCGGTCCTGACCTGCGATGGCGGCGGTACCTCGACCGACGTGGCGGTCGTCGTCGGCGGCGAGCCTGCGCTGACCACTGAGGGCTCCGTCGGCGGATACCCCTCGAAGATCCCGATGGTGGACGTCGTCACGGTCGGCGCTGGCGGCGGGTCGGTGGCGTGGGTGTCGCCGGAGGGCTCGCTGAAGGTCGGGCCACGATCGGCGGGCGCTGATCCGGGGCCGCTGTGCTACGGCAACGGCGGCCGCGACGTGACGGTCACCGACGCCCACCTGGTGCTCGGCCGGATCCCGCCGCATCTGCTCGGCGGGGAGATCGCGCTGGACGCCGACGCCGCGCGGTCCGGGCTCGCCGACCTCGCCGCCAAGCTCGGCATGCCAGATCACCAGTGCGCGGCAGGCATCCTGGAAGTCTCGGCCTGGAACCAGGCCAACGCGGTACGTCAGATCACTGTCAAGCGCGGCCTCGACGTGCGGGACTTCACCCTTGTCACGTTCGGCGGATCCGGCTCGCTGCTGGTCTGCCCGCTGATCGAGATCCTCGGCGTGCGCGGCGTGCTGGTGCCCTGCAACCCGGGCAACGTCTCGGCATTCGGGCTGCTAACGGTCGACGTCCGCAGTGACTATGTCCGCACCTGCGTGGCGCGGCAGTCCGAGCTGGACTATGCGGCGATCGAGACGAACTACGCCGCACTCGCCGCCCGCGCGCACGACGCACTGACCGCGCAGGGCTTCGCGGCCGACGCCCACCAGCTGATCCGGACTGCAGACCTGCGGTACTTCGGGCAGGCCTACGAGGTGCGCGTGCCGATCGCGGCCGGGCCGGTTGGGCCCGCGCTGGCGGAGGCAGCCGCCGTGGACTTTCACGTCGCACACCGTGCGCTCTATGGCTACGACTTCCGCGCCGATCCCCGTCAGCAGGTGGAGTGGGTGAACCTCCGGGTCACCGGGGTCGGCCCGATCAAGCGACCGCGGCTCGCTGCGCTGCCAACCAGGGACGGCACAGCCGGCGACGGCAACCCGGACGGTGCAGTAACGGGTCACCGGCCGGTGATGTTCGGGCGGGCGACGGGGCCGGTCGATACCGCGATCTACTGGCGGCCCATGCTTGCGGCCGAAGACGAGGTGACCGGTCCCGCGATCATCGAGGAGTACGGCGCAACAATCCCAGTGCATCCAGGGTTCGCGGCGCGCGTCGACAGGTTCGGCAACTTGCTGGTTGGACAACGCCGATGACGCCCGAGACCACACCCAGGACATCGCCGACGCTGACTGCGGGTCCGCGCCGGGCGGTAGACCCGGTGCTCCTGGAGATCGTGGCCGGCAGCCTCGCGGCCATCGAGAAAGAGGTCGAGACAGCGATCGGCCGGACGTCGCGGTCGCCGATGATCAGGGACGCGCACGACTTCCGCGCCGGGATTCACGACCGGCTGTTGCGCAAGCTCACTGGCCGCTCCTACAGCGCGCTTGTCCATCCGATCGCGCGTGACTTCCCGCTGCCGACGATGCGGCCCGGCGACGTGTTCTTCCACAACGACGTGTACCTGTCCGAGGGCGGCATCGGCCACCTGCCGGACCTGTGCGTGACGGTGCCGGTCTTCTCAGCATGTTCAAGCACGGCGGGGCCAGCCGCGAACGGGTCACCGTCAGGCGGTCAGCCTGAGGTGGTCGCGTTCGTGCAGGCCTTCGGTCATCACGATGACATCGGCGGCGCGGTTCCCGGATCGATGCCGAGCCACGCCACCAGCGTCTTCTCCGAAGGCCTGATGGTCCCGCCGATCAAGCTCTGGGACGCCGGCGTGCCCAACCGGGCCGCTCTCACCATCATGACCCGCAACTCGCGAATGCCGGACTCCCTCGCCGCCGACCTGGACGCGGAATGCTCCGCCTGCCTGCTGGGCGCGCGCCGGCTCGCGGAGTTGTTCGAGCGATACGGCCGCGCCGATGTCGAGGCGTGCTTCGACGAGATCGTGGCGAGCACCACGCGCAGCTACCGGCAGGAGATCCTGGCGAAGATCCCGGCCGGGACCTGGACCTGGGAGGATTACGCCGAGCATGACGGCGTCGACCCGCCGCGGCTGCACACCCAGCGGATCACGCTCACCAGGACGCCGTCCGACGCCCCAGGCGGGCCCCGGCTGATCCTGGATTTCACTGGAACCGGCCCGCAGGCGAAGGGCCCGATCAATCACTGCGCCAACTATTCAGACGGCAACTTCCTCGCCAAATGGCTTGCACCGATCCTGCGCAACCTCGCCGACACCCCGGAGCGGATGGCCGAACTGGATGTTAACGAGGGCATCGTTGAGCTGATGGAGCTGCGCTTTCCGCCGCCTGGCACACTGCTCACCCCGGTGTTCCCGGCCCCGACGAACGCGCGAACATTCGTGATCCTGCGGCTGCTTGGTGTGTTCGCCGGCGTGCTGGCCAAGGCCGTCGGCGGCCAGATGCCCGCCGACCAGGAAACGATCCGCTACACCGGCGTCTACGGGCAGACGACAGCAGGCGAGCCTTACCTCATGCGCGAGGTACTGGGCGGCGGATCCGGCGGGCGGTACTACGCCGACGGTGAGGACACCATCCATGTCGTGCCGGACTCGCGCAACCTGCCCGCCGAGTTCACCGAGGCCCGGTTCCCGCTCCTGGTGGAGCGGCTCGGCCTCGCGGTGGACTCCGGCGGGCCAGGCAAGTTCCGCGGCGGGCTCGGCTACGAGAAGGTCCTGCGGATGCGCGCTGACGGCTACTTCATGTCGATCGCTGACCGCTCGATCCTGTCGTGCTGGGGCGTGAACGGCGGCCGGGCCGGACGCCCGTTCCAGGTGACGGTTGATCCGGGGGGCCCGGCCGAGCGAGAAATAGACGCGCTGGCCGATGGGGAGTTCGTGCCAGCCGGCACTCTGATCCGCATCAGGACCACTGGCGGCGGCGGCTGGGGAGACCCGCTCGAGCGTGACCCGGCGCTGGTCGCACGAGATGTCCGCTGGCGCAAAGTGTCCCAAGCGGCCGCAACCGCTGATTATGGCGTGGTGCTGACCGGTCCGGCCGATGACCCCACGGTCGACGCTGCCGCAACCCAGGTCCTGCGTGACAGCCACCGGGCCGCACGGCCCGCGGCGCAGCCCTTCTTCGATCGGGGGCCCGGCTACGGCGTGCTCTCCGGCGGACCGACGGCGGCCGACGTGGACTGGCTTTGACATCCTCCCCGGCCTGGAGGCCTGGGGATTCCAACTACGAAGCCAGGAGGCCGAGTTGAGGTTCGCGGTTCAGCCGCCCGCCCAGTGGCGAGCGTCCCCGCGCAGTCACGGCATGCCCTGCCGCGATGTTCCTGGCCGCGTTCACGTCAGCATTGCCGCAGTAGCCGCAAGCCCGGCACCGGAAGACAGCTTGGCTCTCGCGAGCCTCCCGGTCGATGACCTTGCACTGCGAGCACGTCTGGCTCGTGTACGCGGGATTGATCTTCTCAACCCGGCCGGCGGCTTTGTCCTCGAGCCGGGTAGCGAACAGGGACCAGGCGGAGGCAAGGATGCTCCGGTTGAGTCCGGCTTTCTGCTGCACGCCCCGGCCCGGCGCTTCAGCG
>Ga0335075_10018337_pt1 | contig 10373 bp, 11 predicted proteins | sample Lox_Sample_24_FD_206723 | JGI IMG/M metagenome (GOLD analysis project Ga0335075, IMG submission 206723) | Soil microbial communities from Loxahatchee National Wildlife Refuge, Florida, United States - Lox_Sample_2.4 | ecosystem: Environmental > Terrestrial > Soil > Wetlands | place: USA... | reverse complement strand
CCGTCCCAGCGCGGGTTCAGGTGCGCGCCGATGCCGATGTGGTCTTCGGCGGTCCGCCGCCGGTACAGCGGTGCCTCCTGGGCGAGGAAGCCGATCTCGGCCAGGTAGGCCGGTTCCTGGCGTGGCGTGCCGCCGAGCACGCTGGCCTGGCCTGTGGTCGGCGCGGCGAGCCCGGCAAGGAGCCGCAGCAGCGTCGTTTTGCCCGCGCCGTTCGGTCCGAGGAGAGCTGATATCCGGCCTTCGGGCACGCTGATCGTGCAGTCGCTCAGCGCAGTAACCCGGCGGTACCGCTTGGTCAGCCCGCTGGTCTCGATCACGTCGGTCATGCGATGTCCTCCTCGGCGGGCGCCTGCAGCGTTACTCGCAGCAGCGACTCGATCGCCTCGTCGTCAAGGCCGGCGGCGCGCGCCTGCCGCACCCAGGTGGCCAGAGCGCGGCCGAGCCGGGAATGCCGGAACGGACCATCGACTACCGGCTTACCCGGCTGCGGGAGCGCGCGCTCATCGATCGGACCCGCCCGTACGCGGCGTCGGGCTCCGCGCCGTTCTTCTGGTGGCTGACCCGCACCGGCGGCCGCTTGGTCGAGGGCACCTCGCCCGCCCCGGGGAAGGGCACGCCCAACCCGCTGTTCCTCCGCCACACGGCCGCCATCGCCGGCCTCTACGTCGCCCTGAGCGATGTCGGCCCCTCGGTCGGGCTGACGTTCGGCGAGTGGCGCCGGGACGAGGACGCCTGGGAGGACTGGTCGGGCTATCGGGGCACCGGGCGGATCCGTCCCGACGCCTACGCCGAGGTCCACCTCGACGTCGATGGCCACGACGGCGTGGCCGGGGCGTTCGTGGAGGTGGACTTCGCCACCATGGACCAAGCGCGCCTGCGGGCCAAGGTGGCCCGGCACCGCAGCTACTGCAAGGACACCGTCTGGTGGGACCGCCATCCGTGCTGTCCGGCGCTCCTCCTCGTCACGACGTCTGAAGCCCGAGTGAACCGGTTCCTGGCCGGAGTCGAGAAGGACCGGCCCCGGCCGTCCCCCTACCCGAGCGAGGACCCCACCCACTACGACGAGCTGGTGGCTGCGTGTGCGGCCGTCACCTCGCCCGAGGACGCCGTCGTTGCGCCCGTGTGGCGCCAAGCCGTCGGAGACGCACCGGATCACGCTCTCGGCGCTGCTCGTGCCCGACGTGCGCCAGTACCGCCGAGTAGTGGCACGCGTCGAGGCTGCGCACCGTCAGCATGACGAGTACCGGCGGCGCCAGCTGGTCCACGACCTCCACCGAAACGCCCAGGCGCTGGCTGACACTATCGGCGACGAGGAGAGCGCGACGGTGATCCGCTACCTCTTCGCCGGTCCGCTCAACGCCCTGAACCCCAAGGAACGCTGGGGTCTGGAGCACCTCGACCTGGTGGAGCAGACCGCAAGCTGGTGGGCCCAGGCGAAGGCCGAGACGGGCCTCCCCGCACCGTCGCCGGTCCTCGACGCCTGGCGTGCCCTCTACCGGGAGTGCTGGACGGCCCAGGCTGACGTGCTGCTGTCTGGCAACGAGGCGGTCCGCTACGCCGACCCCCGGCTCTGCGGGCCGGCTGCTGTCCTCGCCGGCGGCGCACTCGTCGACAACCGGGAGCTTCAGCCGGGATCGCCCATCGACCGCCGGGTTGTCGTAGACGAGGCGATGGCCGAGCACGAGCGGCGCCGCACCGCGGCCGTGGCCCGGGCGCTCCGCGACCTCCCGCTCCACCGGCGCCTGCGGACCGACCGGGCGGACCTCGAGACCGCCTACGACGCCGAGCACCTACTCGTGTGCCCAACGTCGCCGTGCCCCGCAACGACGAGGAGCCGCCCGGTCGCAGCTACCACGTTCTGGCATGCCAGTGCTGCGCCGGGGCGCTCGTCCGCCTGGTCGACGCAGCCGTACTCCCACCTCCTCTGGCCGAATCGCTCGAACGCGTCGCCGCCCGCCGGACCCGTCTCTGGGACCGCCGATGAGTGGGGCACTCGAGCAGGGCACCCAGGCAGGGCACCGGGGCGATGCCGAACACGAAGGCACCGGGGCGAGCGCCGCGCTGGTCCCCCGCCATCCGCGAGGTCCCGATGACGGCCAGGTCGGAAGTCCCCCACATGCGGGGGACCTACCCCACCATCCGCGAGCTGCTCGCGAGCGGGCTCGGGTCGAGGTCCCGCACACCGGAGACCCCGGGGCGGGGGTCCATCACCATCCGCGAGGTGCACAACCCCGACGCAGGAGGCCAATCCTGCGCGAGGGAATAGCGGCATCGAGGTCCCATCGCGACCTCGCGGATGGTGGGAGTGCACGTCGGGCGCCGGGTGCAGAGACGCTGCGGCCCTACGCCCGGGCGCTCGTCGCCCTCGCCTTGGAGGTGCGGACCGAAGGCCTTGCTCTCCCGGGCGAACGGAGGTCTCATGGACCGCTTGGCAAAGGAGGTTCCCGGTGCGTTGCGTGATCTACCTACGGGTCTCGACCAAGGAGCAGGCCGAGAAGGACCTGACCGACGAGGGGTTCTCCATCGCCGCCCAACGCGAGGCGTGCGTCCGGCGCATCCGTGACGAGGGCTGGGAGCTCCTCGACGAGTACGTCGACAAAGGCGAGTCGGCCCGTTCGGCGGATCGGCCGCGGCTGCGGGCGATGCTGGCCCGGGTCGCCGAGGACGGCGACGTGGAGGCCATCGTCGTCCACAAGGTCGACCGCCTGGCGCGGAGCATGGAGGACCACATCGCCATTCGGGCGCTCCTCCGCCGCCGCGGCGTGGCGCTCGTCTCGATCACCGAGAACTTGGACGAGACCGCCTCGGGACGCCTGGTCGAGGGCATCCACGCCCTCATGGCCGAGTTCTACTCGGCCAACCTCGCGGCCGAAGTCCGAAAGGGCATGGGCCAGAAGGCGAAGCTCGGCGGCTACCCCCACAAGGCCCCGCTCGGCTACCTGAACGTCCGAGAGCCGATCGGCGGCCGCCAGGTCGCCCACATCGTCTGCGACCCCGAACGTGCCCCGCTCGTGCGGATCGCCTTCGAGCTGTACGCCACCGGGGAGTGGACGGTCGAGCGCCTGGCCGAAGAGATGGCGCATCGCGGGCTTCGCAACCGGGGGCGCGACGGCCACTACCCGGCCAAGGCGGTGACCGTCTCGGGCATGGCACACCTCCTCGCCCACCGAGCCTACGTCGGCGTCGTCGAATGGGACGGCGTCGAGTACGAGGGGAGCCACGAACCGCTCGTCGACCGGGCGACGTTCGATCGGGTCCAAGAGCTGCTCGCCGCCCGTGCGATGCGCGGCACGCGCGAGCGCCGGCACCACCACTACCTGAAGGGTCTACTCGTCTGCGGGGTGTGCGGGAGGCGGCTCTCGATCCAGTACTCGAAGGGCACCTACACCTACTTCTACTGCCTGGGGCAGAAGGACCGGCGCAACGGTACCGGCTGCCGGGAGCGCTACGTCGCGGCCGACCACCTCGAAGCTGAGGTCGAAGGTCTCTACGGCCGTATCGAGGTGCCCACCCACTGGGCCGAGGGACTACGTCAGGCAATCGCCGCCGAAGTGGCCACTCGTCACGAGGACACGACGGCCGAGCGCGAGCTGTTCGCCACCCAGCACGAGCACCTGGAGTCCGAGCGTTACAAGCTGATGGAGGCGTACTACGCCAACGCCATCGACGTCACCATGCTTCGACGCGAGCAGGAGCGCATCGGCGTCGAGCTACGGGTCATCGAGGCGCGCCAAGCGACGCTCGATGCCAGCCTGGACGACTGGCAGGAGGTGATGGACCTCGCCCTCCGGTTCTCGACTCGCTGCGCCACCGCCTACCACCGGGCCGGCGACCGGACCAGGCGGCTTCTCAACGCAGCGGTGCTCGACGAGGTCCACGTGCGCGACGGGCGTGTCGTCGATGCGGCCTACAAGGAGCCTTTCGACGTGCTCTTTTCTTCGCCGAAGTTCGAATACGACGATGTGGTGGAGCTAAGGGGACTCGAACCCCTGACCCCCTGCTTGCAAAGTACACGCCGACCGACCAGCACCGGCTCTGACGTGCGGTTTCTCATCGACAGCCCCGCCTACAAACCGCGATTGGCCGGGACGGTTGCTACAGGAAATAGCTACAGGGCGCGGTCGGCGCTCGGACTCGGCCGTCCCTCCGATCGGCGCCGGTTGATTCCTTGTCAAGACTCACGCGCAAGGGTGGCGCGCGCCATCGCCTGGCGACGCGCCCGGAGGGCGCGCCCTTGCGCGTGATCTTTGCAAGGCTTCAAGATGAGGCGCCTGGAGGGACGGCCAGCATCCTTCCCGAATATGACTGATCGGTTATAATTACCACCGTGGCATGGGAGATAGGGCTCCATCATGAGGTCGAGGCCTGGTACCTGGCGCTCTGCGAGAGCGACCCTGAGACCGCCGACCTCATCGAGGATGCAATCGACCAGCTCGCCGACGAAGGCCCAGCACTGGGCCGGCCGTTAGCTGACCGGGTGAAGGGAAGCCGCTACCACAACATGAAAGAACTGCGGCCGCCGTCGTCCGGCAGCACCGAGATACGGATGCTGTTCGCCTTCGACCCCAGGCGCGAGGCAATCTTCCTGGTCGCTGGCGATAAGGCGGGCAACTGGGACGCCTGGTACCGCAAGGCAGTCCCGCTGGCTGACGATAGATTCGCCCAGCACCTGGCAGAGCTAGAGGCAGAGGAACACGACAGGCAATGAATGACAACTACTCCAGGTGGAGCGAGGTCAAGGCCAGGGGCCGTGCGGCTGACCCCCGCACTGAGGAAGAGCAGACCGCCGGCAAGGCCGCGGCACGTGAGCGCCGTGAAGCATATGTCCGCGGGCACCAGCTGGCCGAGATGCGCACCACCGCCGGACTCACCCAGGCCGAGTTGGCTGAGAACCTCGGCGTTTCCCAGGCCCGCGTTTCAAAGATCGAGCATGGCGAGATCTCCGGCATTGACGTGGTGCGCGCGTACGTGTCCGCGCTTGGCGGAAGCATCGACGTCGTGGTCCGCATCGGCGACCGGAGCTGGAAGGTCGCCTGAGTGCGCGAGGGGTCGGGCAACTCGCAGCCGACGAGTCCCTCGACGGCGGCTCGCCGTACGGATGCTCGCACTGCTGAGGCGCCATTCGGTACGGCCGTATCAAAGGGCAGCTGCGCGCCGGCGCCGCCGTGGCGCGTCAGCGCCTAAGCGCGGCAGACGGCGCCTGCGCCGCAGCAGGCTCCTGCCTGAACGTCGGCTGGCCCAGTTCCGGCGCGCCCTTGAAGTTCTACGTAGAGGAAGTACTCACAGGGCGGCCGGCGTTGAGCCGGCGTTGAGTCTCATGGCAGGCGGGCCGACGCTAGCGCGACAGGGACCATGCCAGTGATGGTGTGCCGCCATCGGACGATCTGCATCGCGGTGACCTGGACATCGGTTATGTTCATCTGCTCGCGAGCTTGGATCCAGGCAGCCAGTTCGCTCGCGGCCCGTAGTGGGCCAGTGAAGTAGACCAGGTTGACGTACCAGAGCACTGGGGTGGATCCCGCTTGTTGGCATCCCTCGGAGTCCGGCGCTACGTCGAATGCGGCGGCCAGATCGTCAGCGGCACCATCAACGGGCATTGCACGTGCCATAACTGAGACCGGCGTCAAGATCAGCCCGGTCAGCGCGAATCGGACCGGGCCAGCGGATGTCGCCGCTGCACGTAGCGCCGCCGCATAGCGGGACACGAGCCGATCGTCTGCAGGGATCGGCCTTCGGCGAGGTTCCAGGTGCCGCCGCACCGAGAGGTGGGAGCTGCGCACAGCACCCGCCAGCCAATGGTTCGGGCCGACGACGGCCGACGCCGCTCTAGCAACCTGTTCGATGGCCCGCCCTGCTGGCCGATCGGGCCGCAGTATCGCGCCGGCCGCCCACCGGGGGCCGCTACTGGCTGGAGTGCATTCGACTCGGTGGGTACCGGTCAGCACGGCCTGCCGTCCCTCAGCATGCAGGCGCTCAAATCCCGCGAGCCATCTCGCGCTCGCGGGCTGGGAGTGCATCGATCTCACCTCGCCGCAGGGCTGGCAGAACCTCAACCGGCAGGCTACATTCGCGCCGGACGGTACTAGAACTGCACGCGACCGGGCCGCAGCAACACTGTGCACGCCTGGGGCCATCATGTGATGGCTGGCCGCGGTCGGCGGGCTAGGGAGGCGGTCTGGCGTGGGCGTGAGAAGCGCGGCGTGATTGACTACCACGTCCACCTATGGCGTCATGCACCGCAACTACAGTTGCAAGCCGACGTCGATCAGCTCGCTGAGTACTGCGCGCGCGCTTCCCGGCTTGGCGTCTCCGAGCTTGCTGTCACGGAGCACTCCTCCCGGTTCCGCCAGTTCGACGCGCTGCTCCGGGGCTGGTGGGATGCCGACCCGGACCCTGCTCGGCGCGCAGAGACATCGGCATGTTGGGACGAGGAGCTTGGCGCTGACCTCGACCAGTACGCCGAGACCATCCTTGCGGCAAAGTCGGCCGGGTTGCCGGTCGTGATGGGACTCGAGGTGGATTATCTGCCCGGCCGCATGGAGCCGATCGCCGCCTTGCTTGACGGCTACCCGCTCGATGTCTTGCTCGGCAGCGTGCACTGGATCGGCGCCTGGCTGTTCGATGCTCTGAACTGGGCGGAGGCTCAGCAACAGTGGGCGAGCCGGGGAGTGGAGCGAGTCTGGGAGGACTACACCAGGTCGCTGGAAGAACTGGCAGAAACGCACAGCGTCGATGTGCTCGCGCATCCCGATCTTGCCAAAATCTCCGGCCGCCACCCGCTAGTCCCCGCTGAGTTCTATGGCCGGATCGCCGAGGCCGCGCGCTCCTGCGCGCTGGTCGCTGAGCTCAACTCCGCAGGCTGGCGGAAGCCATGCGTTGAGGCCTACCCGGCACCAGAGCTGCTTGCTCGCTTTCACCAGTACGGGGTCCCGATTACTACCGCCTCCGACGCCCACTGTCTAAGCGACGTTGCGAGCCGGATCGGCGACTTGGCTGAGATGGCACGTGCCGCCGGCTACTCAGAAGTCAGCATCTTCCGCAGCCGCAAGCCGACGTCTCAGCCACTCTGACCAGGCGTCACGCCGGGCGCACAGTCAGCTGTGTGAATTGTCCCGTGCGATGATCTCGGCGTGGATGTTGTGGCCGCCGACCTCCCCGAACTGATGTACGCAGCCGTGGCCTCTCACCGGCGGATGCTGGGCTCGGCTAGTCGGATGACCGACGAGCAGTACAGTCGCCAGTCGTTACTGGCGGGCTGGAGTCGGGGCCACGTGCTGGCACACTGGGCGCGCAACGCCGATGGCCAGACCCGGATGCTGCTGGCGGCCATCCGCGGCGAGCTTGTAGCGCAATATCCCGGTGGCAGTGCGCAGCGCCAGGCTGATATCGAGGCCAGTGCTGCGCTGCCCGCCCGGCTTGTGCTGGAGGATGTGCGCGCCGCCGTCGAACGGGTCGAGGATGTCTGGCGCCACATGCCACCCGATGCATGGCCGCGGCCAACCGATGCGCACGTCGGGACGCGTCCTGCGTGGATGTCGGTGTGGGCGCGCTGGCGGGAGACCGAGATCCACCATGTGGATCTCGATGTTGGTTATACGCACCGTGATTGGCCGCCCGAGTTCGTCGACGTGATGCTTCCCAGAGTGCTGCCGACCCTGGATGACCGGCTGACTGGTGAGGTCACCGTTCAGGTCCGGGTGACTGACCGGCACCTCGTATCGCCGCACGCGGCCGCAACGACAGCGGATGACGTCATTGTTCGCGGCTCCGCGTCAGCGTTGCTTTGCTGGCTGGTTGGGCGCCCGATCCCAGCCGCAGCCGGTCTCACCGTGAGACGGTCTGGCCAGGCCTGGCCACTGCCGCGACTGCGCCCATGGGCGTGAAGTAAGCCCGGTACAGAATCGTCGGACCAGTTAACGCAGTCCCACATCGCGGTTGTCCCCTCCGACATGATTACGTCGCTGATCCCCGACCCACTCAGGAATTTCGGCGCAGCAGGGCATCAAAGGATGCGGATAGCGTCTTGCAGGGAGCGGGCGATCAGGAAGGCCGGGTCCGCAGGTCGGCCGACCTGCTCGCCGCGCGTGATCTGGATCGCCCTGATGCCCACGGCTTCCGCGCCCGCGCAGTAGGTTGCCTGGTCATCGATCATGACCGCATCTGAAGCTGGCACCCCAAGTGCGTCGAGGGCATGCAGGTAGATCTCGGGAGACGGCTTCGCGAACCCGACCTCGCAAGACAAGATCACTTCATCCGCGAGCTGAAGCAGGTTCAAGTCAGCCAGGAGCCGACGTGTGATGTCGCAAGACATCGAGGACACCCCGAACCCACGTCAGGGTTCGGGGTTTGATCGTTTGCGGGCTGTTGTTTTCGTGGGTCCGGGCGGGCGGCCGGTGGGCTGGTAGTTGCGGGCGGGGTCGAGGGTGAGCTGGCGCAGGAGTTCGCCGGTGGCGGCGTCGATGATCCGGATGTCCAGGTCGCGGACGAGCAGCAGGACGTGGGTTCCGGCGTGGGTCCGGCCGATGCCGATGTGGTGGACCGTCCGGCGTGGCGGAGGGTGACGGTGCCGGTGTCGCCGATGATGTCGGCGCGGACGCGGTCGTGGGTGTCGGCGGTGCGGTCGCCGGGTGCGGCTTTGGGCCGGGCGGTGTAGGCGACGGCGGGTGGCGCGCGGTGGGCCAGCGAGCGGTGGGGCCGGCGGGTGTTGTAGTAGCTGGTGAAGGCGTCGAGCTGGGCTTGCAGTTCGGTGAGGGTGGTCGCGGCCGGGCGGGCGGTCAGCCATTTTTGAGAGTCTGCTGGAACCGCTCGACCTTGCCCTGGGTCTGGGGGTGGCCGGGCCGGCCGTTTTTCTGGGTGACGCCCAGGGCCCGCGGCTCGTGCTCGAGGCCGTTGCGGCCGCAGCGGCCGCCGGCCAGCCGCGTGGTGTAGACGTTGCCGTTGTCGGTCAGGGTGGAGGCCGGGATCCCGTACTTCTCGCAGGTGGCGCGGAAGGTGGCCAGGGTGACCTGCCCGGTGGTGACCGGGTGCGCAGTCACCGACAGGGCGTACCGGGAGTGGTCATCGAGCCAGGACACGATCTCCACCTCGGTGCCGTCCGCCAGGTGCCAGTGGATGAAGTCGGACTGCCACCGCTCGTTCGGCTGCTCCGCCTGGAACCGGATGTAAGACGACTTCGGGCGTTTCTTCGGCTCCGGGACCACTAACCCCTGCCGGGTCAGGTACCGGCTGATCGTCGCCGCCGACACCGTGACCTGGTGATGGTGGCGCAGGTGCCAGGCGATGGTGTGCGGGCCGGCGTCCAGGCCCTGCCCCGACAGCTCCTTCCGCAATCGGATGATCAGCTCCACGGTGTCCTGGCTGATCGCCGCGGGTGAGGTTCTCGGCCGCCGCGACCGCGGCTCGAACGCCGCCTCGCCCTCCTCCTCATACCGGGCCAGCAGCGTGTAGATCCAGGACCGAGCCACCCCGTAAGTCCGGGCGACCTCGCTAACCGACCGCTTCTCGACAGTGACAGCAGTAATGACAAGCCGGGCTTTCGACATCCCGGCAGGCTCCGGCCCCGCTGTCCTGCATGACGTGAGACACGCCGCTGAAGGCGCCGGATCTCAGCTACTGCCAGACTGTCCTCGATGACTCGAGGCACCCGTCCTCGATGTCCTGAAACTAGACAAGCCAGGAGCCGACGGGTATTGTCCGCGCAGTTGCTGACCAGCGCGATCTTGATGCCGCGCTGTCTCAGCTGTTCCAGGAACGGAAGGGCATCGGCGTAGAGCGGGCAGGTCTGGACCATGAGCCGGTCAACCGCGCTGACGATCGCACTGATGAGTTCCGTGGTCGGCTCGATCCCGCAGGTACGAATGACGCGCTCCACCGTCTGAGCGGATGACAACCTGCCGGTGTCGCGTTCCGGTTTAAGCCGGTCGTACTCCGCCCGCCAGGTCCGGGCATCCGCGCCGGCAAGCCCAGCGAGTTCGTGCCTGCGCGCTTCGAGGTTGTAAGCCAGGAGAGTGTCATACACATCGACAAGGCATGCCCGCGTCGTTGTCACAGCATGAGGGTAGAGCGCCGTGTTGTCCCAGCCCGGTCAGGGCGCCGACCGGCCTCGGGCCCAATAATTGCGGCAGTTAGCCGCGACCTCTGCAGCCCACCGATATCGCGACGCTGGATCGCCGGCAAGTCGCTGTCGTGCGGTGGAGCCATAGCGACGCTTTCACCCCGCTGCCTGGCTATGACTTGTCAGCCGTACGGGTGTGCGCCAGTTTTGTAGGTAGCAAGATCAGCTTGCGAGGCTGACCTGGGCAGTGGTGGGTATCTGGCTGTGAGGCCGCTGCCAGATCTCGTCCCGGCGTCCGCTGGCGTCCAGGCAGCGCAAG
>Ga0335075_10018336_pt1 | contig 10374 bp, 7 predicted proteins | sample Lox_Sample_24_FD_206723 | JGI IMG/M metagenome (GOLD analysis project Ga0335075, IMG submission 206723) | Soil microbial communities from Loxahatchee National Wildlife Refuge, Florida, United States - Lox_Sample_2.4 | ecosystem: Environmental > Terrestrial > Soil > Wetlands | place: USA: Florida... | reverse complement strand
CGAGTACGACCCGGAAAAAGCCCGCGCACTGCTGCGGGAAGCCGGTTATCCCAATGGCTTGCAAACCACGTTGTCCTATCTCGCGGATCAGCCCATCTTTGTGCGCATGGCTGCGGGCATTCAGCAGGACCTCAAGCAAGTTGGCATAAATGTCAGCCTGCGGCCGGCGAATTTCACGGCATTTGATTATGAAGCGACCACACGCCACCAGATCCCGTGCGGGCTATGGGCCTGGTCGCAGGACTATCCTGACCCCAGTGATTTTTTGGATGTTTTGTTCAATGGCCGATACATCACTCAAACCGATTGTAACAACACTACCTTTTACGACAATCCCGAGGTCAACGTGATTTTGGACCAGGCCGCATCCAGCCTGAACGAAGACGAGCGCACCCGATTGTTCCGGCGGGCGGAAAGCCGCATCATGCAGGACGCGCCCTGGGTCCCGCTGATCCATGAGGTCACTCCCATTCTCTATAATCCGCGCGTTCACGGCACGCAGCCCCATCCGGTGTGGCTATGGCGATACGAATGGATGTGGCTCGATCCGCAGAAATAATATGTTCGAGCGATTCATCATCCGATTGTTTTGGTCTGGCGTTACCCTCCTCGGCACGGCGGTGCTCCTTTTCTTGTTGGTCAACTTCGTCCCCGGAGACGTCGCCCGCATCGTTGCCGGGCCCAAGGCGACCCCGGCTGTTCTCAACGAAATTCGAAAGCAATATCATCTGGACGATCCCATCGCGATACGCCTCGGTTATTACCTCGACCAACTTGCTCACGCAGACCTGGGCCATTCCTACGTTACTGACCAACCCGTGGGCGCGGCAATCCTTTCGCGATTGCCCGTAACCGCGGCCCTGGCCGCAACGGCGGTTGTCATGTGGATGCTCATGGCGGTGCCGTTGGGTGTGTTGACGGCAAAATACCGCGGCCGATGGTTTGATCGGGGCGCGCTCGTGGCCGCCACGCTATCGCTGTCGCTCCCCGCTTTTTGGCTCGCGCGAATGCTGCAATACTCCCTGGGTTTTAAACTCGGCTGGTTTCCTGTGGCCGGTTTTAATGGATTTGCTTCCCTGCTGCTTCCCGCCGCTACACTGGCTCTTCTGTTTGTGGGCTATTATTCCCGGCTCATTCACACGAACATGGTGGAAGTATTGGAAAGCCCTTTTGTGCGCAATGCGCGCGCCAAAGGCATGTCCGAAACCGCAGTCCTGTTCCGACACGCCCTGCCGAACGCGTTGATTCCTGTCGTGACCGTGCTGGCCATGGATGTGGCCGGGCTCCTTGGCGGGGTATTATTCACCGAAAACGTCTTTGCTCTCCCCGGCATCGGCACCCTTGCCGTCCAGAGCGTATTCAACCTGGATGTGCCGATGATCATGGGCACCGTCTTATTCAGCGCGACGATTGTCGTCAGCGCCAATCTCGTTGTGGATCTGTTATACCGATGGATTGATCCGAGGATAAAGGGAAGTTTTTAAATTTTACTGGATGGGGCGGCGACGGACGGGGCGGATACGGCCGATTGGACAGGTTGCTTATGCAGGTTTGGGCGCGGCCGTACTGTCGCGTGCGAGCAATTCGGCCGGCAGGCGGCGGGTTTGGGGACGTTCGCCGTGTAAAAGCTGCATCATCATTTCCATCGCGGCAACGCCCAGGCGCAGTTTGGGCTGCCGTACGGTTGTGAGGGGAACGCGAAAATGTTCGGTCAATAAAATGTTTCCGAAACCCGCGACGGACACGTCTTCCGGGATTTTCAATCCCTGCGCCAGAAATGTGGCCGCGCAGCCAATGGCGACCAAATCGTTCACGGCCTGCACGGCGGTCGCCCCGCAGTTCTCGTTGAGCATTTGCAGCGCGGCCTTCGTGCCGTCGTCAATAGTTCCGCCGGCCTGAAAGACCAGCTTGTCGTCCACATCCAGGTTGGCTTCGCGCAAAGCCCGCCGGTAACCCTCGAAACGTTCATGCGCCCATGGCGCAACGTGGGGACCTGTAAAATATGCAATCCGCCGATGGCCGAGCTTGAGCAAATGCTGGGTGACATTATAGCTGGCCGCAAGCTCGTCCACCTCGGCGCCGGGAAAGTTTTTGCAAAATAGCGCAGGCGGTCCCAACAGGACCACCGGCGTCTTTCGCGCCTGAATTTCCTGGTAAACGCGGGCCTCGGCCGAGAAGCGATAGACCGGTGAAATGAAAAGGCCGTCCACGCGCCTCGAGAGGAGCCTGCGAATGCACTGCTCCTCGCGCTCGACCTGATTGAAGGTGTGGGAGAGCAAAATGTCGTAGCCCAGTTCATGCGCCCTCTCTTCTATGGCAAATACAATCCGCGCAAAGATCGGGTCTGTTATTGACGGGATGACCAGGCCAAACATGCGGGTCGTCTTCGTGCGCAGCCCCTGCGCGCTGGAATCGGGCACATATCCCATTTGGACCGCCAGCGCCTTCAGCCGGGCTTTTGTGGCCGCTGAAACGTCGCGCTCATCGCGCAACGCCTTCGAAACCGTCATTACTGAGACGCCGGCCTGCCGGGCGATGTCTTTTAAACGGACCATAGAATAAAAATGTATCTAAACATACGCTCCGCGCCATTGCAGCTTCCGCCGCAACGTTTCCAGGAACGAACTGTCGGCCAGGTGGACCAGGCGAACGACATTGCTGCTGCGCCGCACCGTCACTGTATCATTTGCGTCCAATTCCGCTACGACTTCGCCGTCCACGCTCAAAATAGTAGCCGGCGCCGGATTCATCGCCTGGATGGATATTTTGGAACTCAACGGCAAAATAATGGAGCGGTTCGACAATGCGTGCGGACAGATGGGCGTCAGCGCAAAGACTTCTGCGGTCGGCAAAACGACCGCGCCGCCCGCCGCCAGCGAATAGGCCGTTGAACCGGTCGGCGAACTGATAATCAATCCGTCGCAACGATAGCGCGTGATGTGCTCGCCGTTGACGCTGACTTCGAGGCTGATGAGCCGGGACAGCGCCCCGCGGCTGACCACGATATCGTTGAGCGCGGACTGGCAGATTTTCTTGCCATTGCAACGGCCGCTCACTTCGATCAGGGCCCGCGCTTCGTATTTGAAATCGCCTTTCCAAAGCCGTTCCAACGTTCCGGCCAATTCTTTGGAAGGCACCGCCGTGAGGAAACCCAGGCCGCCAATGTTGATTCCCAGCAACGGAGTTTTGGAGCCGGCCGTGTCGCGCGCAGCCTGGAGCATCGTGCCGTCCCCGCCGAATACCAGCAGCACGTCGGCCTCCCGCGCCAGCGAAGCGGCGTCGCCGTCCACGAGCGCCTCGCGCCCCGCGCGCTCCACGAGGCGAGCGGCCTTGCGGAGGATGTCGGCGCATTCGGGCTTTTGTGCGTTGCCGATAAGCCCGACCCGCTTGATTTTGTCAGTTCTCAAAATGTTTCAATCAAAACCAAAAATTCCTTGTTGCCTGCCGGTCCTTGCAATGGCGATTCGACCGTGCCACGCCAGTTCAAATTGGCTTGCGCGATCGCGAACTGCCGCAATTCTTCCAAAATCCGCTCGTGAATGGAAGCATCTCGAATGACCCCGCGGCCCTTGTCGGCTTCGGCTTTGCCTGCTTCGAACTGCGGCTTCACCAGCGCGACTATTTTGCCCGGGCTTTTCAATAAAGCAATCGCGGGCGGCAGGATTTTTCGCAGCGAAATGAATGAGCAATCGACGACGGCCAGGTCGAATGGTTGCGGAAATTGTTCCGGTTTCAGATAACGGGCGTTGGTCTTTTCCATCACAACCACGCGCCGGTCCTGCCGCAATTTCCAGGCGAGCTGGCCCTTGCCCACGTCCACGGCAAAGACCTGCCGCGCGCCCCGCTGCAACAGGCAATCGGTAAAGCCTCCCGTGGACGCGCCAATATCGATGGCGATAAACCCGGTGACGTCGAGTCGAAACGCGTCGAGGGCGTGTTCGAGCTTGTAACCGCCGCGGCTGACAAATTTCTCCGCCGCTTCCAAAACGATATTGTCCTCGGGCGAAACTGAATCACTGGGCTTTTGCGCCACATTGGAATTGACGCGAACCTGCCCGGCGAGAATCGCGCGTTTGGCGCGCTCGCGGCTCTCGCAGAGACCGCGGTCAACCAGGGCTTGGTCCAAACGAAGCATCAGGGAAATTAAAAAGGGAAAAGGAAAAGGAAAAGGCCTTTCAATTATGATCACGCTATCTGTATATGACGTTGGAAAACTGGCAACATCGGCTACAACGTTGATGACCAATGACCTAACTGGCAACAAATCTGGCAACAAGGCAACAACACGCGGCTAAAACTGGCAACATTTTGAAAATCTCCCTATTGCTTTGCAGCCTGCTGCTGCGACTGTGGCGTGTATTCATTCCACCCGCCGCCCAGCGCCTGGTAGAGATTGATCAAGCTAATCAGGCGCGAATATTGCGCCAGGATAAGATTTTGGCGGGCGCTGTCGAGAGTCTGCTGCGTGACGAGGACGTCCAGGGTGCTGTTGACGCCGCTCTTAAAACCGGCTTCCGTGAGGTCGTAGCTCTGTTGATCAGCTTTCACCAGTGTTTCATCGTCAGCCAATTGCGATTGCACAGTCTCTCGCTCCGCCAGCGCGTCGGCGACTTCCTTGAATGCTGTTTGAATCGTGCTTTGGTAGTTCGCGGCATCCGCTTCCTTCTTCGCTTTGTCGGCTTGAAGAGCGTGATACGCGGTTCCGAGATCGAAAATCGACCATGAAAGTTGTGGTTGGAAGAGCCAGGCGGTGGATCCGGGCGCGATCAGGCTTTCCAGGCTGCTGCTGGCGTAGCCGCCGCTGCCGGTGAGGGTGATCGTCGGGAAAAGGACGGCGCGCGCTGCGCCGATATTGGCGTTATCGGCCTTGAGCTGGTGCTCAGCTTCGAGGATGTCGGGACGCTGCTCAAGGAGGTCAGACGGCAAACCCGGCGGAATGTCTGAGAGGCAAAGTTTCATGTCCAGGCGGGGAGCCGGTTGCAATTCGGATGGCAACGGCATGCCGACCAGGAGCGCCAGATTGTCGGAAGCCTCGGCCAATTGTTGCGCGTAGTTCGCCACAGACGCGGATGCGGTTGACATCTGGCTTGAGGCTGTATTGAGGTCAAATTGCGAATCCACGCCCGCCTCAAAGCTGCGTTTTGTCAACGCAAAGGATTGTCGGGCGGCTTTTAATGTCTCTCGCGAAATCGCGAGTTGTTGGGCCGCTTCCTGTTCCGTGAGATAAGCTGTGGCGACCTGCGCTACAAGGGCAATTTGCGCGGCTCGACGCGCTTCCTCGCTGGCAAAATAATTTTCCAGGGCCTGTCGCGTGAGGCTGCGCACCCGGCCGAATAAATCCAGTTCATAAGAGGAGACGCCCAGGTTTAGCTGGTATTCTGTGTACGTGATTGGCTTGGAATTGCCTCCGAAAAAGTTGGGCACGCGTGTTCGTTCGCCATTGGCATTCAAGGTCCCTGTCGGCACAAGCGCCCCTTGTTGAACGTGATATAGTTGCCGGGTTTGCACGACATTTTCCACGGCGGCGCGCAGGCTGGGATTATTCGTCAAAGCCAGCCCAATGACCTGTTGCAGCTTTGGATCGCGAAAGAAATCCTTCCAACCAATTGCCGCCGCCGGGACCGGGGCCGGCGCGGTTTTGACCCTGGCGTAGCCGGGCACACTCGGCCAGGATGATGATGTATTTGCCGGGGGCCGTTGATATTTCGGGATCATCGTGCATCCGGCGAGCACAAAGACAAGGATGGATGCAGCCACCTTCCTTGCGAAGCCGTTGAAGCGTTGAAGCGATTGCATGAACGGCCGCGCATTCTCGTGCGAACAATGCTCCTTTACTCCTGATCTCTCCCGAAGAATTGTCCGATGGTTCGCCTGGCGAACAACAAAAGGCCTTGAACCATCAAGCCGCGAACGGCGCGGGAGGAACCCATGGTCCCGATGCATGCGAAAAATGCTTTTCATGATTTTGGCGGGTTATGGTCTTTGCCGGTGTCTGTCGTGCCGACGACGGTAATTGGTCCATGCCCAGGCGCAACCTTGCCCTTCTTGAAAATTCGGCGAATGGTCACGTAAAAGACCGGCACGAGAAACACAGCCAGCAGAGTGGCCGATATCATTCCCCCGATGACGCCGGTGCCCATGTCGTGCCGGCTGGCCGCGCCGGCTCCCGTGCTCACGGCCATGGGCATCACGCCCAGAATGAACGCAAGCGAGGTCATGAGAATGGGACGCAGGCGCAGCCGCGCCCCGGTAAGCGTGGCCTCAATCAACCCCACACCCTGCGCCTGCAGGTCCTTGGCGAATTCCACGATCAAAATGGCATTTTTAGCGGACAATCCGATGATGGTCAGCAATCCAACTTTAAAATACACGTCATTTGGCAGGCCGCGGGCGTCCGCGCCCAGCAATGCTCCGATGACGCCCAGCGGTATCACAAGAATGACCGCAATTGGAATGGACCAATTCTCATACAGCGCGGCCAGCGCGAGGAACACCACCAGGATGGACAGCGCGAGCAGTACGGGCGCCTGTTGCGAAGACAACAATTCTTCATAGGATTGGCCCGTCCATTCGTAGCCGATGCCTCTGGGCAATTTTTGAGCGAGCTTCTCCATGGCGTCCATGGCCTGGCCGATGCTTTTGCCCTTCTTGGCTCCGCCAGTCATTTCAAGCGCCGGGAAACCGTTGTAGTGTTGCAGCGAGGGTGATGCATAAATCCAATGCGTCGTCACAAATTCAGACAGCGGGGCCATGTTGGTGCCGTTGGCCTGCACATAAACCTTGTCCAGGTCCTGTGGAAGCATTCGGTAGGGTGCGTCCAGTTGCGCGACTACGTGCTGCACCCGATTGCCGTCTATAAAGTTGTTGATGTAATACGATCCAAAACAGGCCGTGAGCGTGGTATTGAGATCCGCGGGGGAAACGCCCATTGCCGCGGCCTTCGTCAGGTTTACGTCTATCTTCAATTCCGGCGTGTCTTCGAGAGCCTGCATCTGCAATTGGTCGATGTCAGAATTGGTTGCCGCCATGGCCATCAATTGCCGCCTGGCATCCATGAGCTTTTCATGGCCAAGACCGCCCTGGTCTTCCAATTCCATGTCGAATCCCGCCTGAAAACCCAGTTCAGGAATGGGCGGTGGATTGATGGGAAAGATAAAAGCGCCGGGTATTCCCCCCAATCCTGCGAAAGCATTTCCAATCATCGCCGGCACGGCATTGGTCGGACCCGGGCGTTCGCTCCAGGGTTTCAAATGCACAAAGGCCAGGGCTGAATTTTGCGCCTGGCCGGCGAAACTGAAGCCGGCCACGTCAATGACGTCCTGCACCTGCGGCTGGCTGAAATAATAATGCTCCATCTTCTTGAGCACGTTTACCGTACGCTCCTGGGTCGCGCCCACGGGGAGTTGTATCAGGTTGATAAAGTAACCCTGGTCTTCGGCCGGAAGAAACGACGAAGGCAGCCGCATAAACAGCAGGCCTACTGCCCCCACAATGAGCAGATAAACCAGCAAAGAAATCGGTACCAGTTTTAAAATGCGGCTCACCCAACCTTCGTAACGGTGCGTGGTGGCGTCAAATTTACGATTAAACCATCCCCAAAATCCGCGTTTATGGACGTGATGACCTTTCTCGACGGGCTTGAGCATCGAAGCGCACAGCGCCGGCGTAAGCGACATGGCCAGAAAAATGGAAAATCCCATGCACGATACCAGCGACAGCGAAAATTGCCGATAAATCGCCCCTACTGACCCGCCAAAAAACGCCATGGGAATGAACACAGCCGTTAGCACGAGCGAAATGGCGATAAGCGCGCCGGTAATTTGTTCCATGGCCTTGCGCGTGGCATCACGAGGAGACAATCCTTCCTCGTTCATGATGCGTTCTACGTTTTCCGTCACCACGATGGCGTCGTCTACCAGGATGCCGATGGCCAGGACCAGCCCGAACAACGTCAACAGATTGATGGAAAAACCCAGAAAATTCATGATTGCAAATGAGCCCAGCAACGCGACTGGCACGACAATCGTGGGAATGAACGCAGTCCGGAGATTTTGCAGGAAGAAATAGAGGATCAAAAACACCATCACGATGGCTTCGAGCAGCGTTTTGACGACTTCCCGGATAGAGGCGCGAATGAATTCCGTCGTATCATAAGGCCACGTCACGATGACGCCGGGCGGAAAGAATTGGGACAGTTGCTTGACCTTGGCGCGCACGGCGTTGGCAGTGGCCAAAGCGTTGGCGCCCGGTTCGAGGTGGATGCCGACTGCCGCGCACGGCCGGCCGTTGGCCCGCACGCCGAACGTGTACGTTTGTCCGGCCAATTCGATCCGTGACACATCGCGTAAAAAGACGCGCGAGCCGTTTGGGTTTACCCGCAAAACGATGTTGCCAAATTGGGCCGGCGTATTGAGAGTGCTTTGGCCCTGCAAAGTGATGTTAATTTCCTGGCCGTGCACCGCGGGCAACATGCCTAATTGTCCCACCGGCACTTCGGTGTTTTGCGCCTGCACAGCGCTCACCACAGTCGCAGCCGAAATCGAATAGTCCTTGAGCTTGTTCGGATCCAGCCAGATGCGCATGGCGTATTGTGAACCAAACAAGTCCGCTTCACCCACGCCGCTCACGCGACTGACAGGGTCGAAGAGCGTGGATTGGATATAATTGCCCAGCGCAATGGCATCGAGACTGTCGTTTGTGCAGGACAAAGTAAAAAACATCAGGAAGTTGTGGGTGGATTTGGCAACCACCAGGCCCTGCTGTTGCACGGTGGCCGGCAGGCTCGGGATGGCCAATTGCAGCTTATTCTGCACGTCCACTTGGGCGATGTCCGGGTCGGTGCCTGGTTCAAAATAGAGCGTCACCTGCGACTGCCCGCTCGAGCTGCTGGTCGATGACATGTAAAGCAGATGATCCAGCCCGCTCATCTGCTCCTCGATGACTGCGGTGACCGTGTTCTGCACTGTCTCGGCCGAGGCGCCCAGATAATTCGCCGTAATGGAGATGGAGGGTGGCGCGACGCTGGGATATTCGGCCACAGGCAAATGGATAATGGCCATGACTCCCGCCAGCATGATGAACAGGGAAATGACCCAGGCAAAAACCGGGCGATCTATGAAAAATTTGGGCATGGCGTTTTCCCCTGATTATTGATGGGCAGCCGGCGCGTTCGAATTGCCGACGTCCACCGGATTGACAACCATTCCCGGAAACGCCTTTTGGAGTCCGTCCACAATGACCCGGTCTCCGGCTTTCAAGCCCGATTGCACGATCCAATCCGTGGCAGTTGCCGCTCCCAGCCGTATTGGCTGCGGCGCTACTGAATTCGTCGCTGTTACGAGCATCACGGACGCCGCGCCTGTGGGGTCAATGACAACCGCGCGCTGCGGAACGAGGATTGTGTTCGGCGCGATGCCTTCATCTACCGTGCCCACGGCAAACATGCCTGGCAACAGCACATGGTCCGGATTGGGAAATTCCGCCCGCAACGTGACCATGCCGCTGCTGGGATCCACTGAAACGTCCTGAAACAAAAGCTTGCCCTCATGAGGATAAATTGAACCATCGGGCAACTGCAGCGTTACTTTCAATTCCTTCGACGGACTTTGCAATTCGCCGGACTGCATTTGCGCGCGCAGTTTCAAGACTTCGACGCTTGCTTCCGTAAAGTCGAAATAAATCGGGTCCAATTGCTGGATGACCGCCATGGGCGTGGCGCCGGCCTGGCTGACCAGAGTGCCTTCAGTCACGAGTGCCGGTCCGATACGGCCTGAAATCGGCGCCGCGACTGAGCAATAACCCAGGTTGATGGCCGCGATTTCCCTGGCTGCTTTGGCCTGTGCGGCCGCGGACACGGCATTGTCATAGTTCTGCCGGCTCACCGCGTTGATGCCCACCAGCGGCTTGTACCGATTCATCAAAGACTGCGACTGAATCAAATTGGCGTTGGCGCTGTCGAGCTGCGCCTGGTAAGGGGCCGGATCAATTTGGTAAAGCACCTGGCCGTTTGTGACGTTCGCCCCTTGTTCAAAATCCCGGCGCAATACCACTCCATCGACACGCGCATTGACGTTGGCAACCTGCTCGGAATCGATGCGCCCGGGGAACTGCGTTGTGATCGGCAGCGCCTGGGGCCGCACGGTAATGATGTTTACCAGGGGGGGCGGCATCTGTCCGGGATATCCTGCCGGAGCCCGATGGCAGCCGGCCGCCAGCAATGCCATAAAAACGAAGCCAATGGGTTTAACAGGAACTCGCGTTTGCATAAAAGGCGCATTCATAAATTTAATGTGAAATCGAAGCGCGCAAACCGGCCGCGGTGAATGTAACCAGACGCAGGATCAATCCTTCCGCGTCCAGGGTTTTGCGCATTTT
>Ga0335075_10018335_pt1 | contig 10375 bp, 8 predicted proteins | sample Lox_Sample_24_FD_206723 | JGI IMG/M metagenome (GOLD analysis project Ga0335075, IMG submission 206723) | Soil microbial communities from Loxahatchee National Wildlife Refuge, Florida, United States - Lox_Sample_2.4 | ecosystem: Environmental > Terrestrial > Soil > Wetlands | place: USA: Florida... | reverse complement strand
ACCTGTGGCAGTCTTGGCAAGCGGGTCGACGTTTGCCCCGCAACCTTGCGATCCAACTCAACCTTGGCCATGCCTCTAGTCAACCAACTCACCTCTCAAAGAATTCGCTACCCCATAAGGGAGTGGCTAGAGCGGGTCGGCTACCCTCCTACTAGCGAACTTAGTAGAGCTTCAGCGATAAGGCCACCGCTTAATGTATAACACTATGCCAAGACTCGTGAGATATAGATAATTTTTCTAGGGCCTAGATCTATTAGGTATATATATTCTATTTTCACATTCTTAACCAACTTCTAGCGGGTGACCGTTATAGAAAATACCAGAAACGGAGTGGCAGCGAAGACTTCTATGTAAGTACACGTTCCCCCCAACCTTCTATCAAATAGAGAATAAAATAAATCTACCTGTTATAGACTAATAGAGGATTGGAGTAGCATGACAACGTCCTCGTGCACGTACTCCGCCGCCTACGATAGTGGCGTCCGACCGTACACGTCGTCCTCCGAATCGACGTCCATCTTGCCCGTGTCGAGCAGCAGCTTGACCACGGCCTCGTGCCCGTTCTCCGCGGCCCACGAGAGCGGCGTCCGACCGTCGGTATCCTTCGACTCGACGCCGGCCTTGCCTGTCTCGAGAAGGACATTTGCTGCTTCCTGAACCCCGAAGTATGCTGCCAAGTGAAGTCCTGTCACTTGCCTCGGAAATTCCTGGCTGTACTCTCGAAGCCATGAGTACCGCTTGATGGCTATTAATGCTTGAGTCGATGCCTCGACTTGAGCCTTTTTATCGAAAAATTCCATAACGCTGTCACAAGAAATCAGTGCACTACTACGCGCATGATGTCCCCAGTTGCGTACGGCGTAATCATAGAACGGATTTAACCGCAGCCGTTCCTCAAACTCGCCGTCTGTTTGACAGAGCCCGCTCCCAAAGACATCAAATGAGAGATAGGTAACGCAGATGATCGTGATAGTGTTTTGGGCGTTAGCCATGGCAATCTTATTCTTCTTGGCGTCGAACTTCATGGGTTCTTCCCGAGTCGTGGGATCCTCTTGAGGAATGAGGCACAACATATGGGTCTTCAAGTATTCCCGTATCGTATCATGAACCAAGCGAATATTATCGCCCTCGACGATGACCAGCCCTGCGCACACAGAAACAATTATGCTGGTGTTTTCGAGGTCGATTTCGTCGTCAATTTTTGGTTTACCGGCCTCTACGGCAAGAGCGTGTCGTAGCTCCAAAGTTGTTGGTGATCGTTTTGCGCAGGTGACCAATAAGAGGACACTCTCAGTAAGGAGCTGAAAGCCTTGTTCCTGGCTTATAACTTTCTCAATAGTCTTCCCATATGCTTGGCCCAATGCATTTGGCCCTTTTAGGAGCGTCTCCAACGCGGCAAGGATCTTCTTAGGCGTTGTCTTATCGATTAGGCAATCCAGGTGAAGTCGTGCGAGGAGAAACTTGCGCCAGTGTGTTTAACCAGCTCAACGCGATCTGCAGCATGGGAAGGGACTTACACTCCATCGAAAACTTTGATGATTTTGGCCTTAATTTTAGTCTTGATATTAGTCTTGATTTCCTCCGACAGTTCCTCGTTCCCTTCGTCAAGCACCGGCAGCTTCGACATGTGACCATCTAGATATTTACCCACATCTCCATCTGCGGCACGGATCTCCAATACTACGCTTTCTTTAAACTCCTTTTTGATCTCCTTTTTGATCTTTTCGATGGGTTGTGAAATTGTAAAGAGATTTGCTCCGGTGTCAGCCTGAAGTTTAGAGATCTTAGACAGGAGTGTCCTTGGGTCTTGGTATTCGGCGAGAGCATCGATGACGATAAAAGCTCGAGCATAATCAGAGAGGACAGATTGTAACGCTTCGGACAAATCACTAATTGAAGGTGACGACTTTTTCTTGTTGTGCTTCTCGTAGAGAAGTTTCACGCTCTCGGGCACAGAGTGCTGTTCCTGAACGAACTGCTCTAGTAGATTCGCTAGTATGTCTTCAGTCTTCTGTTCATCTTGCCATTGGAAATCACAGTATACGAACGCGATACCAATCTTGTCCTTCTGAATGCCCTTATTCTGATCGCAGCTGTCTTGGTTGGAGTCGTTGTCGTTGGAGTCGTTCTGGAAGTCAGTCTCGAGATAATAGACGACAATAGATGTGAGAATTGTCTTCCCCGCTCAAGGAAAGCCTGGGCAGAACAACGTCTGCTTGTTGGTCTTGAACCACGCCTTGAACTCGGCAGAGTCTAGGAGCCCGATATGGCCGCTTTGCTAATGATCGTAGTCCCGCTTAGGTTTAGCGCACCGATTTGGGCCTAGCGTCTGCCTGTTGAAGTTTAGGTAGCCGATCTTTCAGCTTGGAGTTAGAAGGCTGGTGCGTCTCCGTTCGCTTTCGCCCCCATCTGCCTCCGAAGGCTGAGTGAAGCTTCCTCCGTCGCGAGCTTTATGGCCTCGAAATTGCGTTCCGTCATCTGAATTTGGTGGGTCTGTAACATGACGGAAAGCGTTGACTTTAATGACTCTACTTCTTCCATAACTGCAAGTACGTGTTTCCTGTTCGACGTCCATTTCAGTGCTGAAATGGCTGCGCCGAATTTTCGCCCCGGTTTCGCCCCGTATTTCTCCAGGATGTGTTGCACTCCTTCCATTGCCTCCTCGCTATCCCGAACGACTTCCCATCCCAGCCTTTGTAGCTCTCCGGCGGGCATTGAAGTACGTATAACTTCTGCCGCAGTTTTAAGAAGGCCAGAATACTGCATAATTCTTTTTGAGAGCATCAACAGTTCCCGAGGCGCATCCTGTACGTTGAGGTAAGTGTTTGCGACATTGTAGGAGACCTTTGCAGCAAAATCGACGAATTGTATGATGTTGCCTGCAAGCGCTAAGCTGCTTAATGGGTCGAGCCCAAACCCAAAAGAAGGCATTCCGGGACGAAATCGGGACTTCCGACGACTTCTTTGACGAGCACTTGACGATTGTGGTTGCTCTCGGCTGTCGTCATTCTCCTCGGGCTGCACTTCTGAAGGCTTGTCTTCAGGCCCATTCAGAAGAAGTGGAGGCAAGCCACTTTCATTCTGGCTGACTTGTTCCATCTCCTGCTCGGAAAGCTCAACCAGATTTAAAGAGCGCAAATATTCGTTTATTCCGTCTGCCAACTTGTTCTGGTTTTCTGGCTCAGCTCGCGGGTTTAGTTGGCTCGTATCAGTTCCCTGTTCGTTTCGCAACGGTGACTCGTTAGAGTTAGCAGTGGACTGGAGTGTACGGCTTTCAGGAATCGAATCAAGCTGGATATGTGACGCGTTGATGCTAACATCATTCGGCAGCGTGTGTATTCTTCCATGGCTGGCTAGCGGCGTTCCTGGCCTTGTTAGAAGTCGCTCATATACTAATTCAGTGATGTCGTCGACCTTGTCAAGAAAATCAAGGCGATCAATTGGGTTGGGGTTCCAGTCGAGATAGCCTCGCGGTCGATTCGCGTTTCGATAAGCCCCCCCTCTTAGCGCCAGGCTCTGTGCTGGGCCGAGGAGGAGAGGACTTGGCTGACTGGGTTTGCCAACAATTGACCTTTAGTGGTGTTAATCAGTCTTGAACTCTGCAGTCATGGTTAGTGATTGCACTTACAAAATACTCATATTGATCACTATCTTGACAAGATCTACCTGGGCAGCAAGACTCTGCCTAAATTTGCCAAGATCATCAGCGGCCATGAAAGCCCATTGAATTTTTCTTGGGGCGCTTGTGAAAAACCCGCGCTCTGAGGTCTTGCCCATCGATTTCTCATATTGTGCGATTGTCTTTCGAAAGTCCTCGACAAACTCCTTAACATTTGTCGAGTACTCATCTATCTTGTTGCGAAACCATTGAGGAACGTTGGAAAGATTGAGACTCTGTAGTTCGTTCATGACGGCGAGAAATCCTTGACATTGCTGTTCTGCGAGCTGATATTGAGACTTTGAGCCACCTTCCTCTTTCAACGACGAGATGACCTTCGCGACGAACCCTGTAAAGAGGACAATGTCGCCTGGAGAGAAGCCAAAACTCATGGTGACTATTATTTCGGGTACACTTATTCTTACAATGCTAGACCTTGGCTGTATGATAACTCGTCATTTGAATACTGGATGATGTAGTTGCGGTCCTGCAGCAGAGAGACGTGTCTCAGCTTGATTGCAACAGCGGCTCACCCCAGAATCTGGAAGCGAATTATTGTGAAATATCATCAGCAACTGCTCTGATTGTCCGCGAAGAGAATCGATGAGATGAGGGTGTACGTTGATGTTGAGGGAAGGGTTCCTCAAAACCCTTGTTTCTTCCCTGAAACCCGCACTGGCTACACCCTTTGTTAAACCTACTTGTACTTTGTACCTTACCTAGCCAGTGCTCGGTTGACAAGTTTGCACGCTTGCCGTCTGTTGCGTGATGACCGGAAATTCCATCCAGCTATCGGACCAGCCAAAGTCAACATGATCTTTGCCGGCGCTAGGGTGCCTACCCGCTCTGGCCACACCCTTGTGAGATAGTGATTCTGTAGGTGTACTCAGAGAGTTGGGTTGGTTGACCAGATCGCAAGGCTGCAGGCTGAGGTTGGCCCGCTTGCCAAGACTCTGCAACGCCATAGGCTCAATAATAGCACTCTAAATTAACTTACACCGTGATAATTACGTAAGGCGGGGCTGTTCTGCACTAATCCAGATTGGTGATCGCTTTCAATTGGAGGTACCGATCTGCGTGGCGACTTTACATGAATTTACGCACCACAGCAGACACAAAGCCAATAATGACTTCTAGCATCATAGTAAGGCTCTAAGGCTTAGAGAAGATCCTTCTATAAATATTAAGAGTTGTTAGAGCTTAATAGTAGTGCTATGGTAAAGAAACTTTGTTGCGCTATGAAAGGAGGCTCTCTACAAATTTAGTGTAAAAGCAACAACACGAATATAATATTCTAAATAGGAGAGGTTCTAAATGTTTAGAAGTAGTAATAGGATATAAGTTGTACAGAAATACAGTAAATATTGATGTGTACACAGAGTTTGAGTTGCTTGAAGTCAAAGTACCTATTGTTTTTCTCGGCACGGCGGGTTTCTCGCTACGCAGGGAGGGACGTTAGTACAGTATGTTTAGGCGATGCAACAGCTAACATCTTCGACATGCTAGTTCTAAATCGTGCAATAACGAAAAGTAAGTATGTTCTTAAATAAGACTTTTATAGTGTGATATAAAACACATTTTGTATGAATTTTAAGATTTATTATTAGTAAGTGGATTTGCAAGTAATTAATCATTTATTAATAGGCTATGCCAACATGCCAATAGCCCTCCTTTTACTAGTGGCGTGGTTTTATTTTGGCGATATGAGGCATAGCTTGGAACTTTGCAGTTATACGGCTAACAGCCTACTAATTATATTGAGGGAAGCTAATGACCAACTCATATGACCCCTATAAGAGTTCTTACTATTACCATACTAGAAAGATTCTATGTTTCATATGAAAGTCTATATACCTGTAGTTAGTCTTCGTAGATTGAGAATCAAGTTCAAATTATTCGTTCCACCACGCTGCATATAATTGTGTTAAAATTCCAGCATGGCCGTTAAGGCGGCTAAAGCACAGACATCCTCTTTGTTCGCATATTTTGCAATAGAAGCTCAAGTGGGGGCCGAGGAGTTACCCCAACCATACTATCCCCCCCTGGTTCACTTGTTAGGTCACCCCATTTATAACACCACTCCAGCACAGACGTCAACAAAGTCTCTAACCAATCATATCACTCAGAATCTTCTACTATTCCCTAACTAGGACCTATTAACGAGATCTTGAGAGTGGTGTTAGAGATTCAAACTAACAACTGATCCAGCGGGGGGATAGTATAAGGGATAGTGGTCAGGTGACCACCCCAAACGGGAGGGTAGTTCTGTACCGTAACAAATTGTTTATTAGATGCCACCATTTGCCTTTACTATATCAAGTAATCTAAGCTCTTTTTTTAGTAGCATTCAAGTTGGTATTTTGAACTAGGACGTTAAACATAGCATCTGTGAAGAACAACTTGAAAAACGCAAGGGCAAAAAGCTTTAAATCTAGACAGAAGGCATAGCTGGAATATTCGATAAGGTGTCTAAGGCATTGCTTCAAAACGGGGATCAATTAGGACATTAGCACTGCTTTTAACCTATAAATGCAACAATCCAAGGTAAACCTTGTTATTATTGATTTTGGTTTAAGTCGGATTGTGTGACGGCACGTACGGAATGCTGAGCCGAGGACGGGTGAAACAATACTCCTGTCTAGCCTAATGATACGATCAAAGGCCCGTACAAAGATCCCTACAGTAAGCCACACGATCATTTGCTTCGCATTCGTGTATATCTCTCGCATAAGAACAATCTGGTGGTGCTCGTCCTGCGTAGAACTTTGATCAAATGCAAATTCCGTCAATTCATAGTGGTCGGCTTGCCGATATCAAACGCAAACGGTACAGGGCGGCCTAGCAGGTTTCTGTGATTCGTAGCTAGTGGCCCCGGCAGTAGATACTCTGGCTAGGAGTTTGAGATTCCCATGCATAGGACGGAGCTTCGAACTCGGGAGCGTGATGGAAAGACATCTCTTTGAGACTAACACTATGTCCCTGGTACTGGGCGCCTCTTCCTTCTCCTCCTCCTCCATCATAACCACTCTAGCCCGATGACGCTGTAATCGCAAAGGTGTGTGGTGGCCCGTGCGCTGCGCAGCGGAGGGGCGACGTAGGAATGCCAGTACAGTGTGGCTGAAGCTTGCAAAGAGTACGATATAAATCAATTCCTCTTCCTTTGCAGAGGATGTGCTGAGGATAATATTGTAGTATCGCAATGGTTCTGGCTAGGTACATGATCATTGCAATACGCCACTGTTGTCTGTGACACTCTCAATCGGTAGCACAATGGCATGAGCCTAGTATCTCGTATAAACTATACCATGTGATTATTTAAAATAAAATATTGACGTCATCCACTTTTTGCCATCTCTGACGCCGTGATATAATCCAACACACTAAGTGCTCATCTCAATTGGCGGATTTTGGCCTTGCAGTTCATGCGCCTGAGGATGGTTCGTCTCCTGCGAGTAGGCATAGGGCGAAATAGCTTCTGACATGCCTTTCTGACTCTGAGCATTTGCTCCTTGTCCCTCAGATTGCTGCATGGCAGTGACAGTTTTCTTGTGCTTTCGTGTCCTCCAACACAGTAGAAGTGACAAGACAACAATTGCTATTCCTCCAAGACCTGCTCCTACGCCTATACCGACTTTTGCTCCAGTGGAGAGACCTGACGAAGGTTGTACTGGGAATTTAACCGCGTAGACAATATTTATGACTGCTGATGTAGGTTTCCCGTTGGATTCTGTCGTCGAGGAACTAGCCGCAGCCCCAGTAATATTGGCTGGCAAAGTAGCCTGTTGGTCGTAATTATTGACAGGAACAGCGGGTGGGACGAGGTAGCCTTCGCTGCTGAGTGAGCTGTAGCATGGAACTTGGCCACCAAGCGGAGTATTCCATAGTTGGTAACCTCTATATAAATGAGAAATGCGGTCAGAATAGGCACTTTACAATATTAATCGCTTATATACTTACGAGGGACAACATCCACCTGATACAGAAACGTAATCACCAGGACAATACGCCAGTGTAGCTTGATTTGCAGATGCGGGAGTGGGATATGCTGGAGGACCGGCGTATGGCCCATCAGTCGAGTCGCTAGGTCCAACATCCACTGTAACTGTAGACACAACCGTTATTGTCGCTAAGCTTGTTTCTGTAGCTGCTTGGGCAGCATAGGGGCAGCAGTCCGTCTTATCACCACCACACCCCACAACAGGTGCCCAGAAAGCGGTTGGCCCATCAAGAAGTACATAGTCAGGAGTGACGCAATAACCTTGGAGGAGATCACCTTGACCAGTATACGATGAAACAGGAGAATGTGTCGGAGGAGCAGTAGGTGGGCCAGTGGATATGGGTTCGAGAATGGGACTTGGGACAGGAGTAGTTGCTGCTTCCACTGTCTGCGGTGCCGCAGTCGTGCTAGTCCCAGATGCGCTAGCAGGGGCGGTGCTCGATATGCTGCTTTCGCTTTGCACGGTGCCGGTACCAGAGGCGAGCTGGTGCGGAAATGGCAAGCAATGGATTGGGTGGAGAGGGGAGAGGGATTAAGAAGGGATGAGAACAGCTTACCAGTACAGCTGTTGCGCCAGCCGTCGCGGCGTTGGCGCTATCAACGCAGTATCCGCTCTGCAGGCCGACTTGACCTTGCAGACAGCAGAAGTATTCGGCCTTGTTGATGGTGTCTTTTGTTGCGTTCCACAGGGACCACGATGAGTCAGCACAACTAGGGGTGGCTGTGAAGGTCGCCGAGCAATCTTCATCTAGAGAGGTATGAGATTCAGCATTACTAATTGTTGCAGAGCATCATCTATGATGGTCCAGATTTGACATACCTGACGGACAGCAGACCTCTGCAATGTCTTCGTCGCCCGTGTGAATGCAATCCAGTGTGCCGGGGCAACACCATTGGGTGCCGCATTGGGGAGTATCGACAGGACATGTACCCGCAGTCGTTTGGGCAAGAGACCATCCACCAATTGTGTTCACCGTTCTGGCATTGAGGCCTAATTGAGCGAGATGGGCGGCATTGACGCCAGCAGTCGTCACTGCTAGGAGCAGAATTATGGCCTTGCCAAGCATGATGATTGTTGAAAGAGGAACTCGATGCGCAATTGGCAATTTGGATGCTGCTGAATTGCGTATCTTATCCACGCGCCGCACTAAGCAGCGGAACGGATAGACTGCCAAGCCATACAACCGTAGTCTTGGGCTCGTAGTGGAACAGTTCCGCTACTATGTAACCCTAGCAAATACGTAGCATCCTAAGCGAGCGCAACATTGAAAGTTCTAGTCCGCAGCTCCGAGTGATTAATGCGCCGCGGCCATATAAACGTGTCAAGAGACAAACACCCTAAAGCTTGCCGCACGAAATTCAGGCTGACGCTGTCAAGCTTCACCATTAACAATTCAAATACCTAGTCCACTCGGATCATGAAGGCTATCGGCATAAATTTGTCTTAAAGTCACCATGTATGACTTCAACATGCGTGAGTTCGCTCATATATGTTTTTCAGATCCGAATCTCGCCGGGCTCCAGTTAAAGGGCGAACGTTTACTTATAGAGCCCTCTAATAGACAGGCTGAAGTGCGAGGCGCATCAGGAAGCATGGTACGGTAAATCATCGCATCCATATCGACGGCTATGGGGAGAGAGAAGTGTCGATATAACTGAAGATATCGAAAGCCAGTCAGATTTCCAAGCACTAAGAGCAATTTCTTCAGAGTCGCCACAAGGTAATAGACCGCCAGACATGGGCGTCCCTCAGTAGTCGTCGCACAAAGATGCCATCTCTCGTAGTGCTTTTGCGCCTAGCACGGCATTCAACAGCGTTAACAACGAAAATCCTGAAATCAGTGGTGCCCTAGCGCGTGAACAGTCCAGTGAAGATACAGTGGTAGAGCCTCAGTCGATTACGCGTCCCCCAAGGACGGAGCAGAGTACACTTCAACGATTCGTGGCAATATTCCGTCGTCGACACGAGGCCGCTATCAGCGACAAGGTGGGCGTTATGGCTGCGACCTCAATATCGTCCACTCCGCAGAAATTGTTAAAGAGCAACCGTTTCACGTTTGGAAGTCAGCTAAAAGCTACGATTTTCAATTCCTAGATCAACCTTTTGCTTATTGCAGCACCTGTCGGGATTGCCATGCATTTCATCAATGTCTCCCCTGTAGCTGTATTCGTCGTCAACTTCTTCGCCATTATCCCCTTAGCAGCCATGCTTAGTTATGCCACAGAAGAGATTGCCCTTCAGATTAGCAAGACTCTTAGTGGTCTTCTAAACGCCACCTTTAGGTGTGTCTATATCGGTATATCCATAGAGTCTTACTGATCTGTTCTTAGTAACGCCGTCGAATTAATTGTGTCTATCGTTGCCCTTGTGCATGGCGAAGTTATTATCGTTAAGACATTACTGATGGGTAGTATCCTGCCGAACTTGCTCCTAGTCTTAGGCATGAGCTTCTTCTTTGGTGGACTTCGAAGGACCGAGCAATTCTTCAACCAAACAGCTGCTACAACAGCGGGCAGCTTGTTGGTATTGTCAATTGCTAGTATTATTATTCTAACGGCTTTCGATCAATTTACCAGTACAACTAACGTTCCAATCGCTGAGCTCTCGCGTGGCACAGCTGTCATGCTTCTCCTAGTCTACGGATGCTACCTTTACTTTCAATTAAAGACACATTTAGCAATATACGCTCGAGTAAGGAAGAAGGTTGCTCCACGGCCTC
>Ga0335075_10018334_pt1 | contig 10375 bp, 6 predicted proteins | sample Lox_Sample_24_FD_206723 | JGI IMG/M metagenome (GOLD analysis project Ga0335075, IMG submission 206723) | Soil microbial communities from Loxahatchee National Wildlife Refuge, Florida, United States - Lox_Sample_2.4 | ecosystem: Environmental > Terrestrial > Soil > Wetlands | place: USA: Florida... | reverse complement strand
GCCCCTTATCCCGGACGCGGGCCCACCGTGGGCTGGGGACAAAGCACAACCGAGGGGGCGGCGACGAACCCTTTCTCTTCCTCGAAGGATATGGCCGGTTACCTGGTCGCAGCAGCGGTGTGGGCGCCTTCAGTGCAGAACACTCAGCCGTGGTGGTTTGTGAGCGAGGCTGGTGAGTTCAGCCTGTATGCCGACGCGGGACGGCAGCTGACGGCAGCTGATCCCGCCGGCCGGGAGATGCTGATCAGCTGCGGCGCGGCGCTGTTCACCGCAAGGCTGGCGCTCCGTTCGCTCGGCTGGATCCCTGAGCACCGGCTGCTGCCTGATCCGGCCGAGCGGTTGCTGGTCGCCCGGTTGAGATGGCGGCGCCGGGCTGATCCGTTGTCCGAGGAACTGCGGCTTTTCGGCCAGGTGTGGCAGCGCCGCTCGCACCGCGGCGGGTTCGACCCGGTGCCGCTCACGGCGAGGTTCCTGGCCGCGCTGAGGTCTGGCGCCGAGCGCTACGGGGCCACGCTGCGCTTGGTCAGTGACCCCGCTGAAGTGGCCGCGCTCGCCGCAGTAGTGCGCACGGCCGAGGAGGCGAGCCGGCTCGACGGCATGCGGGTGCGGGAAGCCGCAGTCTGGGCTTCTCCGCCAGGCAGCCGGCGCCCGGATGGCGTCCCGGCCACGGCCTACCCAGCGCGGTCGGCGCGGCTGGTCCCGGATTTCCCGACCCGCGATTTCGCCCATGGCTGCGGCTGGGGCCTTCCGCCGTCCGGTGCGCAAGCCGGGGCGCGCTGGGTTGGCCAGGTGTGCGTGCTGACAACAGTCGGCGACGATCCGGTGGACTGGGTGAATGCCGGCCAGGCGCTGCAGCGAATGCTGCTGACCAGCTCAGCGTGCGGAGTCGCGGCGGCCATGCATAGCCAGCCAATCGAGTCCGACTGGCTGCGGGCTTCGGTCCGCGCTCAGCTGGGCGGCGGTTATCCGCAGGTGGTGCTCCGGCTGGGCACGGTGGCGCAAAACGCCGTGAGCGTGCGCCGCCCACCTGCCGACGTGCTCAGCCACGTCTGATCGAGCCGCGAGGCCGTTGAGGCCCCGGCAGCGTCGCAGGGCGCGCGCGATGATCCTGAAGAGCAGTGACGTAAGTCCCGGTGACGTGGGCCTTGGGGCTTCATCACTGGGAATCACGGAGCCTTACGGTGATACCAAAGGGCCCGCGGGCCCTGCGGCGATAGCTGCTCGAGGCCGGGGCTGTCAGGAGCGTTCGGCCATGGCAACTGGAAGAGTCCTGCAGATCACCGATTCTCAGACCGGCTTCAGCTATGAAATTCCGGTTGTTGATGGCGCCATCCGCGCGATCGACCTTCGCCGGATCAAGGTGTCCGACGACGACTTCGGGCTCTTGTCCTACGATCCGGCGTTTCTTAACACCGCGAGCTGCCGCAGTGCCATTACCTACATCGACGGTGACCGCGGGATCCTGCGCTACCGCGGCTATCCGATCGAAGAATTGGCCGGGCAGACGTCGTTCCTGGACGTCGCCTACCTGCTCTTGCACGGCGAGATTCCTGGCAAGGACGAGTCTGCCGTCTGGGCGGACGAGATCACCCACCACACGTTCGTCCACGAGAACGTCAAGAAGTTCATCGATGGCTTCCACCACGACGCCCATCCGATGGGCATCCTGGTCAGCACCATCGCGGCGCTGTCCACCTTCTATCCCGAAGCGAAATCGGTATCTGACCAGACCCGCCAGCACGAGCAGATCATTCGGCTCATCGCGAAGATGCCGACGCTGGCCGCGTTCGCTTACCGGCACGCGATGGGCCTGCCATACGCCTATCCGGACAACGGCCTGTCCTACGCGGGCAACTTCCTCAACATGATGCGGAAGATGAGCGAGCCCAGGTACACACCCGATCCCGTGCTCGAGCGGGCGCTCGATGTGCTCTTCGTCCTGCACGCTGACCACGAGCAGAACTGCTCCACCAGCACCATGCGCGTGGTCGGCAGCTCTCAGGTCGACCCCTACTCGGCCGCGGCTGCCGCGGCAGCCGCATTGTTCGGCCCGCTGCACGGCGGCGCGAACGAGCAGGTCCTGCGGATGCTGCGGGAAATCGGCTCAGTCGACAACGTCCCGGCTTACATCGAGCGGGTCAAGCGCGGCGATCTGCGCCTGATGGGATTCGGGCACCGCGTCTACAAGAACTTCGACCCGCGAGCCACGATCATCAAGCAGATCGCCGAGCAGGTGTTCGAGGTGACCGGACGCAACCCGCTGCTGGACATCGCGCTAGAGCTCGAGCGGATCGCGCTGGCCGACGACTACTTCATCAGCCACAAGCTGTACCCGAACGTGGACTTCTACTCGGGCATCATCTACCAGGCCATGGGCTTTCCGGTAGCAATGTTCCCCGTGCTGTTCGCGATCGGGCGCATGCCGGGCTGGCTGGCCCAATGGCACGAAGGCACGACCGATCCCGAGCAGAGGATCTCCCGGCCCAGGCAGATCTACGTGGGCCAGGAACTGCGCCACCCCGACGACCCCGCGAGCTGAACAGAAGCGCGCACCATACTTGTCCTCGGCGGCGTAGCGACAGTCCAGCATGGCTGGCGGGTTCGGCAATATTGCTAACTCGGGATGGCCAGCCAGCCTGGGCGCACTGGCACCGGACCGGGTCCTGGCCACCAGCGGGCCAGGATGATCGCGCCGAGCCTGCCGACGATCTCATTCCCGTCCGCCAGCGCCGTCATGCTGCGGTCGGCGAGTCGGTCCACAGCCGCGCAGTACGCGACCGTCCCGCCGTTGCCGGGGAGGTATAGCAGTCCCGTCTCGACCCGGCAGCCGCCGACGCTGCCCGTCTTGCTGGCAAGGGCCGGCCCCTCTGGACCTGGCAGGCCGGCTGGCTCAGCAACATCAAGATATGAGCGGGGAACGAGCCACTGTGACTGCTGATGCCGCAAGGTACTGATCATCTCGGCTGATGCGGCTGCGTCGACGACCGCTCCGGCGTGCAGATCCGCGAGCAGCCGGCACAACTCAGCCGGGGTAGCAGTGCCGAGCGGCTCAGCACTCAGCACCGACTCCCGCGGGCTGGCTACAACTAGCGGCGGTGGTGCATAGCCGATCTTGTGGTTCAGCCGGATGCCGGAGTAGCCGAGTGTGTCGAGACCCTCGTTGACCGCGGCAACACCGCCGAGCAAGTCGATCAGCATGTTCGTGGCAGTGTTGTCCGATACCACGATCATGAGAGTGCACAGGTCGGCGACGGTGCAGCGAAGTCCCGGCCGCAGGACGCTCAGCACGCCCGAGCCGCCGACCAGGTCGGCCTCGCGGGTGACGACCGCTGCATCGAGTTCGAACTGGCCGAGCCTGCGCTGCCGCATGACCTCGGCGTAAATGGCGACCTTCACTGCGCTGGCGGTACCGATCGTCTCGTCGGGGTTCCAGGCCAGTTGCTCACCGCTGTCAAGGTGCCGGGCGACCAGGCCGAGATGGCCGCCGGAGGCTGCCGCCAGCTCGGCAACGGCAGCCACCGCCCGGCTCGCAGAGTCGTGATCGAGGCTGGTTACCAGCTCTGCCGCGGTCACCGGCGCGCTCCAGGTCCGGCCACCGCGCGGCCCGCTAGCTCGCCGGTGAACTTGCCGCCGGAAATGGCGATCGTGCCGTTGACGAGGACTTCGCTGATTCCTGTCGAAAGCTGGTGCGGGTCAGTGAAGGTAGCGCGGTCGGTAATGCTCTCCGGGTCGAAGACCACGACGTCAGCATAGTTGCCTGCAGTGAGCAAGCCTCGCTGCCTGAGGCCGAGGGTCGCTGCGGGAAGCCCGCTCATCCGGTGAATCGCATCGGCGAGCGTCAGCACCTTCTCGTCCCTCGCGTAGTGCCCGAGGACCCTGGCGAAGCTGCCGTAGGCCCTGGGATGAGTTGGTGCCCCGAGAAAGGCGCCCTCCGGCGCCATCGAGGCGCCGTCGGAACTGACTGCGACCCAGGGGCGCCGTAGCGCCTCGCGAAGGTTCTCCTCCGACATCGAGAAGAACGCGACTCCCACCCGTGAGCGGTCGGATGCGATCAGATCGAGGGCTGCGTCGATCGGGTCGGCGCCACGCTCGGCCGCGATCTCGGCCAGAGTCCGGCCCTGGCAGTGCCGGTTCTCGTCCTTGGTGACGGCCAGGATCAGCACGTGCTCCGCTTCGGTCACGTCGCCCCAGCGGCGCGAGCGCTGCAGCTCTGCGTGAATCTCGGCGCGGACCGCTGGGTCGGCCAGCCGGTCGAACAGCGCGGCTGATCCGCCCTCGTGATAGCGGTCCGGGATGATCGTGGTGAGGCCGGTCGAGCTGGCCGGGTAAGGATAGACATCGGCGGTTACCGGCTCTCCTGCCGCGCGTGCTTTCTCCATGAGCTCGATGGCGCCGGCCATCTTGTCCCAGTGCGGCTGGCCGGCCGCTTTCAGGTGGAAGAGCTCGCCGCGCAGACCCGCGTGCTGGCAGATCGCCAGGAACTCCCTGATCGCCCCGTGCAGGTCATCGCCCTCGCTGCGGATGTGCGAGGCGTAACACCCGTCGAACTGCGCTGCCACCACGCACAGCTCGGTGATCTCGGTTGTCGTTGCATAGCTTCCCGGCGGGTAGATCAGCGCCGTCGCGATCCCGAGCGCACCGTCTGCCATCTCCTCCGCGACGAGTGCTCGCATCCGGTCCAGTTCCGCGGCAGTAGCGGGCCGGTCGTCATATCCGACGGCATTGGCCCGCAGCGTTCCGCCGCCGATGAAGGACGCCACGTTCTGCGAGCTGCCACGGCGCTCGACGTGCGCCAGGTACTCCGACAACCGCGTCCAGGTCACGTCATAGGACAGCCCGTCCCGGCTCGCCTCAAGCTCAGCCTTCATCCGCGGTGTCAGCGGGCCCATCGAGCTGCCCTCGCCGAACACTTCGGTGGTGACTCCCTGAGTTAGCTCGCCGAGCGATCGTGGGTCGTGCAGGATCGACAAGTTGGAGTGGCTGAGGATGTTGATGAACCCTGGGCATACGGCCTTTCCAGTCGCGTCGATGACGACCGCGGCGTCCGCGGGTTCGCCGTCGGCAACCGCGCGGTCGGCGTCCGGGCCGCCTCGGGGAAGGACCTGCACAACCCGGTCGCCGGAAATCGCGACATCTGCGACGACGGGGTCTGCGCCGCTGCCGTCATAGACCTCGCCGCCCGAGATGAGGACGTCGAACAAATCGATACTCCTTTTCTCCCCGTCGGACCGGGGGCTAGGCAGGACAGATCGTTAGCTAACGGAGGCGCAGGCGCGTGTAGGGGATGGCGTTCAGCGCATCACCCATGCACGGAACGCGATGACGGTCAGAGACCGGGAACGGCTAGCCGCCTGCGCAGTCGTCACGTGCTGTGCAGTGGTGGATAGGCTGCCACCTCGCGGGCGGTTTCCCTGCCGACTGCGCCCGCGCCGTCGGTCCACGGGCGCACCCACCGCTCGGCGATCTCGCCGAATCGCTCGAATCGCGCCCGGCCGGCTTCACCCAGCGCGTCGACCACGGACGTGACGAGCGTCTCGACCACAGCCAGCGCAGGGGTGAGGCTCTCGAACGGGCCGGGGCCCGACACCTGAGCGGTCAGTACCGCGTCGGCGATGTCGGCCACCGGCGACAGCCATGGGTCGGTGACGAGGAGTATCCGTGCACTTGCGGTGCGTGCGGAGCGTGCAATCTCCAGCGTGTCGCGGTCATAGCGGCGGAAGTCGAAGGCGACCACGGTGTCCCGCTTGGCGATGTCGGCGACGGCGCCGGCGCGATCACTCGCTGACGGTCCGATCAGCCGGACATCCGGGCGCAGTTCGCGAAGCACGGAGGTCAGGTGCGCAGCCAGCAGCTGGCTGAACCAACCGCCGGTGACAAGCACATGGCGGCCGCCGTCGGCGACCAGGGTCACCGCTCGCTCGAACTCATCAGGGTCCAGCCCGGCTACGCTGGCGGTCACGGCCTCGCCGAGTGTGCGCGCGCTCGTCTCGAGCACATTGGCCGGTCGCTCAGCCTCCTGGTGTCGCCGGTATATTTCCGCGGGCGTCATCATGCGGGCGGCGATCTCCTCGTGCAGCGCGCGCTGGAATGCCGCGTAGCTGCTAAACCCCAGCTCGGAGATGAACCGGCTGACGGTGGGGCCGCTGACGCCGGCGACGCGGGCCAGCCGGGCGGACGACTCCAGGCCGATCGTGGGCGGCCCTGCGAGCAGGGTTCTGGCAACGCGGCGCTCGGACGGCGACAGTTCGCCGAGACGCTGGCGGATCTGCTCCGCTATGCTCAGCGGCCCCCCAGAACTTCCTTGCGCCGGGCGTGCAGAAGCCTGCGTTCGCCCGGCGGGCGAGCTCGCCTCCGGTGCCTCAGCCATCGGCCCACCTCGTGACACGATTGAAATGGTTCGTTCAGAATAGCGTCTTGACCGCTGATTCTGAATCATGTAGTACTCATGCATGCTTCTGGCGGAAAGTCTGTACATAGAGACCGAGCTACCGCCTGAACTTGCCTACTCTCGCCGGTGCGCTTGCGCACCGATCATCGCGTCCGGCGCGCAGCCGGACTGCGTGCGCGGCACGCCGCGTCGTGAATCTCCCGCGGTCACGAAGGAGTCCAGCTCATGAACATCACGCGACTCGCCCGCCGCGGGCGACCGTCCGCACACCGTTCTGCGTCCGCGTGGCGGGCCAGAGCACTGCTCGCTGCCATCGCCGGGATCGCCCTGGCTCCCGTGCTAGCTGCCGCGGCTCCTGCGGCGGCCAGCAGCTCGTCCGGCTCCACGCTGACCGTCGAGTCCCAGACGGCGTTCTCCACGTTCAACCCGTTCACCGCCTATAACGACGGCGATCTGGAAGTGATCAACGAGATCTACCCGATGCTCACCACTACCAGCAAGCAAGGCGCGCCGGAGCCGTACCTAGCGACCAAGTGGAGCGTCTCGTCGAACAAGCTCACCTGGACCTTCACTCTCAAGTCCGGGCTGAAGTGGAGTGATGGCAAGCCGCTGACCGCGGCAGACGCGGCGTGGACGCTGAACCTCATCATGCACAACTCGGCGGCGGGTGCCGCCAACGGCGCGCTGGTTGCCGACTTCGGCACCGTGACCGCACCGAATCCCACCACGCTGGTCATCACAACCAAGAGCCCGGCCGCGAACTTGCTGTACAACCTCGCCATCATTCCGATCGTGCCTGAGCACATCTGGGCCGGGCAGGTCCCGCACCTGAGCAACTTCACCAACCATGGCACGCCCGCCGTCGGTTACGGCCCGTTCACCCTGACTGGCTTTGTGCCAAACCAGTCGGCCACGCTGACCGCGAACAAGAGCTTCTTCATGGGCGAGCCGAAGTTCCACACCCTGATCGTCGAGTACTTCTCGAATCAGGACGCCGCGGTGGCGGCGCTGCGCAGCGGGCAGCTCGACGACATCGACAACAACCTGACCGCGACGCAGTACAACGCGCTCAAGGGCGTCAAGGACATCGCTGAGGCCCCGCAGGTCTCGGCTGCCTGGACCGCGATCGAGCTCAACCCGGGCGCCCGGACACGGGAAGGCAAGCACTTCGGCAACGGCAATCCGGCCCTGCAGAACCCGAAGGTGCGCCAGGCGATCGAGATGGCGCTCAACAAGCAGGAGCTGGTGTCGAAGATCTGGGATGGCCTGGCAGTGCCGGGACAGGGCTACCTGCCGCCGGCCTACCCGCAGTGGCAGTGGACGCCACCGGCCTCCCAGCAGCTCACCTACGATCCGGCCAAGGCCGACCAGCTGCTCACTTCGGCCGGCTACAAGATGGGCCCGAACGGGATCAGGATCGACCCGAAGACCCACAAGCCGCTCACCCTGCGGCTCGGCATCCACTCCGACGAGTCCACCGACGCCGCGATGGCTCCCTACATAGTGGAGTGGCTGAAGGCCATCGGGATCGGCGTGACGGTCGACTCGATGAGCTACAACGAGCTCAACGCCGACCTGCCCAAGGGTGACTGGGACATGCTGTCGGATACCTGGTCCACCGGCCCTGACCCCACCTACCTGCTGTCGATCCAGACCTGCGGGGTGCTGCCGCTCAATAACGGCAGCGGCTTCAACACCGACTCGTTCTTCTGCAACCCGACGTACGACAAGCTCTACGCGCAGCAGGCCACCGAGTTCAACACCACGCAGCGGGCGGCCACGATCGGCAAGATGCAGCAGATCCTGTATTCCAACGCGGTCGACGTCGTCCTGTACTACCCGGACTTCCTGAGCGCGGTCCGCACCAACGTGGTCAAGAACTACTTCTTCGGCTCGCCAAACGCCCAGGGCTTCTACCCGCAGCAGAACCTGTTCATCAACTGGAACGATGCCGCTCCGGTTGCGAGCAGCGACGCCAGCTCGTCGTCGTCGGGCACCACAGTGATAATCGTGATCGCGATCGTGGTTGTGGCATTGCTCGCCGGCGGAGCAGCCTTCTGGCGCCGCAGGACAGCGGCCGAGCGGGAGTAGCCCTTGAGCAGCAGTTCGGCGCCGCTTTCGCCGCAGAGCCTGAGCGCCCTGGAGGCCCCACCGTCCGGCGGGGCCTCCGGTGCGCGGGACTTCGCCCACTACCTCGCCACCAAGGTCGTCGCGGCTTTGGTCAGCTTCGTGGGCCTGCTGGTCGTCGGCTTCATCATCTTCAGCCTGATGCCATCAAACCCGGTGGAGGCGCTGACCAGGGGACGGCCGACCAGCGCGAAGCAGATCGCGTTCCTCACCAAGGAGCTCGGGCTGAATCAGCCGATCTGGGAGCGATTCGGCCACTACGTGGCTAACACCTTGCAGGGTCACCTCGGCTACTCATTTCAGTTCGACACGCCGGTCTCCACACTGATTGCCCAACGGCTGTGGCCGACGATCCTGCTGATGGGCTCTGCCACGATCGTGTCGGTGCTGCTGGGAATGTGGCTGGGCATCCACAGCGGCTGGCGGCCAGGCAGCCTGCTCGACCGCATCTCCACCGGCTCGGCCATCACGCTGTGGTCGGTGCCAACGTTCTGGCTGGGCATCATCCTGCTCGTGCTCGGCAGTGAAGGCGTCGGGCCGATCCCGCCGCTGTTCCCGGCCGGCGGCATGTCCACTCCAGGCACCGTCGGGGGGTTCGCCCCCGCGCACATCCTTGACGTGGCCAGGCATCTGGTGCTGCCCTGCCTGACGCTCGTACTCGTGGTCTTCGCCCAGTATCAGATGGTCATGCGCTCGTCGATGATCGACGAGGCCGGCAACCCCTACCTGCTCACCGCCAGGGCAAAGGGCCTGCGCGACGCCGAGGTCAGACAGCGCCACGTCGTGCCGAACGCGATGCTGCCCTCGGTAACCCTCATCTTCCTGCAGGTCGGCACCATGATCAGCGGCACGATCGTGGTCGAGACGGTGTACTCCTGGCCAGGCCTTGGCTACCTCACCTACCAGGCCCTGGAGATCCCAGACCTGCAATTGCTCGAGGGGACGTTCATCATCTTCAGCGCCTCGGTCATCGTGTTCAACCTGCTGGCCGACCTGCTCTACCGCGCTCTCGACCCGCGGGTGCGGCGGGCATGACCGCGACCACATCCCAGGCACCCGTCGCCACGTCGCCGCCGCGGCTCCAGGCGCTGCGCCGGTTCGCGCGCGAGTTCGTTGCCCAGCGGGCCGCCATGGTCGGACTCGGCGTCCTGGTAGCGCTGACCATCCTGGCCCTGGCCGCTCCGCTGTTCATCCACGCGAGCGACCTGGACGTGGTCAACGCGCCGGGCCAGCCCCTATCGCCGCCGTCAATGCGCTTCCCGCTCGGCACCGATTACGCGGGCCGCTCGATCATTCCGCTGCTGATCTGGGGTACCAGGCCCTCGCTGGCCATCGCGCTGATCGCGACGGCGCTCACGATGATCCTCGGTACCGTTATCGGCCTGGTGGCCGGGCACTATGGCGGCGGCACCGCCCGGGTCCTGATGGCGGTCACCGACTGGTTCATCGCGCTGCCGACGCTGCCGCTGGCCATCGCGCTGGCCGCGGTACTCGGCCAGGGTGACACCTCGATCACTGTCGCAATCGCCGTCACCTCGTGGTCGGGCACCGCGCGGCTCATCCGGGCCCAGACGCTGGCGGTGGAGGCCCGGCCGTTCATCGAGCGCGCGAGGGCTCTGGGTGCGCGGGACAGTCAGCTGGTCGTCCGCCATGTGCTGCCGAACGTGGCGCCCTTCGTCCTGGTCTCCGCAACCCTTACGGTCTCCGGCGCGATCATCTCCGAAGTCACGCTGGCGTTCCTTGGCCTGGGCAACCCGACCGACGTGTCCTGGGGCGCCATGATCAACCAGGCTTTCTTCCAGGGCGCTGTCACGCGCGGCGCGTGGTGGTACATCCTGCCGCCGGGCATCGCGATCGTGA
>Ga0335075_10018333_pt1 | contig 10375 bp, 5 predicted proteins | sample Lox_Sample_24_FD_206723 | JGI IMG/M metagenome (GOLD analysis project Ga0335075, IMG submission 206723) | Soil microbial communities from Loxahatchee National Wildlife Refuge, Florida, United States - Lox_Sample_2.4 | ecosystem: Environmental > Terrestrial > Soil > Wetlands | place: USA: Florida... | reverse complement strand
TGTACAGGTCGCCGCCGTTGAACCACGTGCTGAACTCCGAGCGGTAGGACTCCAGCCGGTCGTCGGAGTAGTTGTCGTTCAAGGTGACCATCACCGCATCGCTCGGATGCCACTGCAGCACGGCGCGCCCGGTCTTGCGCCGCTCGTCGGTACGGTCATTGTAGAGCGCATAGTCCTGGATGAACCAGCTCGGCTTGGTATTGACCGGCGTGGTGCTCTGGTTCAGATCGTTCGCGACCTCCTGGTAACTGAGCGGCGCCCCGTTGGCGCCAACGCAGGTCGGCCCGCCGGCCATCTGGCAGGAATTCAGGTACGTCCCCTCCCACCCGGCCATATCCAAGTGGTGCTCGTCGGTCCTTTGGTCGTCGTACTCACCGTCGATCAGGATGCCGAGCTTGTCGTCGTCGAAGGTGTCGCTCACCAGCGCGCCGAATTCCGGAGTGGCCTGGCCGTCATTCGGCGAGTCGCTCTCCGAGTAGAGACCGCTCGCATGGAAGCCGGGGTTTTCGAACGGCGTCGGCAGCTTGATGTTGACCGTGCCGCCGATGTCCCCGCCAGAGAGAGAGAAGTCCGGCGTCTTGTGCACGTCGATCTCGCCGATGAAGTCGGACCCCATCGACGCGTAGTCGAACTCGCGGCTGTCCAGGGCCGCGGAGGCCTGCTGCCGCCCGTCGACCAGGGTCTCCACGAAGTCCCCACCGAAGCCGCGGATGGTGATACCGGAGGCGTTGCCGGTTGAGATCGGCGCACCGCCTGTACCGGCGACGGCGCCGCGATCGACCGTGATGCCCGGGATGCGCTGCAGGGCCTCGCCCAAGCTGGCGTCGGGGAAGTTGCCGATGCTCTCGGCTGAGATGGCGTCCACTACGCCGATCGATTCCTTCTTGATCTGCAGCGATCTCTCCAGGGATCCGCGGATGCCCGTGACCACGATCTCCTGGAGCGTGGCCGCGGTGGGTGCGGCGGTGATGCTCGTGCCCACCGGCCCTGTTGCCTGCGCGAGCAAGCCGGCGCCGTTTGCCGGCAGCGCACCGCCGGAGGCCATCGGCTGGGCGCGATGCCCGCGGGTGCGCTTGCTCGGCTGCGGCGCCTTGGCGGCAGCGCTGTCCGTCGTGCCGTTGGATGCCGGCGCACTCTGCGCGTGCGCCAAGCCGCCCGCGGCGAGCGTGAGCGAGCCCAGCGCAAATCCCGAAAAGCCGATCTTGGAGCAGGTCGTGCGGCCCAAGCTCAAGAGTCTGTCATTCTTCTTAGACTCGTTCTTGGACGCGTTACGTGAAGTCTTCCGGCTCATCAGACATCTCCCCCTCGAAAGAAATGGATGTTGCTAGGAAACAACAGTTGGCATGCCCGTCACATGGCCGCTGCCTGGATCAAAATTCGGAAGCCCCCTTACGCCATGGCGCTCATCGGCTACCGACTCTGAATGGTAGCGCTACCTTAACGTGGATGGAGTATGTTCCTCTTTTTCGCCCGATGTCAACTGTCGTTGCGCGCGGCCGACGACTCGGCTCCGCGGCGCATGATTTTCCCATCTGCACGGCTCACACCGGCCCGCAGAGCGATCACTCGCCAACGACCGTCGCGTCCGCGAGGTGAAGCCTGACAGCCGTATGGTTGCGCGAACACTGCTGCGCTACCGTCCCGGCAGGCATCACGGCCCGGCCCGCAGAAAGCGTCGGCGCCGGCTCATCATCCCGGCCAGGCGTTGTTGCAGACCCACATCACTCCGCGATTCGCATTGACAGCGCTATCATTGCTCAGCAGATGACGCTTTGCAAGGCGGACGATACCCTTCACCGCATGCCAGCCGGGATCCAACCGTTGCTCGCCGAGGCGCAACACCTGCACCAGGCGGGCAGATTGACCGAGGCGGAAAGGATCTATCGACAGATCCTCGAGTCCATGCCTCGGCATGCCGAGACGTTGCATTCGCTCGGCGTGCTGGCCTACCAGACCGGGCGTCACGATGTCGCGGTCACTCTGATCACCGCGGCGATCGAGCAGCAACCGACGGTCGCGGCCTTCCACAACAATCTCGGCAACACGCTCAAGGCCCAGGGCAACCTCGCCGCGGCGGCGAGCGCCTACCGGCGGGCGCTCGCCCTGAAGCCCGATCATGCGCAGGCCCACTACAACCTCGGCATCGTGCTGCAGGCTCAGGGCGCTCTCACGGAGGCGGCAGACTCCTATCGGCGGGCCTTGGCGCTGCGCGCGGGCCATCCGCAAACCCACAACAATCTCGGCACCACACTGCAGGCACAGGGCGATCTCGAAGCGGCGCAGGCCGCCTTCAGGCGAGCGATCGCGCTCGAGCCCGGCTATGCGGAAGCTCACGGCAACCTGGGCAGCGCGCTTCGGGCTCAGGGGCGGCTCGCGGAGGCTCTCGCATGTTATGAGCACTCGCTCAGTCTGAAGCCCGATAGCGCCGAGACGCACAACAACCTCGGCATGATCCTCCTGCAGCTCGGCCGGCCCGCGGAGGCGGCCGCAGCGTGCCGCCGCTCGCTCACTCACAGGCCGGATTACGCGCAAGCCTACTGCACGCTCGGACATGCTCTCAGGGAGCTGGGTGAAGCAAAGGACGCCACCGCCGCGTACGAGCGCGCGCTCGCCCTCGATCCCGTCTGTGCGGAAGCGAGATTGGGCCTCGCCGTGTCGGCCATCCCGCTCATGGCCGAAGATGCCGCCGAGAGTCTCGCCGTGACCGCGGCGTTCATGCAATCACTGGAGGCGCTGACCGCGTGGAGTCGCGCTCATCCCGGCAAGCTCGGGCAAGTCGTCGGCCGCGTTCAGCCCTTCCACCTCGCCTACGGCTGTCGCGACGTGACGGATGCGCTGTGCAGATACGGCGATCTCGTCTGCGCCGAAGCGGCAGCTCACCTGCGCCCGCAAGCGTCCCGGCCGCGGACGGCCCGGGCCCGGCGCGAGCGCATCCGGCTGCTCATCATCACCGCTCACGTGCGCCAACATCCTGTCTGGGCCGTGATCCTGCGTGGCATCCTCGGGCAGATCGACCGGCAGCGATTCGAGACGATCGTCTATCACATGGATGCGACGACCGACGGTGAGACCGCGTGGGCGCGCGCCCGAGCAGACTGCTTCGTGCAAGGGCCGAGACCGCTCCAGTGTTGGATCGATCAGGCGGCGCACGACATGCCGGACGTCATCCTCTACCCGGAGGTCGGGATGGACGCCACGACCTGCGCGCTGGCCGCGCTGCGCCTCGCCCCCGTACAGGCTGCGAGCTGGGGGCATCCCGTCACGACAGGGCTGCCGACCATCGACCTCTTCCTGACGGGCGAGAGTCTCGAGCCCGCGGGCGCGGAGGCGCACTATCGGGAGCGGCTGGTCCGGCTGCCGGGAACGGGCGTCTGCACGGAGTGGAGCGCTACCCGAGCGCAGCACTGGGGCGGTCCCGATCGGCGGCGCGGTGTCGTGCGATTCGCGCTGTGCCAACAGCCGATCAAGCTCGACCCCGCCGATGACGGCTTGCTCGCGAGAATCCTCCACGATGCGGGCCCGTGCGAGCTGTGGCTCGCCGCACCGAAAAATCTGCCGTGGGCGGCGCCCAGGCTGATGGCGCGCCTGGCGCGGGCCTTGCGGACCCACGGCCTCGACCCCGAGGCCCATCTGCGCCTGCTGGACTGGCTGCCGCCCGGCCAGTTCGCGAGCTTTCTCGAGGAGATGGATGTCTACCTCGACTGCCCCGCCTTCTCCGGATACACCACCGCATGGCAGGCTGCCCATCACGGCCTGCCGGTGATCACACTCGAGGGCGCGAACCTCCGCCAGCGACTGGCGTCCGGACTGCTGCGGCAGATGGGTGTGCGTGACGGGATCGTCAGCTCGCCGCAATCCTACGTCGCGACCGCCACGCAGTGGGCACAGGACGCTCGCCGACCTGACTCCTGGATGGAGCGTCGCGAGGCACTGCGCCGCGCCGCGCCCACCGCCGACCGCAACGTCGCCGCGATCGCCGTGCTGGAGGAGACTCTGATCGAGGCGGTCAATCGCGCGCCAGCGCTCGAGGCGCCGGCCTGATGTGGGCACGGACAAGATCGGGGGCGCTGCTCGCAGCGGTGTGCTTGCTGCTCGGCGCGACCGTCGCGCGCGCAGCGAGCGGCGGTGGGCCGGCGCGCATCGGTTATTCCGCCGGGAGCGGCGAGCTCCTCCTGCGCGGCAAGCCCTTCCTCATTCTGGGCGGCGAGCTCGGCAACTCCTCTGCGGGCACCGCCGCGCAGGCCGACGCCATCCTGCCGCGGCTCGCGGCGGAGCATCTCAACACCTTGTTGATGCCCGTCTGCTGGGATGAGATCGAGCCGGCGGAGGGGCGCTTCGATTTCTCCGTCCTCGATCACTGGATCACGGTGGCGCGCCAACAGCATCTGCACCTGGTGCTCCTCTGGTTCGGCAGCTGGAAGAACGCCTTCTCGAGCTACGCACCGCAGTGGGTGCTCGTCGACACGAAGCGTTTCCCGCGTGCCGTTTCCGCCGCTGGCGCGGCGATGCCGATTCTCTCCGTGTTCGGCCGCGAGACCATGCGGCTTGACAGCCTGGCATTCGCGGCCTTGATGCGCCACGTGCGCAGCATCGACTCGCGCGCGCAGACGGTCCTCATGGCGCAGGTGGAAAACGAGGTCGGATATCTCGGGCTCGGCGGCAGAGACCGCTCCGCCGAGGCCAACCGCCGCTTCGCAGGGCAGGTGCCGCCGCAACTGCTTCGAGCCCTGGAGCAGCCGGGCGCACGGCTGCAGCGCAGGCTCGCGGATGACTTCAGGCCCGACGGGCGCAATTGGAAGCAGGCCTTTGGTGATGCGGCCGACGAGGCGTTCATGGCCTGGTACTACGCGCGCTACATCAACACCGTGGCAGAAGCCGGCAAGCAGCAGTATGCGTTGCCAATGTACATGAACGCGCAGCTGCCCGCGCCGCATGAGCGCGCCGGGGACTACCCGAGCGGCGGACCCTACCCTCTCATGCAGCCCATCTATCGCGCCGCCGCGCCCGCCATCGACTTCTACGCCCCGGACATCTACTGGCCGGACTTCGAGCGCTGGGTCGCTCGCTACCGCGAAGCAGGGAATCCGCTCTTCGTGCCGGAATCGCGCCTGGACCTCGCCCCCTACAACGCTCTCTACGTCCTCGGTCAGGCCCGCGCCATCGGCTTCTGCGCGTTCGGGATCGACGAGCTGCCCGCCGATGGCTCCGGCGCCGCTGCGCAGAGTCCGAGGCTCGCCGATGTCTATCGCATCCTGAGTGAGCTCGGTGCTGGCTTCCTGAGTGCGCAGGCGCGCGGCTCGACCCGTGCCCTCGTGCTGCACCTCACGAGCCCCAGGCCCTATCAGATCGTGGCGCTCGGGGGCTTTCTCTTTCGCGCGACGCTCTCGCGATCGTGGCTCACGCAGCAGCCACTCACCACAGATGGCGCGATGCTCGTCATGCAAGCGGCGCCCGGGGAGTTCTATGTCCTCGGCAGCGGGCTCAGCGTCTCGTTCCTGCGTGACCCGGATGTTGACGATCGTGTCGCCGGGATTGCCGGCATCGAGCAGTTGGCCTGGAAGGACGGCCGCTGGACGGTCGCGCAGCGGCTGAACGGGGATCAGAGCAACCAGGGCCGGGAGCTCCTGCTCGATGCGCATGCGATCCATCTGTACCGCGTCGGGCTCTACAGCTATCCTCGGCGCTGAATCGGCGGTATCGCTCACTCAGATGACTGCGGAGGCCAGTACGCCTGCGCGCCGTTGAGTATTTCCAACATTTCTTCCCTCGTCTGCGCTCCGACCCGCGCATGCAGAAAGCGCCGAGGACGGAATGTCGGCAATTGGGACTGCATCTTCCTCATGAATTTTTCCGCGTAGCGCCGCCAATTCTGGCCGAAATTGCCCTGCGAGTAATGCAGCACGGGCAAGTTCGCTGCGACTGCGACGCGAAATCCCGCGCGATACGCGCTGAATGAGAAGTCGATATCGTAGACGTCAAAACCGTCGAATGTCTCCTGATCGAATCGCACGCGGTCGAGAACATGCCGCCGCGTCGCAATGAACAGTCCGTCGATCGCCTGTATCCCTCCGATTGCCGGCGCCGGCACGGAGCACAAGAGGACGCTGAATGGCGCCATCCTGCCGTCGCGCTCGCACACCTGCCCAAAGGTGTACGGCGGACCGGCCGTCGACCACGCTGCAGAGACCAGCTTGCTGGTTCCCGCGAGCCCTATCATGTCGTAACTCTGCAGGTGCGTCTTCAGGCGCCGCAGCCAGGTTGCCGGATCGAGAAATTCTATGTCATCGTGCGAGAAGATGAGGATGTCCCCGCGGCTCCGGTCGATTGCGCTGTTGTACCCTTCCGACAGCGAGCGCGGCGCTTTCACTCCGATGAATTCGTGGGGCTCGTCGCCGAGCAGAGCGTGATAATGTCCTTCGATGAAGGCAGCCTTCGCGGGATCGATGCTGCAGGAAATGACGGAGATCATATGAGCCACCCGTTCTCTATCTACGCTCGCGCCGATCGGCTTCGGTTTCGCGGCCGCCGCACATCGCATCTCCCTCGACCCGGAAGTCTATGCCTGGACATCGGGGGCGGGAAACCGCCGCCCTTCGGGGAAACGGCCCATGCGGATATAACGATACCGGTCCGATTGACAGCGCTATCATGACATGGGATTCTCCCGCGCCACATGAGGACACCGATTCCGGGGGGGCTCGCACTCGCCGTGGCGGCTCTCTTTCTTGCGCCGCCGTGCTTGCGCACCGCCATCGCCGAGCAGGCGGCGGTGGTCCATCCGCAGCTGTGGCCGTCGGTCCGGCCGCAGTTGCCGCCGGACCCGGCGCTGGAGCGGAAGGTGAATGTCATCCTCGCTCGCATGACGCTCGAGCAGGAGGTCGGGCAACTCATCCAGGCTGACATCTCCACTCTCACTCCCGCGGACCTGCGCCAGTATGCGCTCGGCGCGGTGTTGAACGGTGGCAACTCCAAGCCCGGCGGCAACACGCTCGCGTCTCCCTCGGCATGGCTCAGCCTGGCGAACCAATTCTATCTGGCATCGATGGCGCCCGCTCACGGCCCACACCCCATCCCCGAGCTCTGGGGCATCGACGCCGTGCACGGCAACAACGATGTCTACGGCGCCACGATCTTCCCGCAGAACGTCGGCCTTGGCGCGGCGCATGACCCGGCACTGATGCGCCTCATCGGTGCGGCGACCGCGGAGGAAGTCCGCGCGGTAGGCCTCGACTGGACCTTCGGACCCACTCTCGCGGTCGTCAGTGACGAGCGCTGGGGACGAAGCTACGAGAGTTACTCGCAGGATCCCGCGATCGTCCGCGAGTATGCGCGCGCCATGGTGTTGGGTCTGCAGGGCGAGCCCGGCACGCGGCACTTTCTCGATGCGTACCACGTGATCGCGACCCCGAAGCACTACGTCGGCGACGGCGGCACACGCGGCGTGGACCAGGGCGATAACACGGAGAGCGAGACGCACCTGCGCGACTTCGACGCTGCGGGCTACCCCGTGGCGATCGAGGCCGGCGCGCAGTCCGTCATGGTCTCCTTCTCCAGCTGGCAGGGCGTGAAGCTGGCCGCCAGCTACGGCCTGCTCACCGAGGTGCTCGATGACCGCTGGCACTTCGACGGCTTCACCATCGGCGATTGGAATGCGCAGGGCCAGGTGCCGGGCTGCACGGACGCGAGTTGCCCGCGGGCCGTCAGCGCGGGCCTCGACATGTTCATGGCACCCACCGACTGGAAGCAGCTCTACGCCAACACGCTGCGGCAGGCGCGCTCCGGAGAGATTCCCCGGTCGCGCCTCGATGATGCCGTGCGGCGGATCCTGCGCGTGAAGCTGCGCGACCGCCTCTTCGGGGAAGGGCCGCCCGTCTCACGGCCGCTCGCCGGACGCTTTGATCTCCTCGGCTCGCCGCAGCACCGCGCCATCGCGCGCCGCGCGGTACGTGAGTCCCTGGTGCTCCTCAAGAACGGGAATCACCTGTTGCCCTTGAAGCTCCACGAGCGGGTGCTCGTTGCCGGCGACGGCGCCGACAACATACCGATGCAGTGCGGCGGCTGGACGATCACGTGGCAGGGCACGGGGACCACCAACAGGGATTTCCCGCACGGCGAGTCCATCTGGCGAGGCATCGCGCAAGCCGTGCGCGCGGCTGGCGGTGAGGCGGAGCTCAGCCCCGATGGAGCGTTCAAACAGAAGCCCGACGTCGCCATCGTGGTCTACGGTGAGAATCCGTACGCGGAGTTCCAGGGCGATGTGCCCAATCTCGCCTTCAGCCCCGGGAACGATGCCGATCTGAGGCTCCTCGGGCGCCTGCGCGCCGCGGGAATTCCGCTCGTCTCCGTCTTCCTCTCGGGCCGGCCGCTGTGGGTGAATCCGGAGCTCAACGCATCGAATGCATTCGTGGCGGCGTGGCTGCCGGGCTCCGAGGGCGAGGGCATCGCCGATGTGCTCTTCCGCAAGCCCGAGGGCACGGTCGGCTACGACTTCCGCGGCAAGCTGCCGTACGCCTGGCCGCGCACGCCGCTGCAGTTCGGCACCGACACTCCCGGCCAGCCGCTCTTTCCGCTGGGCTATGGCCTGCGGGACGCCAGCAACGGCAATCTGCAGCAGCTGCCTGAGGCATCGCGCCTCCCCTCGGCAGCACTGCTCGACAACGAGGTGTTCTTCGCTTCCGGCCGCACCGGCTCAGGCTGGCACTGGGCGGTCGCCGACGACGCCGGCGCAAGCCCGGTGCCACGCGGCATCGGCGCATCCGACAGCGGACGCCTGACTCTCGCGGCAATCGATAAGGTAAGGCAGGAAGACTCGCGGCAGCTACGATGGACGGGCACCGGCCATGCCACCGCGGAGATCACCGGCGCGACCCCGATCGACCTGACCCGACAGGCCAACGGCCAGATGGCGCTCGGCTTCGACTACCGAGTGGCGGAATCGCCGAGCGCCGTGGTCAGGGTCGGCATGGGCTGCGGCGCCTCCTGCGGCGGCAGCGTCCCGGTGACGGCGACCCTACGCGCCGCTCCGCGCGGCCAATGGCAACATCTCGACATCCCTCTCGCCTGCTTCGCCGCCGCCGGCGAGAACGTGAGCCGCGTGTGGACGCCGTTCGCGCTGCAGACAGCCGGCAGGCTGACGCTCGCCATCACCAACATCCGGCTGGAGAGCGGCACGGCAGGCGCCATCGCCTGCGACCACCAATGAGGGGGGCACAAAATTGGGCTAAACTCCGCCCTCCATGATGAAACACCCGTACATGCGCCGCCGCACCTTCCCCGGCGGCCGCACAATCGAAACGTACGGCCTGGCGCACCGTCCGTGGCACGACCTCTACCACATCTTCATGACCATGAGCTGGCCCACGCTCTTCGGGAGCTACGCCGGCTTCTTCGCCCTGTTCAATCTCGCCTTCGCGGGCGCCTATCAGCTGCAGCCGTCCGGCATCGCGAACCTCAATCCCGGGGGCTACTGGGGCCGGTTCTTCTTCAGCGTGGAGACGCTGGCGACCGTCGGCTACGGCGACATGCATCCGCAGACGGTGTATGCGCACCTGATCGCCTCCATCGAGATCTTCACCGGACTGATGAGTCTCGCCCTCATCACCGGGATGATGTTCGCCCGCTTCTCGCGGCCGACGGCCCGCATTCTCTTCGCCCGCCAGGCGGTGATCCGCGAGTTCGACGGCAAACAGACGCTCATGCTTCGCGCCGCCAACGAGAGGCAGAACTTCATCCTGGAGGCGACGGCGCAGTTGCGGCTGATCCGCGACGAGCACACTTCCGAGGGCTTCCGCTTCCGCCGCATCTACGACCTGCCGCTACGCCGCAGCGAGCAGCCGATGTTTCTCTATGGATGGAGCCTGCTGCACGTCATCGACGAGGCGAGCCCGCTCGCCGGCGAGACCTTCGAGTCGCTGAAAGCGGCGAAGGCCTTCGTCCTTCTCACCATCGGCGGCATCGACGAGACGACCGGGCAGATGCTGATATCGCGTCAGGAGTATCACCCCTCCAGCCTTCGCTGGAACTACGCTTTCGTGGACGTCTTCATGTCGGGGGAGGACGGCATCGATCGCTTCGATTACTCTAGATTCCACGACGTCGTGCCGCTTACTTCGCCTTGACGACACCGTCCGCCGCCGTTTCCCTGACGAGAAAGTCCACCACCGCGAGCAGCGCCTCCCGCCCGCTCGCGCCCGCGGAGCGCGCCTCCTCATAGAGCTTGATCTGCCGGTGCGCGCTGGTCCCGCGCGCGAGCAGGGTGTTCACGTGCTCGAGCTCGCGCAGGCAGCCAAGCTCCGCCGCGTCCTCCCGCAGCAGCGTGATCAGCTCCTCGATGAGCTGCGGAAACGCGACCAGCTCGCCGCGCGCGAGGTCGAGC
>Ga0335075_10018332_pt1 | contig 10375 bp, 10 predicted proteins | sample Lox_Sample_24_FD_206723 | JGI IMG/M metagenome (GOLD analysis project Ga0335075, IMG submission 206723) | Soil microbial communities from Loxahatchee National Wildlife Refuge, Florida, United States - Lox_Sample_2.4 | ecosystem: Environmental > Terrestrial > Soil > Wetlands | place: USA... | reverse complement strand
CAGGGCGAGCAGATAGAGCAGCGCGAGCCCGATCGAGGCGAGGAGGGCCGGAAGGTCCGAGAACGCGTTGCCGCCGAGGTAGAAGACCGCGTTCCCCATCAGGATCACGAGGTAGACCACCATCGCGACGATGGACGCGGCGAGCACCGCGAGGTACTTGCCCGCATAGACGGTGGTCCGCTTGACCGGGAGCCCCATCAGGAAGTAGCCCGTCTTGTTCTGGAACTCCCCGGCGATCGCGTCGCCGCCGAAGATGATGCCGGCGAACAGGATGAGGAAGGTCGCCCCGCCCGCCCAGAGCCCGCCGAAGAAGTCGTTCGCGTTGTCGATGAGCGCCGCGGGCCGGTAGTAGGCCACGATCGAGGTGAGGATCGCCCCGACCACCGCGACGATCCCCATCATCAGGATGAACCGGCGGGACCGCAGGTAGTCCCGGAACTGATAGCGCGAGAGCAGGAGCGCCTGCTGGAGTGTGCCGGGCACCTGCCCGAGCGACCCGTCGGCGGACGAGACGGCCGCGGTCGACCCTGCGGTCGCCCCCGCGGGCGCGCTCATGCGTCCCCCACGGAGATCTCGCGAAGGTAGACCTCCTCCAGGGCGCTCCGCGCCTCGTGGAAGCTGACGAGCCCCAGGTGCCGGGCGGCGATCGCCTCGAGCAGCTTCGACTGCTCCGCCGGACCGCCCTGGACCCCGAGCGAGAGGCGGTTCGGGGCGAGCCGCGTGCAGCTCTTGACTCCGGGAAGGGTCGCGATCGGACCGACGGCGGAGTCGTCGAGGGCCGCGGAGAACTCGGCCTCGACCGTCCGCGTGTCGGCGCCGAGGCGGTGGGAGACGTTCTCGAGCGAGTCGTAGAAGAGCAGCTTGCCGCGGTCGAGGAGCGCGACCTCGTCGCAGACGTCGACGACCTCGCTCAGGATGTGGCTGCTCATGAAGATGAGGCGGCCGTCGCGCTTGAGGCCGCGCACGATCGACCGCACTTCCGCCATCCCCCGGGGGTCGAGCCCCGTGCTCGGTTCGTCGAGGATGACGACCTCGGGGTCGGAGAGGAGGGCCGCGGCGATGTTGATCCGTTGCTTCATCCCCTTCGAGAAGCGACCGACCTTGTGGTCGGCCCACTCCGTCATCTTGACCTCGTCGATCACCTGGGCCGTCCGGTCGCGGATCTCGTCGGCGCTCATCCCGCGCAGCGCGCCGCTCATCTCGAGCGCCTCGCGCGGGGTCAGCGACGAATAGATCTCGGGCGTCTCGATGAGGTCCCCGCAGGACGAGAGGGCCCGCTTGCGGTCGACCTGGACCGAGACCCCGTTGATGAACGCCTCGCCTTCGCTCGGGAAGATGAGGTCGGTGAACATCTTGAGCGTGGTCGTCTTGCCGGCACCGTTCGGGCCGAGGAAACCGACGCACTTCGAGCCCTCGACCTTGAGGTTCAAGTGGTCGAGCGCCGTGAACGTGCCGAAGCGTTTCGTGAGGCCCACGGCCTCGAGACTCGGTGCCATCGTTCGCTCCGAGCGGGGTCTGGAGGAGACGGTTATTAAGCGTGCGGTAGAGGCGCTCCGGGCCGCCGCCGCCGGCCCGCGGAATCCCCGGCTCCGCGCAGCGACGGGGCCCCGATCGCCAAAAGTCTAAGTCCGCCTCCCGTTGAGGGTCTCGCGGCATGGAGCAGCTCGAAGCCCCCGAGGTGGCCCGTCGCCTGAAGGCGCGCCCCGGCGCGGTCGTGCTCCTCGACGTGCGCGAGCCGTTCGAGCGCGAGCTCGCGGTCATCGAGCCTTCGCTGCACATTCCGATGGGCGACGTGCCGGAACGCCTGGCCGAGATCCCGCGCGATCGGGAGATCATCGTCTACTGCCACGGCGGAGGCCGCTCGGCGATGATCGCCGGCTACCTCGAGGGAGAGGGCTACACCGCCGTCGCGAACCTCGACGGCGGGATCGACGCCTGGTCCGTGCTCGTCGATCGGAAGGTCCCGCGCTACGGCTGAGGCCCGCCCGCTCCGCGGCGGCGACCGCTCCGCTCGCCCGGGGGCCTCTCGAGGAGCTCCACGTACCCGCGCATCTTCCAGTACGTGTCGAGGAACTCCTGCCCGCGGACCGTGATCTCGTACGCCGGGCGGCCGTCGAGCTCCTCGCTGTGCAGGAGGCCGAGGGCGATCAGTCGTTCCACGAAGTTCCGAAGGCGGTCGACCGGCATGCCGGCGCCGTACGAGACGCGCGTGATCCGGGCCTCGCCGTGGTAGCGCTTCACGACCTCGAGGACGGTCGCATAGAGGTCGGTGACCTCCCGGCGCCGCGCCGCTCGGGACCCGTCGTTCGGTGCCCAGCCCATCCGTCGCGCCCCCCGGTCAGAGCGGGAACGGGGGCAGCGCGCTCTCCCGTCGGGGCGGGGAGGTCACGAGCGCCCGTTCGCTCGTCGAGCACTCCTGCGTGTAGACGATCGCGCTCACCTCGGCTCCGTCCGCGACCCGGACGCGCTCGGCGAAGATCCGGTGGGCTCCCGCCTTCTCCTCGAGCACGACGCGCTCTCCGTAGACGTCCTCCGCCCGAGCGCCCCGGTCCAGCGTCACCGTCCCGCCGACCAACGGGCCCTTCGCGTGGGCGCGCCGGTGGAGCTCGATGCGGGCCGCCTTCAGCCCCGAGCGGGTCTGGACCGAGCCCCCGATCTCGGCGCTGCCGGAGAGGAGGGCCCGCTCGGCCTCGAGGGACCCGCCGATCTCGAGGGACGCCGCCGAGAGGGCCGCTCCCACGCGAATGGACCCCCCGGCCTCGAGGAGTCCCGTGAGGTCGAGCGCGCCCTGGACCTCGATCTTCCCGCCGGCCTCGACCGTCGTGCCCTTGGCGTTCCCGTGGATCTCGCCGATCCCGCCGATCTCGAGGTGGTCGAACGCGAGGTCCCGGTGCGCCGTGAGCAGGCCGCCGATCTCGATCGATCCGCCGGTCGCGTTCTCGCGGAACTCGGCCATCCCGCCGGCCTCGAGCGAACCGAAGGTGAGCGGGCCCTCCGCGAGGAACCGACCCCCGACCGCGATCGACCGACGCACGGTCCCCCCTCCGATGCGGACGAAACCGCCGACCTCGAGGCTCTCGCAGTCGACCTCGTGGAGTTCGATGGAGCCTCCCGCCTCGACGGACGTGGCGGAGAGTTTGCCGACGAGCCCGAACTTCCCGCCGACCGAGACCTTCCGGGCCGAGAGCGTCGCGCCGCCCTCCAGGACCCCGCCGACCTCGACCTCGTCCGCGGTCACCGGACCCGAGACGGACAACGTGCGGTCCACGTCGACCCGCCGGGCCTCGAGCGCGCCCAGGACCTCGAGCTCCCCGTCGCGGCAGCGGATGTCCTGCGCGACCCGGAGGGAGCCGGTGATGCGGAGCGTGCCGTCGTCCGCCTCGAGCCGGAGGCACTCCAAGTCCCCCACCACCTCGACGCGGCCGTCGAACGTGGCCGTACCGTTCACCACGACCCGTCCGTCGGCCTCGATCCGGGCGCCCGACTCGACGTGGAGGGACCCATCGACCGCGCCGAGGCGCACCCGGGCCCCGCGCGGTACGCGCGTCTCCGTCATCGGCAGGGAGAAGGAAGGCCCCTTCTATAGGGATGAGTCACCGCGGGTGAGCACCCGGTGAGAGCGGGGGCCCCGCGCGAACCTGCTTTAGGGCGACCGGGCTCGCAGCCTCCATGACCGACTCCCTCGACCGGATCCGGGCAGAGGTCGTCGCGTGCCGGCAATGCCCCCGCCTCGTCGCGTATCGCGAGCGGGTCGCGCGGGAACGCAAGCGCGAGTTCCGCCTGCAGGAGTACTGGGGACGGCCCGTGCCCGGATTCGGGGACCCGAACGCCCGGCTCGTCGCGGTCGGGCTCGCCCCGGCGGCCCACGGGTCGAACCGGACCGGCCGGGTCTTCACCGGCGACCGGTCGGCCGCGTTCCTCGTCCGGGCGTTCTACGAGGCCGGGTTCGCGAACCAGCCCACGTCCCTCGCTCGCGGGGATGGCCTCCGGTACCAGGACCTCTACCTCACGGCGGCGGTCCGGTGCGCGCCTCCCGACAATCGGCCGACGCCGGTCGAGCGGGCGCGGTGCGCTCCGTTCCTCGCGCGCGAGCTCCGGTGCCTCACCGAGACCCGGGCGATCCTCGCGCTGGGAGGGTTCGCCTGGGACGCGCTCCAGGAGTCGGTCGCCCACGTCTACGTCACCCCGCCGACCCGGACCCCGTTCGCCCACGGGGCGTGCGTCGTGCTCGGCCCCGGCCGACCCCTGCTCTGGGCCTCCTACCATCCGAGCCCGCAGAACACGCAGACCGGCAAGCTCACGCTCCCGATGTTGGTCGAGCTCCTGCAGAGGATCCGGGCCGGGTACGCGGGCCCGACCCCGGGGCGGACCCGACACTCTTAACCCGGAACTCGGCTGGCCACCGGCGTGCCGGGGTTCGAGGTCCTCGAGCGGGACGGGCTCGCCCGGCGCGGGCGGTTCGACACCCCCCACGGTCCGGTCGAGACCCCTTGCCTCCTGCCGGTCATCCAGCCCGACCCGGCCCGGCAGCCGGTCCCTCCGGCCTCGCTGCGGTCGCGGTTCGGGCTCTCGGCGGTGATCACCTCGGCGTACATCACCTGGAGAACTCCGCCGCTGCGTGCGGTGGCCGAGCGGTCGGGGATCCACGGGTTGATCGGGTTCGACGGGCCGGTCATGACCGACTCCGGGGCGTTCCAGCAGCACGCCTACGGGTCCGTCGAGGTCGGTCCCGAGGAGATCCTCGAATTCCAGGAACGGATCGGCTCCGACATCGCCACGGTGCTCGATCGGTTCACCGAGCCCGAGACCGGCCGCGACGAGGCCGAGGCCGCGCTCGCGGAGACGCTCGACCGGGCCGTCGCCGCCCGGGCCCGACGCACGGGACTGCTCGCGGTACCGGTCCAGGGTGGCGCGTTCCCGGACCTGCGAGCCCGGTCGGCCGCCGCGGCGAGCGAGCTCGGGGACGTGCTGGCGCTCGGGGGCGTCGTGCCGTTGCTCGAGCAGTATCGCTTCGTCGAGCTCGCGGCAGCGATCGCCGCCGCGCGCCCCGCGATCTCGCCGGGCGCCCCGCTCCATCTGTTCGGAGCCGGTCACCCGATCACCTTCGCCTTCGCGGCCCTGGCCGGCGTCGATCTCGTGGACTCCTCGGCGTACCACAAGTTCGCCCGGCGCGGGGACCTGCTGTTCCCCGAGGGCACCGTCGCCCTCGCCGACGTGCGCGAGGACCTCTGCCGATGTGCCCTCTGCGGGGAGCTCCCGCTCCCGAAGGTCGCGCTCCTCCCTCCCTCGGAGCGCGAAGCGCACCTGGCCGCCCACAACCTCCTCGCCTCCGCACAGGAGATGGCCCGGGTCCGCCAGGCGATCCGGGACGGGACGCTGTGGGAGCTCGCCGAGCGGCGGGCGACCGGCCACCCGGCGCTGCGGGCCGGGCTCTCGGAGCTCACCCGACACTCGGAGATCTTCCTCCCCACCGAGCCCGAGAGCCGTCGTGCGTTCCGGGAGACCGGGCCGTGGAGCCACGACCGCCCGGCCGTCGTCCGCTTCCGCCGTCGACGCGACGCGTTCCTGGCCCAGACCGGCCGGGGTCCCGAAGTGCCCCGGGTGGCGTTGAGCCCCGAGTACCTGGCGCGGATCCCGACCGAGGACCGCGAGGGCCGGGCCATCCCGTGGACGGTGTCGACCGCGTTCGGCCCGGTGCCGCTCGAACTGGCGGACCTCTATCCGGTGGGTCCCTTCCTCGGGAGCGCCGAGTTCGAGTTCCCCGGTCGGTCCATCTCCCCTCACCGGCTGACCGAGACGCTGCGGGGTCGCTCCGGCCCCTCGCTCGATCTCGACCGGGACTGGTCGACGTCCTGGGACGCCCGGCAGCCCCGTGTGCTGCTCGCGTGGCAGTACGGCCCGGCGATCGCCGAGACGATCATGGTGGGATTGCGGGCGGAGCGCTCCCGCCGGACGGGACGGCTGCGACGGATCGGGGACGCGACCGGCCCGCTGTTCGTCGTTGGATCGGACGGGCTCGCCCGGCCGACCTTCCGAGGGGCCGGCCGGCTGCACGCGCTCCTGCCCGAGGGCCGCGGGCGAGTGCTCGTCGCCGAGGAGGCGGTCCCGTTCGTCCGGGAGGGCCGGAGCCTGTTCGCCCGGTTCGCCCGCGGCGGCGACCCGAGCCTGGTGCCCGACGCGAGCGCTCTGCTCGTCGACGACGCGGACGCACTGCTCGCGGTGGGCCGCCTGCGCCTCGCGCCCCACGAGATGGGACGGCTCACGCGCGGGGTCGCCGCGTGGGTCACGAGCCATGCGGCCCGTCCCGTGCCCGCGGACGACGAGCCCGAGCCGTCCGGCTGAGCGGGCCCGTCGGTCAGCTTTATCCCGCGCGCCCGGTTGCGAACGGAACCTCGGGACCCGGATGACGAAGACGTTCCTCCTGTTGCAGCTCGACAGCGAGGGGGCCCCGTACTCGAGCATCGCCGACGTGCTGGAGAGCCTCGGCTTCCGGCCGGAGACGGAAGGGTACGACTTCGTCTACGACTGGGAGCGGCCCGTGTCGGTCGCGGAGTCCCTCGAGTTCGCCGACCGGATCCAGGAGGCGCTGCGGGGCAAGCGCGTCCGGTTCCGGATCGAGTCGACGGACGACTAGGACGCCCGGCGCGGGCCCGTTAAGAGCGCGCCGGGGCTGGTCGGACGATGCTGGTCCTCGGGATCGAATCGACGGCGCACACCGCGTCCGTGGGGGTGGTCGACGAGACGGCGCGCGTCGTCGCGCTCGCCTCGGACATGTACCGGCCCCCCGCGGGGGGCATCCATCCGCGCGAGGCGGCCAACCACCACGTCGAGAAGCTCCCCGAGCTGGTCGCGCAGGCCCTCGCGGCCGGTCGCGTCCGGCCCGACGAGATCGACGCCGTCGCCTTCGCCCAGGGCCCGGGACTGGGTCCCTGCCTGCGCGCCGGCGCCACCGCGGCCCGGGTGCTCGCGCTGGCGTGGGACCGGCCCCTCGTGCCGGTGAACCACTGCGTGGCCCACGTCGAGATCGCCCGGGTCCTGAGCGGCCTCGACGATCCCCTGCTGCTCTACGCGAGCGGCGGGAACACCCAGGTGATCGCCTACGGCCGGGGGCGATACCGGGTGCTCGGGGAGACGCTCGACATCGGGATCGGCAACTTCCTCGACAAGCTCTGGATCGAGCTCGGCGGCGTCTTTCCCGGGGGTCCGGCGATCGAGGCCGAGGCGAAGCTCGGTCACGAGCTCCTGCCGCTGCCGTACTCCGTCCACGGGATGGACGTGGCGTTCTCGGGGATGCTCACCGCCGCGCTCGCCCACCGGGCGAAGGGGGCGTCGCGGGCCGATCTGGCGTACTCGGTCGAGGTGACCGCGTACGCGATGCTGACCGAGATCACGGAGCGGGCGCTCGCCCACCGCCGGCGGGACGGGGTCGTCCTCGGCGGCGGGGTGGCGTGCAACGAACGCCTCCGGGGAATGGTGCGGGCGATGGTCGAGGGGCGCGGCGGCACGATGTTCGCCCCGCCGCGGAACCTGTGCGTCGACAACGGGGCGATGATCGCCTGGACCGGGCTCCTCGGACGGCGCGCCGGACAGGGAGTGGCGATCGCGGCGTCGGCCGTCCAGCCGCGTCAGCGGACCGACCTCGTGGAGACCCCGTGGCGCGAGGCGGGCGCCCTCGCCCGCCCGTTATCCGTGCCGTCCGCGTAGGGCCCCCGTGAACGCGTACGACGCGCTCGTCGTCGGCGCCGGCCCGGCGGGCTCGACCGTCGCCTACCGGCTCGCGAGGGCGGGCCATCGGGTCCTCGTCGTCGAGGAGCATCCGAAGGTCGGCTACCCCGTCCAGTGCGCCGGCCTCGTCTCGCAGCGCGTGCTCGACCTCGCCGGGGCCACGACCTTCGTGCGACGGCCCGTCCGGGGGGCGACGGTCTTCGGGCCCTCGCTCGGCGCCGTCGCGTTCCGGGCCGAAGCGCCGCGGGCGTTCGTGATCGACCGGGGCGCGCTCGACGTCTACCTCGCCGACCGGGCGGCGCGCGCGGGGGCGGAGTTCCGGACCGGGACCGCGTTCCTCCGTCGGGCGGCCCCGGAGGGCGGCGCCGAGTCCGTCGACCTCCGGGGCGAGGGTGGCGGGGACTCGACCGTCCGCGCCCGGGTCGTCGTCGGGGCCGACGGCGTCACGAGCGCGGTCGCGCGGGCCTACCGCCTGCGCCGACCGGTCGAGATCCTGCCCGCGTTCGAGGCCGAGTTCCCGGTCTCGCCGGGCGACCCGGACTCGGTCGAGGTGTACCTCGGCCGGTCCGTGTCCCCGGGGCTGTTCGGCTGGTGGATCCCCGACGGGGCCGGCGGCGCGCGGGTGGGCGTCGCGGTCGACGCGAACGGCACGCCCGCGCGGACGTACTTCGACCGCCTCGTCGACCGGCTCGCCCGACGGTTCGGCCAGCGCCTCGCGAGCCCCACGGCCTACCTCGCCTCCGGCATCCCGATCGGGGACGTGCCCCGGACCGTCGCCGACCGCGTGCTGCTGGTCGGCGATGCGGCCGCCCAGGTGAAGCCGCTGTCGGGCGGCGGGATCTTCACCGGCATGCGGTGCGCGGAGCTCGCGGCGGGCGTCCTCGACCGCGCCCTGCGCTCGGGAGACCTCTCGGCGACGGCCCTGGGCGAGTACGAGCGGGCGTGGCGGCTCGAGTTCGGCGAGGAGTTCCGCCGGGCGCTCCACCTCCGGCGGGTGCTCGCCCGCCTCTCGGACGCGGACCTGGACGCGGTCGTGGAAGCGCTGCGGAGCGGCCGGCACGCGCCGACGATCGTCGCGTTCGGGGACATCGACTTCCCGACCCACGTCGCGCGCCAGCTCCTCAAGGAGTCCCCGAGCCTCGTGCGGCTCCTGCCGAAGGCGCTCGGGGCGTGGTTCGGCGGCGGTGACTACCGGGCCCCCGCGCTCGACTTCGAGACCCGGCGGAAGTAGACGAACGCGCCGACGCCCACGAGGACGACCCCCGCGCCGGCGATCGCGTAGATCGCCCAGTCGAGCGCGCTCGACGAGACCAGGACCGCGGTCTCCGGGATCACGCCCGACACCCCGAGCCGCGAGAGGTTGAGCGTCACGCTGCCGTTCGGCAGCTCGGTCGCGTTCGCCCACACCGCGTCCGAGAACCAGCCGCGCGACTCGAGCCGGTACGCGGTCCCGTTCTCCGAGAACGCGAGCGCGGTGCGGACCGCGAAGGTGCCGCTCGGCGTGGTCGCGGAGGTCTGGATCCCGATCGAGCCGCTGACGGACCGGCCCGGCAGGACGGACCCCAGCGAGACGTTCGCCTCGGCGCCGGAGGAGCTCGGGGTCGTGAGGACCGGAGCCCCCGCGACGGGCACGCCGCCCGTGGCGTTGCCCGGGAACCCGTTGAACGCGTACACCCCGAGCGTGAGTTGGGCGTCCGCGAGCGGCGCCGCGAGCGGATCGCTGACCGAGAAATCGATCGAACCGCCGCCCCCCGGCGCGAGGCTGGGAGCGGAGAGGTTCGGGAGAAAGTCCCGGTCGAGCGCTTCGGGGAGCGGCGGGTACCCGGTCCACGGGACGGGGCGCGCGACCGCGCCGGGAACGAGCAACAGGAGGACGACCGCCACCGCTCCGAGCCCCGGGGCGACCAGCGACCGTCGGCTAGGCAACGGGCTCCTCCGGGAACCGCCCGCTCTCCGCGAGCGCGACGAGCCGGCGGATCCGCTCGACCGCCTGCCGCCGCCCCCTCCGCCCCCCGATGCCAAGCAGGCCGGGGAGGGGCGAGCCCGGGCTCGGCGTCATCTGGGTCGCCTTGAACAGAGCGCGCGCGAGCGCGCGGGGCCGCCGGGTGAGCTCGACCGCATCGAGGTCCGCGCGGAACTCCTCCCGGGCCGTGAGCCGGTCCGAGAGGTAGGCGAGCACGGGGTCCCAGCGCATCATCCGGGCGAACGTTCGGAAGAACGTGAGGTACCGTCCGTCGAGCTCGCGCAGGTGACCGAGCTCGTGGGCGATCACGGCGGCCTGCTCCTCGGGCGCGAGCTGCGAGAGCAGGCCGTCGGAGACGAGGATCACGTCCCGACGCCGGGGGCGGCCGTCGGGCCCCCGCTCGACGAGGGTGAACGCGAACGCCTCGGCCGGCACCGCGCGAAAGGCGAGCAGGCTCGTCGGCGCCGTCGGACCCGAGAGCGCCTCGGGCCACGGCAGGGCCCGGGGACGGAGCGCGAGCAGGAAGCCGCGCCCGACCGCCTGGCTGAGGCCGAAGGCGATCGCGAAGACCACGAACGCGCCGAGGCCCCCGGCGATCCAGAGGAGCACGTACCGCGGTTCCACGATCACCCCGGGGGAACGGAGCAGCTCGACGATCGCGCTCCAGCCTCCGTTCGCGAGCACCCA
>Ga0335075_10018331_pt1 | contig 10375 bp, 7 predicted proteins | sample Lox_Sample_24_FD_206723 | JGI IMG/M metagenome (GOLD analysis project Ga0335075, IMG submission 206723) | Soil microbial communities from Loxahatchee National Wildlife Refuge, Florida, United States - Lox_Sample_2.4 | ecosystem: Environmental > Terrestrial > Soil > Wetlands | place: USA: Florida... | reverse complement strand
CGCATCCACGAGGGAGTCGTATGGTCCAATCGCGATCGCCGCACCTTGCTCGACAAGATGCTCGCCCTCCTCGGCACCGTCACCATCGGGCAACCGTTTTACTTCGTCGCCGACGCCTACTATGCCGCCCGCAAGGTCGTCGCCGGCTTGCTCAAAGACAACAACCACCTGATCACCCGGGTGAAGTCCAACGCCGTCGCATATACCGCCCATCAGCAGCGCGGCCTGCGCAAGCGAGGCCGGCCCAGGGTCTATGGCCACAAGGTCAAGCTCAGCTCTCTGCTGCAAGACCCCAAGGGCCGCGAACAGGCTAAAAGTCCCGTCTACGGTGAGCGCCACGTGGTCATCCACTATAATGTACGGGACCTGCTGTGGCGTCCCGCCGGCCGGCTGGTGCGCTTCGTCGCGGTGATCCATCCCACCAGAGGTTCCTGTCTGCTGATGTGCACAGACACTTCCTTGGCGGCCATCGAGATCATTCGCCTCTACGGACTGCGCTTCAAGATCGAGCACACGTTCAAGCCGACGGTGCGGCTGATCGGTGCGTTCAGCTACCATTTCTGGATGTCCAACATGAAGCCCGCACGCCGCCGCAGCGGCAACCAGCACCTGCATCGCGCGTCACCGCAATACCGTGACGTCGTCAGGCGCAAGCTGCACGCCTACCACGTCTTCATCCAGGCCGCTGTTGTTAGTCAGGGACTGCTTCAGTACCTGGCTGTCGCATTCCCGCAGCGGGTTTGGGCCTCGTTCGGCTCCTGGCTGCGCACTATCCGGCCAGGCATCCCACCCTCGGAGCTCGTCGTGGCCAATGCCCTGCGTCACAGCCTACCGGAATTTCTCCTGGATTCCGCTTCAGGCAACATCTTCGCCAAATTCGTCATCGAACGGCAGGACACCGGTAAAATGGAGGCGTTCCGCCTTGCCTCCTGAGCCGACGGTGGGCCAGCATCCTGGACTCACGAGTCCAGATGATTGGCCGACATATTTCTGTAGGACGAGATCATAATATGCCTGCCCGATGGAAGCCGTCGCCGATAGTTATGTTTGGCGGGATGTCTACTGCATATGTGATCGAGAAAATCAATGTAAGTCTGGGATCCAATCTCGATCATCACGCGGTGGCTCGCGCGGCATCGAACTCGCTCGCAGATGCCAAACCCGACAAAATCGTCGCTAGGGTGAAGAATTACGTGCACGCGCGGACAGATTTTTTCCCGCCGCCGCCAATCTCAATCAGGTCAAATTCGATATCGTGCAACGGTGCGAATTGCTCCTCCTAGCGTCACAGCCAATCTCGGCGCAGGGAACATTTTGCCGGCGGCGTTCAGGATGCCGAAATTGTCGAGAAGTCTTGGAGATTCCATTTCGGCTACTCTAACCCAGCAGGGCCCGTTGCTGTTTTGCAGGTACATTCGACGATATTTTGTCCCTCGGCAGAGCCAGTGCGTGACGACAGATCAATCCCCATGACTCCGTTGCCGGCCCGAGCGGTTCGTCAGTTGCCGAAACGCTGAATCGATCAATATATCCCATCAACAGCCCAGGCTTTACCAGCTCCACTGTTCCATGGGGCTTTTCCGGCAACGCTCGCTGCACGTACAGGAGCGTCGTATTGCCATAGCGGCGAAGTGCGGCGTGCATGCGTTCCAGCTCTGCTGACTCCATGAGTCGCCAAGTGATCTTGTAAACGAAGATTTTCGATGCTCCGCGGAGATCATCGAGTAGTTTCTCCCGCAGGAACTGCAAGCGCCGGCAACACAGGGCGAACATCTTGTCGTGTGGTACCTCGGATTCCTTGACGAAGGTGTGCATCGACATCAAGAAGCGCTTGTCGGAGGTGAAGTACTCTGGCCCATCCGGTGTCTGGTGCACCCCGAGCTCGGTGTTTTCGGGCAATCCGACACCCTCGAATTCGGCCTCCAGCGCTTCACATACGTTCTTTGGTGCCATCTCGGTCCAGCGCAGCAGACCAAGCGGTTCGGCGCCATAGGCCCGCTGTACCAGGCCAAATTCGCACCCTTGTAACGTGCCGCCAAGGCTCTCGAATCGGGTAATGATCTCGTACATATTAACAGGCGGCTCTATGCTGCTGTCCGCTGGCGCGGGGTGCTCTGATGGCTCGGCGTCGATAACGCGCAGTTCCGCCTCGAACTGGCGGTGACGGATTTCAGCGACCTGAGGAAAGCGTCGCTGCGCGTCGCGCCAGCGGCGCAGCGCTTCCTCCCAGTCGTGCCGGCGCGTGGCGACGGTGGCGTACGCCATGAACAAGCCATGATCTTGCGGGAACCGCTGCATCCCCGCGCGCAGCATCTCTTCGGCTTCGTTCAGCCGGCCTTGTGCGATGAGGGCGCGCGCCATATCGAGTTGGGCGCTAGCGGTCAGAAGCTTTTGCTCACTGACACCGATCTGCGAAGGGAATCGGTCTGTCGCCTCGGACAGAAGCATCTGCGCTTCGTCCAAGCGCCCCATCGAGCGCAGCGCTGCTGCGCCTTGAATGTAGCCATGAGGGTTGTCCGGCTGAAGTTCCCGCACGCGGGTCCAGCGTTGAATCGCTGCCGGCCATTCTTGCCGCCTCGCGGCAACCTCGGCGTGCTGGACCTGAAGTTCGACAATATCAGGGAACTGCGTCACCGCGCCCGTCAGCAATGCCTCGGCCTCGTCCAGCCGACTGGCCTGCTGCAGCGATCTGGCACCTTTAACATAGCCGACCGGGTTGTCCGGTAGTCGCTCGCGTGCATTTTCCCATAGCTGGCTCGCCTCGGCCCAGTTGTGGCGCGCGTCCGCCAGCGACGCACGCAGAATCGGGACGGCGCGTTCGTTAGGGAACCGTTCGATAAGAGCTGCGAATGATGCCTCGGCTTCCTCCAGGCGCCCGGCCTCGCGCAAGCCCTCGACACAGCCTACGTGCGCAACCGCTTCCTTTGGGTAGGCCTCGCGAATCTTCATCCAGCGGCTTGCCACTTCGGCCACGTCGTGGCGACGGCCAGCAACCCGGGCGTGGTCGATAGCCAACAGCAGCGCGTCCTCGGTTACGCGGCTGCAGCCGGCGCGGAGCACTGCATCCGCATCATCCAGCTTGCCGGATGCAATCAGGGCCGCGGCAGCCTGCCGATAGGCAGCCGGATGAGTGGGATAGCGATCCCTCAATCCCTCCCATATGCGCAATGCCCGCTCATGCTCGCCTCGGCCCATGGCCGCCTGGGCTGCCGCCAGCTCGAATTCCAGCGTGTCACTGGCCCCCGTGGGAATGACCATCTCATCCATACCGACACCTTTGTTGTGGTCGCGCGCTGACCGAGCGCGCAAAAAGGTTACGTCCTAGTGAAAATCGCAGCTTCTTCGCAAGGATCGTGCTACCCTTGTTGACTTTTGATGACAGAGTGTCGTCATTATCGACTTGCAAGCCGAGGGGGCGTCACCGATAACCTAGCCAGATGGGTAGCTATCATATTTGGTCTTGCCAGGCCACAGGTCTGAGGCGCCAGGGAATGAGACAGGTTTTGCAGGGTGGCTCGGCGGCGGGACGGATACCCATCGTGTGGTCGGAGGCGCGTCGCGATGAGCTGCGTCGCGTTGCGAGCGGCCAGAAGGCCGGGGTCGTCCCGGTTGACACGCCGTTGGCGGGCCTGCTGCTGAAATGCGCGGACGGTGAGTTTGCCGTTGCCGAGGCCGGGATCCTTAGCCTGCTGCGACAGCAACTGGAGGAGGTCAACCGCGGCGACGGGACGTTCATCAGTTTCCTGTACGCGTTGTTTGCTGTACAGCGATTCGATGTGCTGGCCGGGCTGTTGCGGTCCTGCTACGGCTTTGAGCGTCCCCTGGAGCTAGCGGTGAGGCGCGACGGCCCGGGCCTGGGGCGCGTGAGGTGGGAGATTGCACCGGATGGCGGGCATCGCTTCACGTTCGATGCGCGCGCGTTGGAGCACGACAATACGCGGATGGAGATCCTGGCGTTTCAGTGGGCGTTTCCGTTGTACGCGCATTATGCGGCACAGACGGAGCAGGAAACCGGGAGTGTCATCATCAACCAGCAGGATGTTGGGCAGACGCCGGGCCTCGCGTGGTGCGACAATCGCCCGGATTTTTTCCTCGTGCCGGATTGTATTTTTATGTCGTCGCAAGGATACGGTCACGCAAGGGGAGTTTTCAAAGGTAATGAGGTACCTTGGCCAGACCGCAAGTCGGTAGCTTTTTGGAGGGGAGCGACGACAGGGATTCCGCAGGTGCGCGGTGATTGGCGAACCCTTGATCGGATTCGGTTGTGCGAGATTGCTCGCCGCTCGGCCCATCTGGGGATAATTGATGCAGGCATAAGTTCTGTAGTTCAAATTGGCGATCCTATTGTTGAGGAGGAAATTCGCTCGGCTGGCTTGTTCACGGGTCCTATACCTTGGGAGAAATGGGGAATTTACAAGTACCACGTTGATGTTGATGGTAATACCAATGCTTGGCAGAGTCTGTTTCTAAAACTGTTGACTGGCAGTCCAGTTCTTAAGGTGCAATCGGCGCGCGGTTACGAGCAGTGGTACTATGACTATCTGGTTCCCTGGAAGAACTTCGTCCCTGTGTCTAATAATATGGCCGATTTGATCGACAAAATCTACTGGCTCATCCGCAATGACGAAGCGGCGGAGCGCATTGGCCGGACCGGGCTGGCATTGGCAGAACGGCTGACGTATGAGCGCGAGATTGGCCGGAGCGCCAATGTAATATCGGCGGCGTTCCGATATTTTAATGGGCGGGCGGAGGGTATGGGACCGTATGGGCGCAACTTCGATGACGGCGTTGGGGTCTAAGGTGGACGTCGCGCATCGTACCGCTCGTCTGCCCGACGGCAATGGTCACGATGGTTCGAGCGGCCGGTCCCGCCTCTATCGGCACGGTGCTAAGTGGCTGGCGCTGGCGACGGTCTGCATCTTTGGTATGTGGACGCTCGCGGGGCCTGCCTTTGCTGTGGCACCGGGAGGCCCTGCCACGTTCGCGGCGTCAGGTGCGGCCGGGGATGGCAAGACCGACGACACGGCGGTGGTGAACAAATATCTCGCCGGCCTGCACGACGGCGGGGTTGTCGTGGTTCCGGCGGGGCGATTCTATCGCATTGCCTCCGGCAACCTTGTCGTCCCGGTCAATGTGACGATCACGGGCGAATCTTCGCCCTTTGGGAGCGACGGTTCGGCGCCAGCAGAGCATGCGGGCGGTTTCCTCGTCGCTCCTCCACACACAATCGTGTTGGAGCGGGGTGCACGGCTTGAGAATCTGTCGATCCTGCGCGATGGCCTAGTGCCGCACCCAACCGCGGCCCAAGCAAAGGCGGCAGTTAAAGAGTGGGGCACCGAACACAGCGCCGGGGTAACGCTGCCACGAAATATAGGCGTACAGACGTTGAGCAGGTTGTTTATCGAGGGGTTCAATACGTGCATTAGGGCCTATGTCGGCGGGTTCTCGATTCGGCGCGTGGCGGGGGATTGCTACAACGGTATCGAGGTGACGGCCGGCGGCGACAATTACTATATCGATAACACAAGATTCGAGCCGTATTATTCGCTGAGGACTCCGGTCAGCAGCGGGTCGTGGGCGCGCCCCGGTATTGCGTTCAACCTGCATGACGGCAATACCGGGAGCACTCTGACCCGCGTGTTCAGCCTGATGTGGGCCAACGGCCTGGTGTTCAACAACACTGGCGTAGCACAAGTGGCGAACAGTGGCTTTGAATGGCAGTCGAGTGTCGGGGATGGCATTACCGGGACAGTCGGCGTCCGCTGGATCAACCACAACAGCGAAACTTCGGTCGATGATGTCTATGTAAACGGCTACGACACCGGGTTCAGCGATGAGGGCGTGGGGGAGGTGATGATCCGTGCCGCCGCCGTCCCTGGGGCGCGCGTCGTGGGCTTCAACCTGGGCGGCACGACAACGAGGCCTGCGACGATAGCGCTGGGTGGCAACGCGGCGCCCGGCACGACGGCGTCCATTCGTGTGGCCGGCGCTGGAGTCGCGGGGGCCCCGGTGACCGTGACGTATACCACGGAGGCCGGTGAGTCGCCGGAGCAGGTCGCGATGGCGCTTGCTCAGGCGATCGACGCCCGACAGGAGCTTATTGCGGCCCGAGTATTCGCGGCAGCACATAAAGGCGTCGTGACGGTTTACTGGCCACAGACACTGGCGCTGCAAGTGACGGCGCGGGCCGGCGACGGGTTGGCCCTGTCAATCGGGACTGGTAAGGCGCTGCCTGGCTCATATGGTGCAATCATAGCTCCCAACGCGGGTGGGGTGCCTGCCTTCCGGGTGGGGCCGTGGGTGTCACACTGGAACATCGTTGCGCCGTACTTTGGCAACGCGCAGTTGCCAAAGGGCTGGCTTGTCATGGACCCGTCATCGGTCGGACGAGTGTGGCTGAGCGGTATCCCATGGTCGCAGGATGTGGGGTACGGAAACCTGTCGAATTGCGGCAGAGGTCCCGCCATCGCACCGCATTCGGGGGATATCCATGGTAGCCTGACCGAGGGCGAAAGCGCGATGGGATGCACGTTGAGATTCGTCACGCCGTTCCCCACGCCCCCCATCTGCGTGGTCAGCAGCCCCGATGGGGCGCCGCTTACCGGATATGTTGCGTCGACCACGGCGCTGACGATCGTTAATCCGATGCGTGTCCATGCGCGCTATGATTACATTTGTACGCCTTAGACCCCTCGGGCGTGGCAGGAAGGCGTGGGGGCGACCGATGGTACACAAATTCAAATCTGCATCACCTCAGCCTTCTTAACAAGCGACGGACCGAACCGCCTGCTTGTCATGCTGGCCGCGCAATCGTTGCTGACATTCGCGGTTCTGATCAGCGTTATCGCGGTTACGTCATGAGCTTTCCACAGCTACCATTAGTGGCGGCACTACAGGGGTTATTGTTTTATGCGGCAGGAGACGGATGCGGCGACGGGCGCTGCTACTAAGATACAGCAGCGATGATGTGCTATGCGTTTCTACCCAGCCCTAAACGCCACGCGCCGCATATACCCCAGAATGGCGTGGGGCAGTCCCCCTTCTCGCCGCGCGAGAAACTCGATCTCGACCGGGTAGGCTGCCGCAAAGTCGTTCAGCGCCGTGATGTCATCCACCATGAAATCGTCCATGACGAAGTGATAGGACGCACACTCCGGCCATAAGCTGGTCAGCAGGAAAAGCGTCGAACCGTATAGATCGGCGTCGAAGTGTACGAAGACAGGCGTCCGCGCCAATCTCTCGCGCATGGACCGCAGAGCCGGTTGCACAGTTTCCTGGAACCAACCCTTGACGAACATGACGCGCTCGTCCTTGAGAAGGGGCACCTCGCCGTCTGTCGAAAAATGTCCCTTGGCCATGAACTGCCACGCTTCCGGCAGTCCTAAGAAGCTGTCGAACCCGTAGAACTGTGTGTCGGGACTTTGAAACAGCCTCGTCAGCTCGATAATAGATCTGCCGCCCGCCACCCCGAATTCCAGCACGGTCGCGGGTGAGTCGCCACCGATGATACGGACCGCCTCGGCATAGAGTCCATCGCGCTTCGGCACGATGAGCGGAGCGGGATTCGGATCGTAGAGGTGATGCAGGGCCGCGAGGCGGCGCTCATTCCAGAGCTGCTCAGCGTTCATTTCATGCTGTTTCCTGACACACTGTTCCGTATTGCACGTACACCTGTCATCGCGCAACGGAAATCCGGGCTACCGATTTGCTGGACAATTCGCGGCCCGGCACGGTAATCCTCGGCGCGGTGCGCGCGACCGCGGCGGCAGTAGCAAAGCGTATCCGGGTTAGTAAAGGTCCGAACAAATGCTCCTGGAGCACCTACGGACATGGTGGCGACGGCGTGCAGTGATGCAGGACCTACGTCGGGTTCGCCGCACTGAGGATGAATTTGGCGAGTGGCAGTTTAAGGGTGCGCTTGAGGAGGCCAGGAGCGCCTATGCGCGGGGTGACCAGCGGGGCTTGAAGGAAAGATGGACCAATATCCTCCAGCGTTACCGGAAGTTCATTGCCGACGCACCGGAGGCGCTGGCTCTTCAATTGGACATGGGGTGGTTCGACGAGGCCGAGACGTTGTTGCGCGAAGCTCACGCACGCCAACCGCGTGAGCCACGTTACGCGATTGGCCTCGCGCATGTGGCGCAACGACGTGGCGACCTTGAAGGTGCGATATCATGCTGGGCTGTCGTCCGTAGGCGCTTTTCGTTTCTCCCGGATGGCTTTTCTCAAGGGGCTGCCGCATTGGCGAAAGCCGGTCGATTTGACGAGGCAGAAAAGTTGCTCGAGCGGGCTTTCAAGAAGTTCCCGCGGGAACTGCACGTCCGCCTGGAATATGCGCGTCTCGCGGAGGCGAGGAAGGACTGGGAGACCGCTCGGAGCAGGTGGCAGACGCTTCGCGACCTTTGGCAGAGCGAGACGGAACTCGGTAATGAATTCGGAACGATTGGTGTCGCGATGTGTTGTCGACGCCTGGGTAGATTCGATGAGGCTGAGGCCCTCTTTTTGAAGATGCGTGCATCTTCGCCCCTGAATCCGCTGCCTGCGAGTGAATATGCGGGGGTCGCAGAGGACCGAGGTGATCTGAAGGAGGCTATTCAGCGCTGGCAGCAGGTGAAGTCTCGCTTCCCGATGTGGCAACCTAGCTACAACGGGCTTATACGGGTATTGGAGAAGGCGGGGAACGCGTTGGAGGCTGACAACGTACTCGGTGACGCGGTATACCGATTCGGGGGCGAGCCATCATGGTTCATCCGGCACGCTCGGCAGGCTGAGGCTCGCGGGGATTTCGCTACGGCTGCTGAACGGTGGAGCGCCGTACGAAAGCAGTTTCCACAACGCGAGGAGGGGTACCGCTTTGGTGCCGATGCATTCGCCGCGGCGGGAGATAGTGCCGCTGCTGACGCTTTGCGCGCCGAGCATGCAAGGCGTTTTGTGGGATGACCGGAGATACTGCTGCTCCAATTCCGGTGGCGTCGGGGTCCTGAGCCCCAGCGGGGCGGACTCGCCGGGCTGGTTAGTTGGGTGCTGCGTTCACCTGACCGGCAGAAATTCTGGGGCGATGCGGACGAAGGGTTGCAATTCCTAGATGATCATGATATTTTTTACGTAGCTGGATAAAGGTTCGCTTCAGTGAATCATTCTGCACGGCGTATCAACTCTTTGGCGAAGCAACTGGGCGCCCGCAGGTATCTTGAGGTTGGTGTCTCCGCGGGCGCCACCTTCCGTGACGTGGAGATCGCTGAGCGGACTGGCGTCGATCCTAACTTCCTATTCGATACGAACACGCTCGCTAACGAATTTACTCGTCTTGTCAGGAGCACGAGTGACGAATTTTTCGTAACTGAGCCGCTGTTTCCGCCATACGACGTGATCTTCATAGATGGCCTGCATAAATTCGAGCAAGTGGTGCGAGATCTTTCCAATGCGTTGATACGTACACACCGTCATTCGGTCATCATCCTTGACGACACGATCGCTGGAGACGTCTACTCTGCTATTCCGGATCAAGAAGCTGCCCTACGTTACAGAAGGGCGGCTGGCATCGGCAGCTCTGCCTGGAATGGCGACGTCTTCAAAACTGTGTTCTATATACACGATTTCTGGCCGAGCCTGAACTACCGGACGATCGGCGGAAGTCCGCAAACGTTGGTCTGGCGTGGCAACGGGATGCGTCGACCGCCGCTGTTTGACGATCTGGAGCGAATTTCGCGACTGACGTATTTTGACCTTCAGGAGAATTATGGGGTTTTGCAGTTGGCCACCGAAGAGGAGGCGATTGCCTTGTGCGCAGCGGAGGTTAATATTTTGTAAGCAGGTCGCCGCCTGGCTGGGAGCGAGCGACCGTGGTTGGGTGTGCTGTGATTAGGATCTTGCTGGGCGGCCCGCGCGTTTGGGTGGGTGGCTGGCGCACCGTGTGGGGACTGTGTGGATACGGCGTTCTGCTGGGCTGGCAAAGACCTTTCCACCCAGCCATGATGCGCCGTTCAAAGTTTAGGAGACTTCTAAAGATATCGTCGGCAAGGATGTGCGCAGGCACGCCGCGCTTGACCACGTGTTCTTGCCGCGTCGTCCAGGGCTGATTATCGACGGTAAGAGCGCTTTGCATGCCGAGGTATCGAGAATGATCGGCCCCAACGGCCGGGTGTTTGTGCTGGAGTTCGGCGTCGCGGAAGGCACCACAATGACAACTTCCTACGGCGGTTTACCAATCCAGCTAGTGCCCTGAGTCGCTCATAACGCTGGGTAGAACCGCTTCAGCTTGACGCGAGCGTCGGCAGTTGTGAACTGCCAGTCCGCCTTGGTGTGGTTGGTGTTGCGGCCGTTCTCCCAGGCTGCAACCTCCTCGATCAGCGTCTGCTTGTCCGGGATCCGCCGA
>Ga0335075_10018330_pt1 | contig 10375 bp, 17 predicted proteins | sample Lox_Sample_24_FD_206723 | JGI IMG/M metagenome (GOLD analysis project Ga0335075, IMG submission 206723) | Soil microbial communities from Loxahatchee National Wildlife Refuge, Florida, United States - Lox_Sample_2.4 | ecosystem: Environmental > Terrestrial > Soil > Wetlands | place: USA... | reverse complement strand
AGGCCCTGCTTATAAGTCTTGGGGTTCTTGATGGTGGCCACCTCGGCGGGCGGTCCGAACTGGCACCAGCCGACGCAGCGCTCACCGTCGTAGACGAGCACCTGGCGGACGGTTCCGCGCGTCACATACTGACGCTTCAGCTCCCGGTTTCCTTCGCGACCGTGGCCGACACCCTCCGGATGGAATCCAATGCACCAGCAGCCACCCCAGACACCGTTATTGGCCTCGACGAGAGCAGCGAAATCGTCCCAGGTATCCGGGGTGAGCATCCGGGTCGTAAACGTCATGCGCATAGCCTGACATAGCGGTCTGACAGCGGCGTTCATAAGCAAGGCCTGACCAGGACGTCACCGGCTCCCGCGAGCGATCGCCTGGTCGAGCAGCGCGGCGAGCTTCTTCGGTGCGAGCATCCGGTAGCTCTCGATCAGCAGCTCGCTGATCTCCTCCCAGTTCGTGTCGTCGGTGAGCAGGACGACTATCCGGTCACGGCCGGCTCGCGAAGCGAAAAAGGGATGGCCAGTAGAGAGCAACGCCTCGCGCTCGTCTCTGTCGGCGCGCAGCACGAGCAACGGAACCGGCTTGCAAGCGGAGCCCTTCAACGCCACGAGCAAGCAGAACGACCTCCGGCGGATGTCGAACGAGTGCGCTGTTGATCTCGTGCTGGTTAGCGGCTCATCGACTCGCACCGTCACCTCGGGCAGCGCCAGGCGTAGCGCGCGGATCCGCTCGACGATGCTTTCCGGGACCTCGACCGGCGAAATCACCGTCTTCCACTTTCCGCACCGATGATCTACCTGCGGAACGCGGCTCGGACTGCCTCGGCGGTAGAGCTGAAGAACTCGGACGGTTCGATGAACCACCACTCACTGAAGGCCGAGCCGCTGGTGAGGTCTCGCCGGTACCCGAAGCAGGTGAGGTAGAGCGTCCGGATATACATGACCGCTTCGAGCCTGTCGAGCTCGTCCTCGGTCAGCTCGACATGTCGGCGGTAGGCGCTGACGACAGCGTCGATCCGCTCGTGGTTCGGCCGACGCGGGTTCCACGCACCCGTACCCCAGATCAGGTAGGCGAAGTCGGCGAGGCGCGGTCCGCGCCCGGACGCCTTCCAGTTGATCGCGACCGGCCCTTGTTCGCTCAGCACAGCGTGGTCAGGAGCGTGGAGCAGGTTTCCGTGGAGCAAACCTTCCGGAAGACCGCGACCGTCATCGGCCGAGCGCACCTGGTCCCGAAGCCGTTCGAATCGCTCGCGCTCGCCGGCCGCAACCTTGGTGTCGACGGCGTCGAGAAACGACAGGGCCGCCAGCAGGTCCTGACGGGGCGTGCCCTCGCGGCTCGGGTCCTCACCACTGGCTCCACCAGGGCGGCTGACAGAGTTGTCGTACGGCAGCGCGTGGAGCCGCCCGAGCAGCTCAGCCATCATGGCGAACTTGGCGGCACTGTCGGGGAGCTGGACGCCGTCAACGAACCGCGTCACGAGGACCGAGCTGCCATCGAGGTCAGACACCGCGTCGTCGACCGCCAGGCGTTCCGCGGGATAGTCCTGCCGCTCCAGGAACTTCAGGATTGCGGCGTCGCCCTCAACCCTGGCACGCGGCCGAGCCGGAGGGAACGCGCGGGCGATCCACGGGCTGCCGTCGTTGCGGTCGATGCGGAACACATACGTCTTATGCACACTGAGCTTCGTCGCCGCGACCGGGTCGATGCCATAGCGATCCCGGAGATGAGCAAGAAGCTGCTCAGGAACTGGCTCGTGGTGCATTCGCGCACTGAGATCCTCGAGATCCGTCAGCGCTTCGGTGTAACGCTGCCCAGTCACCTCAGCGTGGCGACGGACTACCTTCTTGAAGCTGGCGTTCCTGGTCACAGCAAGCCTCCCCATGACACCTTCGTCCCCCAGCGACGCGGTGTTGGAAGATGGCCTGTGACATTGACGACCGAGAGGGCGCATCCCCTTCGCCAATGGAACCCCGGCTGGGGCGGACGTTCCACAGCTTGGCGACCGATCGCCGCCACGGGCAACTCTTCCTGACGCGGCGCCCTCCGTCAAGCGCTTCACCTGCGGCCCGCCGCTCGCGCGAGCGGTTGCGAGCTGCACGCTCGCAAAAATCCCCGGAGCCAGGCACCTCGGGTCGGCCTACGATTCAGCCGTGGCTTCCTCGCTGATTGTCCGCCCGGCCCGGATTCAAGACGTCGCGGAAATGGCGCGCCTGCATGTGCGGTGCTGGCAGGAAGCATATCGGGAGCTCATGTCGGACGCGGTGCTCGACGACCCTGGCTTCCCCGCTGCCCGGGAACGGATGTGGACTGCCGTACTGACCGACGAGCGCTACCGGCAGAACAGGGCAGCTGTCGCCATCCGGGACGACGAACTGGTCGGCATTGCCATGTCCGGGCCACCCGAGGACCTCACCGCGGCGTGGACCAGCCAGCTATATGTGCTGTACGTGCAGGCGGCCGACCATGGCACGGGCGCCGGTCAGGCACTGCTGGATGCTGTCATCGATCCCGCGGAGTCGGCGGCACTCTGGGTCGCCGATCCCAACCCTCGCGCGCAGGCGTTCTACCGTAAGCATGGCTTCGCTCCCGATGGGACAGCCCAGGTCGAGGACGGGGTGCGGGAGATCCGCATGGTCCGCGATGTACAGCTCAGCCGCGCAATGCGATAGGGCTACACCGATGGCTGCTTGCGAACGCGGAAGCGAAGGATCGATACGGCTCCAGACCGCGTGCTGCTGACCGGTTCCAGGTCGATTCTGCCGAGGCCCGGTGGATAGAGCCGGGTGCCGTCGCCGAGCAGCACCGGCAAGGCGTAGACCATGATCTCGTCGACAAGTCCCCGCTGCAGGCACTGCCCGGCCACGTCAGCGCCGAGGACCTCCAGGTTCTTGCCGCCCGCGGCATCCAGTGCCGTGGCTACCGCTTTCCCGATGTCGCCGGTGAGGTAGGTGACATCCGGGTCCGGCGGGTCCGGCGGCCGATGGGTGAGGACGAAGGTCGGCCCGCAGACGGGGTAGCCGTCGTCACTCGACGCGAACCCGCCCTCCAGGTTGGCCCTCATCCGGCTGCCGACCTCGTCGGTCCGCCGCCCGACGAGCAGGGCGCCGGTGGCCGCCGCGGCCTCCGTCAGAAAGGCCGCGTCCGGCTCTATGAAGTCGAAGATCCAGTCCATCGCGTCACCGGGACCGGCGATAAAGCCGTCCAGCGACATCGACCTGTTCATGACCACCTTGCCGTACATCTCATGACCTCTCGGGGGTAAACAGCTTCCAGTGTCCCTCGGAGACGACTTCGACGGCGCTGTCGTTCACTTTGATGGCGGTCTGATCGTCAAATGCGTATCCCGGCACCGGGACGCCAGCGGCCCATTCCCTGGCACCGGCCAAGGAAGTCGGCCTTCACCTCGGCGACCATGCGCATCGCGCGCTCGTGCAACTCCGGCTGATAGTTTGCTGACCGTCGTGCCACGACTCCATCTTCTCCTCACGAGATGGAGTCTCCGGACACGCCGGATCGATCCAGACCGTGGGGAGCCAGTGTTCTTGATCGATGCTGGGCAGCGCCGTGAGCTCCAGCACTCCAAGGGATTTCCAGCCCAGTTCGCACAAGGGGGTGGAGGCTCGGCCGGTGATGACCCGCCATGCCGAGGCGGGACCGCCCATGGCGTACGTCGCGGTGGGAATGCAGAGGGCACTGGACTGGGCAATCGGCTTGCCCAGCAGGTCGACCAGCGCGTTGTGGATGCTCGTGTTGCTGATGCCAGCGGACGTGAGAAGAAGCTTCATCGTGGCTTTCCTCGGGGTGAGCGATGAGGTACGAACCGGCCAGGACGGGCCCTCGATCTAGAGGTCCGGGCCGGGCTGGAACACGCGGACCTCCTGAGCACAGCGGCAGGCGACGGCGATCCTGGCTGCCCACTTCAGCGCCTCCTCGCGTGAGGGTACCTCGACGACTGTGAGTCCCCCGATGATCTCCTTGGTCTCCGGGTAGGGGCCGTCCGTGACGGTCCCGTCGGTAGCCACGATGCTGGCCCGCTCGCTTTCCAGTCCGCCGGCGAACACATACACGCCGGCGTCCCTGGCTTCCCTGACGACCGCCATCGCGGCCTTGCCAACGGCGGGCCCTTCCTCATCGGGGATGTGGTCCATTGCGTGGGCGTCGAACGAGATCAGGTACTGCGTCATCTCATGCCTCCTTATCCCGGCGTCCTCCGGCCGCCTCTCACCTTCGCTACGAACGCCTCCCTCCGGATCGACAGGCTGCCAGCAAATGTCTTATGTGAGCGCAGCGGGTCAGCACCGTCATGGCTGCGGCGGGCACGCTCACCAGGCTTTCCACAACGTCGCGACCGGAACCAGCACGGTGACGTTTCCGCAGGGAACGATCACGGGCTACGGGCATCGCCCGGCAGGGATCCGGTTACCGGCTGGGAAGCCCCGACGCGCAGGTGCTCGTCCCGCTGCTCGCCAGCTACTCCGGCCTAGAGAGCCAGTCGTGGCTTGATGAGCGGCGCGTCCCACAGGTGCATCCCGTGCATGAGCACGGACCACGGCCTCCGGCCTGGCATCGTCGGCGGTGCGGAACCGGATTCCGGCCGGCAGCGCCGGCTGCTCCACGTCGGTAAGGTCCCGCTGGTTGAGCTGGGTCCAGTCGCCGAACTCGCCGAGCGCCTCCACGTCGCTCTCGTAGCCATGCCCGCCCATCGCCTCAGGGCGACGTCCTCGGCGCTCGTCGGCGACACCGTCCGCTCGAGACCTGCCCCCACAGCGTCATACCAGTCGATCACTTCGTCGACCAGTTCCGCGTGGCCCGGGCGAACCTGATACGCCAGAAAGGTACTGGTAACGTCCGAGACCGTCCCGTCACTGCGTCTCACTTGGCGCGGAAGAAAGCACCAGGCCCAGCCCACCACATCGGCGCCGGCGAACCAGAGCCGATGCCACCAGGCTGTCTCGTAGACGGCATGCTCCTTGCCCCAGACCCACGCTAGCTCCCCGTACAATGCGCCAGCGCTGATCTGGTCCGAGCGAATCGCAGTGACGCGCTGTGCCAGGGACTGCATGAGTTCTAGGTCTGGAGCAGTGACAAGCTCAAGATCCGCCATGGTGCGCCACTGTGGCAGGCCGCTGCGAAATCGTCGAGCCGGTTTCCTCCCGACGACCGCAGCTCCGGTTTCCGGCTCGCCTTCGGGATCGTCGCTCCCATGAGCAAGATGGCCTGGTGGACGTCTACGAAGCGGTGCGCTCGCGTCGATCTGTCCGTGGGTTCCTCGGCCGCCCGGTGCCGCCAGATACCGTGACCAGGGTCCTGAGCGCTGCCCTCCAGGCGCCCTCCGGTGGCAACCTCCAGCCCTGGCACGTGTACGTGTTGTCTGGCGCGAAGCTACGCGATCTCACCGGGAGGGTCAGCGCGCGGCAAGCCACCGGAGATCCAGGGGACGAGCGCCCGGTACCGCCCTATCCCCTGCCCCTGCCCGCGCGCTACGCACAGCGCCTGGACGACATGGGTGCCCGCCGGTACGGAGCAGTCGGCGTGTCGAAGGACGATCAGGACGGACGGGCGCGCGTCCGGGCCGGGAACTGGGAGTGCTGGGGCGCCACGACCGCCCTGTTCTGCTACCTCGATCAGCGCATGCTGCCACCGCAGTGGATGGACGCAGGCATGTTTCTTCAGTCCGCGATGCTCCTCTTTCGTGCCGAAGGCATCGACACGTGCCCGCAGATCGCGTGGGCCGAATACCACCGGACTGTCGCCGAGATCGTGCGGCCTGCAAGCAACCTCGTGCTCTCGTGCGGCATGTCGATCGGTTATCGCGATCCGGAGGTGCCTCTTCCGGTAATGCCCCGCGCGGCGCTCTCCGAGCTCGTGACGTTCATGTCGTGACGGAACCTGCAGCGGTCAAAGGCCCGCGAGAGCTAGGGCCGAGTCGCGGTGAGGCGCTGCAGCGCGGCTTCTGCTGGCGGTCCCCAGCTGGCCTCTCCGCCCGGCCGACCGTGGATTCCGTTATCGCCGATGATCAGGCAGGCGAGCGCTTTGCAGAGCGCCCAGCCGCGGGCGCGGCGCAGTGTGGCTGGGTCCGCAGCTGACGAGTAGCTCTGATGGAAACGGTCGATGTACCCGGCGGGCAGGAGCATCCAGCAAGCAGCAAGGTCACACGCCGGATCCCCCGCGCACATGTCGCCAAAGTCGACCACGCCGCAGAAATTGCCGTCTCTCGTCAGAAGATTCGCCGGGTGCAGGTCTCCGTGCAGCCACAGAGCCGGCCCTGTCCAGGCAGGCGCCGCCGCCGCATCGTCCCAGACCTCACGTGCGGCGTCCGGGTCGGAAAGCAAGCCGCGATCGGTCGTCTCGGTCAGGAAATGTGCAACGCCTTCGCCGAGATCGGCCAGCGGACGACCCCGGCCGTTCCGGCCAGCGGGCGCGCCATCAGGCGCCGGCTGGTGCAGGGCGGCCAGGAAGCCGCCAGGGTGTCGGCTGCATCGGCACCGCGAGTCGCCGGGGCGCGGTCACCGGGCTCACCCGCGAGCCAGGTGGTGACAATCCAGTGGCGCGGGAACCGCGCCGAGGGCTGGCCCAGACGCTGCGGAACGGGTATCTGCAACGGGAGCCGCGGCGCCAGGGCAGGTAGCAGGCTGTGCTCCTTGAGAAGCAGCTCGTCTGCGTCCCGAGTGGCCCAGGGCAGGCGGACGGCCAGGTGGTCTCCGAGCCGCCACAGCTGATTGTCCCAGCCGCGAGCACCGAACCTCAGCGGCAGATCGGCCAGATCGGGGTGCTGGTCACGGAGCAGGTCCGCAACCAGATCTGCGGTGACCTCGTCTTCACCGTCGGTCACAGATGCGCCATTCGCCACCTGGCACGGTCAGTCGCCCGTTTGCCCGTCGATGGACTCACGGATGAGGTCGGCATGCCCGTTGTGCCGCGCGTACTCCTCGATCATGTGCACGAGGACCCACCGTAGCGACACAGGATGCGGGAGCTGCCAGTCATCATGCGTCTCGGCCAGCGCCACGTTGTCACCCTTGCCGAGCTGTGCCAGCACGATGTCTCGGGACCGGCTAACCGCCTCCGTCCACAGGGCCCGCAGGCACTCGCCGGAGTCGGACGCCGCGCTCTGCCAGATCCAGTCCGGGTCCGCCTCGAAGTCCACGCTGGCCCATGGCTCGCGAGCCGGTCCTCCCGCCACCACCTCGGTGAACCACGAGTCCTCGACGCAGGCCAGGTGCTTGAGCAACCCGCCGAGCGTCATCGGCGAAGGCTGCAGCGTTACCCTCAGCTGTTCATTACTAAGCCCGCGGCATTTCCACTCCAGCGTCGCCCGCTGATAGTCGAGAAAGCCAAGCAGTGTGGCGACCTCGTCGCCCGCACGAGGCGCTTCGGGCCGACCGTACTCGTCAATCGTCACCTCAGCCATTGGTAGTCAGGGGCGCCGGTACCGCTATGCGGTCCGGTTTCCCCATCCCCTTTCAGTCCGTACGTGTGGTTTTACCGTATACGGCTTACCGGCAGTCTTGCGGACATGGTTACGCTGGCCGCGCTTTTTGATCAGCAGGCGCTGGAGCCGCCACGCCTCGTACCGGCCCATCTGGACGAATCTGTCGGCGGCGTTGCCGGTGCGGAAGTAGTTCCCCCGTCCCCGCGGGAACAGGTTCAGCTCCGCAATGATCCCTGGCAGCGGCCCGCCAGCCCGAGGCCGGCCGGTCAGGGCCCTGACACGAGCCTGGGCCCCCTGCATCGACCGCCGCGACGGCCACCGGTGCAGGCAGTAGCAGATGATCGGCTGCTGCTCCCACAGCCGCCCGGACATCCGGGCATGCAGATGACAGCCCGGAAAGTCAAAACCCTCCCTGCCCTGCCGCAGGCCGACCACGCGGGGTCTTGTCACGGTGCAGGGCCAGACCAAGCTCGCCCAGAATGCCGGCGGCTGCCCGCTGGGCCCGCCCGGCCTGCTGCCGGGACGAGCACAGCACCGCAAAATCGTCTCCGTGGCGGACGAGCATCCCGGTGCCGCGCCGCGCCCGCGCTCCGCTCGCTCTCACCGCCGGCTTATACGACCAGTCTTTGCTTGACAAGGACTGCACAGACGGGCTCTCCTGTCCCGAACCAGGCCATCCGCACGTGCCGCTCCCCCTGCCCCGGAGGAACCCGGCACCGGCACATCCGCAACGCCCGCACCCGGTATCGCCATCACCATGACATGAGCGGCCCGGCTTCCCTGTCGTGACTCTGACAGCCGCAGGACTCGCGCCCGATGACGCCACAGCCCGCGCGCCAGCTCCCCCCCGAAAAGGCTCTCGACACCCCGCTCAGCCCGCCACCCCTCAACCGCGAACCGGGGCCTGCTGCCGGGCTCTCCGGCGACTACCCGGACGGGATTCCACCCGCAGGTACGGTCCGGTTTTCAGGACGCAACTTGAGCCGAACCTACCCATAAGAGGGGCTGCGGTAGCAAATCGCCAGCCTTGCCGTTCCCTCCGGCCTCGCCAGCGGGCCCGCTACCTTGAAAAGAAATCGCGGAGGCATTGTCGGATCGGGACAGAGACGTTCGTAGCAGGGGTGAGCGCCAGCCGAGGAGAGGTGCCCCGAACCACAGGAGATGATCGAAGATGCAGTACCTGGTTTCAGTGATCGATGACACGGCCGGCGTCGCCACCCCGGCGGAGATGGCTGCCATCGACGCATTCAACGACCGGCTCGTGGCCGAGGGCCACTGGGTCTTCGCCGGCGGTCTCGAGTCGCAGAGCACGGCGACCGTCATCGACAACCGGCGTGGAGCGGGCCTGATCACCGACGGGCCCTTCCTCGAGTCGAAGGAGCACCTCGCCGGCTTCTGGATCATCGAGGCGCCCGACCTCGACGTGGCGCTCAAGCTCGCTGCCGACGGATCGCTGGCCTGCCACCGGAAGGTCGAGGTGCGGCCGTTCAGCGCCGAGCCGGCGTAACCGCCATCAGCGAGGCGATCACGCGCGCCCACCACGAGGAGTGGTCGCGGGTGGTCGCCTCGCTGACAAGGCGGTTCGGAGACCTCGACATCGCCGAGGAGGCGACGGCCGAGGCGTTCGCGGCAGCCGTCGCGCGCTGGCCGGCCGACGGCATACCTCCCAACCCCGGCGCCTGGCTGACCACGACTGCCAAGCGGACGGCTATCGACCGGATCCGGCGGGAGAGCAAACGCGACGACAAGCAGAAGGAGGCTCAGCTGTTGTACGACGGCGACCCGCCCGAGCCTCTCGGCGCCATTGACGACGAGCGGCTCCGGCTGATCTTCACCTGCTGCCACCCGGCGCTCGCAATGGAAACTCGGGTAGCGCTGACGCTGCGCATGATCGGCGGCCTGACCGTGCCCGAGATCGCCCGCGCCTTCCTGGTGCAGGAGACCACTATGGAGAAGCGGATCACCCGCGCGAAGGCCAAGATCAAGGCGGCTCGCATCCCGTACCGGATGCCAGCGGAGGAGGATCTCCCGGCGCGGGTCTCGGGCGTGCTCGCGGTCCTCTTCCTCGTCTTCAACGAGGGCTACCTTGCGACTGGCCAGGCGAGTGATCCCGTGCGGAGCGACCTGACGGCTGAGGCGATCCGGCTTGCCCGCCTGATTCGCGCCCTGATGCCGCAGGACGGCGAGGCGGCCGGGCTGCTGGCGCTGATGCTCCTCATCGAGGCCCGCCGGACCGCCAGGGTTTCAGCGAGCGGCGAGCTAGTCACCCTCGGCGACCAGGACCGTGGGGCCTGGGACGCGGCGCTCATTGCCGAGGGCCACGGGCTGGTGCGCGAGCGGCTGGCCGCCGGCATGGCTCCGGGCCCCTATCAGATCCTCGCCGCGATCAACGCCGTGCACACGTCGGTTCGCGACGTGCGCGACACCGACTGGTCGCAGGTCGTCGCCCTCTACGACCAGCTCGTCCGCCTCGACGCTTCGCCGGTGGTCGCCCTCAACCGGGCCATCGCGATCGCCGAGCTTGACGGCCCGGAGGTAGGACTGACGGCCATCGATCGCCTCGACGACAAGCTGGCCGGCTATCACGCCTACCATGCCGCTCGCGCCGACCTCCTCCGCCGGCTCGGCCGCAGTCAGCAGTCGCGCGAGGCCTATGACAAGGCCATTGAGCTCGCGGGCAACACCGCCGAGACCGCCTACCTGACCCGCCGTCGAAACCAGCTCAGGTAGTGCCCGCTTCGAGATCCGTCACCGGGGTCGCATGGCTGCTGGCGGCCGGCGCCCAGACGCTCGGGTTGTACATCAGTCTCGATAACTTCATCCATCTCGATGCGTGGTACTTCGTGCGCATGCTGGCCCGGCTGGCCATCGCCATGCTGACGCTCGCGGAAGCGTGCATCTGGAGGTCAGGGCATCCACCTGCATGATCCGATAGCCCGGCGGCGA
>Ga0335075_10018329_pt1 | contig 10375 bp, 7 predicted proteins | sample Lox_Sample_24_FD_206723 | JGI IMG/M metagenome (GOLD analysis project Ga0335075, IMG submission 206723) | Soil microbial communities from Loxahatchee National Wildlife Refuge, Florida, United States - Lox_Sample_2.4 | ecosystem: Environmental > Terrestrial > Soil > Wetlands | place: USA: Florida... | reverse complement strand
TGCACGGGCCCGGCACCGTGCCGGCCCGGCCCGGCACCATGGCCCCGTTCAGGGTGCGGGAGGATCGCGTCCCGCTCGCCGGGGGAAGCACCACTGTTTGTTCTGAGATAATCGGCCTGTGGTTGAGTACCCGGAGTCACCAGTGCCGTCATTTCTTTTCGATCTCGATGGAACGCTCATCGACTCCGTCTATCAGCACGTGATCGCGTGGCGGTCGGCGCTGACGGCCATCGGGATCGACCTGTCCGTGTGGAGGATCCACCGGCGGATCGGGATGAGCGGCGGCATGATGGTGTCCGCGCTGCTGCGCGAGACCGGGGCGGTGTTGTCCCCGAAGGAGATCGAGCGGCTGCAGCAAACGCACGCCGCGGAGTACCGTGCCCAGATGAACACGGTGACGCCGCTGCCCGGCGCGAGCGAGCTGCTGCGGTACCTGACCGAGAAACGCGCCAAGTGGGCGATCGCGACCAGCGGCTACGCGGCGACCGCGCATTCGGCGCTGGCCCTGCTCGGGCTGCCAGAGGACACCACGATGATCACGCGGGACCGGGTGCGGCACGCCAAGCCGGACCCCGACCTGTTCCTGGCCGCGGCCGCCGAGCTTGGCGTCGAGCCGCGGCACGCGATGGTCGTCGGGGACAGCGTGTGGGACCTGCTCGCCGCCCGCAGGGCGGGCGCCCTGGGTGTCGGCCTGATGTCCGGCGGCTACGGGCGGGAAGAACTCGAACGCGCTGGTGCGTACCGGGTCTACGCGGACCCGGCCGAGATGCTTGCCCGTATCGACGAGCTCGGCGTGAGAGATTCGTGACCACAACGGCTGTCGGATCTGAACCCGTCGCGTCCACTCGGCGGAGACCCGGGCCGGACAGCCTGTGGTGGATAGTCGCGGTAGGGGTCGCGTTCACGGCTGCTGAGCTGGCCTTTGTTTCCCCGAAGATGGGGCTGAGCTGGGACGAGGTCGTGTACGTCAGCCAGGTCAGCGGGCGGGTGCCCGCCGCCTGGTTCGACCCGGCGCGGGCGCGCGGGGTGCCCGCGATCGTCGCGCCCGCGGCGTGGCTGACCGGCTCGGTCGTGGCGCTGCGGATCTACCTGTCCGTCCTCTCCGGCGCGGGCCTCGTGCTCGCGTTGCTCGTCTGGAAACCGCTACGGGAGGCGTGGGTGCTGGCCGTGGCGGGAGTGGCGTTCGGCGGGTTGTGGGTCGCGCAGTATTACGGACCGCAGGCCATGCCGGACATTTGGTCGGCGCTCGGGTCGCTCGCGGCGGCCGGTTTCTTCGTGCGGTGGATGGCGGCTAGGCGGTGGACCTCGCTCGCCGGCCTGGCCGGCTGCGTCACGCTGGTGGTCCTGGTGCGCCCCGGCGACGGCGTGTACCTGTGCGTGCCGCTGGCCGCGGCGGCGCTCATCGGGCGCCAATGGCGGCCGCTGGCCGCTCTCGCGGCCGGGGCCGTGGCCGGCGGGGCCGAGTGGATCATCGAAGCCATCGTCAGGTTCGGCGGGATCGGGGCGCGGCTGCATGCCGCCGGGGCGGAACAGGGCGGGTTCGGGTTGCACTTCGCGCTGCTCGATGAACTCAAGGCGCTGAACGGGCCGACACTGTGCCGGCCGTGCACGGTCGGGTACCGGCAGCCGGAACTCGACCTGTGGTGGCTGCTGCTCCCGGTTGTTGTCGTGCTCGGCGTGATCGGCGCGCGACGCGCCGGCCGGTTCAGCTCGTCTTTGCTTGCCGCCGTCTGCGGTCTGTGCCTGGCCGCGCAGTACCTTTTCATGATCAACTACTCGGCGCCGCGGTTCCTGCTGCCCGCCTACGCGCTGGCGGCCATCCCGGTGGCGGACGCGGTCGCCTGGGCGGTATCCGCGGCCGGTTCCTCGGCGGACCCAGGCCTGCGGGCGGCCGTGATCGCGGCGCTGAGCGCGTTCATGTTCCTCCAGCTGGCCGCTCAGCACGTGGTGCTCGATCACGAGGCGGGCGGCACCGTGACGTTCCACGACGACTACACGATCATCGCGACGCGCCTGGCACGGCTCGGCGTCCGGCCGCCGTGCCTGGTGAAGGGCATCCAGTACATCCCTATCGCCTACTATGCCGGGTGCGCGTCAACCGGGTCGCGTGGCACGCCCGTGCTGCTGATCGGCACCGGTTCGCGACCGCCGTCGTACGCACGGCACTGGCGCGCCTACCGCATCGGGGGCACCACTGTGCTGCATGTAACCGCGTATATCCAGCGGTTACATCCGGGCCGGGCACCCGCGGCGCCATGTCCGCATACCCGCTGAGTAGTTAGTAATTGACGGCGCGTTATCCTGCGTCCGGTCAGGGGGCGCGGGATGATGTGCGCTGCGCATGGGTTCTGTTAGGACTCTCGGGCCTGGGTGCATGGGTCCCGTAAGGGGCCTTTTACGAGGAGATTTAGCACCCTATTACTGATGCTGCATGATTACCGATGCTGCATGCGCGGCATGGGCTGCCGTCTGCAAGCTACGGCGCCGTAGATAAGGAGTCACCGAAATGGCGGACCTGGGATACGTGGTCCTGACGCTGGCAGTGTTCGGCGTCCTCCTCCTCATTCTGAAGGGGATTGAGCGCTTTGAGCGTTGAGAACTGGATCGGCCTGATCGGTGGCGTCCTCGTGACGATCTACCTCTTCTTGGCCCTCGTCCTCCCTGAGAGGTTCTGATGAACAGCACAGCCGCTGGCTGGCTGCAGTTCGCCCTGCTCGTCGCGGCGCTCGCCGCGTGCTATATCCCGCTGGGCAACTACATCGCGCGGATCTTCACCGCCAAGGAACACTGGCGGATCGAGCGCGGCATCTACAAGCTGACCGGGATCGACCCGGACGCGGACATGCGATGGGCTAGTTATGTCCGCTCTATCATCGCGTTCTCGACCATCTGCGTCCTGGTCGTGTACCTGATCGAGCGGACGCAGCACTGGCTGTTCTTCTCCATCGGGCTACCCAACGTCCCCGCCACCACCGCGTGGAACACGGCGGTCTCGTTCACCACCAACACCAACTGGCAGAACTACGGTGGCGAGTCCACCATGAGCTACGTCAGCCAGGTCAGCGGGCTGATGGTGCAGCAGTTCATGTCCGCCGCGGTAGGCCTGGCGGTGGCGATCGCGATGATCCGCGGGTTCGTCCGGTCCAGGAGCAACCGGCTGGGCAACTTCTGGGTGGACGTGACCCGGGGCACCATCCGGCTGCTGCTGCCGATGGCGATCATCGGCTGCCTGGTCCTGGTGGCGGGCGGCGCGATCGAGAACCTGGCGAACTACCACACGTACACGACGCTGGCGGGCGGGCACCAGACCATCCCCGGCGGCCTGGTCGCGTCGCAGGAAGTCATCAAGGACCTGGGCAACAACGGAGGCGGCTGGTTCAACGTCAACGCGGCCCATCCGTTCGAGAACCCAAATAGCTTCACGAACCTGTTCATAATCTGGCTGCTGCTGGTGATCCCGTTCTGCACACCGCGCGCGTTCGGCAAGATGGTCAAGGACAACGGGCAGGGTTACGCCCTGGTCGCGGTCATGGCCATCATCTGGATGGCGGCGGTGGGCGGCATCAGCCTGTTTTCGATGCTGCACGGCGGCACCGCCCCGGCGCTCGCGCACGGCGCGGCCGAAGGCACCGAGGTGCGGTTCGGCACGCCGGGCTGCTCGCTGTTCGCGGCGTCTACCACGGTGACCTCGACCGGATCGGTGAACTGCTTCCATGACTCGCTGACACCGTTCGGCGGCGGCATCGCGGTCTTCGACATCGCGCTGGGCGAGATCGCGCCCGGCGGGATCGGGGCCGGCATGTACGGCATCCTGGTCCTGGCCATGGTCACCGTGTTCGTGGCGGGCCTGATGGTGGGCCGGACGCCGGAATACATCGGCAAGAAGATCCGCCCGGTCGAGATGAAGTACGCGGCGCTGTACTTCCTCACGCTGCCGGTGGTCATCCTGACCGCGACCGGCATAGCGATAGCCACGCACGCCGGGCAGAACGCGATCTTCAACCCGGGCCCGCACGGGCTGACCGAGGTCCTCTACGCGTACACCTCAATGGCCAACAACAACGGCTCGGCGTTCGCCGGCCTCGGCTCGGCGGCGCTGTTCTACCAGGTGTCCGGCGGCATCGTGATGCTGATGGGACGGTTCGCACCCGAGATCTTCGCACTCGGCCTAGCCGGATCGCTGGCTAGACAGGCGCACGTGCCGAAGACCGCGGGCACGCTGGAAACCAAGACCCCGCTGTTCGTCGGCATGCTAGTCGGCGTCGCGCTGATCCTCGTCGGCCTGACCTACTTCCCCGCGCTCGCGCTGGGTCCGTTCGCAGAAGGACTGCACTGATGGCTGGTACCTCCCCCGGGGGGACGACCCCCCCGGTGACCCCCCCGTCTGGGGGGACTCCATCTACCCAGGCCGCCCCGTCTGGGGAGACCCTGGGCCCCCGTGGACGGGGGGCAGAGCCGCATCGCATCGGCGGCGGCCTGCTCGACCCGAAGATGCTCTGGAAGTCGCTTCCCGACGCGATCAAGAAGATGGACCCGCGAGTCCAGATCAGGAACCCGGTCATGTTCGTGGTCGAGGTCGGCTCCGTGCTGTGCCTCTACACCGCGATCTTCAAGGACACCAAGCCGGCCTTCAACTGGACGGTCGTCGTCTGGCTGTTCCTGACGGTGGTGTTCGCCAACCTCGCCGAGGCTGTTGCCGAGGGTCGCGGCAAGGCGCAGGCCGACACGCTGCGGCGGGCAAAGAAGGAAGCGATGGCCCGGCGGCTGACCAACTGGACGGCCGGCGCTTCGCCTTCGTCGTTGCGGGAAGAGTCGGTGCCCGGCACCGAACTTCGGCTCGGCGACCACGTGGTGGTCGAAGCGGGCCAGGTCATCCCCGGCGACGGCGACGTCGTCGAGGGCGTGGCGTCGGTGGACGAGTCGGCGATCACCGGCGAGTCCGCCCCGGTCATCCGCGAGTCCGGCGGTGACCGGTCCGCGGTCACCGGCGGCACCACCGTGCTGTCCGACCGGATCGTGGTGCATATCACCTCCAAGCCCGGCGAGACGTTCATCGACCGGATGATCGCGCTGGTGGAAGGCGCGAAGCGGCAGAAGACGCCGAACGAGATCGCGCTGAACATCCTGCTCGCCTCGCTGACGATCATCTTCATGCTCGCGGTGATCACGCTGCAGCCGATGGCGATGCACTTCGGTGACGGGCAGACCCTGGTCATTCTGGTCGCGCTGCTGGTCGCACTGATCCCGACCACGATCGGCGCGCTGCTGTCCGCGATCGGCATCGCCGGCATGGACCGGCTGGTGCAGCGCAACGTGCTGGCCATGTCCGGCCGCGCCGTCGAAGCGGCGGGCGACGTGAACACGCTGCTGCTGGACAAGACCGGCACGATCACCATCGGGAACCGGCAGGCGTCGGAGTTCCTCCCGGTGGGCGGTGCCTCTGTCGAAGAACTGGCCAGCGCGGCCCAGCTGTCCTCCATGGCCGACTACACCCCCGAGGGACGGTCGATCGTGGTGCTCGCCAAGAACCAGTTCGGCTTGCGCGAACGCAGCGAGGGTGAGCTCAAAGACGCCGAGTTCGTCGAGTTCAGCGCGCAGACCAGGATGAGCGGCATCAACCTGGCCGATGGCAGGCAAGTCCGCAAGGGCGCGTCGAACTCGGTGCAGAACTGGATCAGGGAGAACGGCGGCACGGTTCCCGATGACCTCGGGTCGATCGTGGACGGCATCTCGGCGGTCGGCGGTACCCCGCTGGTGGTGGCCGAGATCGTGAACGGCACCGCCAAGGCCCTTGGCGTGATCTACCTCAAGGACATCGTCAAGGAGGGGATCAGGGAGCGGTTCGCCGAGATGCGCAAGATGGGCATCCGGACCGTGATGATCACCGGCGACAACCCGCTGACCGCCAAGGCGATCGCGGACGAGTCCGGCGTGGACGACTTCCTCGCCGAGGCGACGCCGGAAGACAAGATGGCGCTGATCAAGAAGGAGCAGGAGGGCGGCAAGCTGGTCGCGATGACCGGGGACGGCACCAACGACGCCCCGGCCCTCGCCCAAGCCGACGTCGGCGTGGCCATGAACACCGGAACCTCGGCCGCCAAGGAGGCCGGGAACATGGTGGACCTGGACTCCAACCCGACCAAGCTCATCGAGATCGTCGAGATCGGCAAGCAGTTGCTGATCACCCGCGGCGCGCTCACCACGTTCTCCATCACCAACGACGTCGCGAAGTACTTCGCGATGCTGCCCGCGATGTTCGGCGGAACCTTCCCCGCCCTGGAGAAGCTGAACATCCTGAAGCTGCACAGTGCGCAGTCGGCGATCACCTCGGCGATCATCTTCAACGCGCTGATCATCGTCGCGCTGATCCCGCTGGCGCTGCGCGGGGTCAGGTACCGGCCGTCCTCCGCGCAAACCCTGCTGCGCAGGAACCTGTGGGTCTACGGCGTCGGCGGCCTGATCATCCCGTTCATCGGGATCAAGTGCATCGACCTCATCATCATGAACATTCCTGGATTCAGGTGATCACGACATGAATCGCCTTCCCGTTATCGTGCGGCAGTACATAGCCGCGTTCCGCATCCTGGTGGTGTTCACCATCATCTGCGGCGTGATTTACCCGGCAGTGGAGTTCGGCGTCGCCCAGCTGGCCTTCCACAAGCAGGCCAACGGGTCGCTGGTCTCGTACGACGGCCACGTGGTCGGCTCCGGGCTGCTGTGCCAGGAGTTCGTGAACGCCAAGGGCCAGCCGCTGCCGCAGTGGTTCCAGCCACGGCCGTCTGCGGCGACCAGTGACGACGACTTCCAGCCCAGCGGCCAGCTCGGCGGCGACGGCGACTTTGGCTGCGACGCGGAGTACTCGTCGGCCACCAACCTCGGGCCGACCAATCCGCTCCTGGTCCAGATGATCGCTTCCCGGCAGAAGCAGATCTCCGCGTTCGACCACGTGCCGATCTCGGAGATCCCGCCGGACGCGGTGACCGCGTCGGGGTCCGGGCTTGACCCGGACATCTCACCCGCCAACGCGGACATCCAGGCGGCGCGGGTGGCCGCCGCGCGGCACCTGCCGCTGTCCACGGTGATGGCGCTGATCGCCAAGAACACCACGGGCAGGGACCTGGGCATTCTCGGCGAGCCTGGGGTGAACGTGCTGACGCTCAACATCGCGATAGCCGAACTGCCCGGGCAGGCCGCCTACAACGCGTACCCCAACGCGTCCACCAAGTAGCCGAGCCGCGCCAGATGAGAGCAGCCACGGCTAACTCACGGGACCCCTGGGGTCGGGTGGGCGATCCTCACCCGGCTCCAGGGGCCCCTGGGCCCGTTCTGGGTCACGGAACTGGCCTTGGTCCTGGACATGGTTCCGGCTTCGAGATCGCACGGCCGGCCAGGGTGCTGATCGTGGAGGATCAGCCGGAGCTGCAACGGGCACTGCGGATCAACCTGCGAGCCCGGCAATACGAGGTGCTGGCGGCGAGGACCGGGCGCGAGGCGCTCAGCGTGGCCGCCAGCCAGCCCCCCGACGCGATCATCCTGGACCTCGGACTCCCGGACATCGACGGCACCGAGGTCATCGTCGAACTGCGCCGCTGGTACCGGGCGCCGATCATCGTGCTATCCGGCCGCACCTCGCCCGGCGACAAGATCGGCGCGCTGGACGTGGGGGCCGACGACTACGTCACCAAGCCGTTCGCGATGGCCGAACTGCTCGCCCGGCTGCGTGCCGCGCTGCGGCGCGACGAGGGTGACGTGGCGCACGAGGCGGTGAGTTCGGTGGTAATAGGGCGGTGGCACGTGGACCTGGCCGCGCATCGCGTGACGCTGGCATCGCCGCCGTCCTCGGCTCCTGCGCCGTCCTCGGCTTCTGCGCCGTCCTCGGCTTGGCCGGCGGAGACGCTGCGGCTGACCCCTACCGAATGGCGCATCCTCGAGCTGCTGGTGCAGCGCCCCGGCCAGCTCGTGGGGTCCACGCAGATCCTGACGGTCGTGTGGGGACCCGGTTTCCAGCAGCGCACCAACTACCTGCGGTTCCACATGGCGCGCCTGCGGCGCAAGCTAGAAGACAACCCGGCCCGACCCCGCCACTTGCTCACCGAACCAGGCATGGGGTACCGCTATCAGCCGTGAGGCAGGCTCACCGGGTCAGGCTCACCGGGTCAGGCTCGCCGGGTCAGGCTCACCGGGTTGTGCGTCCAGCGTAACGAGCGGGCGGGCCGGACGGGCTCAGCCGGGCTGAGCCGGGCTCGGGCCGGGGCCCGGGTCGGCCCCGGGCTGGGCTCAGCCGGGCCCGGGCCGTTTGGGAAGTCGCCCCGGCCGGGCTTGGGTCGGTCGACGTCGCAAATTGACGCGGTGGGTGGACAATAGGGCCTCATGGAACCGCTGCGCGCCGACGATCCCTTGATGATCGGCGGCTTCAGGCTCCGCGGACGGCTCGGTTCAGGCGGCATGGGCCGGGTCTATCTCGGGATGGCGCCGTCCGGCCGCCTGGTGGCGATCAAGGTCGTCCGTACCGAACTCGCCCGCGACGCCGAATTCTTGCGGCGGTTCCGCACCGAGGTCGCCGCGGCGCAGGCGGTCAGCGGAATCTACACCGCGCCCGCCGTGGCGATCGGCCTGGACGACGACCCGCCGTGGCTGGTCACCACGTTCATAGCCGCCCCGACCCTGCAGCAAGCGGTGGACGAAGGCGGCCCGCTACCCGAAGCGGCTGCCTGGCGGCTCGGCGCCGGACTTGCCGAAGCGCTCGCGGCCGTCCATGCCTGCGGGCTGGTGCACCGCGACCTGAAGCCCACTAACGTCCTGCTCGCCGAAGACGGGCCCCGGGTCATCGACTTCGGCGTATCGCGCGCGCTGGACGGCACAGTGCTGACGCAGACCGGCATAGCCATAGGAACCCCGCCGTTCATGTCACCTGAGCAAGCAGAGGGCAAGCCGGTCACAGCGGCAAGCGACGTTTTCTCGCTCGGCTCCGTGCTGTGCTTCGCGGTGTGCGGGAGCCTGCCGTTCGGTGACGGGAACGTGCCGGCCGTGCTCTACCGGGTGGTTAACGAGCCGCCGGCACTGGACCGGGTGCCCGCGGGTTTGCGTGACGTCGTGGCCGGCTGCCTGGCCAAGGACCCGGCACGACGGCCGGACGTGCCATGGCTCGCCAAGCGCCTAGCCGACGGCTCGGCGGGGTCGCCCGGTGCCGAGGAGTGGACCGTGGCGTTCTGGCCGATCGAGGTCGAGCTGCGGATCCGCGCTTTCCGGGCGGGCCTCAGCGAAGGCCCGGTAGCCCGCGGCCCGGCCGGAGGTAACGAGCCGCCCACGATAACCAGGGTCACCGTCGCGGTAGAGCAGCCCGCTGAGCCGGTAGCGGTAGAGCAGCCCGCGGTGCCAGTCGCGGTGCCAGTCGCGGTGCCGGTCGCGGTGCCGGTCGCTGAGCCGCGCCGTTCGCGCCTGGTGAAGCGGACGCCACGCCCGTCCGGTACGGTGCTGTGGCGGGCCAGATCGGAGCCCGTCCAGGCGATGGCTGTCGCCGACGGCGTATGTTACACAGCGACGCGTACCGGGAAGGTCTGCGCGCTGGATACCGCCAACGGCAAGCGGATCTGGCGCCGCCCACACCCCGGAAACCTGACCGGGCTGGCCGCCGACGACAAGAACGTCTATCTCCTGAGCGACATGGGAACCTGCGCCTGGAGCGCCGCCATCGGCCAGACCATCTGGGAGCACGGAGCCTGCGACGGCCCGCTGACCGTGGGCAGCGGGGCCGTGTACCTGGGCGAAAAGGTTCAGGTCGTGGCGCTGACCGCCGAACTGGGAAGAACGATCTGGCGTACACCGCTCGCGGCCGACGTCGCTGCGCTCGCGGTCACCGGTGGAACCGTCTATGCCGCAGTGACCGCTCCGGGGAACGCGCTGGCTTCGATCGACGCCGCCACCGGCGACATCAGATGGCGCCGGATACTGCCATATGGGAACCCGTGGCGGCTCGTCACGGCCGGCGATGTCGTCTACGTAACCGGCTGGTCGCCGGATGGGTGGGTGCTGGCGGCCGACGCCCGCACCGGGCGTCACCTGTGGGAGTTTCTCTCCGCGCACGCGCACGCGCCCGAGATCGCCGCTGTCGAGGGCGCCGTATACATCTCCGGGACCGGCGCGGAAGTCCGGACTTACCACGTCCGGTCCGGACAGCCGGGCTGGACAAGGAAATTCGCCTCCGCCGTGACCGCAGGCCCAGCCATCGCCGCCGGCTTGGTTTACGTAGGCCTCGATACCGGAGATGTGCACGCCCTCGACGCCGCGACCGGCGGCGATCTGTGGAGCTACCCGCTCGGCGCCCCGGTCAGCTCCGTCATGGTGGCAGCCGGGATCGCCTACGCGACTTCCGCCG
>Ga0335075_10018327_pt1 | contig 10375 bp, 11 predicted proteins | sample Lox_Sample_24_FD_206723 | JGI IMG/M metagenome (GOLD analysis project Ga0335075, IMG submission 206723) | Soil microbial communities from Loxahatchee National Wildlife Refuge, Florida, United States - Lox_Sample_2.4 | ecosystem: Environmental > Terrestrial > Soil > Wetlands | place: USA... | reverse complement strand
CTGGCCATTCAGGAATATCAGGCGCTGAAGGCGAAGGATCAGAACGCGGGGGAGCAATACGAGGACCGCCTGCTGTTTTGCCTGCTTTACGCGCACCGGTACAAGGAACTGCTGACGGACCTGAGCACGCTGCCGGACTCGCCGGCGCGGGACGGGCTGGCCATCGCGGCAACCACGGCGACCAAGGGAGTTGCGGCCGGTTTGCAGCGCGCGAACCAGGTTTCCGGCGGGAACGACCAGCGCGACGGTGCGCTGCGCAGCGGGGGAGAAGAGCTGGTGTGGCTGCGCATGTACCCGGAGGCAGCGCAGATCCTGTCCGCGTGCATTGCGGGACAGAGCGATGCGCCGGCGCTGGCGCGGCAGGTGGAAATCTATCGGACTCTGCATCCGTACGATGCGCAGGCGGCGGAAAAGCTGGATCCGCAGGGAGTGGTCCGGCAGATGATGGCAGACGGCATGTCAGGAAGCGTAAGCGAAGCTGAGCTGTCGCGTGTGCTGGCGCATCATGCCTACGCCACCGATGCGGAATGGGACAAAAACACGAAGGACAATGAGGAGTCGGCGAGCAGCATCAGCGCTGTGGCGAATCGGCTGGAGATGCTGCCGCAGGAACTGGCCGACCTGACGCTGGGCACCATGAAGCTGAGTTCCAGCGGCGACGATGCACACGGGTACCGGGTAACGGTGGCCGAGGCGGGGGTGAGGCCGCGCAGCTTCTTCGTGACGAAGGAGGACGGGATGTACCGGGTGGTCGCCGACCAGAACGACACGATGGAGGTGGGGAACGAGGCGCTGTACCTGCTGCATCGCGGAGATCAGGCAGAGGCGCGGTCCCTGCTGGACTGGAAGCGGGACAGCGTGCAGCGCGGGGGGGGCGACGATCCGTTGTCGGGACCGCTGTTTGCGCGGCTGTGGACAAGCGACGAATCGAAGGGATCGGCGGCAATCGAGCTGGCGGCCGCTTCTCTGCTGCTGTACCGGGCGGATATCGCGCCGATGCTGCCGCAGCTGGAACGCAGCGCCGCAGCGGCGACTGGCCCTGACAAGCCCGATGCCGCGGCCGTGCATCTGCTGGTGGCGGAGGGATGGTTATACGCGCAGAAGCCGGAACGAGCCAGGCCGGCGATAGAAGCGCTGCTGAAGGCGTATCCCGATTCGATCACGGTGATTGGACTGGCGGGCGAGGCGGACCGCCAGTTGCACGACTGGACGGCGTGGAATGCGCTGGTGAACAGCCGGCTGGCGAAGCATCCTGACGATCACGACCTGCTGCTTGAAAAAGTTCAGGCGGAGCAGGCGGAGGGAGACTTTGTGGGCGCCGCGGCCACGATGCAGACGGTGCTGAATGGCATCCAGGCCAACGCCGCGGACTACAACAACTACGCCTGGAACGCGCTTTTTGAGAAGCAGGTGAACGACAGCGCACTGCAGGCGGCCCAGCAGGCGACCACGCTGACGAACAGCCAGGACTTCGCGAGTCTGCACACGCTGGCCTGCGTGTACGCAGCGCGAGGCAAGACCACGGAAGCGCGGCAGACGCTGCTGGAGGCGATGGCGGCAGCGGACCTGGCGGAGCCGAATTCCGAGATCTGGTACGTCTTTGGGACGATCTACCAGCAGTTCGGTGCGATGCAGGCAGCCATCGCTGCGTTTCGCAAAGTGGAGAAGCCGACGGGGCCGATCAATCCGGTGGATACATGGGTTTTGGCGCAGCAGCACCTGAAGGCGCTGGGTGCAGAACCGGGCCCGGCACCGACCCCTGGAACCGGGGGGGCGAGTGCGCAGTCGAGACGCGGGGTATCGTAGAGAGACGCCAGGGGCGGGCCGCCGGTCCACTGAGTGGAAAAGCGGAGCCGGTAGAATCGGGTCATGCCCCTTTACAAAGTGATAGTTCTGGCTATCGTCCAGGGCCTGGCTGAATTGCTGCCCATCTCCAGCTCCGCGCACGTGGTGGTGGCGGAGAAACTGATGGGGCTGAACCCGTCGTCGCCGGCGATGACGCTGCTGCTGGTGATGCTGCATACCGGCACGATGTTTGCCGTCATCGTCTACTTCTGGAAGCAGTGGCGGGAGACATTCTTCTCGAGTGGACAGGAATTCAAGCGGTTCGCATGGCTGGCCGTTCTGGCAACGGCGCTGACGGGCATCATCGGCGAAGGGATCGCCAAGGTCATTGAGAAGACCTGGCTGAAGGACGTGCCGCACGCGCAAATCGAGGATTTGTTCAGCCACCTGGGAGTCATATGGCCGGCGCTGCTGGCGGCGGGCGTGCTGATCATCATTGCCGGCGTGATGGAGAACCGTACACCGCCGTCCGAGGAGCCGCAGGGGATCAGCAGCCGGCAGGCGGGGCTGATCGGCGCGGTGCAGGGACTGTGCCTGCCTTTCCGCGGATTTTCGCGCTCGGGAGCGACGATCTCGGTGGGCACGCTGGCGGGTGTGGGGAAGCGGCGGGCGGAGGCATTCAGCTTCGCGCTGGCCGTGATTCTGACGCCGCCGGTGGTGGCGCGCGAGGCCCTGCGGCTGCGACATGCCGATCACGGCGGCTTTGCCGCGGCAGCGCTGCCGAGCCTTCTGGGGATGGTGTTCGCGTTTTTGGCCGGGCTGCTGGCGCTGAAATGGCTGAGCGCGTGGCTGGAACGCGGGCGGTGGTACTACTTCGGAATCTACTGCCTGTTCGCTTCGGCGGTGGTGTTGGTGCTGCACCATCACGGATTCTGAGGCTCTGGCGCAGCTGCCGCGGGTGGCCAACAACTGTTGACGAGGACGGAACACCCGGCCATTGCCGAGATGAGCGCAGTTATGAACGCTGTCTGAGGCATCCCCCGGGAAACTCACGGCCTTCCAACGTCGCATGACGAAGTCCGGCCGCGGAAGCATGCAGTTTTTGGGTCTCTGCATCGCACTGATGCTGTTCTGGATCGCGTGCGTGGCGAGCCTGCAGACGCACGAGCTCCTGCTGGGCATCCCCTCGGCTTTGCTTTCGACCTGGTTCTCGTTTTATGCCATTCGCCGGCTGCCGCTTCGCTTTCGGCCGACGCTCGAGAATCTGCTGGAGGCCTGGCGGCTGCCCGGCTATGTGGCGAAGGACCTGATTATCGTGCTTGGCGTTCTCGCGCGCGATGTGGCGGGATCGCCAGCGCCATCACTGTTGCGCTCCACCGCCTGGCGAGCGAATTCCAGCAGCCCGAGAGACCTGGCGAGGCGTGCGCTGGCGGTGACGTACGCGACCGTCTCGCCGAATTGCGTGGTTGTCGGCATCGACCGGGAGCAGGGGCAGATGCTCTTTCATCAGCTCAGGGCGTCGCCTGTATCGGTGATGACGCGGCGTCTGGGAGCGGGGGCCGGAGAGTGAACGTCTGGATGCTGACGGCGACGGTGACGAGCGCATCCTTGCTTCCCTGCGCCTGGGCGTGTCTGCGCGGAACGCCCGAGCGGCGGCTGGTGGGGCTGGAGATGACCGGCATCATCGTCACGATTCTGCTGGTGCTGCTGACCGTGGCGAGGCAGCGGCTGCCCTTCATCGATATGCCGCTGACACTGGCCCTGCTGACGTTTGGCGCGGGCCTGGTGTTTGCGCGATTTCTGGAGAAGCACCTGTGACCGCGCACGCGATCGCGGTGGACGGGCTGCTGGCAGCTACGGCGCTGTCGTGCTGGGCGGGCGCGCTGGGCATGATCCGCATGAAGGATGCGTATCAGGCGCTCCATTATCTCGGGGTACCCGCGATTGTGGGCATGGGAGCGCTGACGGTTGCCGTCTTCCTGGCGACAGGCTGGACGCAGGCGTCGTGGAAATGCGCGATCATCCTCGTGATCCTGATCGCCTCGAATTCGGTGGGAACCCATGCGGCGGCGCGGGCTTTCCGCGAGCGCGAAAAGGATCACTGGGAGCCGCTGCCGGAAGATAAGGAAATCGAGTTCGTGGAAGGAAGGCCGCGTTGACCGCGATTCCGGGGGTTGGCCTGCTCGCGCTGATCGCGGTGAGCGCGCTGGCGCTGGTGCGGACGGATGACGTGACCTGCCAGACGATCGCACTGAGCTATTACGGATTGCTGCTGGCGCTGATGTTCTTCCTGTTCCGCGCGCCGGACGTGGCGCTGGCGCAGATCACAGTCGGCGCGATCGCGCTGCCGCTGATGGTGATGCTGGCGATCACGCGCATGAAGCATCGCGAAGCGACCCGCCGCAAGGAAAAGGAAGGGAAATGAAGGCCGGCCATCGTCTGGTGCTGTTCGCTGCCAGCGCTTTGGGAATCGCCTGGGTGTACTGCGCGGGCGCGCTCAATATGCCGGCGTGGGGTCAATACCGCGGACCTTATGGCGATGCGATCGCACATCTGGCCGTGTATCAGCGGCACGCCACCGACACGGTGAATGCCGTGACGTATGACTATCGCGGATTCGACACACTGGGCGAGGAATTCATCCTGTTCAGCGCGGTCACGGGAGTGATGCTGCTGCTCAGACCGGAACCGGGCAGACCCGAAGCGAAGAAAGGCAAGAGCAGCGGGAATCCCGCATCGTTTCGCGATCGCGCGACATTGAGCGAGACGGTCCAGGTATTCACCACCGCAATCTTCGGATTCTCGGTGATATTCGGCATCTACATGGCCACGCACGGACAGCTGACTCCGGGTGGAGGATTTCAGGGCGGCGTGATCCTGGCGGCGGCGCCGATGCTGCTGTACATCGCCGAGAATACCGACGCTTTCCGGCGGATTGTTTCGCACCCGCTGGTGGAGTTTCTTGAGGGAACCGGCGCAGCGGGTTACGCGCTGATCGGCGTCGCGGGACTGGCGATGGGAACCGCATTCCTGACGAATGTGATTCCGCTGGGAACGACGGGCGATGTTTTCTCGTCGGGAACGATTGCCGCGATCAGCGCCTGCGTGGGGGTCGAGGTAGCCGCCGGCTTCACCCTGGTGATCTTCGAGTATCTGCGCGAGATCCTGTCGCGCGAAAAGAATGAGGAGCCATGAGCTTTCCGGCGGATTATCCGTACTTCGTCGCGGCGTGGATTCTGCTGTGCGGCCTGTACGGCATCGTGCGCAGCAGGCATCTGGTGCACATGGTGATCAGTCTGACGGTCGTGCAGAGCTCGACCTACGTGCTGTTGCTGGCGATCGGATTTCGCAGGGCCGCCTATGCGCCGGTGTTTGCGGGTTTGCCCGTCGGCGCCAGGGTGGTGGATCCGATTGTGCAGGCCCTGATGTTGACGGACGTGGTGGTGGAAACCACAGTGGTGGCCCTGTTGCTGGCCATGGTGGTGAAAGCCCATGAGAAGGGCGGCACGACGAGCCCGGACGACCTGCGGTTTCTGCGAGGCTGACCGACGATGCCCTCACCAGCTCTGCTGGTCGCTGTTCCTCTGATCGTCGCGGCGCTGCTGGGCGCGCTGCGCAGGCTCATCCCCCGCTGGACGGCCGATCTGCTGAGCATCCTGACCGCGGCGGGCAATCTGACCATGGCGTGCTGGTGGACGGCGCACGCGCTCCATCGGACCCAGGTGTATTGGTTCGGAGGATGGTTTCCTCGGGGCCGGATGGTTCTGGGCATAGGATTCACGATGGACGGCTACGGCTGCGCGCTGGCCGCTCTGGCCGCGCTGCTGACAACGCTGGCGCTGATCTACTCCTGGAAGCACTTTGAGAGTGGCGGCGGACATTTCCACCCGCTCATGCTGGTCTTTTTGGCGGCGATGAGCGGCTTCGCGGTGAGCGGGGATCTGTTCAACCTCTTCGTCTTTTTTGAGCTGATGAGCACTGCGGCGTTCGCATTGTGCGGGCTGAAGACGCACGAGCCGGCACCGCTGGCCGGAGCGTTCAATTTTGCCGTGACGAACAGCGTGGCGGCATTTCTGATGCTGACAGGGATCGCTTTTTTGTACTCAGCCACCGGGGCGCTGAATCTGGCGCAGCTCGGCCAGGCGCTGGCAGGACGGCACGACCGGCTGGTGCTGGCGGCTTTTGTGTTCCTGACGACTGGATTTCTGGTCAAAGCCGCGGAGTTTCCATTTCACTTCTGGCTGCCGGACGCGCACGCCGTCTCGCCCACACCGGTATGCGTGCTGTTTTCAGGAATCATGGTGCAGCTCGGACTTTTTGGAGCGATGCGCCTCTACGCCACGGTATTCCAGGGCTGCTTCGCGGGGACGAGGATTCCGTGGATCTTCGTCGTCATCGGGGCGGCCACCGCGCTGTGGGGCGCCATGATGTGCTTCGCGGAGCACCACCTGAAGCGGCTGCTGGCTTTCTCCACGATCAGCCACACGGGACTGATGACGCTGGCGTTCGGGCTGTGGTCGAAAGCCGCGCTGGCTGGATTGTTCATCTATCTGGTGGGGCATGGACTGGTGAAGGCAGGACTGTTCTTCTGCGCCGGAATCCTGCTGCATCGATTCGAGACCATGAGCGAGCCGGCGCTCTTCAGGCGAGGCCGCGCGCTGCACTGGACGGCGCCGCTGTGGTTCCTCGGCGGCCTGGGACTGGCGGGGGCGCCGGGTTTTGCGCTGGCGATCGCGGAAGCACATGTAACTCCGGTTGCACCGTGGACGGAGGCGATCTTCTTCATCGCCGGCACTCTGACCGGCGCGGCGGTTCTGCGCGTGGGACTCCGCGTCTTCATTGGGCTGGGCGATGCCGGCCCCGTCGATCGTTCCGCCACAGTGGACGAGAAGCCCGAGACCAACGATCCAGGGCGGCTGGTGAACACGGTTCTTTATTTCCCCGCTCTGGCCTGCATCGGGGGTTGCATGGTGCTGGGGTTCTGGAACGGCATCGCCGGGATCGCGAGGGCGAGCGCAGCATCATTCGTGAACTTCAGCGGCTATGTGCATATGGTGTATGCCGGGGCTACAGTGGTTGCGCAGCCGGCTCCGGTACAGTCGGCGCTCCTCAAGGGCGTCCTGTGGGCGGGGCTGCGCGGGGTGGCGGCTGCCGCGGTGGCGCTGTGGGCGGTGCTGCATCTGAGGATACCGCGGCCGCTGCGCTGGCCGTCGCATCTGGAAGGTTCGATGCGGCCGGTTCGCGAGCTGCAGAGCGGGCATCCAGGCGATTATGTCGCGTGGCTGACGCTGGGCTGCGCGCTGCTGGGGGCGGCGGTCTTCTGGCTGGCGTTGTAGCACGTGGTTTGCCACGGCAGCGTTCGGCGCGATAGCTTCGAGGCATGTTTCTCCGGCGGCTGAGCGTGGAGCGGGTGGATGGGTCAGGTCAGGCGCATGCGTGTCCCATCGCGTGGATCGACAACTTCGCCATGCGCAACTTCACCAACGATGCCGTCTTCGACGACACGCTGCCCGCCGGCGATGGCCTGCTGGAGGCCGGCTGCAAGGTGCCGCTGGAGCAGCTGGCTCCGGCGATGGAGGACTGGTTTCGGCGCAAGAGCTATTTGGCCGCTGGAGAAAGGCTGCGCGTGAAGGAGCTCGAGCGCTAGACGCGCCAGACCACGCGAGCTCGGCGGCAACGCATCTTATTTCAGCGGAACCCCTCAACGGCGGTGAACGACTGCGCCTGCAACAGCAGAGGTTTCCCCCTATTCCAAAGGCAGGAGAGTGGTTATGAAGGTTCAGAATCTAAGAGAGCTGCTGGTCGATGAGCTGCGGGATCTGTATTCCGCGGAAACGCAGCTGACAAAAGCGCTTCCGAAAGTCGCGAAGCACGTTCACGACAGCCAACTGAAGGAAGCAATCCAGCACCACCTGAAGGAAACCGAGAACCACGTGAAGCGGCTGGAACAGATCTTCCAGCGGCTGGACGAGAGCCCGAAGGGAAAGACCTGCAACGGCATGAAGGGTTTGATCGAAGAGACCGACGAGCGCCTGTCGGACGGCGGAGATCGTGAAACGCTGGACGCCGGCATCATTGCGGACGCGCAGCGGGTGGAGCACTATGAGATTTCGGCGTATGGGTCGGCGCGGACGTTTGCGAATCTGCTGCGGGAGCCGGAGATCGTACGGCTGCTGGAGGAGACCCTGAAGGAAGAGAAGGCCGCGGACGCGAAGCTGAACCAGTGCGCAGAGACGATCAATGTGGAGGCGAAGGCGGCGTAGCGAGTGAACAGTGATCCGACCCACCCTGTCGCACGCAATGCGGCAGGTGTGGGCCCCGCCAAGGAGGGCGGAGCGGGAATCACTTACAGGTGAAGCGAACGGTCTCGATCCATCCGGACTGCCGGGCGATGTTGTCTTCGACGTCGCCAAGGAAAAATGTGCCGGAGGGGCTGAGCGTGGCTTTCACGGCGATGAGCGGGGAGGAGGAACGTTCGGGATTCGAGGGCAGGATTGCGTTCATCCAGGTGAGGCGCTTGTTGCCGCTCCCGTCCAGGCGCATGGCGTACCATTCGGTGCCGAGCATGAGGTGCAGGGGGCGGCGGGTGACGCCGAGAGTGCTCATGTAAATGATCCACTCTCCCGAAGGGGTGGAGACGGCTACCGGATGCTCATTGTACTGGACTCCCTGAGTGAGGCGTGTGCTTTGGCCGGTGGCCAGATTGAGGCGGTAGATCTGGCTGTGCCAGAAGCTGTGGGTGTCCTGGTCGCTCTGATAGAGCAGCCACCTGCCGTCGGTGGTGAAGGAGCCGGGCTCGTAATAAACCTCGCCGCCAGGCTGGTAGCTGCGGATATTGGCGAGGTGAGGGACGGGTGAGGTGACAAAGTCGGCCACCCTGATGATGTATTTGCCCGAGCCCTGACGGTCCGACCAGGCGACGCGCCTGCCGTCAGCCGAAAAGACGGGCACCAGGACACCCTGATATTTGCTGTCGGGCTCATGAGTCAACTGCCAGGCCTGGCTGCCGTCAGCCGTAACCACCCAGAGATCGTCGTGGGTGCCGAAGCCGGGGAGGGCGCCGAAGTCGAGATTGCCGAACATCGTCGCTCCGTGCCAGTTGGGCTTCTCGGCGACGACCAGGAGATAGCGGCCGGAGGGGGACCACCAGGGCGAGCCCTGGTGTTTCGTGGGCATGTTGCGGATGCCGGCGGTCAGGTCGCGCGCAGCCGTACCGCCGGGACGACCAATGTAGACGCGGTAGTAGCCGGCTGAGTTCTTTGCCATCCACGCAATCTGGTTCGTCGCAGCATTCCACTGGGGATCCGCGGCGTGGGTCCGGAACGGTTGGGCGTCGATGGTGGTTCCGGTGGCGCGATCGACGGTACAGGTCTGGGCGGCAGCGCAAACCGATGCCGCGGCGAATCCGAGCGCCGTCGCGGCGATGAGGAGCGGAGCCAGGGATCGCACCAGGTTTCTTCTCTGCCAGCCATCGGACGCCAGCGACTGCGGGGAACGCGTCGATTCTCTGCGGCTGCCGGGTTGCTGCAGGAGCATGGAATCATCTTACAAACTGGATCGTCGTGTGGACGGCGGGTGGAGCATTCCGGAGTCCTCGCGACATGCCTGGGAACCGGGAGGAAACGGCCAGGGAGCGGCCTGTTGACGCGCCCGGAAACGAATGGTGGCGAGTATAGCGGCATCCCCAATGCGGCACTTGCACTCCATTGCGCATGGCCACTACGATGCCGGGCATGGGCGAAGTTTCTCGTGGAATTCTGCCGGTCCTTTCGGTCGATCGCGTTTCGAGCGAGCCACTGCATCGTCAGGTGTATGCGGGATTTCGCGACGCGATCCAGCGCGGGGATCTGAGGGCTGGGCAACAGGTTCCGTCCAGCCGCGCGCTCGCAGCGGAACTGGCGATTTCGCGGTTTCCGGTTCTGGACGCATACGGTCAACTCCTGGCCGAGGGATTCTTCGAGAGCCGCGTGGGCGCGGGAACATTTGTGGCGGCCTCGCTTCCGGCAGCGAAAGAAGCAGTGAAGGGGGCGACGAAGGGTGGGGGCGCGCGGCGGGCAACGTCAGGGCGGGCGGCGCGGTATCCGGCGTTTGGCGCAGTTCCATGGAGATACGGGTGGGGCGCGTTCGGGGTGCACCAGCCGGCGCTGGATCGATTTCCGTTTGAGATCTGGTCGAGGCTGACGGCCCGGCACAGCCGATCTCCCAGAGCGCACGCGCTGCATTACATCGATCCGCTGGGGCTGGAGCCGTTTCGGGAAGCGATCTGCGCTTACCTGCGGGCGGCGCGGGCGGTGCGCTGCGATCCAGGCCAGGTCATGGTGGTATCGGGATCCCAACAGGCACTGGACATTGCTACGCGCGTGCTGCTGGATGAAGGCGATGCCGCATGGGTGGAGGAGCCATGCTATCCGCTGGCGCGGGCGGTATTGGTTGGCGCGGGATGCCGGATGATCCCGGTTCCCGTCGATGAGGAGGGGCTGGACGTGGCGGCCGGAATCCGCGCGGCAAAGGATGCGCGTGCGGCATTCGTGACCCCTTCGCACCATTACGCGCTGGGCGCAACGATGAGCGCGTCGAGGAGATTTCAGCT
>Ga0335075_10018326_pt1 | contig 10375 bp, 12 predicted proteins | sample Lox_Sample_24_FD_206723 | JGI IMG/M metagenome (GOLD analysis project Ga0335075, IMG submission 206723) | Soil microbial communities from Loxahatchee National Wildlife Refuge, Florida, United States - Lox_Sample_2.4 | ecosystem: Environmental > Terrestrial > Soil > Wetlands | place: USA... | reverse complement strand
TCACGGCGAGCCGCAGCAGTTTCGCCAGCCGGTCGAGCGCCTTCTCGTTGGCCTTGTCCGGGCCGTCCATGAACTTGCCGAGTTGCAGGTGGATGCGAACGACGTTGGCCCCCAATTCCTTCATTTGGCCGAAGTGCACCTCGACGGTCGGCCACTCTTCTTCCCAATAGTCCTCGATGAGCCTGCCATCGGTGTCGTGATCGTAGTTGAAGCCCCAGGGGACGAACGGCTTGCCCGATGGATCGAGGACGAATCCCTTCTTGTCCTTGGAGACGGCGACCCACGGCATGTCGCTCTTTTCCTGAGCCGTGGCGGGAATCGCCGCCAAGAAGCACAAGCCGAGGACGGCGGCAACTAGAGATAATGCTCGTCTCATACGCAGACCTCATCCGTTACCGTTTTGATTCCTTCTTCTTCGCCACGAACTCCGAGTCATCGACCTGGTGGATGGAGATCATTCCGCTCAACGTGTCGCCATCCAGAACTGCCCATCCAATGCCATCCAGCGGCGTTCCATCTGCGCCGTCGCCTCCGTCCCAGCAGAATTGAACTACACGCTTTCCGTCTCGTATCTTTGTGCGGTAGTGGTCCATGATGCCCCGCACATATCCGAAATGGAATGATCCGCACCCCTCCTCATTGAACTCGATGTACGCCTCGACCTCTTCATCGAGGTATTCGTCCTCAAAGGCCGACATCGAGACGATTCGCCAGCGCCCGGTCAAGTGTGATATGGGTATAGACTTTGCCATTGTCCTACTCCTCGTCGTCGTCCTGCACGGGCTGTGGCCGTTCGGGGATATAAGGAATCAGCCCCTTACGCAGTGCCTCCTCTTGTAACTCTCGCTTCAGAATCCTGGCATCCACGAGGAAACCGTTGAACTGAATCATCCAGGCCATTGGATTCTTGTCCATCTGACTGCGCAGCGACCATGCCGGGGCCATCGGCCTGATCTTCAGCATCTTGCGGATCAACATCGACTTGCCCTGGCCGGTGCTTTCGCCGACGCCGAACGACTTGTCGATGGCCGTCAGCTTCAGGTGCGGGGTCTGGCTCCTGTCATCCAGGAAGTTGACCCAGCCAATCGTGCGCACGATGCCGCAGGCCCAGGTGTTCGGCTTGCCGCTGACCAACGGTGACGGTCGCTTGCGGGCCAGTTTCTCGGTCAGGCGGCGGCAGAGATCGGCATACTCTTCGTTAAGATGCTCACGGCAGAACGCATCGACCATATCGGCGATGATCTCGAAGACGGGTTGCACTTCCTCGGCAATCCCGCCGCCAGGACTTTTTCGTTTAGCCATAGGTGACTCCCTTTTTGGCGCTCTGGCGATCCTCGTGACGCTACCCAATCCCCAACTCGGCAGCGATTTCAGAAACTCGCTTCGACGCCTGGGTGCGGGTCATGCGCCGAGTCTCTTGCAGGAAGCGCATCGCCTCCTCCTGCTTGTCCGTCCGCACCAGTCCGTACAGGCGCATCTCCCATTTGGAATCGACCCCAGGGGCGGCAGGGTTCAACCATTCGACCCGCACCTTGCCGTCTGGAATGCCGCAGGTGAGAATGCGGCGGCGGTCGTCGGGGTAGTGCGCCTTCTTGTACCGGACGAGTTCATCAATCATGGCGTTGATGTCGTTCGAGTTGAACTCGTTCCAGAGTTCGGGATTCTCGGCCTCTATCGTTTCCCACACGTTGCGGTAGCTCTCCCTGGCACCGTCGATGCCCACGCTCTCGTTCCAGGCGACGTTGGCGAAGAACAGGGCGACGTGGGCCGCTTCCGAAGACGGGACGCCGGCTGGATTGCGTAGCAGCGTCTCCGACATTTCCTTCATGATCTCGGACAACTTGCGTGGCTGTGCAGGCATGGCAAATTGGCTCCTTTTTGTCACTCCTGGCGGCAGTCTGGAGATTCGATTTCGATCTTCTGCTCCTTGAACCACTTCTTCAGCCCCTTCTCCAGTGCCACAAGCGCTTCGGCCAGCGTGCGGGGCTTGTTGTCCTCGAAGACCATGCCCCCGTAGTCCAACGCCCGGACCACGAAACCGAAACCTTCCTGGTCGCCAATCTCGATATGGCCGTCCCGGACCCATTGGGCGATGGCCGGGAACAGCTTCTCGACGCTCTGCGCCTCAGCGGACAGCTTCACCTTCCGGGCAGGCCGGACTTTGCTGACATCCTGAAGGTACTCCCTGTAGGCTTCTGCCACCTTGGGAAGCTGGCTTTTGACGGCAACCTCGATCCCGATTTCTTTCAGGTGAGGAAATAGCTCCTGCCATTGTGGATGGCCTCGCAAGTGAATTCGCCGGGGCCGGTGCGACCCTTCGACAATTGGCCACTGCATGGCGTGGGCGAGCAGCGTGGCAAGGTCATTGACCGTGGGCTTTCGCTCGACCTCCAACTCGGCAAGGAAGAAACCATCGGGCTGGGTGAGGACCATGCCCAGGTAGTGCGTGGCAGATTGAGTGATCGCCAGCGGCAATGCAGGGAAATCGGCCTCCCAGGTTTCATCTTCTTGCGGCAGGCGCTTGAGGCGGCTCTTCACGAAGAACGTCGCACCCTTGCCCAGCCTCAACCGTGACTCTGGCATGTCAACGCTCCTCGAAAGGGATCAGATCGCCCGCCTTCGTGTCGAACAGCGCACACCTGCCAGCAAAGACCGCATGAACCACGACAAGGTGCCGATTTCCGTCATCGAGGCTTACCAGCTTTTCGCCCTGCCAATCCATGACACCGGAAGGCGAGCCGAGCAGCCAACGGTGCAAGTGGCCGATGAACATGACACGGTGCGGGACCGCCGCAAAGCTGCGGGCCAGCTTGTCAGGCGAATCTGGCGGGCCGTCGAAGTACCATAGGTCTTCGACCTTGTGGGGATCGAGCCACGGTTCAACGTGCGTGAACAGGCAACCGTCGATCTCCAGGCGGGGTTGCAAACGACCCATGAAGTCGAGAACGGCAGTGCTGTACCGTTGGCGAACCGTTTCACCCGGATGGAAGCATAAGCCAATATCATGGTTGCCCCACACGCCCACCGCTGCCACATCTTGAAGCAGGTGAACGGTTTCCTCAATTTGCTTGCCCATCTCGAAAACGTCGCCCAGGACCACGAAACGGTCGGCCCCGTGCTGTTGAAGCACGTTGATCGCCTTTCGCAGTTGCTCCGTCTGTTCGTGGATGTCGGCCAATAATCCCAGCTTCATCGGCTTCCTTCTTCTGCCTCGCCGCTCGCTGGCGAGATAGCGGTCACGAGGGCATTTTATTCCGACCGCCCGGCCCGGCGTCCCACGGTGATGGGCTGGGAGCGGCATGGCCCTCGGAACGACCGCAGGTTGCGGGATGGAGGGATGCAGCCCGACCGTAGCTCGACATACAATGACGGCTAAGGATTCGGGAGGCAGTGCAGAAGACCTTGCCCCTGTTGAACAGACGGCCAAACACTGAGGGGAGAACGAAATGGCTGAAACATCGCCGCACCAGCAGCTTGACCAGATGATAACCGGCTACTGGATTTCGCAGGCGATCTACACTGCGGCGAAGTTTGCCATTGCCGACCATCTCAAAGACGGACCCAAAACGGTCGGAGAACTGGCTGGTGCCACTTCCACCAACCCCGATGCCCTCTATCGGCTGCTGAGGGCGTTGGCGAGCGTCGGCATCTTCTCCGAGTGCGAATCACGTCGTTTCTCGCTGACCCCGTTGGCCGAGCCGTTGCGAAGCAATGTCCCCGGTTCAAAACGTGCCCTGGCGCTCATGTCGGGCGATGAACAGTTCCGCACCTGGGCAGAGATCGACTACAGCGTTCGCACCGGCAAGATCGCCTTCGACAAGGTGTTTGGTAAACCGATCTTCGATTACTTGGGCGAGCATCCCGACAAGGCCCGCATTTTCGACGCAGCGATGGTCGGAATTCATGGGCGGGAATCGAGCGCCATTCTCGACGCCTACGACCTGTCCGGGATCGGGGTCATTGCGGACATCGGCGGCGGCAACGGTTCGCAGATCACAGAAATCCTGACGAAATACCCCAAGATGAAGGGCATTCTCTTCGACCTCCCACACGTCATCGAGCGAGCGAAGGAGAGAATCCAGACGGCGGGCCTACAAGATCGTTGCAGGCTCGTTCCCGGCAGCTTTTTCGACGCCGTGCCAGAAGGAGCCGATGCTTACGTCTTGCGTCACATCATCCACGATTGGGACGAAGATAAGTGTCTGACGATCCTGCGCAATTGTCATCGTGCGATGCCGCCCGCAAGCAAACTGCTCGTCATCGAGAGCGTCATTCCTCCGGGGAACGAACCGTTCCACGGCAAGTTCCTCGATCTGGTCATGCTGCTCATCCCTGGTGGCAAAGAACGAACCGAGGTTGAATACCGGGCTTTGTTCGAGCGAGCAGGCTTCGAGCTAACACGAATTGTGCCCACGGGCACCGAAGTTAGCATCGTTGAGGGAAGAAAACGGTAGATGTTCTCGATCAGGGCCAGCGGCCTTCACCCTGCGGGTCGGGGCTGCGTCACAACGCCACGTCCGGGACAAAGTTCTGCTCCGACCTGGGTGGTCGAACATAATTGTCGTCCGGTGGCCTCCGTGGCGGCAACTTCAAAGGCGGCGGGGTGGCGTCCTCATAAGGAACCATGCTCAAAATATGGGCAATGCAGTTCAGCCTGGCACGCCGTTTGTCGTCTGCTTCCACGTCGTACCACGGCGCTTGCTTGATGTCGGTGTGCGTGAACATCTCGTCCTTGGCCTTCGAGAACTCCACCCACTTCTCCCGTGACTGGATGTCCATGTCGCTCAGTTTCCAGCGGCGAGCAGGGTTGCCGGCCCGCTCGTGAAAGCGTCGTTCCTGCTCCTCGTCGCTGACGGAGAACCAGTATTTCAGCAGGATGATGCCTGAGCGGACGAGCATACGCTCGAACTCCGGGCAGGAGCGCAGGAACTCGACGTACTCCTCCTGGGTGCAAAAGCCCATGACGTGTTCCACGCCCGCCCGGTTATACCAACTCCGGTCGAACAGGACGATCTCTCCAGCGGCGGGCAGGTGGGCGACGTAGCGCTGGAAATACCATTGCGTCTTTTCCATGTCCGAGGGTTTGCCCAAGGCAACGATGCGACATCCACGGGGGTTCATCGGCTCGGCCACGCACTTGATCGCCCCGCCCTTCCCAGCGGCGTCACGGCCCTCGAACAGCACGACCAGCTTCTTGCCTGCCGCCTTGATCCAATACTGCATTTTCACCAATTCCATGTGCAGTTCGTCCAGCTTGGCCTCGTACTCCTTGCGCTTCAGCTTGCCATCCGGCGACTGGCCGGAACTCTCCGCTGCCGCTTTGTTTTTCTTCTTGCCCACGGTCGTCGCCCTCACCCACATGATCGGGTCGAAAAACGGTCAGGTTGGCTTCAACGGCCCCTGCGCATTCGGTCGATCCGTCCCGCCGTCACCAAACTCCCGTTACCACTGCTCCTATCCGTCGAGTTCCTTCATCAACTCGGCCCGTCGCCGCTCGATGGCTTTCAGGCGAGTTGTGATTTTCCTGGCTTCCCTATTGAGATCGGCAAGCTCTTTTTGTAGCTTCTTCTTGTGCAGGCTGTCCGGCCCGCTCTTATCTCGGACGAGAGATTCGACTTCGTGCCGCAGCAGCCGAAACCAGGGGTTGCCGTGCATGTTGCTTTCACGGAATTGCAGCTTGCCCGCCCGGATCGCTGCGATGATCTCCTGCTGAGTCAGACCGAACTCCTGACGAGCGGACTTGTCGCTCATCGTGGCCCCCTTTTGGGACCACATCGAATCGCCCTGGTCCATGCTTCGTTTCTCCGCAATGGCTTTGTCGTCAATGGACTCTCCCGCTCCGTGTGGTAGGGCGGCAGTCCATCGACAACAGTGGTCAGGGGATGGCTCCACCCTCAAATCGCTTCCATTCCTGCATGACCCACTCTTCATGTTCCGGCTCGGCCACGGCTTCGTCGGTATTCTGGCCGGTCGGATGGGCGTCATGAAAGGGCGTCCGCAGGGCCGAATGGCGGTAAATCAGTTCGCTGCCAGCGATCTTGCAGAAGCCCAGGTCGGCCAGTTCCGTCTCCGACAGGCCGCTGGTGTCCTTCCACATCACGGCCACAGACTCTTCCCCGAACAGCTTCAGCGCTGCATCGAGGATGCCCTGGCGGTACGAATGGATCGACGGATGAAACACAGCCCCGTACACGAACATGACGTGGCTCGTGATCTCCTTGATCTTCAAGTCGGGCCTGAACTCCTGCTTTCCTTTCGTCAAAATCGTGTGGACCTCGTGCAAGCCCTGGGAGTCGCTATCGCAGATGTCGAACAGGGAAACGCCGTCTGCAATGGCGTCGTTCCAGAGAATTTGGTCCATCGCCAGCTTACTGACGATGTACTCGTTCAGGCCGTCCTCATCGTAGCAGCCGACGCCGATCTCCAGGTGCCGGATGTAATCGTCCAGGTCCGCCCTGGCGACGGGGGTGCTGAATTCGCAGTGCAAACGCATGGCGTCACTCCTTCGCCTTCTTCTTGCTGCCGGACGCCGGCCTCTCCAGGGCGTCGGCGAACTCCCGTAGCTGCCGGGCCAGTTCGGACAGTTCTTTCTGGTTCCAGCGCTCCTTGTACCGCTCCAGCGACTTCACCAACCGCAGACCCAGCTTCTCGCTCGGCACGGCTTTCTTGCGCCTCGGTCGCTTCTTCCTCGTCTCGGCCAGGATTTCCTTGGCGACGGCGGTGGTGATCTGCTCGCCGGCCTCGGCCCGTTCGAGGGCGGTTTGCCGGGCCTCGTCGGGGGCAGACGGAGCGGCCAGCAGGTAGGCGGCGGTCGGCTGGATCGCCAAATCCGCAATTATTTCGGTTTTCGGCCCGAATGCCTCGGCGACGGCCATGAAGTTCTGCGCCATGCGTTCGCCCCAGCCGAACTCCCCCTTGAGCCAGGGGCCGAACTGACCGTGCGGCAGCGCCTCCTTGACGGCCACCAGGTCGTTGCCGACCTCGATGATGCTCTCCAGGGTCTTCTTCACCTTCTGGCGGATACGCTCGGCGCTACTGCGGACCTTCTCGGCGATTTTCGTTTCGAGAAGGTCGTAGTTGAAGCCAACGACGACCACCAGTTCGCCCTTCGGCTGCTTCGCCACGGCTGCGGTCCTCCACCAGTGCCTTCACGCTGTTTCGCTCGCAGACTGGTGCGAGCGTCGATTTTCAATCATAGCCAGTCCTGGTCCTGGCGGCACGCTTCGGCTCGGCGGAATGCGGGCGGCGTTGCCGGGCCTGGGCGAACCTGACGGGGCCGAGGGACCGGGCGAGGGACAAGCGTGGTCGCCCCTGTTCCTGCGGTCGCCGCCACCCGCCTCACCGAAAAACCGACCCTCCGCACTCTTTTGACTGCATGAATATCACCACCGACGCACTCATCCCGAACCGAGGAGGCGCTTGAAAGTCCTCCTCCTGCAACTCGACGGCAAGCTGCCGAACATCGCCCTCATGCGGATCGCAGCCCACCATCGCCCCTACGCCGACGAGATCGCCTACCGGCACTGCCCCACCGTCAAGGCCGTGGAGGCGTCCGACTGGTGGGACTTCGACCGCATCTACGCCAGCTTGATCTTCGAGCGGACCCGGCCCGTCGCCGAGGCGCTGCTCCAAAAGTACCGCTTTGCCGAGGTCGGCGGGACCGGCTGGGACGTTGCCAAGCGGCTGGAAGACATCGGCATCAAGACCAAGCACCAGGACTACAGCCTGTATCCGCACTACCAGAACAGCATCGGCTTCACGCAGCGGGGCTGCCGGCTGAAGTGCAAGTTCTGCGTGGTGCCCCGGAAGGAGGGGGCCGTGGTCGAGGAGCAGACCATCCTGGACATCTGGCGCAAGGAGCCGTACCCCCGGAACATCGTGCTGCTGGACAACGACTTCTTCGGGCAGCCCAACTGGCGGCAGCGTATCGAGGAGATTCGGGCGGGCGACTTCAACGTGAGTTTCAACCAGGGCATCAACTGCCGCATGATAACCGACGAGGCTGCCGCCGCAATCGCTTCCGTGCGCTACTACGACGACGACTTCAAGCGGCGCAGGATTTACACGGCCTGGGACAACCTCAAGGACGAGGATCGCTTGTTCGCCGGCCTGGAGGCGCTGACGAAGCATGGCGTGAAGCCGGATCAGATCATGGTCTACATGCTGATCGGCTACTGGCCCGGCGAGACGGCCCAGGACCGGGACTATCGCCGGCAGCGGTTGCGGGAGTTCGGCTGCCGCCCCTACCCGATGCCGTTCGTGCGGACAAAGGAACTGGTCGGCTTCCAGCGATGGGTGATCGGTGCCTACGACAAGCGCTTCACCTGGGAGCATTGGCAGGCGGCGGATTACCGACCGGAGAAGCTGCATCTGGTGGAGGCGGGCATAGCGACGGCTTCTTCTGCCTGACCTGCCAGGTGTCGTTCCTCGTCCCAAGAGCTTCCCTGTTCCCGTAAAATACTGCTATCGGCAGCGGCAGCGTGCAGTCGTTGGGGAGGCAGGGATCATGGCGAAAGAAATGGGGTTCGGCATCGTCGGCATCACGGTGCAAGGAATTCGGGGAGACATCGAAGACCTGGTGACTTCCGACGAGCCGAACCTGACGCACAACTTTGAGTTTGAGGGTGCGGACGGGGAGTATGTTCTGTTCGGCATTTTTCCACGAGGATCGGTTCGCCAGGGCTTCGTCTCCTGCAACCCTGGTCAGGTCAATTACTTCGTCGTCACCCTGGAAACGCCGCTGGAGGGCCAGGTCGAGCGGACCTTCATCCAGCGCCTCGGAGAAGCGATCCAGGCAAAGCAACTGCGGCTGGTGCCGTGGAAGGACGGGAGCAACCCGATGGTCGGCCTCATCAATCAGGCGGGCAAACAGACTGGTTTGCCGTCGTTTATGCAACCCGGCGAAATCGAGGAATTCCAGACGCTCCCCGATCCCGGTGAGGGCCAAGCGCAACTGACCAAAGGGATGTCCGTCTCCAAACCATCCGGTCACTGGACGGTCGCCATCAGCGCCCCGTCCGACTTCCACGGCAGCAACGCAAACCACTACCTCACCCTCATCCTCACCGCCTTCGAGGAAGCGGCTGCGCCAATGATTAAACAGGGGTTTCTGGCCTTCTACCGGATCGTCAACCGCCTGACGAACAAGGTCGTGAAGGAGGAATGGTCGGAGCGAGGGCGGGAGCGTGCAGCGAATGAGCATCAGGCACACCAAGCAGCGATTAACTATCTCTATCACCTGGCCGACACGATCTTCAAGGATTACCCGAACTTGCAGGCCGAGTTCATCAAGGCCGTCCAGTGGAAGACCTGTACAAAGCCCAACGGGGATGCCCCGACCAAAGTGAACTTGCAAACCGATCCGACTGTGAAAATGCTGATGGGCGAGGAGCGCCCGGTCTTTCGGATGGCAATCCAGGCATTGCAGAAGATGGATACGGAGGAATTGACGCTGCTGAACAACGTCATGGGCATCTACAACCGGATTGGCGCTGAGACGAAAACCGGAAGCAAGGCTGTGGACTTTTTAATGACCTTCGCCAGTCTGCATTCCCCGCATACCGACGATGAGTTGGAGAGCGACATTGAGAGACTTCAGACTCCTGAAGAGGTTGGCTTCCTCCTGTCTTTTGGCCTGATGAGCAAGATTTTGCAGAGTGCCAAGGAACTGAAAGAGGTTGGTTACGGCGCTATCGTGGCCCAGGTGCAACGAGCGGCGGAACTTGGATTGCAGGCTGTGCTGGATGATCCGACCAGCGAAATGCTGCAAGGACTGGCTCACGATGCAAAGCATATCCTGGCGCTCAAGGATGTGATTGCCATTCCGTCGAAGCTGGAGGAGTTTTTGCGGCAGGCGGTCGAGGAGAAGGACCAACCTCGGCAGCAGCGGCAACCGGAACGACCTGTCAAGAAACCAGCGACGGCCACGCAGGGCAAGTCGGGTAGGGGTATGAGCTACGATGCTGTCGAGGCCCATTTGCGCATGAACGGTCTGACGCCCATCGCTGGCGGCACCAAGTACACCTATTGGGGTCTGCCGGGAACGCCTGCGAACGATGGCACTTTCATTCGCCTTGCAGCCAAGACGGTGCGGCTGGTGGAGCGGAGCAAGGTCGGGCGGAAGATCAATGATTTTGGCATCTCGGAGGAAGCCTACTACGGCAAGGTGACTCCTGACCTGGTGGACACACTGATTGCTTCCTTGAAGCGCCGAATCGGGCCTGGGTGACTTACTTCGGATGTCTCAACTAAGCGATTACTGCCACTCCAGGTCACGAACCACGCTGGGCCGAAAAGGCATCACAGACTTCGAGGGCGGCGACGGCCTTTTCCCATCGGTTGTCTACCGTTGCCGGGGATTTCAGCACGTCCAGTC